>Ga0070761_10000049_pt1 | contig 81906 bp, 60 predicted proteins | sample HubBroMetageREF1_FD_66724 | JGI IMG/M metagenome (GOLD analysis project Ga0070761, IMG submission 66724) | Reference soil microbial communities from the Hubbard Brook experimental Forest, New Hampshire, USA - Hubbard Brook CCASE Soil... | ecosystem: Environmental > Terrestrial > Soil >... | reverse complement strand
AACCGATTTCGATCTCGCTCTTTTCTTTGTCGTATCGGTGGAAGCGCGACGAGCCGATGACCCGGCCATCTTTCGCGTCGATGGCGATCAAGGCCCCACCGGATTCGAGCGCATCACGAAAAAACGCCTGGAAAACTTCTTCTTGATAGCGGTCGCGGGCCGGATGTTGCTCCCAAATGAGCGGATCGGAGGCTACGGCGTACAGGGCAGGAAAATCGTCTGCGCGAAGAGGCCGGAGCCGGAGAAGCTCACCTTGAAGAATGGGCTGAAGATCAAATGACATTATTACCTCGTTCCTGCCTCATTCTTGCCTCAAGGCTTCGACCGGCTCCAGGCGGGCAGCCTTGCGTGCCGGATAGAGTCCGGCGGCGACACCGGCGAGAGTAAGGCTGGCGATGGCGAGGATCGCCGTCTTGGGAACGAGCCGCGGCGGGTCGAAGCCGCCGGGACCATTGTAATTGCCGAGCAGGGCCATGAAGCCGCCAGCCAGGGCCATGCCGATGAGACCACTAACCAGCGTGAGTAGGATGCCCTCGGCGAAAAATTGCAGCATGATACTGCGGTTGGTGGCGCCGAGAGCCTTGCGCAATCCGATTTCGCGGGTGCGCTCGCTGACGGCGATGAGCATGATGTTGACAACGCCGATCGCGCCGAGAGCCAGCGTGACCAGGCCGACGGTGCCGAGAAATTCGTTCATCGCATCGAAGATAGCGCCCATCATTTGCGCTTGTTGGACGGTATCCTGGCCTTCGAAGGCGTCTTCGTCGTGATAATCAAAGTGGTGATTACGGGCGATGATGCGGCGGACCTCATCCTGCGCGAGCAGGTGCTCCTCGGCGACGCGAGGCTGGTAGTTGAGGAACGAAATCGCGTCGTACGATTCCTCGCCCTTGAGCGGGAAATCGCTGCGCATGACTTGGAAGGGAATGTAGGCACGCATGTTGGTGGAGTTTTCGTCGCCGCGGCCGACGCGAAGCAGCGTGCCGATAACTTCAAAGCGATGGTCATTGAGCAGAATGAACGAGCCCACGGCGGGACGACCCGGAAAAAGATTGTGGGTCATCTCGTCGCCGAGAACGACGACGTCGCGTTTCTGCACTTCGTCGAGATCGTTGAGCCAGCGTCCTTGTTTCATAGGGAGGAAGCGAATCCCGTCGTACTGCGGTTCGGAGCCGGTGAGTTGGCCGCTGGCGCTGGCGAACTCGCTGACGGCATGCACATCGTCGGTGGTGAGAACCGGAGTGATGGCCTTGATGTGGGGGGACTCTTTGCGGATGTCGAGATAATCCTGATAGGTGAGCCGGTACTGGCGGGCGGAGTTCATGCTGCCCGCAACGGCCGGAGCGCGGCCGGGGTAAATCCACATGATGTTTTCGCCGTACTCCGAAAGGTTGCGCTTGTTGCCGTTGCGGAAGCCCTCGCCCAGGCCGACCAGCAGGAGCAGGGAACCGACTCCCCAGGCGATGCCGAACATGGTGAGGAACGAGCGCAATTTGTGCGCCCAGAGGGTGCTGAAAATCTGCGCAAAAACGTCGAACACCATTCGCATATTAACGATTCGCTGCTCGCTGCTGGCTGCTCGATCCTAGCCATTAGATCGGTGTCTTCGCACCAGCATCAAGCCTTCCTTACTCCTCCTTCTTATTAGGATAGCAAGCGGACCGGCAGGGGTATACCGCCGAGTTGGCGGTCGGGAGAACGGTCAGGTCGAATGCTACTCGACCATTACGGGTCTGGTTGATCTTCTCATTTCCCAATGTGGAGTTTGGTCCAGGTGCCGTCCAGTCCTGGATGGTTAAGCCAGACAGGCGACGCGAATTTTCAATTGGCTTTGGATTGTTCGGGTTGAGTGTAGATTCATGCGGGTTGGAAAGTCGAAAGTCTTTGGCGATAAGAATGCTAACTGTGTCCATGTGCCGATTAATAACGCAGGAATGAGAGTCATGAAGAAAGTTTTGAGTTGCATCTTCTTCTTGGTGGCGCCGCTGTTCGCTCAACAATTGGTTTCCAGTGGCGCGGCCGCTGCTGCGAGTATCCCGGTGTTCGAGGCGAGTGTTGGTTACACCTATCTCGCTTTGGATACGCCATCCCACCAGCGCGTCGGCCTTAGCGGAGTGGATGCCAATGGCTTTACCGACTTCAGCGCGCGCTGGGGATTGATGGTGGATTCGACCTATGCCCGCATCGGCGACGTGCTTGGCACGGGACACAGCGGCAATGTTTTGAGCTTTCTGACCGGTCCGGTATTTTATCCCCCGGAGTACAGAAATACGCGGATCTTCGTTCGCACTTTGGTGGGCGTCAGTATGGTGGACAGCGCGGTTCCGGTCAAAGGGACGTATTACCTGGGCGGAGCCGTGAGCCGGTTCTCCTATGCCGCAGGTGGCGGAGTGGAACGGACGATCGCTGGGCCATTCGCTATCCGCGTCGGCGGCGACTATCTGCGAACGACATTTGCCAATTCCAGTGCGGCCATGAAGTTCCAGAACAATCTCCGAGTCATAACCAGCATTGTCTACCGCTTCGGGAGTCGGCGATAGTTGAGAATAATGTTAGGAATAATGCCGAGAATCATCTTTGGTTGCCGTGGTAGGGAATTGCCGGGTGTCCTTTCAGCGTTGCCTGAACCCGCTCACGTTGCTCCGCGCTCAAAGCCGTGAATTGGAACCCGAACTCTGTTCCCAGAGTACGAGCGACTTTGGCTGGAATCAGCTGTTTTTGGGAGTCCCCTAGCGGGATTTCGAGCGTAACCAACTCGCCCAGCGCCAGAGCTTCGGCGACGAACCCCCCAAGACCCGTTTCGCTGAGATCGCGCGCCCATCCCGGCAGGCTAAGCTTCTGGCCGTGCCGCTCCAGACGGATCCAAATCTTCGCCTCGAACACGTGCCGGGGAGAGATCCGACCCACCGAACCGGTTACGCTGTCTGAAGAAGGAGATACCATTTGTCGGGGTCAGTCTTTCCCTACTATTATGCGCACTATCTTTCGAAATATCTTCGCATTCCGGGTGAGGCAAGAAGAATACCAGACAGGCAGCTCTTGTTGGCGAAGAAGCCTGGTTTAGGGTTGTGGTGCAGTTTGAATCGGTTTCAAAAGGCACAGCTTCACAAGCTCCGGAAAAACTCAGAATTGCGTTTGTTTTTGGGTGGCGCAGCGGTTCACCGCTGCGATAACCGGCCTATTTTCAGCGACGGCTTTAGCCGCTGAGGGACGGCAATTTCCAAACTGCGCCGCCACCTCGTTTAGCGTTTGAGTAGAGATTCCGCCGGCAGTCCTCGAATCGAAGCGTCCACCACTTCCACTAGGTGAAGCACCGGCACTCGGCTGCCTGCGAGCCGGATTCCGCTGCGCAACTGAAGCAGGCAGCCGGGATTCCCCGAAGCGACAATATCGGGCGCGGTCGCCAGCACATGGCGGACCTTGCGTTCACCCAGTTCCTGGGCCGGGCCGGGACGCACGAGATTGTAGATTCCAGCCGACCCGCAGCACAATGCCGCTTCGGCGGTTTCCAGGATCTGCAGTTCGGGGATCTTTCCCAGCACCGCACGGGGCTGCGTCCTCACGCCCTGCGCATGTTGCAGGTGGCATGCGTCATGGTACGCCACCTTCAAGGGAAGAGGATGGCGCGGAGCCCGCGGCTCCAGCCCGGCCAGGACTTCAGAAATGTCGCCGCACTTGGCGGAGAATGCCTTCGCCCGCTTGCTGTACTTCGGATCGTCGCGCAGCAGATAGCCATAGTCTTTCATGTTCGATCCACAGCCGGCGGCATTGATCACGACAGTATCCACCTGCACGCGTTCGAATGCGTCAATCGTGCGCCGCGCGTAATCGAGCGCTGCCTTCTCTTCTCCAGCGTGGATCATAAGCGCGCCGCAGCAGCACTGATCCCTGGGAATGATCACCTCGCAACCTTCCGCGGTCAATACGCGGACAGTGGCGGTGTTGACCTCGGGGAAGAATACGCTCTGCACGCATCCCAGCAGCAGACCTACGCGCAGGCGCGGTTCGCCTTGTGCTTCCACGCGCTCGGGAAACGCGGCGCCGTTCATTTTAGAAGGAGCTGGCGGTGCGAGGTTCTCCATCGCGCGCAGGCTTGCCGGAAGCAGTTTGAAGACGCCGCTGCGGCGCAGCAGCGATTGCAACCCGGAGCGCTGGTAGATTCGCAGCGACCCGAGCAGCAGGCGCAGCCGTTCGGGCCGCGGAAAGATGTCAAAGATCATTCGGCGCAGAAGACCGTCGGGCGTCGGCCGAGCAAAGTTGCGTTCGATCTGGGCCCGCGTCGCTTCGATCAGCTTGTCGTACTTCACCCCCGAAGGACACGACGTCAGACAGGCCATGCAGCCGAGGCAGTTGTCCATGTGATTTACGAAGGTGGGATCGAGGCGAACCTGTCCCTCCAGGCCGAGTTTCATCAGATAGATTCGCCCTCGCGGCGAATCCATCTCCTCTCCCCAAAGCGCATAGGTGGGGCAGGTGGCGAGGCAGAACCCGCAATGCACGCACTCGTTGACCAAGTCGGTCGATGGCGGGTGAAGAGCGTCGAAGGCGCCAGAGCGGGCGTCTGCAGGCATGTTCGCGGGTTCCGCCATCAGATTCCCTTCACCATTAAACTTAGATCCCCCCCACGAACCGGCCGGGATTCAAGACTCTTGTGGGGTCGAATTGCGCTTTGATGCTTTTCATCAGCGGCAGCGCATCGCCGGTGCTTCCCCAGACATCCATTTTCGATTTGATTTCGAGAGGGCAGCGCAAGATGACGAACGAGCCGCCGCGAGTTTCCAATCTGCTCCGCAGGTCTTCGAGTGCGTGGAGAAGGGCTTCCGTATTGTTTACGTCTCCCTCAATCCGCAGATACCCAACTCCGACCGCCTGAGCGACGAGCCGCCAGGGTGAGTGCAGCGCTTCCGATGTTTGTCTTACCGAATTCAAGAAAGTTCCGAGATCCGCGGGCAACAGGGTGAACTTGCACACGACAGTAGGTTCGTCGCCGCTCCACAACGTTGAGTGCGCATTCCACACGTCTGCCGGAGACTCGATACGACGCGCTCCTGAGGCCATGCGCAGCGTCTGCTCAATCTGCGCTTTACAGCCCGTGGCCGTGCCTTCGAAACGGAGGTCGAGTTCGCAGAGATCGATCTCTCGTGTCGATGAACTCCCCGCGCGAATTTGAACGCCGGTCGGAACCATATTACAGTCCTGAATGGCGAGCACCAAAGCATTCATGGTTTCGCTGGCAGAAAGTACGCTGTCAGAAATCGAGAAACTCAAGGCGCGGCTTTCGCGCGGGATGGGATGAAGCCGGAAAATTGCTTGCGTGATGATTCCGAGAGTGCCCAATGAGCCGGTTGCCAGCTTGGGCAGATCGTATCCAGCGACGTTCTTTACAACTTTGCCGCCGCTCTTGGCGAGAGTGCCATCGGGCAGAGCCAGCGTGATGCCGATAATCAAGTCGCGCAAACTTCCGAAGCGAACGCGGAGCGGCCCGCTGTCGTTGGTCGCGAGAATCCCTCCGATGGTCGCTTGCTTCGGCCACAGCGGGTCGAGGGCCAACCGCTGCCCATGCTCGGCGAGAGTTTGCTGGAACTGATGGAACGTGCATCCGGCTTCCACCGTCGCGGTCATGTCGCCCCAGGCGTGTTCCACGACGCGATTCAAGCGCCGCGTGGAAAGAATCAGTTCGCCGGTGCGTTCGCTATTCCGAAGACGATTGCCCCAATCCGTCTTGGTTCGTCCACCGCGCGGGATCACCTGCAAACCCGCACCCGTAGCGATCTTCAGCGCCCCCGCGACTTCCTCAGCATTACCCGGCGCGATAACTATCTGCGGAACGATGCCGTCGACCGCGTCTTCTTCCGCGGCAGCGCGCATGTTCTCCGCGCCGACCAGGGCCCGCAGATCGCTCCACGCGGTTTCGGCGCCGGCGATGGATGTTCCCGACGATGAATGCGCTTCCATAATCCTCAGAAGAACTGTGCTACGCCGGCGACTTCGAGAGGATGCGGTTGGTAGGGGCCGGTTCTCTCCGCGCACAGGCGCGTGCGAGGAAACACCTTGCCTGGATTCGAAAGCCGTTCGGGATCGAAAGCGCAGCGCACCAGTTGCATCGTTTCCAAATCGGGCTCCGCGAACATTTCTCCCATCATCATCTTTTTCTCTTCGCCAACGCCGTGTTCGCCGGTGATCGATCCGCCGCACTCGACACACAGCCGCAGGATGTTAATCGAAAGCTCCATCGCGCGCTCCTCCTGCCCCGGAATGCGACGGTCGTAGAGCACCAGGGGATGCAGATTGCCGTCGCCCGCATGAAAAACGTTGGCCACCCGCAGTCCTTCCGCGGCGCTCATGCGTTCGATTGCGCTGAGAACCTTGGGCAGCGCTGTGCGAGGAATGACTCCATCCTGCACAATGTAGTTGGGCGAGATGCGTCCCATGGCGGCAAAGGCGGCCTTGCGGCCTTTCCAAAAGACGGCCCGTTCCGCTTCGGATTGGGCTATGCGAATCTCCCAAGCCCCGCATTGCGTACAGATCCCGCTCACCTCGTCGATCAAGTGTTCGACTTCCGCGGCCGGGCCATCGAGTTCCACCAGCAACAGTCCGCCGCAGTTTGGATACCCCGCGTGTACCGCGGCCTCCGCCGCCTGAATGGCCAGGTTGTCCATCATCTCAATAGCCGCAGGCAGCATTCCGGCTCCAATAATTCCGCTGACCGCCGCGCCCGCTTCCTCGGTGGTATTAAACGCGGCCAGCAGGGTTTGAATGATCGCGGGCTTCTTCACAATGCGCAGCACTATTTTGGTTGCGATTCCCAGCGTTCCTTCCGATCCCACAAAGATTCCCGGCAGATCGTATCCCGGGCGATCGACGGCGCGGCTGCCGAGATGCACGATCGATCCATCGGGAAGGACCACCTCGAGCGCCAGCACGTGGGTTGTGGTGAATCCGTATTTCAGACAGTGCGCGCCGCCTGAATTCTCCGCAACATTTCCGCCGATACTGCATACCGACTGCGACGAAGGGTCGGGCGCGTAGAAATATCCATGCGGAAACACGCGCTGCGTAACATCCGAGTTCACGACGCCCGGCTCCGCCACCACGCGCGCGTTCGGCAGATCGACCTCGAGGATGCGGTTCATGCGGGCTAGGCTGATGACCACGCCATTTTCTACCGGCAGGGCGCCGCCGCTGAGTCCGGTGCCCGAGCCTCGAGCAACGAAGGGAATCTTCTCGCGCTGACAGATACGCACGATGGCCTGTACTTCTTCGGTTGAAGTGGGTAGCAGAACCGCCTGAGGCAGGAGGCGGAAGTTCGTCAGCCCGTCGCATTCATAAGTGTGCAGTTGGGAAGCTTCGGTGATCAAACCCTTGCCGACAATGGCGCGAAACTGACCGAGGATACGCGCTTCCATGGGCATCGGGTCATCCCCCGATCAGTTTAACGTCTTTTTGAATTCCTTCAGGAAAAACTGCACGTTATCTTCAGTGGCCAACGGTCCCATTACGCCAATGCGGAAAATCTTGCCTGCGAGCGGACCAAAACCGCCGGCGATCTCGATGCCCGACTCGTCCAACAGGTGTTTTCGCACTTTCGCCTCGTCAACTCCCTGGGGAACGCACACGGTGTTCAGCGTTGCGATTTGATGCTCTTCGGGGACGTGCATGCTTAGACCCATCGCTTCGATTCCCTTGACGAAGAGCTTGTGACAACGGCGATGCCGCTCCCAGCGATTTTCGATTCCTTCGTCGGCGATCACGAGCAGCGCCTCGCGCAGGGCGTAGAACATGGAGATCGGCGCGGTGTGATGATAGCGATGCGATACCGTGGAGTAATCGTGAATCAGCTTGAGGTCAAAATACCAACTGCGCGACGGAGAAGTGCGAGCGCGCAGCCACTCCATGGCCCTCGGCGACATGGCCATTGGCGATAGGCCTGGCGGACAGCTCAGTCCTTTTTGCGTGCAACTGTAGGCGACATCGATGCCAGTTTGATCGAACTCTACTGGCACTCCACCTAGCGACGTGACGCAATCGGCGATTACCAGAGCTCCTACCTCGTGAGCGGCGGTACAGATGGCATCGCCCGATTGCAACGCTCCGGTCGAAGTCTCGGCGTGAACATACGCCACCACCTTGGGCTTTTCACGACGGATGAAATCTATCGCTTCATCCTCAGTGTAGGTCTCACGCCAGAGCTTCTCAAAGCGCACGACGTTCGCGCCGTTGCGCTTCGCCATCTCCGTAAGCCGATCGGAGAAGTAGCCATTGGCGAACACGGCGAATTTGGCTCCCGGCTCCACGAAGTTGGCAACGGCAGCTTCCATGCCCGCGCTGCCGGTGCCGGAAATCACCAGCGTGGCGCCGTCGCTGGTTCCGAAGGCGGATTTGAGCAATTGCTGGACGTCTGCCATTACCTGAATGAAGTAAGGGTCGAGATGCCCGACAATCGGCTTTGACAGCGCCTCGTAGACTCGCGGATGAACCATGCTGGGGCCGGGCCCGAACAGATAACGGCGAGGTGGGTTGAGAGCGGGGTACTGACGGGCCGGATTTTCCCGTGCTTTTTCCTGTTTGTCCTGAACTTTGTCCTGTGCTGGGGCGCTCATAGTCCTCGTTTCTGGTTAATAGTGTGCTTCAAACATTCAGTTTAGATATTACGGTACGGAGTGAGCAATCTCCAGAACAACCCAAAAAGAGATGGGAAACTTTTCTACTCGACTCGGGTTCTTACTCTTACGTTGGCTCCTATCCTCGTCCCCGCGGTTTAGGACTAAGGTAACGAGGTGCTGGGGGAAATTCGTTTGTAAGATAAGGGAGAACGCGCCTCGGCGCACTCGGACTTCCCCCCAAGCCAAGGCAGCCCCACAAGGCTTTTGGTCATCAAATCATAATGCAGGCTTTGGCAAAATCGTCGGCTGCGCGGCCCAAAGGCGCTTGTTGCCTTGCGACGGTATGCGCCATCCTGCTCGTTTGCCTTGGCTATACTCCACGCGCGCACGCGGAAGCGACGTTGCTTCTGGAGGAGCCATATAGCTACGATGGCGCTTTTGCCGGAACTGGCCACGTGGCCGTGTATCTCAGCAATGTTTGTTCTGCGTCCCCGGTAATCCTGCGTCCGTGTGACGCGGGCGAAACCGGAGTAGTGCTGAGCCGGTATGACGGCATCGCGGGATACGATTGGATTGCGATCCCTCTCCTCCCTTATTTATATGCGGTTGATCGGCCGGAAGAAATCCCGCTGTTCTCCGACGCAAGACTGGTTGCTTTCCTCAGAGATCAATACCGCCGCGACTATCTGGAAGCACTTGCTCCGGATCGCCCCGACGGCGGAACGCCGCAGGGAAACTGGTATGAATTGGTCGGATCGGCTTATGACCGGACAATTTATGGATTCGAGATTCAGACCAGCCCGGAACAAGATGCGCTGCTCATCGCGAAGTTCAACAGCCAGCCCAACCTCGAGAACTATAACTTCGTCAAGCGGAACTGCGCCGATTTCGTGCGCGAGGTCATCAATTTCTATTATCCGCACGCGCTGCATCGCAGCGTGATTGGCGATCTCGGGGTCACGACGCCGAAACAGATCGCGAAAATGCTAGTGAAGTACAGCCACCATCATCCTGAGTTGCAGACTTCGGATTTCCTGGTCCCACAGGTGCCGGGCACGGTGCGGCGCAGCAAACCCGTCCACGGAGTGTTGGAATCCGTGATGGCAGCCAAGAAATACATGGTGCCCTTGGTGGTGCTGCATCCCTACATCGGAGGCGGCTTGCTGGTCGAGTATTTTGGCCATCGGCGCTTCGATCCCGCACGAAACGCCCTTATTCTGGATTCGAGTCGCCAGTTGGATGCGCCCATGACCCGCGATGAGCGCCTTGCCTATCAGAGCCGCATGAATGAGATGCTCCAAGCCAGTTCCGTTGCTGATCCCTCGAACGAAGGAAAGAACGAAGAAAAAACCAGGGAAGTGAAAACCTGGGAACGCGTGCAGGCGAGCGCCACCCCTGGAATCGACACTTCTGGGCAACCCGTCCTGCAGTTACGCGTAGGCGATGATTTGGCTCAGGTGGGCCTTTCGCGAGAAAACATCTTGAGCGTTTCTGATTCGTCGGAGTTAGCCGCGAGACTTCTGGAGGCGCGGCTCCGCCTGGAATTGCGGCCCGCCGCAGCCCGCAAGACCTCGCCCAGTGACGTGAAAAGAGATCTGACGCTCTTCCAATACCTCCTCTCGCTTCCGCCGAGAGAAGTTGCCGTCACACCGTCCTCCACGAACAGCAACCGCGCTCCGGCAGCAGCCGATTCTCAGTAGCCTGCTATTTTCGGTCGCGGGTTCTTTTGACACCAGACAATACTTGCGCATCAATCAGCATCACTAGTGCTGCGGCGGTAGTCGCGATTGGATCATGGATTCTACCTGAGTCCAAACTTTGGGATCGCACTCAATCTGGGTGTGAGCCTTCATAAAGATACGGTCGTACCATGGGTACTGTTTGCAATCGATGGGACTCGCCTTGTAGTCGAAGCGGAAGTTCCCAATGATGTGCGTGTATGCCGGATCGGCGGCGCGGATCTGGGTTTCGCCGTGCAGAAGGCCGTTCAGTTGATAGAAATTTGCGGCCTCGGCTACGTTGGCGGGGATGACCTTATCGTTCTCGCCGGGCTTAGCGACACTGTCTACCTGAACTGTGAGCAACACCGGGATGCCGTCTCTTCCCAGTTCTCGCGCCAGCGTGACCGCTTCCGAAGCGCCCCAGCTATGCCCATATAAGATGATGCGGGCGTTCCGCTTTTCTTCGGTCGATAGTTTACCGTCGTGGTCGGCGTCGATAAATCGAAGAATGTCCGCGTACGCCTTTCCCCCTCGATGATTCTCAAGAACCTCTGTATACACTCCCGATGGGTAGTCTTTGCGGAGATGCGCCGCGACTTGGACGGCGCTGTGGACCATGTCATCGTGCTTGACGAATCCGCCAACGAAACCGATAACGATGACGCTGCCCGGCGCCGTCGTAACCGCATCGGGTGCGCTGACGGGACCGGTCGGGCCCGCGTGAATGGCGGCGGGGATCAGGCAAAGGATAAACGAAACGCTGCGGATTGATGTGCGAATACTCCGACTCACAGTCTAGTAGATCATAACAACAAAAGATGCCTGCTTACGGCTGAACGTTGGTCACGCCTTCCGCGCCGGGCTTCGGGAAATGCTTTTCGTACCACGCGATGGAACGGTCGGCAGCGTCGATTTGATGTCTGACCTCGGAGAGGCCGTGTCCTTCGCGAGGATAACGAAGAAAAACCGTCTCAACGCCCACATCTTTAAGCGCGACGAAAAACTGCTCCGCTTCCGCGATGGGAACATCGTTATCGTTCTCGCCGTGGATGATGAGCGTCGGCGTATGCGCGGCCGCGACATGCTTCAGCGCGGAGCGTTCCCAGGCGACGTCCATCAGATTTCCCTGGTGCAGGAATTGCCCAAATTCCATCTCCTCGTACTGGTTGTAGTAAGTCATGTAGTTATAGCTGATGAGATTGGCGATGCCGGCCGTCGGAATGGCCGCCTTGAATTCGTTGGTCTGCGTGATGAGCCAATCGGTGAGCTGCCCGCCGTAGCTTACGCCCTCGATCCCCATGCGTTCGCGGTCAATCCACAAATAGCGCCGCGCCGCCGCACTGACGCCGTAGAGAACGTCCTGGCCCTCATTGCCGTCCTGGTCTCCGAAAACGGCATCGGCAAACTTCTGGCCGTAACCTGTCGAGCCGCGATAATTCACATTGAGCACGGCGTAACCGTGCGCCGCATAGACCTGGTTCTTGAAGTTGAAGCCAGGACCGTTTTGTCCGTGCGGTCCGCCATGAATCACCACGATGAGTGGATGCTTGGACGCAGCGGTCATGTCAAGGGGGCCGATGGGCTTAGTGAGAAATGCTTCTACCTCGAAGCGATTGTCGTTGCTGACAAAGGTGAAGGATTCAACCTCGGCGATGGATTTGCCCGCGAGCAGTTCCTGGTTGAGGTCGGTGAGTTTGCGTGAAGCGGCAGAGCCAGATTTGAAGTAGAGCTCGGCGGCGTCATGCGGTGTGGTGAAGGCATAGGCGACCGCGCCATTCTTGCCGACTGACCAGCCGCCAACCGCGCCGACGTCCTTGACGATGTATTCTGGCTGCCCCCCGGAGATGGGCAGGCGCACGAAATGATTGCTGCCGCGTTCCTGCACGGTGAAATAGACGGCGCTGCCATCGGGCGCCCACTGCGGCACGCCCTGGCGATTGTCGATGACACTCGCATTGCCGATTTCGCGGCGATTGCTGCCGTCGGCGTTCATGATCCAGACGTGCGTGTCTTCCATGGTGGTTTCGCGATCGGTGAGGCCGCGGCGCGTACCGAGATAGACGATCGATTTACCGTCGGGCGACCAACGCGGATCGTATTCGCAGTACTCGGTCGCAGTTAAGCGATGAATGCTGTTGTCGGCGAATTGCAACGTGAAAAGATCGTAATTAAAGAACTCATCCTGATTCGGCTCGCGGTTGGACGCGAAGACGAGTTGCTTGCCGTCGGGCGACCAATCGATGGAATGCTCGTCGTAATTGCCCTGGGTGAGCTGGCGCACCTGCTTCGATGCGATGTCGATAACGAAAATGTGCAGGCGCTGATTGTCGTTGAAGCGCGTGAGCCCTTCGCCCGCGTCCGGCTTGTAGAGATAGCGTGTGATGACCCGGGGGTCGCCGCTGGCTTCGGCCGCGCCTTCGCCGGGTGTAGAAGAAACGAAGGCGATCTGCCTTCCATCGGGCGACCATGCGACTTCCTTCCCCGTGTCGGGCAGCGGGGAATTTGTCCCCGCGAGCGCCGCGAGGTAGGTAGCGCCGCTGCCATCGGCATGCGCGATCCAAAGGCCGTGGTTGTCTCCATCGCTACCGTGGAAGGCGATCCACTTGCTGTCGCCGGACCACAGCGGACCGCTGGCGGGCTTGTCGCCACCGAGGCGGACGCTCTTCTCCGTGCTCAAATCCATCACCCAGAGTTGGCTATACGTGCGGCCGGGGCGATCGCGCATCGCAATCGTATAGGCGATGTAGCGGCCGTCGGGCGAGAGCGCCGCGCTGCCAACGGAGCGCAGCCGCGAAAGGTCGCTGCTGGTAAGAACCTGAGCGTAGACGGGCGCGGCGATGACAGCTAACGGCGCTGCACCGAGCAGACAGATGGAAATGCAGATCAGAATTGCGTTTGAGCGGTGACGCATGGATTTTCCCCAACTCCGAATTTGTTAATTTACATGGTGAGCAGTGCTGCCATCAGATCGATTCCGTCCCAAAGATTCTGTATGCGGAGATTCTCATCGAAGCTGTGCTGATTGTCGTCATGGTTGGCGATGGGCACGATGATCGTGTGTGTGGCGAGCGACTGCTCAATCATATCCAGCGGCACACTCCCGCCCATATTCGGTAGTTTCACGGCGGGACTGCGGGCGCTCTCCACCGTTCGCATCACCTCTTGCGATATTGGCAGGTCCATCGACGTTCGCACCGAGTTGTAACCACCCGGCTTCACTACCACCCATGCCACCTTGGCATGCGTCCGGCGCACTTCCGCATCGGGTTCCTCGTCGACCACAAAGAAGCCCTGCTTTCGTATGTGCTCGATCAACCGCTGCGCTGTCTGCCGATGATCCATACCCTTCACCAGACGCATATCGATGCTCGCAGTAGCCGAGGCAGGAATCACGTTCGAGGCTTGGGCGCCAACGCGCGCGCTGGCCATGCCTCGAACATTGAGCGATGGCTGCGTAATCGCTTCCGCGAGTGTTCGTGGAGAGTCCTCGGTCGACCCCAGCCAAAATTCATCCATCAGTTGAGGATCAACCTTCGGGCAGTCGGCAACCGCGAGTTTTTCCGTGTCGCTCAGCGGCTCGATTCCATCATAGAAGTGCTCCACCAGCACATGACCTTTCTCGTCCTTCATCGACGCGAGCAGTTGCGCCAGCATCATGGCCGAGTTCGGAGCCCAGTTGCCATAGTGGCCGCTGTGCAACTCCACACGAGGCCCATAAACCGTTATATCCACGTCGGTGATTCCGCGAGCGCCAAACACGATCGATTGTTGCCGCGTCTGGCTGACCGGTCCGTCGCATATCAGCCAGACATCGCCCGAAAAAAGCTCCTTGTTTGCGTCCAGAATTTTGCCAAGATTGATGGAGCCGGCTTCTTCCTCACCCTCGAAGGCAAACTTGATATTCGATTTCGTCTTGAGTCCAGCCGCGCGAATTGCATCGAGCGCGGTCATCATAGCTTCAATCGGTGCTTTATCGTCCGCCACTCCCCGCGCGTAAAGTCTCCATTCAGGATTGAACGGTGTGCCCGATGCCGGCAATGAAACGATATGGCCGCCCTTTTCGATCTGCCGATCGCGCAGCGTCGGCGTAAACGGCGGAGTTGCCCATTCTTTGGGATCGAGCGGTTGGCCGTCGTAGTGGGCATACAGAACGATCGTTCGCTTGGCGCCGGGCGTCAGAATTTCTCCAAACACTACCGGGTTGGCGCCAGGAACCGAAATCAGTCGCGGCGAAATACCCCGCTTCTTCATCATCAGTGCGATGGTCTCCGCATTTTTCTGAATGTTAGCGCGGTCGCCGGCGATGTCTGGAATCGAGAGCAGGGTGATAAATTCATCCACAATCTCCCGCTCGTGCTGCTGACGCCATTGCTGGGCGGCGATCACCGATGGATTTGTCTGAGAATAGGCAGCCGTCGCGAGAAGCAGGATCGGGATGAGATGAATAGAGCGGTTCACAAAACGGCCTCCAAACCTCGGCAGATTATAACCACAGAGAGTGGTTCAAGTCCGAAAGTACAAGGTTAGAAAAAACTTGCCGCACGGTTCGTGCATCAAAAGAAGAATGCGATGGTGTAACCCGAGTTCGGGGTTCTGCCGCCTTCTCGTATCCGGAGCTGCACTGCTGCTGTGCGCGACAGGCGCGCAAGCGGAGGCCACGCCCACCCCGCACGGCACGCTGGAACTCATCGCCGAGAATCAATGGATCGAGAAACGGGACCTCGCCGGAGGACAGAAGTTCGATGTCGGACTGTATTTCAAACTTGAAAAGGGTTGGCACATCTACTGGGTCAATCCGGGCGACTCGGGCGAACCGCCTCGCGTCGAGTGGCGATTGCCTTCGGGCCTTTCAGCCGGAGCGATCGAATGGCCGACTCCGCGGCGCCTTCAGGACTCGTCCAGCATCGCGGATTACGGCTACGAAGATGCTGTATTACTGATTGTGCCGATGCATGCGGACCCCAAGCTGGCGACGGAGCAGGCGACTCACATTGGAGCCGACGTTAAGCTCCTCGTGTGCAGTCAGGAGATGTGCATTCCGGGCAAGGCACAACTTTCGCTTACCCTCCCAATCGAGTCTCACGCTGCAGTTCCCAACTCTCGCTATGCCGATTTGTTTGCCGCCACGCGCAAGTCGTTGCCGCGCCCGGCTCCGGCGAACTGGAAGTTCGGCGTGGCCGACCTGAACGACTCTTTCGTGCTCACTGCTAACGTTAGTCATAAAAGTTCGGGCCCCCCGATCACGCAGGCAACTTTCTTCCCGCTGGCTGAGTCGCAGATTGAAAACTCGTCACCGCAGAAGCTGTTGCCCGAAGCGAATGGCTTCCGGCTGACACTGCGGAAGTCGGATCGGTTCCTCAAGCCCATCGCGCGGCTGAAGGGCGTGCTCGAGCTCTCCGCCGGTGATTCCCACTTGAACGAAGCCTTCTTGATTGATGCGCCGGTTAGCAAGCCCAGCGCGGCGAGAGCCAGTTCCGACCTTGGAGCCCGCGCAGTACAATAACTGAATTAAAGGAGGATCATACCTATGAAGCGCTCAACTCTATACCCCATGCTTTTCTATCCGATGCTAGTTGCGCTTGCGCTGTGCGCAGCTCCGCCGCTCATCTCGGCAGCGAAAGTCGGCGCCGCGGCTCCGGATTTTACGGGCACGGCGAGCAACGGCAAGACCTTTCACCTCTCGGACTATCGCGGAAAATATGTGGTCCTCGAATGGCACAACAACGGGTGTCCCTACGTACGCAAGCAGTACAACAGTGGCAACATGCAGCGGTTGCAAAAGCAGTGGACGAGCCAGGGCGTAGTTTGGTTCACGATTCTCTCTTCCGCCCTCGGCAAGCAGGGATATGCAACCGCCGGTGAAGAGAACGACTTCATGGCGAAGATGCAGGCTGCGCCAACCGCCGCGCTGCTCGACCCCGCTGGTGAAATCGGCCATCTTTACGACGCCAAGACATCTCCGCAAATGGTCGTCATCAACCCCCAGGGCGTGGTGATCTACGATGGAGCGATTGACGACAAACCGACCACCGACTTGAACGACATCCCGGGCGCCGCGAATTACGTGAGTCTCGCGCTGCAGCAGGCTATGGCCGGAAAGCCGGTGCAGACGGCGTCGACGCGTCCCTACGGATGCTCGGTGAAGTATGCGGATGCGGCGCACTAGCGCTGGCATCACCGTGATTCCTTGCTCTGACCGCGCCATGGTGGTCTCTTCATGGGGGCCTGGTTACGACGGGGTTCCCACTTGTAATCGTGCTGCCTCTGCCTACAATCGGTTGGGCCGCAGTTGGAACCCGGCAGATATCTGACTTCGCCAAACCTGTGCCCGAAGCTCTTCGCGACTACAGCCACGGCGCAATAGCAAAAAAAGGAGACGCATGGCTACCACAACAGCACCCGTGCAACTGCACAGATCTGTCCAGGAGTTTCTGAGCCAGCCGAGGAAACTGCTGATTGGCGGCGCATGGATCGAAGCTCGGTCAGGCAAGACTTTCGAAACCTATAACCCGGCCACAGGCGAGGTTCTGGCGCAGGTGGCGGAGGGCGATCGCGCTGACATTGACCAAGCCGTCGCAGCGGCGCGCAAGGCTTTCGAAACCGGACCGTGGCCCGATACGTCACCAGCGGAGCGCGGCCATCTTCTGTGGAAGCTCTCCGATCTGATCGCGCAGCACCACCAGGAACTCGCCGAACTTGAGACCCTGGACAACGGCAAGCCGCTCCTGTTCTCGCGCATTGTCGATGTCCCGACCGCAGTCGAAGTTTTCCGCTATATGGCTGGTTGGGCGACAAAAATCGAGGGCAACACAATTCCGATTTCCATGCCCGGCGCCAAGTACTTTGCTTACACGCTCCGCGAGCCGGTTGGCGTTGTCGGGCAAATCATCCCATGGAATTTCCCGCTGATCATGGCCGCGTGGAAACTCGCTCCCGCTCTCGCCGTGGGGTGCACGTGCGTACTCAAGCCCGCCGAGCAAACGCCGCTCACAGCTCTGCGGTTGGGGGAACTGATTCAGGAAGCGGGCTTTCCGGACGGCGTGGTCAACATCGTACCGGGCTTCGGCGAAACGGCCGGGGCCGCGCTGGCTGCGCATCCTGACGTGGATAAGATCGCCTTCACCGGCTCGACCCAGGTTGGCAAACTGATTGCCAAGGCCGCCACGGAAAATCTGAAAAAGGTCTCGCTCGAACTCGGCGGGAAATCGCCCAACGTGGTTTTTGCCGACGCCGACTTGAAGGCAGCCATTCCTGGCAGCGCCAGCGCCATATTCTTTAATCAGGGCCAGATTTGTACGGCCGGTTCACGCCTGTTCGTGCACAGGAGCATCTTCGACAGAGTCGTAGAAGGCGTTGCCGCGGAGACCACGAAATTCAACGTCGGCCCCGGCATCAATCCGTCCACAAATCTAGGGCCGCTGGTCTCGAAAGAGCAGCTCGCCCGTGTTTGCGGCTATCTTGATTCCGGTGCCAAGGAGGGTGCGAAGGCCGTCGTAGGCGGCCACCGCATTGGCAACACGGGATACTTCGTTGAGCCCACCATCCTGGTCGACGTGAAGCCGCACATGAAAGTGGTGCGTGAGGAAATTTTCGGTCCCGTAGTCACTGCCATTCCGTTCAGTGACCCCGACGAGGTCGTCACCTTCGCCAATGACACAATCTATGGATTAGCTTCCGCCGTCTGGACCCGCGACATCGGCAAGGCGCACCGCATGGCGGCCAAGCTGCGCGCGGGCACGGTGTGGCTTAACTGCTACAACGTCTTCGACCCGGCTTTGCCTTTCGGTGGCTACAAGCAGTCGGGATGGGGCCGCGAAAGTGGCCATGCAGCGCTCGAGCTCTACACCCAGACCAAGTCCGTGTGCGCGCAGCTTTAGCGCATCTTCGAAATAAGCCCCGGTGCATTTTTCAGCCGCGGGCAATCGCAAGTAGAATGCCGTATGCATGTCACCCGCGTTATGCGGGGGAAGAGGATCATGCGTCGATTAGAGAACATCGAAGCCTTGCATCAGGCCGCGGAGCGATTCAAAGCGAGAGACCTGGAAGGTCATCTGAAGCTGTACTGCAACTCCGTCCTTCACCACGGCTTTTCCAGCCGCCTCCGGCCGGGAGTAGCGGTTCTGCGGGATCACTACAACGCTCTGCTCCAGGGATTTCCCGACATGCGCATCGATATCGACGACATCATTGCCGAGGGTGAGAAGGTCGTACATCGTTTCATGTTTTTCGGCTCGCACAAAGGCGAGTACCTCGGCTTTGCACCCTCGGGAAAACTCGTGCGTGCCGCCGGGGTGCAGATTCATCTTTTTAAAGACGGCCAAGCTATTGAGGTGTGGCAGATCCTGGATACGTTTACATTCCTGGCGGAGATCGGAGCCGTCTCACGGCTGCGAGACGTGAAGTAACGCTTTCCCCCCAGCAGAAGCCAGCTCCAAGCGACTGCGGAAAAACTCGGGTTTCGTATCAGGGCCTCGCCTTAGCGATACCGTAGGTTCTTCAAAATGAAACGCCCATTTAGTGGCTGGGCATCGGGAATTGATTCTTTGCGCAGCCTCTTCAGTTGCTGCGGTCAGACTGCGACGTTCAAAATTGCGGAGAATCAGGATGACACCGCTCGTCGATTTGTTGGCTTCTTACTGGACGATCTCGGCAGGCCTTCCCCACACCGACCGGGAGTATAGCCCGTTTGATTTCAAAGATCGTGTAGAGTCGGCTGCCCGCGCTGGTTTCAAGGGCTTTGGCATCTGGCATGCCGACCTCGAACACGTCCTCGAAAAATACCGCCTCCAGGAAATGAAGCAAATCCTGGACGACAACGGCATGACGCACGTGGAGTTGGAATTCCTGACGGACTGGTTCCTGGAGGGGGAACGAAAAAAATTATCGGACCTCCGAAAAGAAAATTTATTCGAAGCCGCCGAAGTGCTGGGCGCGCGTCATATCAAAGTTGGTGATTTCTTCCAGGAGCAATGCTCTCTGCCGCGCCTCATCGACGCGTTCGCCATTCTCTGCGGAGAGGCCGCGCGACACGGCACCAGAATCGGCTTCGAGCTGATGCCCTTTGCCATGATCCGAACCCTGGAGGAGTCGCTCGCGATGGTGAAGGGTGCGGGTGCTTCCAACGGCGGAATCGTCTTCGATCTGTGGCACGTGGTGAAACTCGGCATTCCGTATGAAGATGTATGCCGCGTGCCTATCGAATACGTCGTCGGTGTGGAGTTGAATGATGGAACGGTGAATGCACCCTGGAGTCTGCACGAGGATACGATCAATCATCGGCGCTTTTGCGGCGACGGAGAGTTTGATGTTCGGGGTTTCATTCAGGGCATGCAGAAGGCCGGCTACACCGGTCCTTGGGGGATTGAAGTTCTGTCGGAGGAATTGCGGACGCGCCCGCTCGATGAACTGACGGCGCGCGCGTTTCGTACGACGATGACGCAATTTCAGTAGAATGCTCGTGGAGCCGACGCATATTTTCTGTATTGTCATCCTGAGCGAAGCGAAGGACCTATGCATCTGCCTGCAGCGCCACAATGCGGAAGGCCTTGGCCCAGACGACAGATAGGTTCATGCCGCGAGCTGGCGCCCATGACGCCACAAGCATGAGCCAGAATCCCGTCCTTCCGAACCCGAAAACCTGGCCGTGGCCGGACTCGCTCGATGCGCTCGCAGCTGCGCCGGCTCATCATCAACTCTTGCTGGAAGACGATCGTGTGCGCGTTCTTCATACCCGCGTTGCGGCGGGAGACGTGGTCCCGCTGCACACTCATCGATGGGGTGGGGTAGCTTACGTGCAGAGCGTCAGCCATTTCATCCGGAGGGATGAGCGGGGTGAGATTCTGTTCGATAGCCGCCAGACTGGAAGCGCGCCGACGACGCCCTGTGCGCAGTGGATGCAGCCGCTTCCGCCGCACACGGTAGAGAACCTGGGACCGTCGGAGATCAATATCCTTATTATTGAACTCAAAGATTCTTGAACTCAAAGATCTCAATGTCCAAGATCTCGATGTCCAAGATCTTGAAGTCCAGGATCTTGATCGCCGGTGAATCTGAAAACACGTTCGCGGGTGTGACCATCGTAAGCGCAAGACAGAAAAAGGTTTGTATATTAGAACGGACGTTCGCTAGAATTCAGCGCTGCGCCTGGCCGTGTCAAGTTGGAAGCATTGTCTATTTTCGTTGCGTACTTTTGTTTGTGTGTGGGAGCAGAGTCGCATGTTCATGAATCGCATTCGAATCCGGGTTGAGTTCGGAGATTGTGATCCGGCCAACATCGTTTTCTACGCCAACTATTTCCGCTGGTTCGACCAGTGCACCTCGGCGCTGTTTCGTGCGGCGGGCCTTCCGCTGGGGCCACTGTTCAAATCTCACGGTGTCGTCGGCATTCCGCTGGTCGAGGCGCGCGCCCGCTTTATCACCCCTTCGACCTATGGCGACGAACTTGTGGCGGAATCTTCGGTTACGGAATGGAGAAAGACCAGTTTTGTGGTCAGCCACAGATTCCTGCGCGACGGCGTGTTGGCCCTGGAGGGATGGGAGACGCATGTGTGGGCGGCCGCCCATCCGACCGAAGGTCACCGGTTGAAGAGTGTGCCTCTGCCCCGGGAAGTGATAAGGAAGCTTTCGGCCACGAAGAAGCGCCCGGCACGGAAGGCTTGAAACGCATGCGCAATTCAAAATTTGCGGCTGTTGCGATCGTCATCGGCGCTCTGATTTTCCAGGGATACAAGATCTCCACTGCGCGAGAAACGAAGTCTCAGGCAGCCGCCTCGGCAAACGTGAGCGACGCGCAGATCGTGCAGGCCGAGAACCAGCCGGGAAACTGGCTGACCTACGGCCGCACCTATAGCGAGCAGCGCTTCAGTCCGTTGAACAAGATCAACGATCACAATGCCGCCCGACTCGATTTAGCGTGGTACTTCGATCTCGATACCCACCGCGGGCAGGAAGCCACACCCATCGTGGTCGATGGCGTGATGTATTTCTCCACCGCCTGGAGCAAAGTCTTTGCGCTGGGCGCCGCGACTGGCGCTCGCCTGTGGTCGTACGATCCAAAAGTGCCGCCGCGGTTTGGAGCAAGAGCCTGCTGCGATGTAGTAAATCGCGGCGTCGCCATTTGGCAAGGAAAAATCTACGTTGGAACCCTCGACGGCCGGCTGATCGCGCTCGATGCCGCGACCGGCAAGCTGGTTTGGGAACAGCTCACCATCGACCCGCAATGGCGTTACACGATCACGGGAGCGCCGCGCATCGTGAAGGGCAAAGTGATTATCGGCAACGGAGGCGCCGAATATGGTGTGCGCGGCTATGTGTCGGCCTATGACGCGCAGACGGGCAAGCTGCTGTGGCGCTTTTATACTGTGCCCGGTGATCCTGCGAAACCATTCGAGCAGCCTATTCTCGCGCAAGCCGCCAAGACCTGGACTGGCGAGTGGTGGAAGATCGGCGGCGGCGGCACGGTTTGGGACGCCATAGTCTACGACCCCGAGCTTGATCTCCTCTACATCGGCGTCGGCAACGGCGGACCGTGGAACGAAAAGTATCGGAGTCCTGAGGGCGGCGAGAATCTTTTCACTTGCTCCGTGGTTGCGCTCAAACCCGACACCGGCGAGTACGTTTGGCATTACCAGGAAAATGCGGCCGACGACTGGGATTACGATTCCGCGGAACAGATGATTTTGGCCGACATCCCCGTCGAAGGCAAGCCGCGGAAAGTCTTGCTGCACGCGCCGAAGAACGGCTTCTTCTACGTCATTGATCGCGAAACCGGAGCGCTGATTTCGGCGAAGCCCTTCACTTTTATCAACTGGGCCACCGGCATCGACATGAAAACCGGCCGCCCGATTGAAAGCGCCACGGCGCGCTACCCTCGAGTCGACTCGCCGCCGATAGTTCCCGGACCACTCGGCGCACACAGTTGGCAGCCCATGTCTTACAGCCCGCTAACCGGCCTCACCTACATTCCCGTCAATGAAGTCGGATTCAATTACAAGTCAGAGGAAAATTTCCAGTTCAAGGACTCGGCGTTGAATTTCGGAATCGACATGGTGGCCGCGGGAATGCCGCAGGACCCCAAGATCAAGAAAGCGATTCTCGACAGCGTCAAAGGGAAATTAGTCGCGTGGGATCCAGTGCAGCAGAAACAAACATGGGCGGTGGAGCGGCCGGGACCGTGGAATGGGGGAACACTGGCCACGGCTGGGAATCTGGTTTTCGAAGGCACCGCCGCCGGGCGCTTCGAGGCATATCGCGCCGATACCGGCGAAAAGGTTTGGTCATTTGACGCTCAAACCGGAGTGATGGCCGGCCCCGTCACCTACACCGTGAAGCGCGAGCAGTACATCGCGGTGCTCGCCGGCTGGGGCGGAGTTTTTCCGCTGGTCGCAGGCGAAGTCTCGTTCAAGTCCGGACGAGTACGCAATGTCAGCCGCATGTTGGCGTTCAAGCTGGATGGAAAGGCAACTTTCCCGCCATTGCCGCCGCAAGAAGAACCGGTGTTGAATCCGCCCGCATCGACCGCAAGCGCGGCGCAGATTCACCACGGAGAGGCCGTCTATCAGCGCTTCTGCTCCGGATGCCACGGCGACGTTGCAGTTAGCGGCGGAGTGTTGCCGGATCTTCGCTACTCCACTACGCTGGCGAACGAGCGCTGGTTCAAAATCGTTCGCGACGGCTCATATCAATGGCTGGGTATGGTTCCGTTTGGCAAGGAAGTATCGCAGCAAGACGCGGCCGATATTCGCGCCTACGTCATCTTCCGCGCCAACCAAAGCGTGAGCCAGACGAAGGTTGCCGCACCAACAGATGCGCAGGAGCCCAGCCCCAAAAAATAGCGGAGAGACGGGCGCCCCGCCCGTCCCGCGTGGAAACTCGTGATTCGTATCACGGCATCGCTTCAACGATGCAGCTAATCGTCTACCTGAATTCCCCCTTTTAGGGGCTGTCTCCGCAGGTAAGAGAGCCTACCCTGAGCTTGCCGAAGGGACGCTCGTCCCTCTATCGTCCTACAGTCCAGCGGCGATCGCATCGCCGCCCGTCGTGAAAAAGTTGATGCTCACCGTCGCCAACTCCGACGGTGGAAACTTCGCCTGGAATCGCGGATCGGCTTTCAGACCGGCTTCTTTTACTGCATCCAGGAATACCGGTAACTCCACGAGATATTGATCGGAGAATCCATGTGTCCCGTCGTAAGCTACTGCCGGAGTCTTCGATAAATTCGCCGCCGTGACTTCCGGCGGCAGCGTGTGCAGTTCCAACGCCAACAAACCAAAACGTCCGACGTATGGTGCCCAGCGCCGCAAGTGGCGTGTCAGATTTTCTTCCAGTGCGTCACACGAGATTTCTTCTCCGAGGTGGGCGAACGCGCCGGTGGATTTCCCTATGCGCGTGCCTCCCGCATAGTTCGCCGGCGAAATGTACGGACGGTTGTGGTCGAGGAAGGAACGCACGTGGAGCAGATCGTGGATGTCGAGGTTCAGTTCCTCCAGATCGCTTGCCAGTTGCGCGGGACGGTTAATGTCGCCCGGGATTACGTGATAGACGGGAATGTTGGCCTTTCGCAGCGTCTGCTTGGCGACGCGGCGCGCCACTTTATTGAAATCGGCGCCCACGAGAATTAAAGGATACCGATCGAGCACCTTGCCTCTGTCGGTTTTATTCTTCACCGCGGAATATAGATGCTCGAGAAAACTCGCGTCGCCGCAACCCATGTCGCAAATGCCGCGAGGCTGCAGATTGAGCGGGCGGTTGAAGATCTCGACGATGATCTCGTCCACTTTCTTGAAATACGTGCGATGCGCGCCCCCGCTGCCCCACACGTTCATGCCGCGATTGACCAGTAGTTCCACGCCACTTTCGTCCATGCGCGGGATGCGCGAATTGCCGAACAAGAGAGTACTCACATTGTCGAAGAGCGGAAGGTACGAAACGGTGACGCCGTAGGAAGTCGCAATCTGGGCGGCATACCGGCCACAGGCGGTGAGGATCACCGAATTCCTGTCGCGGGCGTTGTCGCGTGTGCTCGATTCCAATGCCACCCATCCCTGCGCAGCCAGTAGGTCGAGAATGCAGGTAAGGCTTGCACGATTCGCGGCAATGGCATCGATGTCGACCGGCCGCTCGAGTTGCGCCAGAATCTCAGCGCGCGCCAGGGCGACCATCGCCGGTCCTATAATCATGCCATCGAGGTGCTCGCGAATTTGATTTCGTACTTGGCTGACGACGGGGTCGACATCCGGCTGCAGGCCCCATTGCTCTTTCGACCGTCGAACCAGTTCCTGCAGCGACGGGAGGACGGGCCGATCGGATGCCCCGAAAAGAAAATCTTCCAGGAAGACTGCCTTCGCAACAAAAGAAAGCACCTCGCCGTACAACAGTGGCGCCGTGTTCACTGCGATTCTTCCCTCGGTCGTCAGGGCGTGGCGCGGAGTGTGTCCGCTTTCGACGCGCTGTTTCAGCCAGCCGCATGATGCCAGCAGGCGCAACGCTACTCGCAAATAACCGCGATTGGCGCGAGTCTCTCTTGCGATGCGGTCGAAGTCGACCCACTCTCCAGCTGAGCCGAAGAGATCGAATACGCGCCGGTCCCATAAGGCCTTTACCGTGGGCGCCAGAACCACACCTGCGAGATGACCAAACACTACTCCGCGAACCGCTGCCTTCTCCTCATCGCCGATCAATGACATTGTTGCTGCTGGCATAAACTAACTCTGTCATCCTGAGCGGAGCGAAGGACCTATGCACGCGCCCGCAGCGCCAGGATGCGATTCCGCTACGCCCTGCCCTCAAACAGATTCCTGCCCTCCACCAGCCCGCGCATCTTACGATCGGCCACGCTCCGTTGCAGCATCCAGAATCCGCAGTCGGGATGAACATAGCGCAAACGCTCCGAGCCCAGTGTCTTCACCACCCGCTCGATGCGTGAAGCCACAAGATCGGGCGTCTCTACTTCGTTGTCTTTGATATCGATCAAGCCGATGCCAAGCGCAATTTTCGGATCCAGATCGGTGAAGACCTCGAGTTCGTCATACCCGCGCCGCGCGAATTCGAGCACCAGATGATCGGCATGCAGCGAATTGAGGAATGGAACCAGGTCGCGCCAGAAGCCGCGGAGCACCGGCTGTCCACCGTAGTTGCCGAAGCAGATGTGCACGGCACGCTCGTTCAGGATGCCGTCGAGAACATGGTTGATCGCTTCCGCGGCCCAGGATGAATCCTGCGGGTAGCCGGCGATGCAGGCTTCATCGAGTTGCACCGCATCGGCTTCAATCGATTCCAGCTGGCGGCGCAGCACCGCAGCCAGATCCATCGCCAGGTCGGGAATGTCTTTGTAGTAACAATTCGTCACCATGCGCGACAGCATGTGCGGGCCGGTGCAGGTAAACTTCAGCGGCATTTTTGTGAGCGGCGCTACAAACTCATAATCCCGGGGCAAATTCAGCATGCCCTCGCCGATCTTGCCAGCTACCATGCCGGCGGTCAGCAAGCGAGACGCCGAGGCACGGTCGGAACGGAAGCGGTCGAAATCCGAGACCGCAAAATGGCTGCGGATTCCTTCCATCTGCGAGACGAAATAGTCCACCATCCCATTGGTCTCGGGGTGGCTGGGGTTGAAGCGCATGAGCTCCCCGTCGCTCAACAGATCCAGGCCGGCGAGTTCCTGGGTCTTCAGCACCGCCATCACCGCATCCCGAAGAACCAGCCGCGAAGTGTTGCCGACCAGCCATGAGGGCACGGGATAACTTCCCACGACGGTAGCTTTGATATTTGGATTCATGTCGACTCCTGCCTCGCCCTGAAGCCGCCGGTTGGAGCGCCATCATACTCTTGTCCAGCGTCACTCCGTAAAAGGCACTTCATAGTAACCAAGTAAGGGCACGTAAAAGTAACCAACTATCTCGCAACATACCACCTTCAGGGACAATAGTTTCCACTTGTGGTCCGGCTCGGACTTGGATTACAGTGATTTCCGCTTCGCTGCCCTCGTGAACCACGACGAGGTGAGGCCGTCGAACTTTGTTGTCGATGTTTCGACGATGCGCCGTTCGTGGAGGTCGTTGTGTATCGCAGTGATGTAGTTGGAAGTCTCTTGCGTCCAGCGTATCTCAAGGAAGCTCGCGACCGCTTCGCAGCGGGAAAGCTCACGGACGCCGCCTTCAAGCAAGTTGAAGACCGGGCCGTCGATGAATGCATCGACCTGCAGATTCGCGCTGGCATGGAAGTGATCACCGACGGCGAGGTTCGCCGCTACGCTTTCTACGGACACTTGATTGACGCCGTTGAAGGCTTCGACAAATACGGCGGCTGGGCCATTCCTTTCCGAAACGAGAAGGGTGAAGAGTTGGTTTTGCCGCGTCCGGTGGTCGTTTCCAAGCTGCGTCGCAAGCGGCCGCTCTGCGCCGAAGAGTTCACTTACCTGCGTGCGCGCACCGAGCACCCGGCCAATACCACCGGCATCAAGACTACCGGGGTCAAAACTACGATGATCAGCGCGCAGCAGGCGGCAGCCTATTACGACAGCAAGAAATCCGCCGGGGCCTATGCCACGGTCGATGCCTACCTCGCCGATTTGGTCGACATTCTGCGCGATGAGGTGGCGGAGTTGATTCGACTGGGCTGCACTTACATCCAGATCGACTCGCCCCAATACACCGCGCTCCTCGATCCGGACTTGCGCGAGGGCTATCGGCAACGCGGCAACGATCCCGACCGCCTTCTCGATTTGTCGATCGAAATGGACAACGCCGTCATCGGTGACCATCCCGGCATCATCTTCGGTCTGCACCTCTGCCGCGGAAACAACCAGAGCAAGTTTTATGCGGCCGGCGATTACGGGCCGATCACAAAAGTATTTCGCAATACAAAGTTCCAGAGATTCCTGCTTGAGTATGATGACGAACGCTCCGGCGGTTTCGAGCCGCTGCGCCAGGTGCCAGTCGACCGCACCGTTGTGCTCGGTCTGGTGAGTTCCAAGAAGCCAGACTTGGAAAGCAAAGACGAACTCAAGAAGCGGATTGAAACTGCCGCTGCCTTCGTTCCGCTGGAGCGGTTAGCCCTCAGTCCGCAATGCGGTTTCGCCTCCACCATTGAAGGCAATGCCGTGACGCCCGCGGACCAGGAAGCAAAGCTCCGCCTGGTGGCTGAAACCGCGCAGGAAGTGTGGGGCAAGTCTGTCCCACTAGCACACAGTGCTTGAGGAGTGTTCGTGGGGGGTGCGCGGGAAACCAAGCCCCGGAGGGGTGATCAAGCATAGCCCAGCGCTTCAGCGCTGGGAAAGCGGAAGCAGAGATTCAAGTCCCGGACGGACGACCGAATTATCGCGCAAGTGCAAGTTCTGCGATAACTTGATCGGCCTCTGGAGGAGATGAGTTCCGAACGGTGGGGCTGCGGTAAGAATCCGGCAATGACGGAGCTTAAGCGAACCCCGTCAAGCAAGGTTTGCTTTGGTCTCAGAATCGAACGTACGTTCGCTCGAATGCTCGATTGGAAACGACAGGAGATCTATGAACTCACGTAAGTTGTCTGCCTGCTTATGTGCCTTGTTTCTTGCCTTGGCTTTCACTCAATATGCTGGCGCCCAGGCTACGATCAGCTATGCCCTCTTGAATGGAACCGTAACCGATGAGGCGGGGCGAACCATTGCCAAGGCCACGATTACGGTCCGTTCGCTCGGCACGAACGAGACCTTCACCTCAACGTCGAGCGAAGCCGGCTTTTACGCGCTGCCCAGCCTGCCGCCGGGGCGCTACGAAATTACAGTGAATTCCTCCGGCTTTGGGACGTACACGCGCACCGGCCTGGAGTTGACAGTAGGCCAAGCCGCCACCGTCAACGTGACGCTCAAGGTGGCTGCCGTCAAGGAAGAGGTTATCGTCAGCACCGAAGCTCCGACCGTGGAGACGACCCGCTCCGAGGTAAGCCAGGTTATCGATACCCAGCAGATCACAGATCTGCCCATCAGTGGCCGCCTTTTCACCGACTTCGCTCTGCTTGCGCCCAGCGTCGCTACCAGCCGAACCGCTCTGGGAACAACCTTCACCGAGTTTGAGGTCACGCAAATCTCGTTCGGCGGCATGCGCTCGTTCAGCAACGAGATCACGGTGGATGGCGCCGATTTCGTCAACACGATTACAGGCGTGCAACGCGCCACGCCTCCGCAGGATTCCGTGCAGGAATTCCGGGTGGTGAACAACAGTTTTGGTGCGGAATACGGCCGCGCGCTCGGCGGCATTGTCAACATCGTGACCCGCTCTGGCTCCAACCAGCTTCACGGTTCGGTGTACGAGTTCTTGCAGAACAGCGCCACCGACGCACGCTCCCTGCTGCAGCCGTCGCCGTTACCCGCGGAATTGCGGGAGAATCAGTTCGGCGGCACCCTCGGCGGCCCCATCAAAAAGGACAAGACATTCTTCTTCTTGAACTATGAAGGGCACCGCCGCGGTGCATCCCCCACTTACGGACCGGATCTGTACAACAACATCGATGCAATCGATCAGGCCAAAGGCTACCTGGGTCTATCGCCCGAGGGCTGCGATCTTCCGCCTGCGCAATGCACCGGCTCGCCGTTTTCGTATCTGCAGGGTGTCCTGAAGACAGTCAACAACGACTACGGTTTTGCGAAAATCGATCATCAGATCAACAACAATAATCGCTTCGCCTTGCGCTATGTGGTGGAGGATGCGCGCGACCTCGGCGAACTGATCGGCAACACTGAAGACGGCGGCGGTCTCGGCACTCCCAGCGGGGCGCGCAATCTTTTCATCCGCGACCAATCGTTGGTGGGTACGCTGAACTCTGTCCTCCGATCGAACCTTGTCAATACCGTGCTGGGCCAGTACTCCAGGCGCCACTACAACTTCCCCGGAGCCACCGGCGAGCCCGACCTGAGCGTCGTCAACGACCTGGAGTTGGGACACAACTTCGGCACCTATGACGCCATCTACGAGAGCCGCGCACAATACTCTGACACCGTCTCCTGGGTCAAAGGCAACCACGTCGCCAAGTTTGGATTCGATGGGAATTACGTTTGGAGTTACAACAACTATCCGGGCTTCACGCCGGAGCGGATACTGTTGCCGAACCTCGATTGCATGTACTCGTTTGCAGATACGATCAGCCTCCTGACCACCGGCGCCTATGGAACAATCCCGTCGTCGAACTGCCCGCTTCAGGATCAGGCAGACGGCGTCGCGTTCCTCTATTGGGGAGTTGCGGTTCCTCGAAGTGGCTTTGAGAACGGTTACCAGCCGGCCCCACCCACCGGCGGAGGATTCGGCAGCGGCTGGCCGAATGCATTTCCGACCAATATGTATTCCAACTACGCTTATAACTTGAACCACGCCTACTGGGGATTCTTTGGCCAGGACCAATGGCGAGTTACACCTAAGTTGACCTTCAACTACGGCCTGCGCTGGGATTTCGAAACCGGCCTGGGCACTACGGTTAACTCCGACTATCGCGGGTTCCAGCCACGAATCGGATTTGCTTATGCACCCGACTCCAAGACGGTGATCCGCGCCGGATTTGGGACATTCTTCGATCGCAACAACCTGACTTTCTTCTTCACGACGGGAAACCAGAAGACAGTACCGGGCTACTTTTGCAATCCGCCAAGTGCAGATCCCAGTTGCGCCGCCAACGGCTTCACGCAGGGAGTGGTGGTTCCGATGATTCACAACGGAGCGCAGAACGGCGGCTGGCAATTATCCGCAGACCCAGGCTATCCGGGCACGCCTTCCCTCCCGTGCGCCGCTTTGGGTATACCCCAGACTGTTTGCAATCAGCTTCCCATCCCCCCCGGCGGCACGGCAGCGAATCAGACGCTAAGCATCGCCATGCTGCAGGCCCTCAGCATCCTCGGTGCTGGCCCCACCGCGTATCCAACGGTGAGTCTGACTGGCGCCTGCACCTCTAACCCAATCACAGGCGCGCCGACCGGCGCCTGTGGCGTGGGTTCTGGAGGCATACAGCGCAACGCGCGCCTTCCCTATGCGGAACAGGCTAGCCTGCAGATCGATCACCAGTTCGGGAAGGGTTTCACGATGGAAGCGGGATTTCTCTTCGTGGGAGCGCACAAGCTGGTCCGCGGCAATAACATCAACGTCCCGTGCCCTTACGGCACAGCCAAGCCAAACAATCCCTACTATGCCCAAGGTTTGCTCGATCCGAGCGGTTCGCTCACGCCGTGCAGCGGAACACCCATTCTCGGGCCCTTTGGCTTGGGCCCGTTTTTCGCTTTCGAAGGTCCCTTCAATGGAGTAAATCCCGGCGCTCCGAATCCCAATCCTCTCCTGCCGTTCAATCCCAGCGGGCTGGAGTTTGGCGTCCCGACCGCCGGGCTTCCGCCCCCGACTTCGTCGCCGACGCTGAGCGGCGGCCTTCTCGACTACAACAACGACGTTGCCAACGCTGCCTACAACGGCATGACATTGACCGCCATCGAGCGTTTCAAGAATTTCCGTTTGACCGCCAACTACACCTATTCCCACACCATCGACAACGGAAATTTCACCACCTTTATCAATCTGCCTCCCAATCAGTTCGACTACAATTCGGAGCGCGGCAACTCCAACCAGGATATTCGCAACCACCTGGTTACGAACTTCACGGCGATCGCACCCGAGCACACTTTTCTCCGTGACTTCGAGCTCAGCAGCATTATCACTCTCCAGTCCGGCCGGCCCTTCACCTTGTTCGCCGGACAAAATACGTTTGGCGACGTTGCCGGCCTGAGCACGGATCGTGTCGGAGGCGCGCCCGTCACCGGCACCTGCACTTCCGTCTCCAACTGCGCGACCACCGTCGGCCGCAACACCTACGTCGGCGCACCGTTGTATTCGTGGGATTTGCGCCTGTCGCGGAATTTCAAGTTTGCCGAGACCAAGTTGCTAGATTTCAGTGTCGACGCTTTCAACCTGCTTAATCATCCGAACGTGGATGAAGTGAGTTACGTTTACGGCTCTCCGGCTTTCTGCGGGGCCAGTCCCGCCATCCCCAAGCACTACAACGACGCGACCACGCTTGCCATCCAGCAAGGCGCTGCGTCGGTGTCTTGCGCTTCGCAACAGGTAACCGGAAACCCGATAGCATGGCTCAGTGACGGGCTCGTGCCGGTCACGATTCCCAACGCTCCGGATCCGAGTTTCGGCAAGCCGAGAACGATGTTCAACCCCCGGCAGTTGCAGTTCTCGATGAAGTTTTCGTTTTGAGGGGGCAAAACCGCGCTGGCCGTTTTACTCCTGGGACGGCCAGCGCGACATCACCTGTTGCCAAGCGACTTGGTTTTCCTGTTTGTTTACTCCTAAGGTATTAACCCGTGTTTACCACTACCCCCCTCCCCCTCGTCATTGGAATCATAGGGTTGGGGGGACGATTCCCGCCAAAATCTAGAGCGGAAAGGATTTATTTTCAAAATATTCCGGAATAAGGACTTAGCTCCATTCTTCGCCTAATTCTCTCTTAGAATTCATAGTTCTGCGCAATTCTTGGGCCCGCTCTTTGCCTCAAACATAGCCCATCATCTAGTCCGCACGAAACAATCTGACGGGCGGAGGAGCTTCGCGGGCCAGGCTTGGTTGGCGGGCACAGCTCTTCCCTGCACTAATCAAATCATTGTTGCGCAGGACGGTTTCGGAGGTCTGTGACGGCGGTCACAGAAGTTTTGTGATGAAGATGCGGGAAGAAGTCTGTCTTAACTGATACTGATAACCGATGACTGATAGCTAAGAGCTAGCCTTCCCAATTCCAATCGCTGAAGCGCCGCCGCAGTTCCGCTTTCAGCAGCTTCCCCGTGGACGTATGCGGCAGCTCATCCACAAACACAAATGCATCCGGCAACTGCCATTTTGCGAATTTCGGCGACAGGAAGTCGCGCAGCGTTTCCGGAGACAGCGTCGCACCGTTCTGTGCCACGATCACAGCCACGGGCCGTTCCTGCCACTTAGGGTGGGCAACGGCGATCACCGCGGCTTCGCGAATTTCCGGATGCGCGACCAGGGCATTTTCCAGGTCGACGGAACTGATCCACTCGCCGCCCGATTTAATCAGGTCTTTTGTCCGGTCGACGATTCTCAAATATCCTTCGGCATTCACCGTTCCGACGTCGCTGGTGCGAAACCATCCATCGTCGGTCCATTTGTCGTTTTCCGCTGGCAGGTTGTAGTAGCTGGCCGCGACCCAGGGTCCGCGCAGTTGCACTTCGCCCATAGTTTGTCCGTCCCATGGAACCTCGTCCGTTGGAGATTCGCCATGCTCGTTGACAACTCTTCGCTCGACAAAAGGAACCGGGATTCCGGCCTGCGCCTTGGCTTCGCATTTTGCGTCCTCAGCCCAATTCTGCATGTGGGCTTTGAGCTGATTCGTTGTCGCCTGCGGGCTGCTCTCGGTCAGCCCCCAGCCTTGCACCATGCTCCATCCTTGCTGCCGCAATCTGTGTATGAGCGTGAGGGACGGCGCCGCGCCGCCAATCAGAACTCGCATGGACGGCAGCTTCCACCTGCCGGGATTGTGGTCCAGGCACTCCAGAATGCTGTGCCAGACCGTAGGCACGCCCCCGGCAACGGTGACACTTTCTTTTTCGCAAAGCTCCAACAGGCTCTCCGGTTTGAGGTGCGGACCCGGCAGAACCTGTTTCGAGCCCACCAAAGTCGCGGCGTACGACAGTCCCCAACCGTTGACGTGAAACATGGAAACAATCGGCAACACAGTATCGGCGTTGCAGATGCCGAAGTTGTCGACAGTGGTGCTCAGAAACGAGTGCAGCATCACGGAGCGATGCGTGTACACCACTCCCTTCGGAACTCCGGTTGTGCCCGACGTGTAACACATGCAGGCAGCTTCATTTTCGTCGAGATCGGGATAACGGAAATTGCCGGAAGCGGTGCACAGGAAATCCTCATAGTCATCGAACCCAAAGCTTGTGGTGCGGCCCGACCAGCCGACCACGATGACGCGCTCAAATCGGACGGAGTCTCGGATTTGTTCATACAGAGGGAGCAGAATGTCATCGACGATCAGGAACCGGTCCTGCGCGTGATTGGCGATGTATGCGATCTCCGATGGCGCCAGTCTCAGGTTGAGCGTGTGCAACACACCGCCGCAGATAGGAATGCCGAAGTAGGCTTCCAGATGCGCGTGATGGTTCCACATCAAAGTTGCCACACGATCGCCACGCTCCAGACCCGCTCTCTGCAGGGCTTCGGCAAGGGCGCGCGCTCGCCGGTAGAGGTCGGCGTAGGTGTAACGATGGAGCGTATGATCTGGCCGCCGCGAAACAATCTCAGCCGCCGAAAAGAACTTGCCGGCGCGCTCCAGGCTGTGCGAGAGCGTCAGCGGATCGTGCATCATGGTTCCTTGCATACGGATCCTTAAAGTAGAGGCGGGGCTTGCCCCGTCTCCGCCGACAATGAGACAACTTCAGAAGCAGGTTCTTGCCACATAATAAGGTGGTGCGTAAGATGGTGCACGATATAACGAACGTTCGCTCGAATCATCTATGAGCCTATCCTCGCCCACGCCCGATTCCACCGCGGCCAGTTCCGATAGCCGCTACGATCGCCAACTGGCGAAAATCCTAGAACATGCGACCGCGATTTTCTACGAAAAAGGATACGAGGGCGCTTCCATCCGCGACCTGTCCCGTGCGAGCGGGATGTCGCTGGCCGGCCTTTATTACTACTTCGAGTCCAAGGAAAAACTGCTCTATGTTATCCAGAGACATCTCTTTCTCTCGGTCATGGACCTCGTCCGCGAACGTCTAAAGGACGAGACCGATCCGGAGCAACGGGTTCGGGCTTTCATTCTCGCTCATCTCGAATACTTTCTCGCCAGTCCAAAATCGATGAAGGTGCTTTCGCACGAAGACGACGTGCTCAAGGAAGAACTCGGCAAGGACATCGCCAGCCTCAAGCGGCAGTATTACCGCTGCGGCGCGGACCTGGTCGACGCGCTGAGAGCCGCCAAGGGACTGCAGTTCAACTCGCGCGTGGCGGTCCTGTCGCTGTTCGGAATGATGAACTGGATCTACACCTGGTACAACCCGCACGTCGACGGCGACGCGAAAGTCCTGGCGCGCGAAATCGGAGATGTATTCCTGGGCGGAATTTATGCCCGAGAAGCTGCGCGGCACCACCCTAGTTGACGGCAGAAGTGTTCTCGACCAGCAAGGCGATGCCTTGTCCTCCTCCGATGCATGCGGAGGCAACGCCGTAGCGCAAGTTCGAGCGCTTCAACTCGCGCGCTACCGTGATGGCCAGCCGGACTCCAGTAGCTCCGAGCGGATGGCCGATGGCGATTGCGCCTCCGTTGACGTTGAGCTTCTTGAGGTCCAGGCCAAGCTCGCGCTGGCAGGCTAGAACCTGCGCGCCGAACGCTTCGTTGATTTCGAAACGATCGATTTGATGCAAGCTCAAGCCAGCCAATTCGAGCAGCGCCTGAATTGCCGGTACCGGCGCGATGCCCATGATCTCTGGGCGGACGCCGACGACGGCCCCGGCCACGACTCGGGCCAAGGGCTCTTTCTTGTGCCGCTTCACATAATCGCGAGAAGCCACGAGGGTCGCCGCCGCACCGTCCACGATACCCGAGCTGTTCCCGCCGGTCTGCACTCCCCCGAATGCCGGTTTGAGCTTGGAGAGAACCTCCAACGGCGAGGGTCGGATGTGTGTATCCGAACTCAACTTCTCGATCCCGCGTGGCAGTCTGATTCCACGCGGAGAATACCCGGCAAGCTCGAAGACCTCACTCGTCAGCGGCGCGATCTCGCCACTCAGGAAGCAGCTCTGTTGCGCGGCAATAGCGCGTGCGAAGCTCTCGGCAGCAAATTGATCGACGTCTCCGCGAGTAATGCCATATTGTTTCGCCAGCTTTTCGGCGGTTCCACCCATGGTTTCATTCGGACAGGGGTCGAGCAGTGCTTCCCACAGAAAATCTTTGAACTCCACCTCGCCCATGCGGAATCCAGAGCGGTGCGTGTAGGCGGCGATCGGGTTGCGCGACATGGACTCGGTTCCGACGACCAGCGCCAAGTTGGCTTTCGAAAGTTTGATATTGTCGGCGGCCTGAAGAATAGCCTCAACGCCCGTGCCGCAGACACGTTGCGCCAGGTGTGCGGGCACTTCGATGGGGACTCCGGAATAAAGTCCGATGTGCCTGGGCAACACATAAGCATCGAAGGAGGCCTGAGCCATGTTCCCGGCGATCACGATATCCACATCGGCCGGGGGCGCACCGCTGCGCCGGAAAATCTCCCGAGATGCTTTTATCCCAAGGTCAGTTGGAGACACCAATCCAAGCGCCGTGTTGTACTCCACGAACGGAGTGCGCACGCCGTCGAGCAGGAATACGTCGTCGTAATGCGAAAGCAGAGCTTTGTTGCGAGACTTCATAGCGATGCTTTAATGTCCCGGATTTCTTCGCCTGCGACGACGAGCCGGGGCAGATGCGAATCGAGCGGCGGACTCGGCGTGGTGATCTCCGCAGTGCTGCCAAGCACTTCGCTTTTTTGCGGGCGGGCAGTGGTCACACCGTACCGGGCCCTATGCCGGGTTCCCCAAGCCGACATCAGCTTCAGAATCGGCTTCAGGCTTTCGCCATGGCGGGTGAGCGAATACTCGACTCGCGGCGGCACCTCGGCATACACCTTCCGGTGGACAATTCCGTCGCGCTCCAGTTCCCGCAGGTGCTGGGTCAGCATCTTCTTGGTGAGCCCTGGGATGAGCCTTTGCAATTCACAGAACCGCCGGGTTCGGCCTTCGAGATGGAACAGAAGCGACGGTTTCCATTTCCCGCCAATGATGGAAGCCGTCAGCTTTACAGGGCAATTGGTGTGATCCATGGAATACTCCCCCAGAGGATAGTCCCCAGCAGATATTAGGTTACCGAAACGTGCCTACTAGCAAAAAAGTTACTTTTGCCTAGAATTAGCCCTCGGTCCCGAAAGGATACCTGATTCGGCGTGGACTTGGAAAGCATTTGTGTTCATCAGGCATCAACTAAGGGGGACGAATTCCACACGAGGTCGCAGACATGATGAGCGACAAGAAACCTGTGGTAGTCTACGGCGCCAATGGTTTTTCGGGCCGCCTCATAGCGGAATTTCTTCGTGAATACAATGTGCCGTTCATTGCCGCCGGGCGCAGCCGCGCACGGCTGGAAGACGTGATGAAGCACGTCCCCGGCATTGAAACCGCCAACTACGAAATCGCCGAGACCAAGGGTTCGGTCGAAGAACTCACCGAGCTTTTTGCGGGCGCGAAAGTGGTTTGCAATACAGCTGGGCCTTTTATCTATAACGGTCCGCGAGTGATTGAAGCCGCGCTGAATGCGGGCTGCCACTATCTGGATATCGGCGGGGAGCAGGCTTGGCTGCGCACAGTGGCGGAGAAATGGGGCGGCAAATTTGCCCAGCGCGGTTTGCTCGCCGCTCCGGCGACAGCGTTCATGTCGGCGGTGAGCGACTCCGCGATTCGCATGTGTCTCGAGAGCCACCGCGGCATTGACACGCTGGAAGTGCTGACCATGTTCAAGGGCAACCCGACCTTTGGCTCGACCCAAACGATTTTTGCCGTCATTCAAACCGACGCTTATTATCTCGAGCAGAACGCGTACAAACCGTGGCCGCGTGCTACGCGTTATGACGTCGTCATACCCGGTAGCGTCCAAACTCAGCTCGCTCTGGCCTGGGGAGGTTTCCCGCATCCGGTCTGGTATAAGGATCATCCGCAGGTGGCGAACGTGCGGTCGTTTGGCGGACTGCTAGACCGGCAAATCATGGAAGGCGTGGCGGCGACGGAGAAATTGTTTGAGGAGCAGATTCGTCCGCTGCCTCTGGCCGAACAGGAACGCCGGCTCGGTGAGATGGCGAATGCTGTGACCGGGGGTACACCGCCGCGCGAAAACCCGCGTGAGCATCGCACCATCGATGTGATCGCCGGACGTGGCAGCACGGACTCCGTGCAGTGTGTGGTATTCGGCACGTGCTGCTATCGCCAAACGGCACTCATTCAGGCGTTCGCGGCCCACAACCTGGTACACCGCGCACCGCGCAGGGTGGGCTTCGCGTCCGCGGCCGAAGTCTTTGGCCATCGCGAAATCCTCGGCGTTTTGGAAACGCATGGTCTTTCCAAAGCAAAGCTATCGTCGTAGTGGATTCGTGTGGGGTGGATTCGTATCAGGGTATCGCTTCAGCGATACCAAACTCTTCGGCGTTAAACGGCCTTCGGGAGCTGTTAGACACCGGGCATCATAGGAAACGATGCGAGCGATCGATTATTTCGACAAGAGCGTAGATCTCCACGGCGACCGGATCGCGATCGTCGACGGGGACGCTCAGTATTCCTACGCTGAAACGCGCACCTTCAGCCAGCGCATCGCACGCGGGATGCGGGCCCGCGGCGTGGAGCGCGAACAGCGTGCCGCCATCTATTCTCACAATCATCCGGCGGTGCTTTTCTGCATGTTGGGCATTCTGCGCGCCGGGGCCGCATGGGTTCCCATCAACTTTCGCAATGCCGCCGATGCCAACGTCGAATTTCTGAACTACTCTGAGACAGCTTGGCTCTTCTATCACAGTCGTTTTCGGGAGCAAGTCGAAGAGATTTGCAAACGCGTTCCCTCACTGCAGCATCTGATTTGCATCGACGGCCGTGACGGTGCGCATCCTTCGCTGGCAGATTTCATGGAGCTGGGAAAGGTGCGCAATGAGAATGAGAATGACAACGCTCTCGACTGGGCCGATGCCCACGGCAATCTCGATCAGATCATGGGCCTCGTCCCCACCGGCGGGACGACCGGACCCGCGCGCGGCGTGCGCGTTACCAACCTGGCCTGGGGCACGATGACCGAGATGGCAATTCACTATTGGAAGGGCGACGCCGACAATCCTGTTTGCCTTTGTACCGCTCCGCTTTCACATGCCGCCGGGACAGTCGCTTTCACCATGCTCGCTCAGGGAGGGACCAACGTCGTTTTGCCCGGATTCGACGCAGCGCAGGTGTTGCAGGCGATTGAGCAGTACCGCGTGACGCACCTTTTCCTTCCTCCGACGGCGTTTTACGCGCTGCTCGCCCATCCGGATGTGAGTAAGTTCAATTATTCCAGTCTGCGCGTTTTTCTGCTGGCGGGTTCTCCCGTGTCGCCTGACAAACTGAAGCAGGGTGTGGAGGTCTTCGGCCCATGCATGTGCCAGTCTTATGGCCAGACCGAAGCGCCTATGCTGCTCACCTTTCTCGATGCGAACACCGTGGCTGCGGCTGCAGTCGGCGACCATCCGGAACGCCTGCGCAGTTGCGGGAGGCCGACCGCATCGATACATGTCGCCATCATGGACGATGCCGGACACATCCTTCCTCCTCATCAGCCCGGGGAAATCGTAGCTCGCGGCACCCTGGTCAGCGGTGGCTACCACAACCTGCCGCAAGCGACTGCTGAAATTCACAAGCATGGCTGGCATCACACCGGCGACATCGGATACATCGACGAATATGGATATGTTTATATTGTGGACCGCAAGAAAGACATGATTATCAGCGGCGGCTTCAACGTCTACTCCGCGGAGGTCGAGGCCGGCATCATGGGTCTGCCGCAGGTTCAGGAGTGCGCCGTGATCGGCGTGCCCGACGACAAGTGGGGAGAAGCGGTCAAGGCTTTGGTTGTTCTGAAGCATGACTCGAGGCACGACGAGATGCTCACTGAGAGCCAGGTTATCGCTCACTGCAAGGCGAAACTGGGAGGCGTGAAGTCTCCCAAGTCAGTGGAATTCGTGGCGGAAATTCCAAAGACTCCAGCAGGGAAGTTCGACCGTAAAGCGATGCGCAAGCAGTATTGGGCAAGCGTGGACCGCGAGGTCCATTAGATTTAACCGGCCTGCTTGGGCGGCCTATGGCGGAGGCGTGTCATTCTTACGACGTTGAAAGTCCCCAAAACTGGCGGGATACCCACGACGAAAGCCAGCGTGTTGCGCTGGCTCAAGAGCGAGGGAGATCTCGTGCAAGTGGGCGAGGCAATCGTGGAATTGGAAACAGAAAAGGTGAGCTACGAACTGGAGTCTCCGATTGCGGGCGTGCTGCTCAAAATTGTTGCCGGAGAAAGCGCGCAGGTTCCAGTGGGCGGACCTTTGTGTCATATCGGCCAACCGGGCGACTCAGTTCCATGACGAATCATCAGTAAGCGTGGAAAGGGAGTAATGCGATGACAAACCAGAACGTTCTCGGGAAAGACCGGTTGATCTGGATCTACACTCAGATGACGCGAATCCGCGAGTTCGAGGAGCACGTCAAGCGCACCTTCCTCGAACATCCCGGAGCCATGCGCGGCCACACTCATCTTGCCGACGGCGCCGAAGCTTCGATTGTGGGAGCGCTCGCCACGCGAAACGCGACCGACTTCGCGATGCCCAGCTATCGTTGCCATGCTCAACCCCTCGTGCTCGGCACCTCTTCCAGGAAAATGATGGCTGAACTTTATGGCCGGAAAGACGGGCTGTGCAAGGGGTTTGGCGGCTCCATGCATCTTGCCGATCCCGAACACTATTTCCCCGGCACCTCGGCCATCGTTGGTCAAAGTATTGCCCACGCGGCGGGCGCCGCTTTGACGGCGCAAGTCAAGAACACCGGGCAGATCGTCTACTGCTTCTTCGGAGACGGAGCGAGCAAGCAAGGAGCGTTCTTCGAGACGCTCAACCTGGCAGCGGTGTGGAAACTGCCCATCGTCTTCATCCTGGAGAACAATGAATACCAGGCTTACACGCAGGTCAGCCTTGAGGACGCCAATGCGCAAGCTGGCGATCCGCTTTCTCAGAAGGCGGCCGCGTTCAGCATTCCCGGCGCGACCGTCGATGGTACGGATCCGCTGCTGGTCTACAACGAGGTTGCTAAAGCCGCAGAACGGGCGCGCGCTGGAGTGGGCCCGAGTCTCATTGAATCGAAGTTCTACCGACTCAGTGCGCATGGTAACGCCATCACCGTGCCTCCCGTGCCCACGCAGTTTCCCGAGCACGAAGCCATCGGAGTGTACGGCAACAAAGCGGAGTATCGAGCTGCGAAGGAGAATGATCCAATTCCGCGCTTCCGTGCAAAGTTGCTGAGCCAGGGCATCCTTACGGAGGGAGAACTCCAGCGGCTCGATGACAGCGCGCGTGTGGAAATGGACGCAGCTGTCGAGTTTGCGCTCGCCAGCCCGCAACCCGCGCCCGAAGAAGCCACCAACTACGTCTACGCCTAAGTAGCCGTGGTGCAAGTGCGGTTCGTATCAGGGCACGCCTTCAGGCGTGCCGCACGTGCTGATTATGAATGCGCCTTTAGGCGCTGCAGGTCGACCATAGCCATCAGGAGGTCCGATGCCCAAAGAAATGATGTACGGAGAGGCGATGGCCACCGCCATCATCGAAGAAATGCAGCGCGATGCGGATGTGGTTTTCTACGGCCAGAACATGGCCATGACCGAGCGCGACCCTATGCTGAAGATGTTTGGCAAGGATCGCGTTCGCCTGGCACCGATTTCAGAAACCGCCGAGATTGGAATTGCCGTGGGTGCTGCGATTACGGGCTTGCGTCCCATCGTCGAGCTGTGGATGAGTGAGTTCATGCTGGTGGCCATGGATCAGGTGCTCAACGAGGCTCCCCGCCTACGCTACATGTCGGGAGGCCGGGTGAAAGTTCCGCTGGTGTTGAAGGCCGGCTACGGATTCGCCGCCGGCTGGGCAGGGCAGCACTCCAATTGCCTTTATCACACAATGATGGGAATTCCGGGGCTAAAGGTGGCGCTTCCTTCCACGCCGGCCGATGCCAAGGGACTCATGGCGGCGGCGATTCGCGACAACAACCCAGTCGTGTATCTCCACCACTACATGCTGACGCTCGATACCGGCGATGTACCCGATGGCGAATACGTCGTGCCCTTCGGTGTCGCCGACATCAAGCGTACGGGAAGCGACGTTACGATTGTTGCGACTGGATGGATGGTGAAGAAATCGCTGGCCGCAGCCGACCAGCTAGCGCGTGAAGGAATCAGCGTTGAAGTGATCGATCCGCGAACCCTTGCGCCTCTCGACGTGGACACCATCATCAAGTCGGTGAAGAAGACGGGGAAGCTCGTGTTAGTCGATCAAGCGCCGCGCCACTCGTCGGCTGCAGCAGTGATTGCCGCCGAGGTGGCGGAGAAGGGTTTTGAGCATTTACGCGCGCCGGTGGTTTTGGTGACAGCTCTTGATGCACCGGTGCCCTATAGCGAGCCGCTCGAAAACTATCTGCTGCCGAATGAAGACAAGATCGCCGCTGCGGTCCGGTCAGTTGTTACCGAGCGTGTCCGTGCCAGCGCGTAGCATTCAGCGCAAATCTTAGAACGGGTAGTGTCTCGGAGTCGTCTGAATCGTGATCCAGCGCAGCTCGGTGAATTCGCTGACCGCGGCTTTTCCTCCAAAACGGCCGTAGCCGCTGGCTTTTACGCCTCCGAATGGCATTTGCGCCTCATCGTGCACGGTCGGCCCGTTCACGTGGCACATTCCGGAGTCGATGCGCTTGGCGACCTCCACGGCGCGAGCAATGTCGCGGCCGAAGACCGCAGCCGAAAGTCCGTACTCTGTGTCGTTTGCCAGTGCGATCGCTTCTTCAACGGTTTTGAAGCGAGTGATGGAAACCGAGGGCCCGAAGGATTCTTCGCGGAAAATCTGCATGTCGGGAGTGACACGGTCGACAATGACGGCCGGCATGATTGTGCCTTGCGCGTCGCCGCTGAGAAGAACTTTCGCGCCACGAGACTCCGCGTCTTTCACGAGTGCACGCACTCGATCGACCGTAGGCATGCCCACTACAGCACCGAGGACAACCTCGCCTCTTCGCGGATCGCCGCACGGCAAAGCCTTTACTTTCGCAACGAATTCCTGTGCAAAGCTATCCGCCACTTTTTCATCGATGATGATGCGTTCCGTTGACATGCAGATTTGTCCCTGGTTCATGAATGCCCCGAAAGCCGCCGCATCCACGGCGGCGTCGAGGTCGGCATCGTCGAGAATGATGAGCGGAGCTTTGCCTCCCAGTTCGAGGAGAATCGGTTTCAGATGTTTCGCCGCAGCGACGGCGAGTATCTTTCCCACGCGAGTGGAGCCCGTAAAGTTGATGCGACGTACGGCGCGGTGAGCGATGAGGGTTTCGACAATCGTCGAAGCGCTGGCGGCATCGTGAGTCAACACGTTGACTACTCCGTGACCGAGGCCAGCTTCACGAAGGACGGTGCCGATCAGGCGATGCGTCGCCGGACAGACCTCCGACGCTTTCAGAACGACCGTATTTCCGCAGGCTAGCGGCACAGCAATCGCGCGCACTCCAAGTATGACGGGAGCGTTCCAGGGCGCGATCCCTAGGACGACGCCCACTGGTTGCCGGATGGAGAAGGCGAGGCTGCCAGGAATCTCGGAGGGAATGACCTCGCCGGAAACTTGAGTGGTCATCGAGGCCGCTTCGCGCAGCATTTGGGCGGCGAGGTAAACGTTGAATCCGGCCCATCCGGCGGTGGCGCCGATCTCGTCCATCATGACGGAAATAAAATCGGGAGTGCGGGCCTCAAGCAAGTCGGCCGCATGCAAGAGCTTCTTGCGCCGCTCGTGTGGGCCGAGCGCGGACCAGGCAGGGAAAGCCTCAGCAGCGGCTTCCGCGGCTGCGATGGCATCGTCGGCGCCGGCGGCGGCGGCCCGCGTGGCCACTTCACCGGAGATCGGGTTTTGCCGGACAAAGGTTGCCGCGCTGATTGCAGTGGCATCACGATCGCCGATCAGAAGCTGTACTTCCGTTATCGTCATAGTCAGGACTGCTTCCTCTTCCTGGAGTTTGTCTTTTGTTTGCCGTCCATCTCTTTGAAAACATCGGCTGCAATGTGAAACGCCGAGTTCGCCGCCGGCACGCCGCAATAGATAGCGGATTGCAGAAGGACCTCTTTGATCTCGTCGCGAGTGACGCCGTTGTTAAAGGCGGCCTTCACGTGCATGCGGAATTCGTCGCCACGATTCAACGCCACCATCATCGCGAGTGTCAGCAGGCTGCGAGTATGGCGGGGAAGGCCGCGGCGCGTCCATACTTCGCCCCAGGCGCTGCGGGCGATGAAGTCCTGAAAATCGCGGGTGAAGTCAGTGGTTGCGGCTACGGCGCGGTCAACGTATTCATCGCCGAGGACAGCGCGCCGAATCTTCATCCCCCGCTCGTAACGTTTGGTGTCATCCATTGGTGTTGTCCATTGGCGTCATAAATAGTTCGTCGACTCACTTCGCAAGAAAATGACTCACTGCCTCCGTGAACGCGTCGGCCTGCTCGACATTCGAGAGGTGAGCAGCGGCAAGTTCGACCTCTATCGCCCCCGGGATTCTGGCGGTGAGGAAATGAGCATCGGAGGCGGGTATGACCGGGTCGCTCGCGCCGTAGATCACGAGCGTCGGAGCCTTGATCTGCGCAACCGCTTCGCGCTGATCCATATCGCGGATGGCCGCACAACAGGCGGCATAACCCTCTGGGGGCGCGTTCTCAAGCATGCGCTGCGCCGGGGCAACTTTTTCTGGAAATGACGCGCGAAACTCCGGCGTAAACCAGCGCTCGATGACAGCCGCAGCCACGCGCTTCATTCCATCATTGCGCACGGTTGCAATGCGAGCATCCCACACATCTTCTGTGCCGATGCGAGCCGCAGTATTGCACAGCACCAAGCGATGCAGCCGGTTGGGCGCGTTAATTCCCAGCCACATGCCGATCATGCCGCCCATCGAGAGCCCGCAGAAATGCACACGTTCAATGCGAAGCGAATCCAGCAGACCGAGGACGTCGCGACCCAGTTCCTCGATGGTGTAGTCGGCTGGCGTTACCGACGACTGTCCGTGCCCGCGCGTGTCGTAACGCAGAATGCGGAAACGTCCTTGCAGTTCCGCCATCTGCGGATCCCACATCGAAAAATCGGTGCCAAGGGAGTTGGAGAAAACCAGCACCGGCTCCCGATCACCCGTGAGTGCGTAATGCGTTCGCAGTTCTCCAACCCGCAGTTCTCCAACCTCGACAACCGTCATGGCTTGCCCTTTCCAGCAACGACTGTCAGCGATGACAATCAAATATCAACTATCAATGCTTGCGACTGGCATCGATAGCTCGATCCACCAACTCTTGTGCGACGCCCAGGTAATTCTCCGGCGCAAACAGGCGATCCAGTTCCGCTGAAGTCAGATGTCCGGTTACGGCTGGGTCCAGAGCCAGCACTGCGCGGAGATGCTTTGCCGACGCGCGCGCCTGCCGGCTGGCCGCTTCCATCAGCGTATGAGCGGCAGATTTGCCGATGTGACCGGCCAAGGCCATGGTGATGGCTTCGGCAAAAATCAAACCTTGCGTTGCGTCCAGATTGCTCCTCATGCGCGCCGCGTCGACTTCCAGATGAGGAACAATCGTCGCCAGTTGATGAAGCGCTCCAGCGGTCAGGCGGAAGATTTCCGGAAGCGTCTCCCATTCTGCGTGCCAATCGCCGAGGCCGCGCTCATCTTCCTGCACCATGGCGCTCAGCATTGTGCTGACCAGACCGGGAACCCGCGTCGCTGCCGACAATACCACTGCCGCACTGACCGGGTTGCGCTTGTGCGGCATGGTCGAGGAGCCGCCGCGGCCTTCGCCGGCAGGTTCGAAGACTTCCGCGATTTCGGTTTGCATGTGCAACGAAATGTCGCGGGCGATCTTACCCAAAGTACCTGTGCAAAGGCCCAGTGTGGTTGCCGCTTCCGCCACGCGGTCGCGCTGGGTATGCCAGGGTATGGTTGGCAGCCCGAGATGGAGTTCCACGGCCAACGCTTCCGCCACTTGCAATCCTTTTTCCCGCAGAGCCGCCAGCGTTCCTACCGCGCCGCCAAGCTGCAAGACCAGAACCCGTGCCCTGGTTTCCGCGAAGCGTTCACGGTGGCGATTCGTAGCGTCCAGCCACCCGGCAACCTTGACACCGAAAGTCGTGGGCAGCGCATGCTGCATGAGCGTGCGGCCGGCGATGGGCGTAGAACGATGCTTTCTCGCCAGTTCGGTCAGGCCGCTGCAAAGGACAGCCAGATCGGCTTCAAGGATGTCGAAAGCCTGCCGCATCTGCAGAACGAGACCGGTATCGTTCGCATCCTGGCTGGTTGCGCCCCAATGCGCGAAACGCGCTGCTTCGGGATCGTCCTTCGCGACCAGCGCGGTTAGCTGTTTGACGAGCGGAATTGCGGGATTAAGCGACACAGCGGTCGCAGTGGCGAGTGCGCTAGCGTCGACCAAGTCCACTTTGCACTTTGAAGCGATCGCTTGGGCTGCGGCCGCGGGGATTACCCCGCAGCGGGCCTCCGCTCGCGCAAGCGCCGCCTCGAAGTCCAGCATGCGCTGGAGACGCGCGGAGTCCGAGAAAACTTTGTCCATTGCCGCCGAGCCGAAGAGTGGATCTAGCAAGGTCATCGAAGTCGGTTACAACCAGGTGATTACAATCCTAAGGAGTTACAATCCCACGTCGAAGAATACCGTTTCGTCAGGTCCTTGCAAAACAACATTCCATTCCAGCATACCGGGACTGCCTGCGGTTTTCCTCGCGATCAAAGTCGAGCGCCTTGCTGGTTCCACCAGATTGAGGATCGGGTCGCCATCGTTGCGCTCATCGTCGGGGAAGTACATCCTGGTGACCAGCCGCTTCAGTAGTCCGCGCATGAAGATTGAGATCGCCAGGTGCGGTGCTTGTTCCTTTCCCTTTGGTCCGGGCACGGGGCCGGGCTTGATCGTGACTAGGCGAAACACCCCGTCAGCGCTTACGGGCATCCGGCCGTATCCCTTGAAACCAGGCTCCACAGGCTTGTTCTGGGTGTCTTCCGCATGATCATATTTCCCGTGCGCGTTGGCCTGCCACATTTCGAGAATCGCATCCGGCACCGGAACTCCGTCGCCGTCAAAAACTCGCCCTTGAATGGTGACGCGCTCACCGGAGACGCCTTCGCCAACCAGGTTGTCACGGGTCAGCCAGTCGAACCCAATTTTGAAAAATGGTCCGACCGTCTGCGACGTGGTTGTCATCAAACTCATTCAGTCCTCCATCGGCGTGGCTTCGCGTCCGCGCAAGATAATATCGAAACGATATCCAAGCGCGTGTTCCGGCATGGTTGTTTCCCAATCGAACGCGGAGATCAGCCGGTTGCGCGCCTTTTCATCCGCTGTGCAGTTGAAGATCGGATCAAACGGCAGCAGCGGATCGCCAGGGAAAAACATCTGCGTCACCAGGCGCGTGGCAAACGCCGGGCCGAAGAGAGAAAAGTGAATGTGCGCCGCCCGCCAGGCATTGTAGTGATTGCGCCACGGATACTCGCCTGGACGAATCGTGACGAACCTATAGCGGCCCTCGGCGTCGGTGACGGCTTGTCCGCAGCCGGTGAAATTCGGGTCCAGCGGCGCATCGTGTTGATCGACTTCGTGCCGGTATCGCCCCGCCGCGTTCGCCTGCCAGATTTCGACAACAGTGTTCGTTATAGGGCGACTGTTTTCGTCGAGCACTCGCCCGCTCACAACGATGCGCTCGCCCAGCGGTTCTCCAGAGTGCGCGCGCGTCAAATCGCTGGCTTTAGGCGCGACGATTGTGGATTCAAATGATGGCCCCGTGACCTCGGAAAGCGTGTAGGGAATCGGTACCAGCGGTTTGGTAGGCGCACGCTTGATCGACGACACATACGGCAGATGCAGATGGTTCGGCTGGGTTCCTGGATACGGCGCCCGATAGGCGGCAACGCGTTTCATCGTTACTTGTCCTCGTTTGTAGTGGATGGGCGATCCGCGTTGCCGAACCGGATGCCACCCCCAGCTTCCTTCCTGAATCCACAAACTTTATGCAAGCGAGAAGTCCCTGTCAATACGTCCAGTCTACCTGCCATGCACGGCATTGGATCCGCCAATTCGACACAATTTGCGATAAAGCTCATTTTCTGAGAGCCTATTTCACAAAGCGCGCTCACATGTGGTGAAGGCCAGCCGACTTGTTGAGCGAAAAGCGCCTCCGCCAGATTTTTCTCTTAAACGCACGATGAGGTGATCGAGATGAAAATGCGAACAGCGATACGAATTTCGGTGATCTTGCCGGCAACGATCTTGCTGGCAACCATGGTGGCGCTGGCAACGGCGTCGTCGGCTGCGGACTACAAGGTTGTCAAGACATGGAAACTCGGCGGCGATGGCGGATGGGATTACCTGACTGCGGACAGCGCCGGGCATCGCTTGTTCATCGCGCGAGCCACGCGGGTGATGGTCGTCGATACCGAGTCGGGCAAGCAGGTGGGCGAGATTCCGGATACGCCGGGCGTGCACGGGGTGGCGCTGGATTACGAGATCGGCCGCGGATTTACCAGCAACGGCCGCGAAGACACGGTGAGCGTGTTCGACCTCAAGTCGTTGGCCGTCGAGAAGAAGATCAAGGTCGGCAGCGGGCCCGACGCGATTCTGTACGATCCGTATTCGAAGCGTGTCTTTACTTTCAACGGAAAGGGCAATGAGAAGTCAGCCACCGCCGTGGATGCATCCAAAGGCGAAGTGGTGGGCAAAATCGAGCTGGGAGGCAAGCCGGAATTTGCCGCGACCGACGAAAAGGGAACCGTGTTCGTCAATATTGAAGACACCTCAGAACTGGTGGCGTTCGACCCGCAGAAGCTAACGGTCAAATCGCGTTGGAAGTTGACGGACTGCGAAGAACCAACGGGGCTGTCAATCGACAGGAAAAACCGGCGTCTGTTTGCTGGCTGCAGCGGAAATAAGAAGATGGTAGTGGTGGACGCCGACAGTGGGAAGGTAGTGGCGAGTCCCGCCATTGGAGAGGGGTGCGATGCGACCGCGTTTGACGCCGATCGGGGCCTGGCGTTTGCGTCGGCGGGAGATGGCACGATCACGGTAATCAAAGAAGACGGCGACAAGTTCAGCGTGGCGCAGACGGTGACGACGCAGAAGTCGGCCCGCACCATGACGGTCGACACCGGGACGCACCAGCTTTTCACCGTGGCAGCGAACGTGACTGGCACTCGGCAGGAGAGAAAAATGGAGCCGGATTCGTTCGTGGTGCTGGTGGTGGAAGCGGGGCACTAGGATCGTGGAGTTATCCTTGATCGCTGGTTACCGTTTTTGCTCTGCAAGCCTCGGCTCCCTGAGCAGGTTGCGGAGCTTGATCGTCGTCCTGTTCTTTTTCCTTGCCGCCACTTGCGCATTTGCCCAAGGCGGTCCTCCCTACTACACCAATGATCCGGGCACTCCCGGCAATCTCAATTGGGAAATCAACCTTGGCTACATGCCTTTTTTCTACAGCAACCAGTCGGTCTCCCACACCCCCGACCTCGATATCAATTTCGGGGTCGGTGATCGCATCCAGCTGACTTATGAAAATGCCTGGTTGCGCGTGCAAGATTCCTCTTCTCCGACTAAGTTTGGCTTGGGTCAATCCAATCCCGGCGTCAAGTGGCGTTTCTACGACGCGGGAGAATCCGGCCTCTCTGTCTCGACCTTTCCCCAACTCTTCCTCAATAACCCCAACAACGCCGTTCGCCGCGGCATCACCCCAGCCAGCCAGGCTTTCCTCCTGCCTTTCGAATTCTCCAGGAAGTTTGGCCCGGTTAGTGTGGATTACGAAATCGGTTATCAGTTTGTCCACAAAGGACCGGATGGATGGCTCACCGGCTTGGTCCTCGGCCACGATTTCACCTCAAAATTCGAGATGGACATGGAACTCTATGCCCAAGGCACCTTCCATCCCACCGAGAACCAACCCACGATTGGCTTGGGCGCTCGCTACAAAATCCATAAGCCAGTGATCCTTCTTCTCATGACTGGGCGCAGCCTCGAACCGGCCCGCTCCAATCAGTCTTACTTCGTCGGTTATTTCGGGCTTCAGTTTCTACTACCCCCGAAATCCTACAACCGCGATTGACCGACGATCGCGATGCTTCGTCGATGCTCGTCATTATTATTATTATTATTGTTGGGTTGTACGGGAGCCGGTCGTTCCTAAGCGGCCATGTTCACCGAAGCGTCGTCCGTTTGACCACAGGCGTTTGACCACCAGACTCCCACGAGAGCACAATGGCTGGTTCGCCGCTGCACTGCGGTCCTAGGATGCTCATGAAATTCCGCTTCCCCGTTGTGATCATCAATGTTGTGATCGTCAGCTTGGTGATTGCCGCTTCGGTCTTAGCGCAAAACTCGACACAAAACTCCGGACAGAACTCCGCGTCGCCGGCAGCCGCGACAAAACGCGCGGTCACTGAGAAGGACCTTTTCGATTTCGTCTGGGTTGCCAACCCGCAACTCTCGCCCGACGGATCGCGCGTTGCCTTCACCCGTGTCAGTGTGGACGAGAAGCGCACGGGTTATGAAACGTCAATCTGGACGGTCGCCACTTCCGGCGGCGAATCCCCTGTGCGGATGACGAACGGCAAGCACGACGCGCAGCCGCGCTGGTCTCCGGACGGCAAGCGCCTGGCATTTACGCGCGGCGGCGATAAGGACGAGACGGGCAAGCCCAAACCATCGCAGATCGCAATCCTGTCGCTCGCCGGCGGGGAAGCCTGGACCATCACCGATCTGCCAAAAGGAGCTGCGGAGCCGGTGTGGTCGCCCGACAGCAGGCGGATAGCGTTCCTGAGTTCCACCACGCAGGAAGACATCGAGAAGGCCGAGCGCAAGAAGACATCCGCTAAGGGTGACGGCAAGGGGGCGGATGGCACCAAGGACGGTGCGCAGTCCAAAGCGGCCGAACCGGAGAGCGAGCACGAATCCGACGTTCACATCATCAGCCGCGCGGTCTACCGCAGCAACGATGAAGGTTATCTGGACCCCAAGCGTCACCAGCATATCTGGGTGCTCGATGTGCCTACCACCTCCGACGAAATCGTCAAGCCTGTGCCGTTGACCAGCGGAGATTTTAGCGAGCGCGAACTGGTTTGGAGCCCCGACGGTTCGCGCCTGTACTTTCTCACAGAGCGCATCGAAGAGCCTTATTACGAGCTTCCTACTACGGATATTTACTCTGTCTCCGCGACGGGCGGAAGCCCCGCAAAGCTTGCCACCGTTTCTATGGGCATCGGCGACCTGGTGCTCAGCCCGGATGGCCGCAGGTTTGCATTTCACGGAGCCGTCGAGCAGCCGGTTCGCTCCTACACGCAGCCCGATCTTTGGGTGATGGATGTGGCCGCCAACGCGCAACCACGAAACTTAACTGTCGATTACGACTTTGATATGGGCAGTTCTGTTTTCGGCGACAATGCGGCTCCGCGCGGCGGTCGCGGACGCTCGCTCTACTGGTCGCCCGATGGCCGCTGGCTGTACGACCTGGTCGAAAAGCAAGGACACACGCCCATCGTCCGCGTCGATGCGCAATCCGGCGCCGTAACCGAAATCACGCGCGGCGATCAGGCTGTGCTCGATTTTTCGATGACTTCGAACGGGCTGACTTCGAATGGACAAACCATCGTCGCCCTGGTCTCTACGCCGGTTATGATTGGCGATTTGTTCACGGTTGCCGCCACTGGCGCTCAAACGCGGACTACAGACTTCAACCGCAAGCTCTGGTCGCAACTCAACCTGACCGCGCCGGAGGAGATTGATTACACGAGCTTCGATGGAAAAAATATTCAAGGGTGGATTCAGAAGCCGCCCGATTTCGATCCGAAGAAAAAATACCCGCTCATCCTGAATATCCACGGCGGCCCGCATGCGGCATACGGCTGGGTGTTCGATCATGAATTTCAGTTTATGGCGGCTAGGGGATACGTCGTCCTTTACGTCAACCCGCGCGGTTCGACCAGCTATGGCCAGGATTTTGGCAACATTATTCAGTATCACTATCCGGGCGACGATTACCGCGACCTGATGATTGGCGTTGACGAGTTACTCAAGCGTGGTTACATCGACGCGAAGAAACTGGCGGTGACCGGCGGCAGCGGCGGCGGTGTGCTTACCGATTGGACGATTACCCATACTGATCGGTTCGCGGCGGCGGCATCACAACGTGATATCTCCAACTGGGCATCGTGGTGGTACACGGCGGACTTCACCCTTTTCCAGCCGCGCTGGTTCAAGGCGCCACCTTTCGACGACCCGCAGGACTATACCAACCGGTCCGCCATCACCTTTGTAAAGAACATCCACACTCCGGTCATGTTTGTGCTGGGCGAGTCCGACTCGCGGACTCCTCCGGATTCAGGGGGCGAGCAACTATTCCGGGCGCTCAAATTTCTGAAACGCCCAACCGCCATGGTCGTCTTTCCGCGAGAGACTCACGAGCTTTCGCGTTCCGGAGAGCCCTGGCATCGCATAGAGCGTCTCGACCACATCGTCGGCTGGTTCGATAAATGGATCATGGACGTTCCGCATCCGGAATACGATGTCAATCCTGTGACGGTGACGAAACGTTCGCCGTAGGAGCCAGGGCATTCGCGGTAAACGAAGCCAGAAGTTTAGTGAGACGGCCCGACTAACTCCCGGAGTTAGCCATCATAAGCGCGAACAGCGCAGGCAGATAGACGATCGTTGCCTGCAGCAGCCGCCGAGCCGGCGGTTTCGACGCCGCAGCGGTTGCCGGAAGTTGCGGATAAGCCATTCCCATCGAGACGCGGAACAGAGCAGCGCCCATCAGGATGGCGCCAATCAAATACCAGCGCCCTGCCATTCCCAGCGCAACCGGCAAAATACTCACCGGAATCAGCGCTCCGGAATAGGCCAGAATCCGCCACACGGTTGACTTTCCATCGGAATCCACCACCGGCAACATGCGAATGCCGCCGTGCGCATAGTCCTCGCGATAGAGCCATGCGATGGAAAGAAAATGCGGGAACTGCCAGACGAACATGATGGCAAAAAGGATCAGGGTCTCGGTTTCCAGTTTTCCGCGCGCCGCCGTCCAACCCAGCACCACCGGCATGGCTCCCGGAAACGCGCCCACAAATGTGCATACCGGAGATACTTTCTTCAGTGGAGTATATGCCGCCAGATACACCAGCGACGTCAGGAACACTAATAGTCCAGTTAGTAAGTTGGCGTAGATCGCGAGATATGCGGAGCCGCCCAGAGTCAAACTCAGACCTACTATAGCCGCGTGAGCCCTGGACATACGTCCCGCAGGCAAGGGGCGCGATGCGGTGCGCCGCATCTGCGCATCCACACTCGATTCCAGCACTTCGTTCAGCGCCGCCGTTCCGCTCGAAACCAGCGCCACTCCGAACAGGGCGTGGAGTAAGCCGAGCGACCACGACGAAACCCCTTGCCGGTGCGCGCCAAAGAAGTAGCCGCACCATGCCGCAAGGACGATCAGAGTTGTAATCCGCGCCTTGGTCAGTTCGGCGTAATCGCGCACTCGAGAGACAAATTCTTTGAACATGAACCCCACATTCGCCCGGTCGCCCTCATCCGGCGGTTCGGCTCAAACGGGCAGGCATCGACTACAACGCCACGAACCCAGCCAACTTCAAGAAACAACATTCGTACCGTGCCATAGTTTCCCTGACAAGTTAAAGCATAAAGCGAGTATTTGCAACCAGCGAAAAAATGGTCCATCTTCTAGCTCGTCGCCGATCAGAGCGCGGCCAGCCGCCGTTGCACCAGCAAGAAGTAGAGGGCCAGCAGAATCAGCAGGAATCCGTTCAGGCCGAGCACTACTGGCGCCGTGAATACCGGCACGAGCCATCCCGACAACAGGTTTCCCATCGGCATCCCGCCACGAAATGCGAAGTTATACACGCTCATCACGCGCCCGCGCATTTCGTTGGTGGTAATCAATTGCACCAGCGAATTCACCGTGGCAAAAACCGCCATCATCGATGCTCCCACCAGCACGAGAAAAACCTCGCTCAGGGGCAGAGACTTCGAAAGAGCGAACCCTGAAATTCCCGCGCCTAGGCAGATGAGCGCTGCGAGAGCGACGCGTCCCTTCCTCTTCATATTGCCCGCGCTGGCGATGGTCAATGAGCCGCAAATCGAACCGAGTCCCATAAGGGCAAGCAGATTGCCGTAGGTTTCCGGACCGCGATGGAAGATGTCCTTTACGAATACGGGAAAGTAGGTGCGCATGGGCATGCTCAAACCTGTCATGCAAAAAGCCAGAATAATCAGGGCTTCCATTGAATTCTGTTTGCGCGCGAACTGAATGCCCTGCTTCAGGCTGGTGAACATCGACTCCGTGGTCTTCAGCGGCAAAAAACGCGCGGTAATGATCGACAGCGACACAATCGGCGCCAAAAACGAAAGTGCATTCAGCCCGAAGCACCACTTTTCTCCGAGCCTCGCTAACGCCTGCCCGGCCAGCGCCGGCCCGACCATAACCGCCACATTGAACTGGATCGAATTCAAGGCGATGGCGTTCGGCATGTCTTCCTTGTCGACCAGCGTTGGAATCAGCGCCTGGTAAGCCGGACCGCCGAAAGCCTGGGCGAATCCGGAAACGAACGAAAGGCAAAGGATGTGCCAGACGTGGACGCGGCCGGTTGCCACCAGAACGGTGAGCAGCCCGGCGCTTGCCATTTGCACATATTGGGAGCCAAGCAGAATCTTGCGGCGCTCTACGCGATCGGCCACCACGCCGCCGATCAGAGAGAAGAGAAAGATGGGAATGCCGCCAAGAAATTGATCCAGCGCCAGCAAGAATGCGGAGTGGCTGAGCCGGTATACCAGCCAGCCCTGCGCCACGATCTGCATCCAAGTGCCGATGCTGGAAGTGCAGGCGCCAATCCACATCAGGCGAAAATCGCGATATTGAAATGCTTTGAAAACCCGGCGAATCAAACGTGGCGTCTCCGGAGGCCCCGCAAAAAGCCTAACATGCGGCTGGGCCGTCCGGCGTCAGGGTAGATGCTCTCCTCGTTCACTCGTGCCGCAACGCCACTATGGGATCGACCTTGGCGGCGCGGCGGGCCGGAATGTACCCGGCAACGCAGGCCACGGCGCTCAGGAGCAATGCCGCGCCCACGAAAGTCGCGGGATCGGCTGGGCTCACCTCAAACAGCAGACTGGACATGAGCCGCGTGAGCGCCAGCGCTGCTGCGGTGCCCGCAAGCACACCTATGAATGCCTGCCTGAGACCTAAGGCTACGATCAGCCAGAGCACATCTTTCTGCGCCGCGCCCAGCGCCATTCGGATGCCAATCTCGGGCGTGCGCTCCGCCACCGAGTAGGCAAGGATCCCATACACGCCGACTGACGCGAGGAGCAGGCCCAGTACGGCAAAGGCGCCCAACAAGACCGCGGAGAAACGCCGCGAGGCGACTGAGTCAGACACCACCTGGTCCATGCTGGCAATATCAGACACAGCCAAATCCTTGTCCAGTGCCGAGATCTCACGGCGGACTTCTGTGGCGTAGGTCATTGGATCCCCACCCGTGCGCACCACGAGTATCATGTAGCCGTTTCTGTTCTGGGCTTGAGGAGTGTAAATCTGCATGGTATGCGGCGCATCCAGTCCCGCCTGCTTTACGTCGTTGACGACACCTACCACGGTGCGCCAGACGTGGTCCATGTCACGTGTATAACCCGGAATCTGCACCCGCTTCCCGAGGGGATCCTGGTTGGGCCACCAACGCTGGGCTGCGGTCTCCGAGACCATTACTACTAATGGAGAGTCTGCGGTGTCCGCTTCGGAGAAAGCCCGCCCATGCAGCACACTGATTTGCAGCGTTTTGAAATACGACGGTGTGACGATATAACGCTCTGGGTAAGGCAGTTCGCCCGGGCCATAAACACGCCCCTCAATTTCGGTCCCTACAGTGTCGAAATCGGCGCCCAAGGGCAGAATGCTGACGGCGGCAGAGGATTGTATTCCGGGCAGCGAACTTACTCGATCCAACAAGTCGTGGTAAAACGCAACAGGTTTCGGACTGCCGTACGGATAGGTGAGCGACGGCAACCCCATGCTCATTGAAAGTATGTTGGTGAAATTGAAGCCCGGGTCCACGCCGTGGAGCTTGCCCAAGGTGCGTAACAGCAATCCCGCACCGGCCAGCAACATCAGGGACAGCGCGATTTCTGAGATCACCAGAGTCCTGCGGACTGTGCCGTGGGTTACTCCGCGACTGGCGTTTGAGCTTTCCTTGAGGGCGTTAGTCACATCGAGCCTGGAGGAATGCAGCGCAGGCACCAGGCCGAAGAGAACGCCTGTCACAAGGCTGATCCCGGCGGTAAAGCCCAGCACTCGAAAATCAATTTCGACGCCAACGAGCTGAGGAATTACTTTGGCGCCTACTGCGGTAATCAGCCGCGTCCCCCAGCTGGCCAGCAGAATGCCCAGGCCGCCGCCGGCAAACGCGAGCAGCAAACTTTCGGTGAGAGCCTGCCGCACTAAACGGACTTGGCTTGCTCCAAGCGCGGTGCGCACGGCCAGTTCACGCTGCCGGCTGGTGGAACGGGCCAGTAAAAGGTTGGCCACATTGGCGCACACGATCAACAAGAGGAAGCCAACCGCTCCCAGGAGCACCAGCAGAGCGGGGCGCAGTTTTCCGGCGATGTCATCCGGTAGTTTGACGACGCGCACTCCGGTGGTGGCATACACTTTGGGGAACTGTTGCGCCAGGCGGCGATTGATCACGTCCAACTCGGCCTGCGCCCTCGCCACGGAGACTCCCGGCTTCAGTCTCGCAATGGCTCGCAGATGACGCGATAAGCGTTCCTTGTCGTCGCGCTTGTCCGCCTCCGGGCGGTAGAATTGCGCTCCGTTCGAGACCAGGCTCGGTGGGAGCGCTGGAAAATCCTTGGGTGCTACGCCAACCACGGTGTAGGGGCGCTCGCTGAGCGTAATGTGCGTGCCCACAATTCCAGGGTCACCCGCGAAGCGCCGCTGCCATAGTCCGTAACTCAGAATGACGACTTGGTCCTTTCCGTCAATTTGTTCTTCCGGCAGAAAATCACGCCCCAGCAGCGGCTGCACCCGCATCAGCGAAAAGTAACCGTCGGCCACCTGCATTCCGGGGATTCGCTCGGGAGAGCCTGAGTCGGAAAATACGGCGCTCCAATCGCCAAAGGAAACCACATTGTCGAAAACCTTGCTCTGCGTGCGGTAGTCGTCGATATCGGTGAACGATAGCTGGGCACGGGGATTGTCGCCATCGGCGTGCTCGTGACTCCAAATGAGGACGAGAGAATCAGGATCGCGGTACGGAAGGGCGCGCAGCAGAACCGCATTGGCTACGCTGAAGATGGCCGTGTTCGCACCGATGCCCAGCGCCAGCGTCAGCAACGCAACTGCCGTAAAGCCGGGGCTCTTTCGCAGCTGTCGCACCGCGTAACGAAAGTCCTGTAAAAAAACCTGCATTGGATGCTCTCTCCGAGCGCGGTCTTTCACTCTTTCCGAAGCAACACTATCGCCAACGGTGCCCTGTACAACTTCTTGAAAATGAACTGGAACTTGGTTCAAGATCACGTAAGGGTGTTCACATTCAACGGACGATGTCCGGAATTGAACATTTCTCATCTTGTCCGCAACCTGTGAACACGGCGCAGAACGCCTGACACCGCTGACCTATTCCGGCGGCAAGGGTTGCGACGCCAGATCGTGCCCGCTACTGCACGGCAGTATCACCCGTACCTGACAGCCTCCTTTCCCGTTCCGGTTGGAGAGCTCGATCGAGCCTCCGTGGGCTTCCGCGATCTGGCGTGAGAACGCCAACCCTATGCCGCTGCCCGCCGGTTTGGTCGTATAAAACGGTACGAATGCGTTGCTCGGATTCAGCAGTCCCGGTCCGTTGTCGTCGATGGTCAGGGCCACGCTCTGATCGTCGTTCTGACCTTCGATCGTCCAATTCAACGTTACCTGCGGCCGTCGATCCTCCGCGCCGTTCGAGGAGTTGCTTGGAAGGCCGTTAACGGAGCGTGGTTCAAGTGCGGCTTCGACCGCATTGCGCACCAGATTAATCAGCATCTGCTCGATCTGGTCGGGATCCACGATGAGCGTCAAATCGGGGCCCCGGGAAATCGCAACCGCCAGCCGCGTCTCAAGAAAAACCACCCGCTCTATGATCGGGAGCAGCGCAACTTTCTTGATGACGGGAGGCGGCATCTGCGCCAATTGCCGATAGGCTTGAAGAAACCGGTTGAGCGACGCGGTTCGGGCTTCAATGATGGCCAGACCGCGCTCAAAGTCCCGGCGCTGCTCGGCGTTGAGTTCGGTCTCCGCCAGGCGAGTGCTCAGGCTTCCTGCGATCGACTTGATGGGGGTCAGCGAATTGTTGAGCTCATGCCCCAGCACCCGGATCAATCGTTGCCACGCACGGCGCTCCTCCTCGCGCAGCGCTCGGCTGACGTCCGACAAGACCACCAGAGTGTGCGGCGCACCTTTTTCGCGGAACTTGCTTTGCCGCACCAGCCAGCGGGCGTTCGATCCGGTGGCTGGCAACGCCACCAGTGCCTCACTCGGGGCGCGGAGGCAATCGGCGAGCCCGATCTCGTCGGCGGTGCGTCCCAGCAGGCGAATCGCGGCTCGCTGGAGGAGTCTTTCGCCTGCCGGATTCACCAGTCGAAGCACTCGGTCCGGGTCGAATGCAAACATTGGAGCATCGATTTCTTCCACCACTCGCCGCAGGAGCGCCGTCGCTTCGATGGCGCGGATGCGCTGATCCGCGAGCAGATCAGCCAAGGCGTTGACTTCAATCGAAAGCTCTCCCAAGGCGTCCTCGGCGGCGGCCCCACGCGCCCGAAAGGAATAGTCCTCTTCGCGAAGCGCCGCGACTATGTTTGCTAGTGTCTGTAAGGGCCTTACCGTTTGTTCGTGCAATGCCAGGGCCAGGAGCCACCAAACCAGCAGCTCAACCGACGACAGTGCCACCTTCGATTCCGTGGACCACGGCTGCCACCAGATAAGAATGCCGCTGACCAAAATTCCGGGTACGGCCACGAGCAGCGAGTAGAGGCTGATGCGATGTTCGTAGAGGAGGCGGACGCGCTTGCGGGGGGCCTTCCGCGTTGCTGCCTTGCCGCTGATCGGCGGGCTAGAGCCCATACTTCTCCATACGTCGATAGAGCGCACCTCGGCTTAACCCCAGGGCTTCGGCGGCGTGGCTTATGTTCCCCTGAAAACGTTGCAGCGCTTTGCGGATCAGCAGCGTCTCCACCGCCTCCAGGCTGAGCTCTTCTAAATTCTGCGCTTGCGGACGCTGCAGATTCAGGCCGAGATCCGCGGGCTGAATCTCCACTCCGCGACACATCAAGACGGCGCGCTCTAATGTGTGCTCGAGTTCTCGAACGTTGCCCGGCCAGGAATATTGCGCCATGACGTGCAGTGCGGAAGCGTCGAATCCGCCGATTTCCCGGCGATAGCGCGACGCATAGCGACGGAGAAAATGAATGGCGAGCGTCGGAATATCCTCGCGGCGTTCGCGAAGGGGCGGCACGTGAATCTCGACTGTGTTGAGCCGGAACAGGAGATCCTCGCGAAACTGTCCTGAGGAACACGCGGCCTGAAGGTCGCTATTCGTGGCTGAAATCACGCGCACGTCGATCTTTCGAGAGCGCGAAGATCCCAGCCGCTCGATCTCTCCCGATTCCAGCACTCTCAGTAATTTCGCCTGTTGCCGGATGGGTACATTTCCGATTTCGTCGAGAAAGATCGTTCCCCCATCGGCGAGTTCGAAGCGTCCGATGCGATCGGTCCGCGCGTCGGTGAAGGCGCCCTTCACGTGACCGAAAAGTTCGCTTTCGAATAATCCTTCCGCCAGCGCGCCCGTATTCACCGCCACCAGCGGGCGCGAGGCGCGTGAAGAAAGAGCATGCAGCGTTTGCGCGACGACTTCTTTGCCACTGCCGTGTTCGCCTGTGATCAGGACATTCGCATCCGAAGGACCAACCCGGGCGATGGCTTCGAGGACGGCCTGCATGGAAGCCGCCGCGGCGATGAACTCCGGGCGGCCTTGAGCCTGAAGCAGCCGGTTCTCCGCCGCCAGTCGCTCGGCGCGCTGCAGGGCGCGATGCAATTCGACCTGTGTGCGCAAAATAGCCAGCAGGCGCTCATTCTCCCAGGGCTTTTGGATGAAGTCTCGCGCCCCGCGGCGCATCGCCTGGACCGCCACTTCGACATTGCCCCACGCCGTCATGACGATGACCGGGAGATTGCTGTCGAGCGCTACGATATCCGAAAGAAGATCCAATCCTTCCTGGCCAGAAGTGGTGTCCCGCGTGTAGTTGAGGTCGATGAGCAGCGCATCGTAAGAATTCACGGCAGAATTCGCGGCAGAATCCGCCGACAATGCCTCCCTGACTTCGGCGGGAGAGTTGGCAGTCTCCAACCGATAGCCCTGGGGACGAAGCAGAAGTTGGAGAGCTTCGAGGATGTGCGGTTGATCGTCGGCGGCTAGAATGCGCGGCGCGCGGTTCCCATAGGGAAGGGAAGGCGCCCCATTGAGGAGATCTTGCGGCTTGGCCGAAGTCGGCATGGGCTATGGAGAGGACGCGGTAACTGTCCCGGTGACCGCATCCTGAATCAGCACTCCATTATGTTCCAAAGTTGCGCCCGTGGCGCGATCAAGTTCGACTCTGGCCTTCTGATAGGTAGTCATGGCGTTGACCAGGTCCAGTTCCGCCATCGAAAGATCGCGTTGCGCCGTCATGGTCTGGTAACTCGATCCCGATCCCAATTCCTGTTCCTTCTTTGTGATTTCGAATGTGCGCTCGGCTAGATCCCTTGCCTTGCGGGCTGAGTCAACCCGGGCCCGAGATTGCTCCAGCGCATACTGCGCGTTCCGCACCTCGATTCGAATCTGCTTTTTCAACTGCTCCTTACGCAGGCCGGCTTGCCGGTACTCCAGTTCGGATCGGTACTGGTCGGCCTTGGCGACGCGGTTGCGAAATGGAATACTCAAATTGAGGCCGATGTAGTAGTCGGGCGATGAATTGTTGAAGGCGTTTTGCCAGCTGCCCGCAAGGTCTGTCGGAGTGCCGGCGGAAACGCTGGAGTTGCCAGGGGGGTTGGGCAATCCTCCAAGGCCGCTGCCACCGTAGAATCCTACAAGCGAGAGCGTGGGTAGGAGCGCATTCCGCGCGGCTTGGCGGCTGAGTTGCCGGTTCGCCAGGTCGACGTCGGTCTCCAGCAGTTCCGGACGATCCCGCAGCCCTTCCGCAATCAGATCGAGAATCGGCTCAGTCACGTCCGCTCCGGTGTCGGCGGTCTGCATGCGATCCGTCGGTACAACGGGCATCTCTCCCAGGGTAGGATCGTCGAGGCTCTTGGTTAGCGCGTTTTTCATCAACGATTCCTGTAGCTGTAGGTTGGTCCGCGCTACGGTCAAATCCTGGTCCTGCTTGGAAACCTCGGCTTCGGCCTTCATCACGTCCATCTCCGGAACGCTTTCCAACTGCAATTGCTTCCGGGCGTTCTCCAGAGTCTGATTGGCGAAGGCGAGAGACTGCTCATTCACGCGTGCCTGCTCGTAAGCGCTGACCAGATCCCAATAAATATTCTCGATCTGTGTAACCGTGGCAATAACCTGGTCTTTGAAGGCAATGTCAGAGATCTTCTTGTTGTTCTTGGCGATGCGCAGGTAGCGCAGGTTCGGGCCGAAGCCAAATCCCGCAAGAAGCTGTTGTTGGAAAGTGAAACGGTAGTAAGAATTCAGAGCCGGCGTCAGGAAGATCTCGGGACTGTTCGTAGTCTGGCGACTGTTATTGAACTGAAAAGAAATCGTTGTCCCGGTGGAAAAGGCCTGCGTGTAGAGGGCGTCCACGGTCGTCGTATTCAACTGCAGCGACGGAACATCGTAGAGCACATTGCTCGACTGCGGCAGGGTCAAGTGTTCGATTCCTCCACTCACACTGAGGGACGGATCGTACGATGACACTGGAGTTCCCACGCCCAAGGTGGACTGCACCAATCCTGATGCGCCAGCGCCAGCGCCGCCAGCGCCGCTCGTCGTGCCACCCGCGCCCGCTCCCGGCGCTCCTGCCCCATAACCTCCGACCCCGCCTCCCTGAGTCCCTTGCACCACGCCGGTGTTGACGCCACGAAAGGTTCCGCCTGCCTGGGTGCGGAGCACATCCGTATCGGCAATCGGCAAGTTGTAGCGGGCGATCGCCAAATCCAGATTGTTCTCCAGCGCAAGGTCGATCGCATCTTTCAGCGACAAGTAGAGTTTGCCGTCCCGAATCAGCCGGTCGAGACGCGGCGAGTTTGTAAGCACCGGCTGCGCGACTTGGTCGCCAATATACGGGCTGATCGGGTTGTGGGATTGCGGCATCTGCAGTTCAGCCGGAGCGTGCACCTGAGCGTGAGCTAAGGCTGTTGTGAGCACGAGCCACACTGTCATCAGCGTGATGTCGAAAGATCGTCCACGGAAAGAAGCCTTCATCGATTCACCGCCGCGTCGCTGGGCTCCATGGTCGGATTCGCCGTATCGCCAACCAGCCAGCCGTCGCGCAACTGGATGGTGCGAGTGCCATAGCCAGCGTTTGTTTCGGAGTGCGTCACCTGCACGATGGTTGTTCCCTGTTGATTCAATTCCCGAAAGAGCTCCATGATCTCCTTTGCTTGGTTGGAATGCAGATTGCCCGTCGGCTCGTCGGCGAGCAGCAACGCAGGCTTATGAATGACCGCCCGCGCAATCCCAACCAACTGCTGTTGTCCGCCAGAGAGCTGGCTGGGGTAAAGATCCTTCTTGGCGACAATCTGAAAACGATCCAGCGCGTCGGCGACAAGGCTCTGCCGCTGGTTGCGCGGAATATCTTTGTAGGAGAGCGGCAGGTCGATGTTTTCCTGCACCGTGAGATCGTCGAGCAGGTGATAACTCTGAAACACCATGCCGACATTCTTCTTCGCCAACTCCGCGCGTTCCTTCCTCTTCATGGCGTGCGCGGCCTGCTCGCGGAACCAGTATTCGCCCTGCCACTGGTCGTCCAGGAAGGCGAGAACATTCAACAGGGAAGACTTCCCCGCACCCGACGGCCCCATCACCGTGATGAACTCGCCCGGCTGAATTTGCAGATTGATGCGCCGGAGCACCCACGTCTGCGCGGGACCGGTCTTGTAACTACGTTCGATATTTTTCAGTTGGATCATTTCACTCCCGGTGTGTCACAAATTCATTCTCACTCGTACCGCAGCGCCACCATCGGATCGACCTTGGAGGCGCGGAGTGCAGGCAGATAACCAGCCAGCAGAGCGACCGAAATCAAGATCGCAGGAACGGCAATGAACGTCAGCGGATCGTTGGGTCGGACGCCATAAAGCAGATTGGCCATGAGCCTCGTTAGCCCCAAACGTCGCACGACGTAACGCAGATCCTGTAGAAATCCATTCATGGTCCGAATCTCCTACTCGTAGCGCAATGCCTTCATGGGTTCTACCCGAGCCGCCCGCCGAGCCGGCAACATGGCGGATGCCAGTGCGACCAGGATCACCAGCAACGTCATCGCGCACAGGGTTAGCGGGTCGCTGCTCGAAATACCATACAACTGGCTTCTGACAGCGCTCATCAGCAGCAACGACACCGGCAGCGTAACCGCGATGCTGATTCCTGCCAGCCACACCACTTCGAACAGCACCATCCTGACCACCGACGCGCGCGTCGCCCCGAGCGCCATGCGAATACCGATCTCACTGGTTCTCTGCGTGGTCGTATACGCCAGAACGCCGTACAGGCCCACGGCCGCCATGAGAGCCGCGAGGACCCCAAACCCGGAGGCCAGCAATGCGACTACGCGTTCGGCGATCAGGTTGTTGTCGATCTGCTCGTCCATGGTCCGGAACGTGTCAAGCACCAGGTTGGAGTCCAGCGTCTGCATGGCGCGGCGGATCGTACTTTCCGCGCTTTCCGGCGGCTGCCAGGTACGGACATAGAACGTCATCGCGTGCGGCTCCGGCACCTGAAGATAGGGCACGAACATCGTGCGCGTGACGGCCTCACGCAGGCTGGTATGCTTCGCGTCCTTCACCACGCCGACGATGGCAATGTCAGTTTTTGTTCCCTTGCCGCCGCCGTACCCCACGTTGTGCCCAACCGCCTGCTGGGGATCCCCAAAGAAGTGACGGGCGAAACTCTCATTGACTACTGCTACCTGCTGTGATCCCACCGAGTCCTGGCCAGTGAATCCGCGGCCTGCGAGCAACGGCATTTGGAGGGTCAAGAAGTAGTCCGCGCTCACGTTCGGCTGTTCGACGTGCATGTCCTCTTGCGGTTTTTCGGCATACCCGGCGACGGTGATGTTTCCAGTTTCATCGTTGCCTGCTAACTCGGGATCGTTGGTCGCGGCAACAGAACGAACTCCAGGCAAGCCCTTCAATGTTTCGAAGACTCTCTGGTAGAGGGCAAAAGTGCGGGCAGGTTCGTAGCCGGCCATCCTGGGGTCAACTCCGAAAGTGAGCAGATGATCGGTCGCAAATCCAGCGTTGAGCGATTTGAGATTGTGCAACGTGCGCACGAACAGGCCGGCGCCCACTAACAACATCAAGCTCAACCCGATCTGCATTGCCACCGAAACGCGGCGGAAGCGGAGCGGACCGCTTCTGGCAGTCATCCCCTGTTGTTTCAGAGCAGGAGCCAGATCGGGGCGCCAGAACTGTGCCGCCGGAGCGAGACTGAAAAGAAGACTGGCAAACAGTGCCAACCCACAATTGAAGAGCATGATCCGCAGATCGGGTTTGGCGGAAAAAGGCAGATCGCCCGTGCCTCCACTCCAGATCATATTGATCAGCAGGGCCGAGACCTGGGGCGCTAACAGCATGCCCAACAATCCTCCGGCAGAGCCGAGCAGAAGTCCTTCGACAAGTAATTGCTGTACGACCCGCTTGCGCTTTGCGCCGAGCGCGTAACGCACCGACATTTCACGGACGCGCCCGGATGCCCGGACGAGCAGCAAACTTCCTACGTTGGCACATGCCATGAGCGCCACCAGTCCAACCATGCCCATCACGATCAGCAGGGGCATCTGGACGTCGCCCCGAAGGGGAGAAAATCCCTTGGCGCCGTCGAGAACGAACAGATGCGACTTGGTCAGGAAGCGATCGCGGAAATCTTCCGACGAATTTTTGATCTCTTTCAGTTCATCGGACCGGATCGAGTACCACGGCGGGCCGATGCCGGCCTCCGCCTGTTCGCGGCTGGTCCCTGGCTTCAGCTTTCCGATGATGTTCAGCCAACTCGAGCGGCGGTCCTCGATGTCCTTGCTTCCCGGTATGACTTCCGCCTTCATCATCATGGGTGCGAACACATCTGGAGTGTCGCCCATCACCACGCTATGAAAGCCGGGCGGCGCAACTCCAATTACCGTAAAGGGATGCCCGTTTACCAGAATGCTCTGGTTTAAGATTCCCGGGTCCGTACCAAAGCGGCGCTGCCAATAGCTGAAACTCAACACAGCCACGGGATTCGCATCTGGCGTGAGATCATCCGCCGCTACGAACAACCGTCCGAGTGCGGGCTGGAGGCTGAGAACATCGAAGTAGTTGCCTGAGACCAACTCCGCGGCGACTAGGTCGGGCTGGTTGTGCCACTGCACTCCGACCTGCGCCGAATCCGTGGCAATCAGGCCGCTGAAGACGGAGTTACGGTCGCGTAGATCGCGATACATTGGGTAGGAGAAGTAGAACTTCCCATCCGTACGTGACTGGAGACGTCCGTTGTTGCTGCCTTCATACTTCAGAATTACAAGGCGATCCGCATCTTTTACCGGAAGGCTGCGCAGCAGCGCCTGATCGAGCAAACTGAAAATCGCCGTGTTGGCGCCGATGCCCAGGGCGAGCGTCAAGATCGCAACCGTGGCAAACCCCGGTGACTTGCGCAACTGCCGCACAGCGTAGCGGAGATCTTGGAGCAATCCGTTCATGCCTTCTCCTTACTCATATCGCAACGCCACCATGGGATCGACCTTCGCCGCGCGACGCGCCGGGATATAGCTGGCGAGCGCCGCCGCCCCGCCCAGCAGCAAAGTGGACAGGATAAAGGTCGCCGCATCAGTCGCACCAATGCCGAATAACAGGCTTTGCAGCAGACGCGTACTCAGCAGCGCGACGATCAAGCCGATGCCCAGTCCCCAGCCACAGGTACGTACGCACGTTCCCATCACCATTCGTTGGATGTCGTTGTCGCCCGCGCCCAAGGCCATCCGAATTCCAATCTCGTGAACTCGCTGGCTTACGCTGTGGGCCATGACCGCGTAGATTCCTATCGTCGCCAGAAGTATGGCGACGCCCGCGAAGATGCCTAACAACAAAGAGGAGGATCGTGAAGGAGACACCGACCGGGAAAGCAATTGGTCCATCAGCGCGATGTTGGCGAGCGGTTGCTGATTGTCGAGGCTGAAGACCGCACTCTTAACCGCCGGAATCAAAGAGCCGGCATCTGTAGAGGCCCGCACCACCAGAAACATGTCGGAAATCGGATGCTGCAGGGTTGACAAATAAACTTGCATGGCAGGCGGAAGATTCATGGCGCCGGTTTTTACGTCTCCGACCACGCCAACAATCACGCTCCAGTCGTTCGGGGTGCCCAACACTTGTATGCGCTTGCCCACGGCATCCCGGCCCGGCCAAAGTTGCCGCGCCATGTAGTCGTTGATCACGACAACTTTGGGCGCACCATCCTTGTCGGTCTCGCTGAAATAGCGGCCGCGAACAAGCGGAATCTGCATGGTCTGGAAATAGCCGGTCGTAACGAAATGCTCTTCCGCGAAAGGTCTCTGGCTATTCGAAGCAGCAACCCCTTCAACCTGAAAGTCTCCGGTTTGCCCGCCTTCCCCCAACGGCACGTACGCCGTCGCCGCAACGGATTGCACTCCCGGCAAATTGCCGGTCCGGGAAAGCAACTCGGTGAAGAATCGCTGGCCAGCCGCCGCTGAGTATCGAGTCTCCGGCAGCGCAATCCGCGCGGTCAGTAGGCCTTCTTTGTTGAAACCGGGATCGGTGTGCAGCATGCGATAAAAGCTGCGCAGAGTCAGCGCCGATGCAATGACCAGCACCAGAGCCAGCGCGATTTCCGACGCCACGAACGCCGTCCGCAGCCGGCCGTGTCCAGCCGCATCCGTTGTAGTCCGCGCGCCCTCCTTCATCACGACGTTCAAATGTGTGCGCGAAGTGAGCAACGCCGGCGCTAAACCAAACACGACTACGGCTAACAGGGAAATCAGCGCTGCAAAAATTGCGATTCGCCAATCGAGAACGACGTCCGGCATCCTCTGACTTTCCGGCCACACCCCGAGCAAGATACGCGTTCCACACCAGGCCAGAAACACCGATGCCAGCAATGCGATTCCAGCGAGCAGCCCGCTTTCGGTGAGCAACTGTCGCACGATCCGCCAGCGTGCGGCGCCCAAAGCCTCGCGCACGGCAATCTCCTGCACACGGCTCGCGCCGCGGGCCAGCATCAGGTTCGCGACGTTGGCGCATGCGATCAGAAGGACCAGTCCAACCGCGGCCAAGAGAATCTGCAGAACCGTGCGAACGTCACCCAGCAATACATCGGTTAAAGGCGTCAGGATTACGTCATGCTTAGTGGGCGCAAACTGCTTATTGATCTGTTCCTGGATCACGCGTATTTCAGAGGCCGCATTTTCTCTGGTTACTCCGGGTTTCAGCCGTCCGATAACCTGCAGATAGTTAGTGCCATGGAAATAGTAGGGCGGCTTGCTCTCCAGCGGAATCCAGAGTTCCGTGGGTATGGGAGTTGCGAGGTCTGGCGCGTTCGCCGGCATCACGCCGACCACGTTGTAAGACACGCCATCAAGCACGACCGAGCGGCTTAGGACAGCGGGATCGGAACCGAGTTGGCGCCGCCAAAAATCCTGACTGATGAGACAAACGTTGGCACCTCCCTTGGTGTGCTCGGCCGGCAGAAACGATCGCCCGAGAAGTGGCTGAGATCCGAGGAGGAGGAAATAGTCGCGCGAGATATAACGGCCGCGAATCCGCTGCGGCTCCTCTGCGCCCGTCAGATTGAAACTGGAACGAAACGAAGCCACCAGTTGACTGAACGAATGACTTTGGGCGCGCCAATCCAGGAAATCGGGAAACGAAGTTGGCGTATGGTCGGTGTCGGAATAACTGTTCTCAAGGACAACTAACTGTTCCGGATGCGGGAACGGCAAGCGCAGTGCGGTGGCATCGACAATGCTGAACACTGCCGTGTTCATGCCAATCCCCAAGGCCAGCGTGATTACCGCCACCACGGTGAAGCCAGGGCTCTTGCGCAGCTGACGCATCGCATAGCGGAGATCTTGCAGCAGCCCAGTCATCAGTCTTCTCCTATTCGTACCGCAGCGCCACCATGGGATCGACCTTCGCGGCGCGGCGTGCGGGAATAAGTCCCGCCAAGGCGGCAACGACTCCAAGCAGCAGAACAACTGAGATCAAAGAGAGCGGGTCAGTGCTTTTCAATCCGAAAAGAAAACCCTGCAGGACGCGGCTGCCAGCCAGCGCGAGTGGAATGCCGACCACAAGACCAACTGCCACGAGCAGCATGCCCTCACGCAGCACCAATTCCATAACATCGCCGCGCCGCGCGCCAAGGGCCATACGCACGCCGATCTCGCGAGTGCGGCCCGCGACCGTATACGACATGACGCCGTAAAGCCCTACGCAGGCGAGCAGCAAGGCCAATCCTGCGAAGAAGGCCGAAAGCTTGGCCAGCGCGATCTGGTTGCCGGCGCTGGCTTCGACGCGGCTGTCGAGTGTCTGCACAAACGAGATCGGAATATTGGAGTCCGTGGCTTTGATTTCAGCTTGGATGGTGGTTACGGCTGCCGATGGTTCGCCACGAACCTGCGCTTCGAGCACGATCTGTTCGGGATCGGGCATCTGCTGAAAAGCCAGGTAGAAACGCGGCCCCACCTCTTCGCGCAGCCCGCTGGCGTGGTCTTTGTCGTTATGAGAAACGCCGACGACGGTAATGGGCTTATCGAGCCAGTCGGGATCGTCGATCCTGAACTGGCGTCCGACCGGGTTCTGCCCGGCAAAATATCGCTTGACCATGGCCTCATTCGCGACGGCCACGCGCAACGAAGCGGCTGTATCCCGCGCTTCGATTCCGCGGCCCTCGAGAATGGGAATGCCCACCACTCCGAAATAGTCCGGACCGACATAATCTTCCAGCGCGATACGGCCGGCGGGATCGGTGGCCTTGAATCCGGGGACGATAATCGCATCAGCTGATTCAGTGCCGGCAAACAATCCATTCGTCGAGTACGTGATCCCGCGCACCCCCGGAACGCCGGCGATTCGGGTTGCAATCTGCGATGCTAAGGGCTCCATCTTTTGCGCCACGTAGCCCGCGGCGGCGGGATCAAGTCGAGCGATGACCAGGTGATCGCGTGAATATCCGAAGTCTTGCCGCATCAAGTTTTGCAGGCTGCGCACGAGCAGGCCTGCGCCAAAGAGCACCAGCAGTGAGAGCGCGACTTGTCCGGCAATCAATCCCTTACCCCATCCGAATCGGGAGCGGGAGCCGGATGTCGTTCGCGCCGCATCCTTCAGTGCCGGATACACGCGCACTTTCAGCGTCTTCAAAGCGGGAACCAAGCCGAAAAGAACTCCCGTGAGCAGGGTCACCATTGTGGTGAATGCGAGCACGTGCGCATCGGGGAAAAGCGGGAGTGCTGCATGGGTTCCAAAGATTGTGACCAGCAGACGAACGCCCAAAATCGCGAGCAGCGAACCCGCCGCACCGCCAAGAAAGGCGAGCAGAATGCTCTCCGTAAGAAGTTGCTGCAAGATGCGGCGCCGATGCGCGCCGATGGCCAGGCGAACCGCGATTTCCCGATTGCGGGCCGACGAGCGAGCGAGCAAGAGATTCGCCACATTCACGCAAGCGATCAGCAGCACAAGACCGACGATCCCCATCAGCAGGAGCAAAGGAATCCGGTAATCCTGGCGCAAGTCGGAAAAGCCACTCCCACCCGGGGTGACATTGATGTGGGCGTCGCGAATCGCGTTTCGGTCGTCAGCGGAGAGCGCCGCTCCGTAGTCGCTGCCGACGGCCTGCTTGAAAACCACGTTGAGGTTCGCTTCCGCTTGGGACGGAGTAATGTTGGATTTCAAGCGCCCGATCAGAGATAGCCACGAACTGTTTGCGGACTTGAGCCAGTGGCGTCCGCGAATGATCTCAGGCTGCATGCTGATAGGAACAAAAAGCGCCATCTCTTCGCCGACGACATCGCCCTCGAAACCGGCAGGCGCGACGCCAATGACGGTAAAGGGATATCCATTTAAGCGAATGTCCTTGCCGATGATCGATGGCGAGAGCGCGAACTTGCGCAGCCAGTATTCATAGCCCAGCACCACGACCGGATTGGCATTTTCCGCCGTGTTGTCGGCATTCGAAAACACACGTCCGGCCGCAGGTTCGAGCCCAAGAACCGTGAAATAATTCCCACTCACCAGGCGGCCGTTGATCTTCTCGCTGGCGCTCGCGCCCTGGCCGGTGTCGATCTCGATGAGATGGTCGGTGCCGCCGGCGCACAATCCGCTAAAAACAGAATTGCGATCGCGAAGCTCTTTATACAGAGGGTATGAAAAGACATCCGTGCGTGGGGTTCCGTTGGAACGTGTGTTGGGACGCGCCGGATCTCCAACCACAACCAACTGCTGCGGATCCCTTACCGGAAGCATCTTGAGCAAAAGCGCATTGACCACGGTGAAGATTGCGGTGTTCGCTCCAATCCCCAAGGCCAGCGTGATCACCGCAACCGCAGTGAAGCCAGGGCTCTTGCGCAGCTGACGCATTGCATAGCGGAGATCTTGCAATAGTCCGGTCATTACTCTCTCCTATTCGTACCGCAGCGCCACCATGGGATCGACAGAGGCCGCTCGGCGGGCTGGCAGGTAGTTCGCGACCAACGCCACAGCGCCCAGCAATGCGGCAACGCCCGCGAAAGTCAGAGGGTCGCTTGCCGTAATCCCAAACAGCATCCCCGAGATCAGCCGAGTCATCCCGAGCGAAAGCAGAGTGCCCGCTGCGATCCCCATGAGGGCGAGCGCCATTCCCTGCTTCACTACGAGTGCGAGCACTTCGGGGCGCCGGGCTCCCAGAGCCATGCGGATACCGATTTCGTGAGTGCGTTGTGCGACCGAGTAAGACATGACGCCGTAGAGGCCGACCGCCGCAAGCAGCATGGCCACCGCGGAAAAGATGCTCAGCAGTAACATGCTGAATCTTCGCCGTTGAACGGAGTTGGCGATGACTTCCTGCATGGTGCGGAGGTTAGCGAGCGGAACGTCTTTGTTAACGCTCCACACCACATTCTGCGCCGCTGAAGTCAGGCTCGTGGCGTCGGAGGTTGCGCTGCGTATGGCCACGAACATCGATGGCCATTGCGCCTGGCCGAGCAACTGGTAGATCTCAGAGCGAGGACCGGTATCGAGGCCCACGTGCCGAACGTTACCGACAACGCCTATGATCTGCAGCGTCAAACTGTCTGGGCCGAATTTGGTGATCTGTTTGCCAATCGGATCTTGTCCAGGAAATACGGTTCGTGCCAAAGCATCGTTGACGACCGCTAGCTTGAGAGGGCTATCGACGTCGCTCTCGCTGAAGTTGCGACCTTTCAGCAACGGGATTCCCATGGCGCGGAAATAGTCAGGAGTGCTGACACGGATGTCCGCGTTGTGATCTCTTTCACCCCCGGAAACGCTGAAACTGCGCGAACTGTTGCCTCCAGCCAGCGGCAGCCTGCTGACCGCACCCACAGCCTGCACGCCTGGCAACGCCTGGAGCCCCTGCAATACTTGATGGTAAAACGCGAGTTGGTGAGCAGGATCGGTCGAGGACGGAAGTCCGAGGTTGAAGGTCAAGAGATGATCGGGATCGAAACCGGGATTAACATCCATGAGCCGTGCAAAACTCTTAGCTAGCAGCCCGGCCCCAACGAGCAGGACGAGCGAGAGTCCGACTTCGGCGATTACCAGCGCGGAACGGGTTCGCCCGCGGTTCGCCGTGCTGCCGCGTTCACCCTCCTTAAGGCATTCGTTGGGGTTTGATCGCGACGACTGCAGAGCGGGAACCAGCCCAAAGACAACTCCGCAGAGAACTGAAGCCAGGAAACTGAAAGCCAACACTTCCCAGTTGATGCCAATCCGCGTGAACTGACGGATATCCGGTGGGCTTAGTGCCAACAGCGACGGAACGGCCAAGACCGCGAGCACAAGCCCTAAGACTCCTCCCACCAACGCGAGCAAAACACTTTCGGTGAGCAACTGACGGAGCAAGCGCCGGCGGCTCGCTCCCAAAGTCGTCCGTATCGAGATTTCCCTGGCACGCGCCGTGGCTCGTGCCAGAAGAAGGTTGGCAACATTGGCGCAGCCGATCAGAAGCACGACCACCACTGCAGCCAGTAGGACCAGCAGAACCGGACGGACGTCGCCGACGACATACTCGTGTAAGGGCAGAAGGCTCACACCGGTCTTATCATTCGAATCCGGATATTGCTTTTCCAGGCGGCGTCCGATCGTCTCGAGTTCCGCGCGCGCCCGTTGCATCGTCACTTCTGGCTTCAGGCGCGCCCAGACGTCGAGATAATATCTGTCGCGGAATGAGCGTGGGTCTTTGTCAGGCGCCTGAGGATGGGTCGGCACGCCCCAGGGAGATGGCAGCCACAACTCACCGTACTCGTCCGGAGAAAAGTTCGGCGGCATCACCCCGACAACCGTGTACTTCTCGCCATTCAGCTGAATGGTTCGGCCAACCATCGCGCGATCTGCAGCAAAGTAGCGCTGCCACAGGCCGTAGCCGAGTACCACCACGTGATCGTTACCCCCCTGCGCGTCGCTCGCCTCCAAACCGCGACCGAGAATCGGATTTACTCCGAACAGAGAAAAGAAGCTGGGCGTGGCCATCGTGCCTTTCACCAGCTCCGGACGGTCTCCTGCCAAGAGGCTTCCTTGCCATGCGCGAGACGCGGCCATGTCGGTGAAGACCTGGTTTTGCGAGAGGAAATCCAGATAGTTGGCAGGAGAGGTGGACCCGTCTACTCCCTGGAACGTTTCTGTGAACCTTGCAAGGCGATCCGAATCAGGGTAGGGCAACGGGTGCAACAACACTTGATCGACCACGCTGAACACCGCAGTGGTGGCGCCGATTCCCAGCGCCAGCGTGACCACCGCGACCACGGTGAAGCCAGGGCTCTTGAGCAGCTGGCGCAGAGCGTAACGCAGATCCTGCAACAACCCGTTCATGCGCTCGTCTCCTGCAGCAGTTTCTTCAATTCTTCCTCTGCCACAACCTTGCCGTCGAACAAGTGCACTTCGCGCTGCGCGTGCTTGGCGAAGCGCGGATCGTGCGTCACCATGCAGATCGTCGCGCCCTCGCGATGCAGGTTCTGCAATAGCTCCATCACCGCTTCTCCGTTTCGCGAATCGAGATTTCCAGTAGGCTCGTCCGCCAGCAGAATGGATGGCTTCCCGCCCAGCGCTCGCGCCACGGCTACGCGTTGCTGCTGACCTCCCGATAATTGGGACGGATAATGCCGCACACGATGCGCCATGCCGACGCGCTCCAGAGCTTCCATTACTCGCGCCTTGCGGTCGGCTGCCGGCATTCTTTGCCGGTAGGTCAGCGGCAGTTCGACATTTTCATAGACCGTCAGATCGCCAATCAGGTTGAAACTCTGGAAGATGAAGCCGATCTCCTGGTTTCGAATGCGCGACCGTTCCGCGAAATCGAGGTTCTCGACCGTCTTTCCATTCAGCGAATAGCGTCCCGCTGTTGGCGTATCCAGCAGTCCGATAATCGACAGCAGCGTCGATTTGCCGCAGCCCGACGGTCCCGACATGGCGACATATTCTCCTTTATCTATCGACAGGTGAATGCCGGAGAGCGCGTGTGTCTCGATCTCATCGGTGTAGAAGACTTTGGTCAGTTCCTGAATCTGGATGAGTGGCTGTCCTGCTTCGGTCATTGCTGGCTTCCTCGCTGTTTGGATTTATTGCTCACTCGAGCTAGTTACTCGAGTTCGTTTCTTACTCGAGCCGGACACGATCGGTGTTGTCCCAACGCGACATGTCGGACAAGATGACGGTGTCTCCTTCATGCAGCCCTTCAATCACCTGGATCGAATTCACCGAGGCTCGGCCGACCTTTACTGGCACACGCAAAGCCCCTTGTCCGTCGGGGCTAAGCTTAAACAGACTAATGGTACTGTTCTCCTGCCCGAATGCCGGACGCCCGACATACAGCACGTTGTCCATCCGCTCCAGGTCGATGGTTCCGTCTACACTCAGGTCAGGCCGTGCGCCCTTCGGCAGTTCGCCAGTTAGTTTGACGTCGACCGTCACGGTTCCGTTTTGCACCGCCGGATCGACGCGCATTACCTCGCCTGCAATCACGCCGTTGTGCGTGTCGACCGATGCGGGCTCGCCAATCTGCACGTCGCGCGCCTGCGTCTCGGCGACCTTCAGCGTGGCCATCAGATGATCGGGTTCCACGACCTTCGCCAGCATCGTCCCCGGCAAGACGTGTTGGCCGACTTGCAGTGGCAGATCGACCAGCACTCCATCGATCCCAGCTCGAACTTTCAGCGCGTCCAACTGTTTTTGCTTGAGTTCGAACAATGTGCGCATCTGATCGACTTTGTCCTGCTGTTGTGCCATCTGCGACTCAATCGCCCGCTGATTGGCCGTGAGCATCTGCGTCTCAAGGTCGTTTCTGGTGGTGAGTTCGTCCGCCTTGTCCTTGGAAGACTTGTAGGCTAATCCCGAGATGACTCCGAGATCGTAGAGCGCTTTGTCGGTTTGCGCTTGCCGTTGGGCCTGCGCGTCGTCGGCGTGCACGGTAGCGGCGCCCGCCTTCTGGTTCATCAGATCGCTTTCCAGCTTGACGCGCAGGCTCTGGTATTCAGCTTGAGCGGCCTTCAATTGCAGCTGCGCGTCGACGGCGGCTTGCTCCGTTTGCGGATTGCTCATTTCAAGCAGGATGGTGTTGGCCTTGACCTGCGAGCCCGGCAGCATGTGAATGCGAACGACCGTAGCCTCTGTCTCCGCCGGTATCTGGCGCACCGCTTCCTGGCTCGGCACCAGCGTCCCCAACCCGCGTACCTGGCGCAGCATCGGACCGCGTTTGACCGTGTCGGTCCACACCGTTCCTCGTTCTACCGTCGGTGCCGCGGGCTTCAGCCGTGAAACTCCGACGGAGACAGCGACCACGCCTAAGACTGACGCGACCACAATAACGATCTGCCGCCGACGTTTCTGCGCCTTGAACTCGGGCCGAGCGATGTCCATTCAATCGCAGAATGGCAACTGGGATGCCATCCCCCGGAGAAAGCTAAGTGTCAATAAACATGGCAGATAGGGCTGATCGCGTGGACGAAAAGAGATGTGCTTCTATCCTGAAACTGAACGGTAGTGTCCGAAAATGGACAGCAAGGCGGCGCCCGATTCTCCGCACCTTTATTTATTCTATTATTCTATGGATGTTCGGCATGGCGAAGTGGATTGGTCAGAGTCGAGCGATCGCGTCCACCGCGCGGTGCACGTCGGCAAAGAAATATTCGAGGAGGTTGTAACTTTTTTTCTTGATCGCCCGCAGGCGGTCCCGCAGCCGGAAAACGATTGTGATTAATAGTCAAGTCGCCCTCGGCGCCCATTGATAAGGCAATCTCGGCTTACTGTGCCGCCTTCGCTCTCCTCTCTGCTGCCCGATGCGCGGGATGATCCGGAACCGCCTTTACTTTCGTTTCATCGACCGGGGTCGTGCTGTCGGACTCAGGGAAGGTCGCGCCGGACGGAACGATCCACTGTTCCGAGGTCGCCGTACCGGCGTTTCCCGTGCGGACTTCGATGCGGCTGGGGTCGATGTTCTGTTTTGCCTCGCCTCCCGAGATGTAGGCCTTCACGTTGAGCGCCCGTTCTGCCGCTAGGTTCTTACGCCTTTCCTGAGGATCGGCGTTTCCGACGACGACCAACTTGGCATCTGGATCCTGCTGCAGCTTGAGGGCAACATCGTCCAGCTCGGCTTTGCAGCTGTTATCGACGCGCCACGGCTTTTTGACGTTGGGATACTGGCACTCGTTCACCTTGATGGCCTGCGGCGGCGTCGGTGGCGGCGGATTTTCAACCGTGACCGCGGTCGAAGTCGAAGCCGTTAAGCCGCGCGAGTCGGTACAAGTTGCGCCCACCGTGATGGGGCCGGGCGAGGCGCCAGTGCTGTTCAGATTCGCGGAGGTTCCACTGCCCGAAATACTGCCGCCGCTTGAAGTCCATCCACCCACCGTTACCGGAACGTTATCCGGGCTGGTGCAGGAGCAGCTGATGGCGGACGAAGTACCGGCCTGAACCATCGATGGGCTCGCCGAGCAGGAAATCTGCGGCGGATTCTTCGGCAATTCCTTCACGATGAGGCCTGCCGAACAACTCGCCTCGCCACTGCTACTCATTTTTGGATCGGAGATGTGGGCTGTGATTGTGTAACTACCGCCGGCCATACCATTGGTGTTAATGCTCGCAGTATTGTCCTTGCCGGTAATTAGTCCGCCGGTGCTGCTCCATGTGTAATTCAGCGTGTGCCTGGGATTGAAGTTGCTAGGGGCAGCGGTTGCCGTAGCGGGCTCGCCTACCAGCACTCCCGCAGGATTAACGGTACAGCTTGCTGAAACCGGCGGCGCAGGCTGTTCACCGCCAAACATAAATACCACGCCAGCTTGCAGTCTTAAGCCTCTCACATCAGTGGTGGGAACAACCGTCGACGGACCATACTGATGATCCGAGTACACGAAATCGGCTCTTAACGGACGCACAGCGAAGTGTCTGTTTAAGTTCACATCGAGGCCGCCACCAACCATGAACCCAGGTGCAAGATCACTCCCGAAGACTTCCGATGCCAGACGATGCTCGCCCCCGAGAACTTCGAGAAACGGAGAAAAATAACGCGTGCGATAAGTTATCTTAGGACCAGCCGAGATGTTGAAGAATTCGACTTGGTCAATTCTGTTAGCCACCCCGTTCTGGCCGCTGCCCCATTGCCCACTGCTGTCGACTGTCAATCCGAACCAGCGGTTAAAGTCGTAGGTGATGCTGGCGCCCACGCCCCGCGGATCCCATGATAAGCAACTGGACACCGGGGCCACCCCTCCTGGCAGCAGGCCGTACACCGTGCAGCCTGGATAGAAAGCGGAGTATCCGCCGTAAAACTCCCATTTGGGAGCAGGCTGATCCTGCACTGCCGCGAGCATGCCAGCCGTGCACAGGACAGGAACTAATGCCAACAGCATGATTGCGACGCGGCTACTAGAGTTATGAGAGTGAGATGACATATGCCAATTCCTCCGAGCTTCAATAACGTGAAATTATGCGTTTTCAGACTGCCCGGTAGTGGACCAGCCTCAAGCTGATCTCACTACCGAATACCTCCTACCGATTGACTCATGGACAGGGTGGTACGTTCACCAGGTTGTCGTCCAGGGAGACTGCGCCCGTCCGGGCCAGCGCGTCGCCATCCAGCGTCGCGCCGGTGGTAAGCGTGACGGAAGCCTGAGCCATAATGATTCCTTGGAATGTTGTGTTAGTTCCAAGCGTCGCCGAACTGCCAACCTGCCAGAACACATTTTGAGGCAGGGCGCCGCCGCTCAGGATGACCTGGCTATTACCCGCCGCTGTGGTCAGGGTGGACACGATCTGGAAGATCCAGACGGCATTCGCACCGCTCGAACCAGCGGCGAGAGTAAGGTTCCCGGTTATTCCCAGCGAGGGCTGAGCGCTCGTTGTCTCATAAACCCCTGGAGGCAGTGTTTCCCCTCCTATATCTGCGAGCAGGACGCTCCCTCCTGGTGCGGCCGCGGCATAGTTATACGCCGTGGTCAAATCGCCTTGGGCCGTCATGGCGACCGCGTCGTCGACAAATTCTGTGCCTGTCAGCGTTCCCGGCGGAAATCCAGTAATCGCGCTCCCTGGCCACACGCCAATATCCCCAGTCACGGCGGTTCCCGCAGAAATGACATTGGTGACCGTGGAGCCGCCCAGAACGCCAAACATGCAAGCCGTTCCCAACGGCACGACGCCCTGACATGCCGTGGCAGATGTGGTGAAGGTCCAGACACGGTCGCTTGCCAGTCCATCGCCAGCAAGATCCTGGGCCCCGGTTGTAATGGTGGCGGTATAGAGGGTGTCTAGCGCGAGAGGACTGGCTGGTGTGAAGGTCGCGACATCGCTTGACACAGAGTAGGTAACTGTCCCAGTCACGGATGTGGGGCCCGGTGCTGTCAAAGTAAAGGTCGTGGTATTGATCGTCGCAGGATTCATGGCCTCGCTGAAAGTGGCGACAACCAGCGTGTTGGGACATATGCCGGTAGCGAGATTAGGCGGGCCCACGGAAATCACAGTGGGAGGAGCACATGCTACGGTGCTTGTGGTGAACGTCCATACATAGTTACTCGCCAGCCCACTGCCATTCAGGTTCTGAGCACCTGTGGTAATGGTGGCGGTATAGAGGGTATTCAGTGCGAGAGGGCTTGATGGTGTGAAAGTCGCGGTTGACTGCGCGTACGTGACTACTCCTGTTACTGCCACGGGTGGCGTGCCCGGTGCTGTCAAAGTAAAAGTTGTGGTATTGATCGTGGCAGGATTCATCGCCTCGCTGAAGGTAGCGGTCACGACCGTGCTGGGACAGACTCCGACCGCACCAGCAAGAGGGCTCACAGCAAGCACGGTGGGCGGAGCGCATGGTTCGCTGGAGGTTGTGAAGGTCCATACAAAGTTACTCGCCAGCGCAATGCCATACTCGTCTGTAGCTCCAGTCGTAATCGTGGCGGTATAGAGGGTATTCAGTGCCAGAGCGCTTGACGGCGTAAAGGTAAAAATTGTGTTGGTCGGATCGGCGGTAATCACTCCTGCCACTGCCACGGCCGGAGTGCCCGCTGTCAAGGTAAAGGTTGTGGCGTTGATCGTGGCAGGTTGCATCGCCAGGCTGAACGTGGCGGTCACTGCCGCGCTCGGACAGACGCCGACTGCACCAGCAAGAGGGACCGCGGAAACTGCAGGTGGGGCGAGGTCTGAGTTGGCGTTGGAATTGCAGCATCCGGGGCTGAAGATGAGCAGTAGGAATGCTATGGACCAGATCTTATGATTGTAGTATCTCCGCATGATCGTCATCCTTCTTCCTCTCGGCTCAACTGCTGCCGCAAAATGGAATCTTGCCTTTGAAAAAAAGATTTTTGTCAGATGCGCTGTAATAAATCTGTTCAAAATTGCTCACTTTAAGAAAAGTGCGAATCCTGAACCGTTATTACGTGCTTGACTCTGCTGTATGTGCCGGCATCGAAATTATTCTGAGCGCAGTCCACGATCCGGATAAGCCCTCTTTTGTGCCTTACACTTTCGTAGGCATCACTTAGGAGGCAATTTGTATCCGTTCCCGGACTGCGTACACGCTTTGCCGTGCGGCGCGGACAGGCTCGGAGAACTTCGTGAGCAAGGTTGTGCTGGAGGCGGGCGAGTGCGTGTTCAGTAACAAGTATGCGGAGGGGTAACCCCTCTAGCGCTATCGCGGCGGATGCGAGTCGCCATTGCGATGAAACCAGGGACGCCTGTTTTCACCACTTCAGTGAGTCTCTGCCAGGGGTCGACATAAGACCACAATCGATCTCGGAGCCAGTAGGTATTTCGTCTGCTCTAAAGGGATTCCGTCGTCCGAGAAATCATCTGGACTGGGCAAAGCGGTGTCCACGATTCTCTTCCACTCCTGTGTTGTTCCCTCTTGCAGACTGAACTCCAACGCTTCCCAGTACGCATTGATCATCACGTAGATGTCGTCATCATGTTGAGAAGCGCCGTGGAGGCAGAATGCCAGGCTGTGAGAGTCGTGAGACAAATCGACCGCGGGGCCGACGCCGTACCAGGAAACATCCTCCCGCCAGAACCTGCTCCGGCTCAGCGAAGGATGATTCTTGCGGAACGCAATCATGTTCTTAAAGAACCGGAAAATGTCTCGGTTCGCCTGAAGTTGATTCCAATCCAGCCAGCCAATTTCATTGTCCTGGTTATAGGGATTGTTGTTGCCGAGTTGAGTATTTAGGAATTCGTCGCCGGCGCGAAACATCGGCGTACCGTTGGACAAGAAGAGCAGGCAGCAGAAATTCTTTACCTGCTGCCGGCGCAATGCGCGGACAGCCGGCGAGACAGCCCCATCCCCCTCCTGTCCGCAATTCCAACTGTAGTTCGCATCAGTGCCATCCTGATTATTGTTCCCGTTTTGCCAATTGTGCTTGTGGTCATAGGAGACGAGATCGTAGAGCGTGAAGCCGTCGTGGGACGTCACATAATTCACACTCTGATATGCGTGATAAGCGTCAGCGCGGCTGTCTGGAAACAAATCATCGCTGCCATAGATACGTCGCATCACCTCGGGAACCATCCCCGTATCGCCCTTAACAAAACGACGAACGTCATCACGAAACCGGCCGTTCCACTGCAACCAGGTCAAACCTGGGAATCCTCGCCCGAGCTGATAAGCGGCTGTGTCCCAAGGCTCCGCGATCAAACGCACCCGCCCTAATTCCGGATCGGCCGCAATTTCACTGAAGATGGGCGCTTCGCCCCAGTTGAGAGATCCGTCTGCATTGCGGCTGAATACCGACGCCAGATCGAAGCGGAATCCGTCGATATGCATCCCTCGCTTCCAGTAACGCAAGCTGTCAATCACCATCTTGCGCACGTGTGCCTGGCCGAAATTCAAGGTATTGCCGGTGCCGGAGTAATTGGCGTAGGGATTTGCCGGATCCGAGGAGAGCATGTAATAACTGGCGCTGTCGAGACCCTTGAAACTGTAGATCGGTCCTTTGTAGTCGCCCTCGCAAGTGTGGTTGTATACGACGTCCAGCACCACGGCGATATCAGCCTGATGAAAAGCCTTTACCATATTCTTGAATTCAAGATGCTGCTGATCAGCACGGTGTGTGCTCGCGTACTGAGCATGCGGCGCGAAGAAATTCAGAGGCATGTATCCCCAGTAGTCGCCCTCTTGCGGATCGCGCTGAAAAATAGGCATCAGTTCGACAACCGTTATCCCGAGTTCCTTCAAGTATGGAATCTTCTCCACCAGACCGGCATATGTGCCAGCGCGTGATGGATCAACACCAGAGTTGGGGTTCCTGGTGAAACCCTTCACGTGAAGTTCGTAGATGACCGAATCCGACTCATGATGCGGAGGCCGATCTCCCCCCCAGTCAAAAGTCCAATGGTGATCACTCAGTAGTCCCAAGGGTGCCCGGCCTGCATTGGATCCTTCTCGCATGGCCATGTTGCGATCAAAAGCGGGTGGGAAGAAGATGCATTTCGCGTACGGGTCTAGCAGGACCTTCTGCGGATCGAAACTGTGCAATTGAGGAATCGACTCTCCCGCGACGGAATACGCGTAATAACGAGCGTCACCAAGCTTTGTAACTGGGATCCGGCAGTGCCAAATCCGGCCTGACTTGTTATGCAGAAAATCGAAGGGAAATGTCAGGACGGGATTCACCAGATCGGCGGCGGAATAGAGTAATAGAGTGACGCTATCCGCATGTTCGGAGTGAACGGCAAAGTTAAACGCTTGCTGCTCTTCGATCCAGTTTACGCCGAGCGGCAATGGGTTGCCCTCAGCCTGCTCCCAAGCTCTTCGTTTCATGAGTGGAGCTGCGGCCGAGTTGGCAGCCTTGGCCGGACCGTCCGTGCGGGCGAGCACATCAACGCCTGAACTGTTCACTGTGCCTCTCTTTCATCCTCATCGGCCCCAATCTTTCATCGGCTCCAAGGCATCCGCTTCAACCGCTCGCCTGGCTCTCAATGCGGCAGCGCTACGACTCCGCCAAACTGCGGCAACGAACTAAGCAGTTTGCTCGCACCGTTCCACAAGATCTGTACTCCAATGCACACCAGCAGGAACGCGGAGAGCTTTAAAATTACGTTCGTCCCCGTGGGGCCCATCTTGCTCGCGAGCCGATCTGCGTAGCCGTAGCAGAGATAAATGGTTGCCGCCACGAAAGCGGAACCGATCGCCGCCGCGAGAATTTCCAGCAGGTTTGCGCCCAGGTGCTGCGGCGCATTCGCGCCCAACGTGATCGCAACCGAGATGGAACCGGGACCAACTGTCAAAGGAAGCGTCAGCGGGTAAAATGCCTGGCTCAGAGCATCAGCGCAAGCGACCGTGCGCCTGGGTGAGCCTTGATCGTTCGCGTCTTTCTGATTCAGCATCGCCCAGCCCGTCGAAATCACGATCAGCCCACCGCCGACCTGCACAACCGGGAGCGAAATTCCAAAGAAGGAGAGTACGTGCGCCCCGAGGACAAAGGACGCGATCAGCAGTATGAAACTATCCAGGGCGATGCGGCGAGCCAGCACTCGTCGTGTTTCGGCCGCATAATCTCTCGTGAGCAGCAGAAAGACCGGAGCGCCTCCGATCGGATCCACGATCGGAAAGAGCGCGCTCACGATTAGCAGAATACTCTTGGCAACTTGAATCATGCCTGACCTTCCCCACTCTCGTGTGGTGGCGGGGTTTACCCCGCTGGGACGGGGCAGAGCCCCGTCACCACATAACCAACTTCTAGATCGGGATTTTATCGCTCGTTCATAGCCGGTTGCATGCGGACGGAGATCGCAGAGCCAGCCGAGCGCCTGGCACTCTCCGTCAAATCCCGCAGCCATTGAAAAGCCTGAGAAGACAGCATGTCTTCACGCAC
>Ga0070761_10000048_pt1 | contig 85432 bp, 55 predicted proteins | sample HubBroMetageREF1_FD_66724 | JGI IMG/M metagenome (GOLD analysis project Ga0070761, IMG submission 66724) | Reference soil microbial communities from the Hubbard Brook experimental Forest, New Hampshire, USA - Hubbard Brook CCASE Soil... | ecosystem: Environmental > Terrestrial > Soil >... | reverse complement strand
GGGGGGGATTTTCGCTCGACGTTCTTGTCAAGAGCCGCATAATCTGGCAGTTTTTTGACGAGCACGAGCGACACATAAGCGAACCATCTGCGTGGCGTTCGCCTTCAAGGCGACCAGCCGATCCTGGCCATCACTGGATCTTTATATTCTCCTATCGAACTTTGCTTGTCGCCAACCTATTCGCTGGTGCGCTGTCCGGATTCGTCCGAAGGCGCCCCGGTCGTCCAAAACGGCGGGAACGACGGGAGGTCACTGCAGTTATTGATGTAGAAATTCACCTGTCCGCCCATTGGCGAGCGCTGCGCCCCGCGGCATTGTAGTGCGTTCCAGTCATTTCCTTCCCCCACTAGTAATAGGTAGCTCTATCCTTACCCTGTTTGGAAAGTGGAATGTGGTTCACGATTAACCGGACCCCTGTTTGACCGGTTAGAAAACTCCAGATCCATTGCAAGAAAACGGTGAGACACAGACTGCTAGTTGAGAGAAACTGAAGATGAACTCCTGCCCACGCTAGCCAGGCTAATATCCCACTCAGTCGAACTCTACCTTCTTGAAGGATCGCGAAACCAGCTCCGATGACGGCCATATTTCCCTTATCAAAGTATCGGAACGGCTTGGCGGATGGCTTACCGTGCAGACTTTGGGCGATTCTACGACCTGCATAGCGACCTTGTTGAATCGCCACCTGAGCAACACCCGGCAATGGTTTTCCGTCCTGTTCGAGCGAAGCTGTGTCTCCGTTTACACATATATCTGGATATCCGGGAACCGTGAGATCGTTTTGAATGCGAACGCGGCCGGCGCGATCCGTCTCCACGTTCAGCCATTTACCAGCTGGCAAGGAGCCACTCCTGCGGTCCAGATCACGACCTTGCTTGCGATACGCTCCGGTCCTCAGGGTGAACCCTGTCGAATGCCAGATCGAGCGCAGGATTCGTTTGTCGGGTGAAACCCAGAATCTTGTAGGTCTCGTCGGACCAGATGAGTTCACCGCTGTGCACCTTCCATCCAAAAGTCCCCGAGTTACTCAGCCTCTGAGCCTCTGCAAGATAATGCCATCGCCTTTGCAAATCGGCCTGGGAAGCTTTTAGATCTTCATTGGCTTTTTCAAGGACAGCTGTTTGTTCGGCGTCCCGACCCTGTGAACCCCCACGCGATTTGAAGAGAAGTCTTCGGTCTCGGCCAAGCAGCACGGCAATCAACGCGATTGAAAGTGCAAGGATGATAAGAAACTGCGGCATTGGTAGTGGAAGCTCCGAATTCGATGAATCTTACCCTACTTGCTGGTGGCACGTCTCCGCCTTCGGCCTTCGATGACTCCTTGAAGACGCATGCGGATAGGTAACGAGAAGCGGGCTTCTCGTCATCAATCGCACAACTGACGACAAGGGCGTTTGTCGGGACTTGACTTCAGAGAGGATAGTCGGACGTCACGCTTTGATGGATGGGCCCTAATCAAAATGCCCCAGTCATAGCCGTGTTTTTTCTTCACGTCTTTCCTGTAGCGCAAGATTGTGCTCTAAAGATCGAGCATGATCAATGTTGGCGCATGGTCGCTTGCGTTTTCCTGCCCCCGCGCCCATCGGTCAACACCGCCGTCCACGAGCCGGACCGACAAATTCGGTGAGAGCAGAAAGTGATCGAGTCGCATGCCTTCGTCCTTCCGCCACCGTTCAAATTTGTAATCCCAGAATGTCCAGAGCGGCCGGTCCGGGTGTAGCTTCCGCACGGCGTCAGTCCAGCCTTGAGCCAGCAAGCGCGCGAAGGCCTGTCGGCTCTCGGGCTGGATCAACGCGTTGTTATCCAGTGATCGAGTCGGATAGATGTTTTGCGGAGTCGGACGACGTTGTAGTCACCGGCCAGCACCACCGGTGCGCCGCTCGCCATGAGTTCGGCGGCGTGGGCGATGAGGCGCTCAAACCAAGCCAACTTGTAATTGAATTTCGGTTCAGGCCGTGGATTCCTATTGGGGAGGTAGATGTCCGTATTGCGAATTTGCGGTTGTTGCAAACATGAGAATCCTCCACGAAACTTATGAGCAGGCATAGACTCTAACGCTGGAGCAGGGTGCATGACAAAAGAAGAGATCAGACTGGGCGAATGCCAGCGCCGCGAGAAGCACTGGAAACGTTGGGGTCCCTACTTGAGTGAGCGAGCCTGGGGCACCGTTCGTGAGGACTACAGTCCCTACGGCAGCGCTTGGGAGTATCTGCCGCACGACCATGCTCGTTCGCGCGCTTACCGCTGGAATGAGGATGGCCTGGCGGGCATCTGCGACCGCCACCAGTTAATCTGCTTTGCGCTGTCTCTCTGGAACGAACGGGATCCGATTCTGAAGGAGCGCCTGTTTGGACTGACTGGCAATGAGGGGAATCACGGCGAGGACGTCAAAGAGTGCTACTTCTACCTCGACAGCACGCCTACGCACTCCTACATGAGGTATCTGTACAAGTATCCGCAGGCACAGTTTCCGTATTCGCAATTAGTGGACGAGAATCGCCATCGCGGCAAGGACCAGCCGGAATTCGAACTGATCGACACCGGCGCGTTCGATGGAGATCGCTATTTCGACATCTTCGTTGAGTACGCGAAAGGCGATGTAGAAGACATCCTCATGAAGATCACGGTAGCTAATCGCGGGCCTGAAACGGCGCGCCTGCGCCTGTTGCCCACGATCTGGTTTCGCAACGCCTGGGATGGAGATACAACTCGCCCCGAATTGTTCCAGGTTCCCAATGCAATACAAGTGGACCACCCGAGTTTGGGCAAACGCTGGCTCTATTATGACGGCTCGCCCGAACTGCTGTTCACCGAAAATGAAACCAACGTGAAGCGGCTGTTCGGGATGGAAAACCGCTACGCCTGCGTGAAGGACGGCATCAACAACTACATCGTTCACGGGGTCAAGGAGGCAGTCGCGCCCGAACCGATGGGCACCAAGGCTGCGGCGCACTACCAAATGGAGATCGGCGCTGGTCAAACTGCGACCGTGCGCCTTCGTCTCAGCGATATCGACTTCACGGGTGGGGACGGAGCTGCGTTCGATGGCTTCGATCATCTCTTATCGATTCGTAGGAGTGAGGCAGATGAGTTCTACGCCGCTGTGATTCCGCAGAGCCTTTCCTCTGACGCACACAACGTCATGCGTCAGGGATTTGCCGGTATGCTGTGGTCCAAGCAGTTCTATCACTACGTGGTTAAGCAGTGGCTCGAAGGCGATCCTGGCAGTCCTCCCCCGCCTGCCGAGCGTCTGAACGGCCGCAACAAGGACTGGACGCACCTGTACAACGCCGATGTCATTTCGATGCCTGACAAATGGGAATATCCATGGTATGCGGCATGGGACCTGGCATTCCACTGCGTGCCGCTGGCCCTGGTTGATCCTGATTTCGCGAAAGAACAACTCGTGCTTCTGCTGCGGGAATGGTACATGCACCCGAACGGGCAGCTTCCGGCATACGAATGGGCCTTCGGAGATGTGAACCCTCCAGTTCATGCTTGGGCTGCATGGCGTGTCTACAAGATAGACAAAAAGCGCACGGGCAAGGGTGATCGCGCCTTCCTGGAGCGCATCTTTCACAAGCTGCTCCTGAATTTTACGTGGTGGGTGAATCGTAAAGATGCGGAAGGCATGAACATTTTCCAGGGCGGCTTTCTTGGACTTGACAACATCGGCATATTCGACCGGGGCGCGCCTCTGCCGACTGGGGGTTACATCGAACAGTCCGATGGCACGAGTTGGATGGCAATGTACACGCTGAACCTGCTCGCCATCGCGCTGGAATTGGCCGGGACAGATCCGGCTTATGAAGACGTCGCAAGCAAGTTCTGGGAGCATTTCATCCACATCGCCCATGCCATAAACCATCGCGGACAGGATGGGATGGGATTGTGGGACGAGATGGATGGCTTCTTCTATGACGTGTTAAGGTTCCCCGACGGACGCAAGCACCCGATGCGGATTCGTTCCATGGTGGGGCTGATTCCGCTATTTGCGGTCGAGACGTTGGAACCGGAACTGCTGAACCGGTTGCCCGGTTTCAAACGGCGCTTGGAATGGTTCATCGACAACCGGCCTGACCTGGCGAGGAACGTGGCGTGCATGCGTACACGGGGGATGGGGCAAAGGCGTTTGCTTTCCATCGTCTCCGCCGACCAGTTGCAGCGGGTGCTGCAAATCATGCTGGACGAGCGGGAATTTCTGTCGCCGTACGGGATCCGTGCGCTATCGCAATACCATCACGATCATCCTTACACGCTGTCGGTGAATGACATGGAATACCGCATTGACTATCAACCGGCGGAATCCACCAGTGGTCTGTTCGGGGGAAACTCGAATTGGCGCGGGCCGATCTGGTTCCCAATGAACTATCTGCTGATCGAATCGCTGCAAAAGCTCCATTACTACTTCGGCGATAATTTCAAAGTCGAGTTCCCTTCAGGTTCGGGCAACATGCTCACGCTCTGGGACGTAGCCGCAGAATTATCGCGGAGGCTGACCAGAATCTTCCTGCGCGACGAACAGGGCCGCCGGCCAGCGCATGGCAACTTGGAAAAATTTCAGACCGACCCTAACTGGCGCGACCTATTGCTTTTTCACGAGTACTTTCACGGGGACACTGGCGCCGGACTCGGAGCCAGTCATCAGACAGGTTGGACCGGCCTCGTCACCAAACTGCTACAGCAGAGCGGCGAATCTCCCAAGGGCAAGAAGCGCCGATCATCGGCGCGGGTTACGTTAGCCGAGTAAGATCGAAGACATAAAAGTAGAGCAAATGAAATGATTGGCCCATCGCCTCGTTGAAGAGAGAGCATGTCATGATCCGTTTTGGACAGGACGTTTGCGGCAACTTGGATGAGGCTTTGCGTCGCGAATGGCTCGAGACTAATGGCTTGGGCGGATTCGCTTCCTCTACTATCGTTGGCCTGAATACGCGGCGATACCACGGCTTGCTGGTGGCGGCGACTAAACCGCCCGTCGGTCGCTATGTCCTTCTGTCCAAGTTAGAAGAGACTCTTCTGTTGGACGGACGTGCATTCGATCTCTCCGCGAATCGCTATCCATCGGTTGTGCATCCTCAGGGGTTTCGTTATCTCAAGCAGTTTCGGCTTGATCCCTTTCCTATCTTCACCTACGAGGTTGACGGCATCGAGATCGAGAAGACGGTCTTCATGTTGCAGGGCGAGAACTCGACGATAGTTCAATATCGACTTGGAAGTCAGAGCGGTTCCAAGTCCTCCTCGCAGAAAATCGAGATCGAACTCAGGCCTTTGATCGCCTTCCGCGATTATCACGGCACTACACACGAGAACGGCGCTCTGAATCCCGCCGTGGAGTCCGGGCCCGGACTCGCGAGCATCACTCCATATCGAGGCCTGCCTTCCCTGCATCTCGCGCACAACGCCGGCCAACTTGGAAGTGGCGGGAATTGGTTTCGCAACTTCGAATATGATGCTGAACGCGAACGAGGCCTTGATTTCGTTGAGGACCTCTTCAATCCCTTCGTCCTGCGCTTTGATCTGTGTTCGGGCGATGCCGTGGTCATCGCCTCAACGGAGCGGCGCGACGTTACCAAGGCAGGCGAGTATCGCCACGCTGAAATCTCCCGCCGACGCTCGAACGTCATGCGCGCTCCCGTGGAAGACGATTTCGTCAACGCTCTTACTGCTGCCGCTGACCAGTTCATCGTCGCGCGAGGTGAGCAGAAGACCGTCGTTGCCGGTTATCACTGGTTCAGCGACTGGGGCCGAGACACCATGATTGCCCTGCCAGGCCTCACTCTGCCCATGAAGCGATATGACGTTGCGCGAAGTATTCTGCGCGCTTTTTCGCAATATGTGGACCGTGGAATGCTGCCTAACCGTTTTCCCGACGCCGGAGAGTTGCCTGAATACAACACCGTCGACGCCACTCTCTGGTTCTTCGAGGCCATACGCGCCTATCTTGCTTACACTGGCGATCTGGAATTTGTTCGCAACGATCTCTACAGCGTTCTCACGGATATCGTCTCCTGGCATGTGCGTGGCACACGGTTCGCAATCAAAGTTGACGCAGCCGGGCTGCTCAGCTCAGGCGAGCCCGGCGTTCAACTGACATGGATGGACGCAAAGGTGGGCGATTGGGTCGTCACTCCGCGTCGTGGAAGGCCCGTTGAGATTCAAGCGATCTGGTACAACGCTCTCTGCGTCCTGGAGAATCTGGCACACGGCCTCGGCGACGCAACCGGTTGTGAGCGGTATGGCGGCATGGCAGCTCTAGCCAAGTCGAGCTTCAATAGACTCTTTTGGAATGAGAAAGATGGTTGCCTTTACGACGTTGTGAATGGCGGCCTACCAGACGCCAGCATCCGGCCGAACCAGATCTTGGCGGTCAGTCTTCCCCACACAATGCTGCATCCGGCGCGGGCGAAACGGGTGTTAGAAGTCGTCCAACAGCATTTGCTCACCCCGCTCGGCCTACGCAGTCTTGCCCCAAGCGATCCTCAGTATCGCGGCCGCTACACGGGCGACGCTGCCAGCCGGGATGGCGCTTATCACCAGGGCACGGTGTGGCCGTGGTTGATGGGGCCATTCCTCACTGCATATATGAAGCTTCACGGTAACAGCGGGGCAGCCCGGCGACAGGCGGAATCGTGGCTCTCCGCATTCAAAGATCACCTGGCAGACTCCGGACTCGGCCAGATCTCGGAAATTTTCGACGGCGACGCGCCTCATCGCCCGGTCGGCTGTATCGCACAGGCATGGAGCGTGGCAGAATTACTGCGCGCCACGGTCGAAGATGTTTATGGCATCCGCCCAGGGCGGATAGAATCCAACAACGAAATGCGCCGGGGAGTATGACTGCTCCCCTTAGCCGAGTAACACATTTCCGCGTCTCAGTATCCAGGTTATTTTTCGGGCTGCCGGCTGGAAGCTGGAGAAATCCGAACTCGCTCTTCAGTCAACCCGCGGCTTCTTTGGGGAACGTCTCTCCTGCGCGTATTGCTGATAGCGTTGGCGAGCATACTCCTTGGCTGCGTCGCCGGTCGCAAACAGCGGCACTAAGTGGTGATGTCCGTTACCTGCAGCGTCGTGAAGAGGTAAATCCGCCGCGCTCTCGGCAATCGCAGTTTCGAACTTGTCGGGTTTCGCCGATACCGGCGGGGGCACGGCGCTGGACGGAGCCTTCACGCCACTGAGAGGATCGTCCGTGCGAAGCTTCTGCAGAGTCAAGACAGCACCAACGTTGGGAGCTGCTGCGTCTCGCTTGGTCAGGCTCGGCACGCTGAACCGGGCTTCCAGCGTGGCTAGGATCGAAGTGTGGTCGAACGGTGTGGCGGACGCGGTGCGAAACACCGTGCCCGCTGCGATCAAAGGCGAAACCAGCACGGTCGGCACCCGAACCCCAAAACGTTTGAAATCAAAACCAAGTTCACCGGCGGAGTTGTCCGGAGGAACGGCGTTCTCCGGCGGTGGAACGTGGTCATAGCATCCGCCATGTTCATCATAAGTAATGATGAGCAAGGTCTGATTCCAAACCGGCGTCCCGATCAGCGAGTAGTAAACATCATGCAGGAACTGCTCGCCTTTGCTGACATCATAGTTCGGATGCTGGCTGTTTCCGCTGGCGCCCCACTGCGGTTCTAGAAACACATAGTTCGCGAAGCTGCCGCCTTTAGCCGCCTTTTGGAAGTCGGCGAACTCGCCAAATTGGCTTTCCGGCGCATGCGCGATGTCCGACACGGATCCGCGCATCAGCGGCGGAGCGTCGTAGCCGTAGACTGACCAGGTCGCCGATTTCTTCGCAAGCGCAGTGAAGATACTGGGAGCCGTGTATATGCTGCAGGACTTATCCTGCACAAATCCCAGGGACGTCGCCATGGCGACAAACGCGCGGTTGGGAAATGTCTCCGTCGGCGCCGAGGCATACCAATGATCGCAGACGGCATACCCCGCGGCTAATTTCGACAACACAGGAAGAGTCGTGGGAGTGTAAACGCCCATGATCTGGGAAGGCTGGGTGCCCGCCAGGACTTCCCCCTTCTCCTTGCTCTCCCACTCGAGGGTATAGGCAAAGTTGGTGACAAAACCATTGTTAGTGGCGGGAGCAATTGGGTTTGGGGCATCCTGGTTCCCGAACAGTTGCGAATTGGTGTTCAGATAGCCTTCGCCGGGGTCGGTTCCGGGCTGCAAGTAAGGGTGGGGAGCGGTGGGTTGAATGGGAAACACCGCGACCGCCTTCCCGTTAATGTCCAGATTGTTTTCCTTGCCTGTGAGTCCCTCGAAAGGCTGCCCCAGCGGAGAAACGTTCTTGCTCGACTGGTACAAGAACCCCAGCATGTGGTCAAAAGACCGGTTTTCTAACATCACCACTACAATGTGGTTGATCCTGGACAGCAAAGAACTGGCCGCCATAACGGCCTCCTTTCGGGGACGCGACGCTCCCACTTTGCAGAGCGAGAGGTGGGAAAAAAAGAAGTGCTTGTGCTGCGAGCATAGCAAGCCAGGCACCTCCAGTCCAAAATGCCCTAGGCTGCGAGCGAATGGCCTTTCGGGAAGGCGGCTTTCAGATCGCTCATATTGGCTTCGAGTTGCTGGGAGTCGAAACCCGCTGGGGTCTTTCCGGCGGCGACCCAGTCCGGACTGAGCAGGCCGTAAGCCTCGTCGCAATATTCGGTCCAGAACTGCCAGGTCATGCGTATGTACTCGCCCCAGGTGATGCAGGTGAGTCCGCGTGCGTCATAGGCAACGATCGGAACCGCGTGGCCGCCCCAGGAACCGGGCGCGCCCTGGCCCTTGGCTCCTCCCGCCGGAACTGTCCACACCTTCTGCTTCTGCGCCGACAACGGCATTTGAAGACCGATGTAGCAGTTGCCAAAGATGTAGACGGCGTCCTTGACTTCTTGGAGATTCTGCGGTTCGAGCGCCCAAAACGCACTCAGTTGGTTCCCGTCAACCGGATTGGCCAACCAGTAATTGAGCACGTTGATCTCAATCGCGCCCTGGTCTGACTTGGGATTATTGGGGTCGTAGTGACCCACAATCTCGTAAAGCTTCAAAATATCCGGATCCGGAACAATGACCTGCTTCTTTTGCGCTTCCGCCTTCCATCGTTGAATGCAATGGCCGACCGCGGCACAGGTGCAATCTCCCAGAGTGTTGTTCAACATCATGCCCAGGTTGGTGATTTCGTTGTCATAGCTTGTGGCCGGCGGGGCCGCCGGAAGGCTGGCAGTGTACTTGCTCAGCATTGGAACTCGGCTGTCGGGGTGAGCCGTCTGTTTGCCCAGTTTTACTTTCGTGTAGTCGATCATGAGGTAAGCTCCTCTCGTTAAGAACATCTCGAACGACTTGCTTTGGCCCGGTACTCTTACCTGTCCCTAAACTAAGAGAACGACAAGAACGAGCATTTCCCTTCTTTCGGGCGCCCTGTTCTGACCCATACCCTTCAGCGCTCCGTTTCGCGGGGCCGTTCCGTCCGGAAAAGTCTTTATGTGCTCTTTATGAAATGTTTACCCGATCTTTACGTGTTTTCGGATGTGATGGGAGTTCATCACGAACAAAAACCCCATAAGTAAATATCGTTGCCATTCAGACTGGACGACAGTCATTCACTAAGCACAACCGGACATCGGAACCGGAAAGGACTCGATCGAAATCATGAGAACTCGAAGGCGTAAGGCCCTAACTCTTTCAACTCTTCCATCGGTGCTGGTCTTGACTCTGGCGGTTGGCCAGGCTCCGCGCGTTTACGCACAGGCCCAGACGCATGCAGATGCTCCCACGAAAGTGGCCGTCTTGCACGATCCTTCCCTGGGGCCTAATGCGGCTCCTGATGTAGCGCCCGCCCGGCCCTCGGCCGTACCGGATCCGGTGTCGGCCGACATCGAAAAGGAACTGGAGGCGATGAAGCTGCGCATCGAACAGCTCGAGGCGGAATTGAAGAGCCGGACAGCTGCGACGAGCGCGACAACAAGCGCGACGACAAACGCATCTCTGGCTCCGGTGATTCCAACGAGCACGGCGCCACCGGCGGCGGCCATACCGGCTCAGGCGATGCTGGCGCAAGCCGGCAACGATTCATCGGCTGCACCCACAAAGAAGCCAAAGATCGACCCTTTTTCGGACTGGGACTGGACCTGGCTCAACGGCAACCCACGCAACAAGGACCTTGCCTTCGATTCGAAATTCTTTACCCCGGAGATTCGGGCCGATATCACTTATAACTACGATTTCAACAAACCGATTGATAACTCGATAGGCGGGTCGAGCGAAATATTTCGCGCCAACGAAATCCAGTTGGAACAGCTCGGCATCGGTGGCGACTTCCACTACGACAACGTTCGCGCCCGTTTCATGACTCAATTCGGCATGTATTCCGCGACGACGCCACGCAACGATCCCAGCCCGGCGAAGGGCCAGTGGGACCTCGACACTGCCGACCGCTATATCGCAGAGGCCTACGGTGGTTACCACATCAACGCGTTGAACGGAATCAACATCGACGCGGGAATTTTCTTGTCGTACATCGGTCTGTTTAGTTATTACAACGCCGATAACTGGGCTTATCAGCCGTCCTATGTCTCTTCCAATACCCCATGGTTTTTCGAGGGACTGCGAGTGCAGATTTTCCCCACTCCCCACTTAAAAATCGAGCCGTGGTTCATCAATGGATGGCAATCGTATGGCTCGGCCAATACGAGGAAGGGTCTGGGTGGGCAGATCAAGTGGACCCCAAGACCGTGGGTGAACATCATCTCCAACAACTACGGTCTGGGCCACGACGATCTTTACATACCGAATCGCGGCCGTGTCCATACCGACAACAGCATTGAGGTCAAATATTTCGACCGACCCGGACAGACGCTCGACAAGATGGCATTCTCGTTCACCGGCGATCTGGGTTGCGAATTTGGCCCCAGCACGGCCACTTTAGCTGGTGTGAGCTGTTTTGGCGACAGGAGGGACTCGAAAGCACAACCGAGCGCCAATTTTCCGCAGGGGGGAATCGATCCCAAGCAAAGCTTTGTTGGCTACATGCTCTACAACCGCATGTGGTTCAAGAAGGACCTGTTCGGACTAACCATCGGCGGCGGCCAAATCAACAATCCCGGACGCTATCTGGTACTGGATCCGCCCATCAATGGTGAAACTGCCCCGTCCGCAGCCATCAACGCGCCCTACTTTACCGGGAATCCGGGAGACCCATTCAAGGCTTGGGATTCCTCGCTTACGTTTGATTACATGCCCCGGCAGTGGCTCACTTTCCGTTGGGAGTACGATTACCGTCATGCCAGTGTGCCGTATTGGACTGGTCACGGCGGAATTACGCCGCCGGGTCCGGGCGGAGAGCCTTATACCAATAACGGATATCCCGAGTATTTTGCTTGCATGAACGGGAATTCGTCCATGCAAGAGACTCTCAGCGCCGCGGAAACCGCGTGCGGCAGTCCCGGGAGTACGAGCAGCGTATGGTTCCCGGATCTGCGCCGAGACGAGTCCATAGTCGACATCGACATCCTAGTTAAGTTCTAGTTCAAACGTTGAGTGCGGCTTCCTCACGGAAGGCTGCTTTGCCTGATCGAGCGATTGCAAACGGAGGTGGACTATGTCGAGGTGGACCATGTTTAAGACCTGGCCGATAATTTTCTCCAGCATTGCTGCGGTGTTCCTGGCTGGAACCATGCCACTGAACGCCGGCACAACCCAATCTGAGAAAGCAACGGGCGTAGTTTCTCCAACGCCGGCGGCTGAAAAGACTGAAAGAGAAAGGAAGCTTGCCGCCGCAACGGAGGAGGCTAAGCAACTGCTGCTCATGATGGACACGGACAAGAGTGGCAAGATCTCCAAAGAGGAGTGGATGAAGTTTATGGAAGGAGAGTTCGACAGGTTGGACACGGACCACAAGGGACATCTGGACGTCAAAGAATTAAAGCAGTCACGAGTCCAGGTGCATCCATCTGTCGGCAAGTGATCGCGACCGGCAAGAAAAGAACGCTCCCAAACGAAAAAGGGCACCGCCCACGCGGTGCCCCACCTACCAGCAACTTGACTTACTTATTCTCATTGATATTGAGCGATCCGGCGCCAAACTCCTTGCGCTGTAGCACCGGACGCGCCGCCCTGGCTGCCGCTGCTGCCGGCATTTGCGCCGCCGCTCCGTAACGCTCGAGCAGAACCGGCACCATCGCGCCTTCCGCTTCTTTCACGAAGGTGAGTTTGCTCTCGCCCAGCAAATCGATGCGGATGAAATCTCCCAGCTTCACCTGTCCGGTTGCCACCAGGTTCGCCAGCGGAAATACCAGATGCCGTTCAATCGCACGCTTCAGGTGCCGCGCTCCGTACTTCGGATCGGTGCCCTCCGCCAGCAGGAAGCTCTTCACCTGTGGCGTGCAGTTGAACACAAATTGATGAGCTCCCGCAGCCATCAGGACCCGCTGCTGCACCATCCCCAGTTCGATTTCCAGAATCTGTTCCAGATGCTCGGAACGCAGCGTCTTGAACACCACAACTTTGTCGATGCGGTTCATGAACTCAGGCGCAAACTTGCGCCGTGCCGCATCCACCGCCGAGCGCGTAATCTTATCGTCGAGCGAGTTATCCACCTGCACCGCTTTCGGCGCGAAGCCCAAGCCGCCATCCACCAGCCCATTCATTTCCATGGCGCCCAGGTTCGAGGTCATGATGATGATGCAGCTCGAAAGGTCGACGCGGCGGTTATCGCCCAGCGTCAGCGTGGCCTTGTCCAGAATTCCCAGCAGCAGCTGCCACAGCGAGTCGGAAGCCTTCTCGATTTCGTCGAACAGCAGAATCGAGAGCTTCAGCTTTTCCGTATGCCACTGATTGAGCGCTTCCTGGGTGAGCAGCGGATGCGTCTCGCGATGTCCCAGGTATCCCGGAGGCGAGCCGATCAACTTGGCAATCTCGTGCGAGTGCTGGAACTCTGCGCAATCGATCTTGATGCAGGCCCGCGCGTCGCCGAACAGCGACTCGGCCACCGCTTCGACCACCCGCGTCTTGCCCGAGCCGGTCGGCCCCAGAAAGAGCAAATTGCCCACGGGACGCCCCGGCGCATTTAGCCCGGCCAAAAACATCTGATAGATTTCCGCGACCTTTTCGATCGCCTGATCCTGCCCCACAATCTTCCTGCGCAGTGCGGCCTCAAAGTCACGGGCATCGTTGCTGCGGCGGCTAGGATCCAGCACGGTTGCAAGGTTCGTTCTCATCGTTTCGGGCCCCTGTTTCCTTTCCGGGATCTGCGTGTTTTCTGAGAAGCGCTTTTCTGCGAAACTGCTCATTTTTGTCACTCGCCTGGTTCTCGGCTGTACTTGGGAGGAAGGTTCGATTTCCCCCTGCTCCCTCCTAGTGCAAGCGGTTAGCCATCCTCCGAAAGCGCCGTAATGGCCCGCTTCTCATCGTTTTAGATGCGGCTTAGCTCGCTTCCAGTCCCGGGCCGTCAAGTTACCCACAACGTCCCCAAGAGCAATTGTTTGCAGACTGCGGGAAAGTTTCCCTCAACCGCCCAACCACCCGTACGCCCATGTCCGGTGAGCCAGATGCCGCTCGGCCGCACGTAACTGGCGTCCCGGGTTACCTCCGGGCCACAATAGAAATCGCTTCCTCTGGAGAAAATCTTGTCCCGATTCGCGATGGCTAAACTTTCGGCAGCTAAATACTTGCGAGCCCGACTCCCGATCCCGAGCATCTCAATACCGAGCGCTTCGATGCCGAACTTCGCGATACCGCGTCTCTCACGAACGACTATCTCAAGAGGGACTGTCTCAAGAACGACTGTCGCCGCCTTCCTGCTCCGGCTGGCCGTCTCTAGCTTTCTGCTTTCCCCGCCCATAGCCGCGGTACAAAATCCCCACGCCGTGCAGTTGATCCAGGCGAAAGCCGACGCCAGCAAGAAGCCCCAAACCCCCGCGCAGATTTCCGTTATCGTGCCTCCCGGCTCCGATCTTTACGTCGCTCAGCGCGGAGACAGCATCCCATCAGTCGCTCGCAAATATCTGAGGCGCACGAAATACCTGACCTCAACCGAAGTGGCTGAAGCCATCCGCGCCGCCAACCAAAATCGCCAGGGAGTCTTCCTGAAATCCGGAGAGCAGATCATAATCCCCGGAATTCTCGAATCCGCCATTGTAGAGAAATCGGTGCCGGTTGCAAGAGATTTCGAAGTCCGCGCCATTTATCTGACTGGGGTGATGGCGGGCAGCGATCACGGCCTGCGTATTATCCGCCATTGGCGCGAAGTCGGCGGCAACGCGATCGCCTTCGATATCAAGGATAGCGATGGCATCGTCAACATCGCCTTCGATCACCCGCTCGCCACCGGACAGCACCACTATATTTCCGATCTGCCCAAGTTTATTCACTTCCTGCATTCCGAAAACATGCACGCCATCGCGCGCATCGCCATCTTCCGCGATGAGCATCTGGTCACCACCCACCCGGAACTGGCGGTGAAATCCCGTAGCACCGGCCAGCCCTGGCGCGAAAACGGCAAGCTCGTCTGGACCGATCCCTCGAACTCCAAGGTGCAGGACTACGATATCGCGCTCGCCAAATTCGTGGCCCAGTCTGGAGCTGACGAAATACAGTTCGATTACGTCCGCTTTCCCGCCGAGGGCGACCAGAAAGACGCCGCCTTTAGCTACCAGGCCGCCAACGAACCTCTGAATGATCCTCAACAACCCCTACCCTGTCATCCTGAGCGAAGCGAAGAACCTATGCGGTCGTCCGCGCCGCCAGCGGCCTTGCGGGGAATTTCCACCCCGGACCCCGCTACGAAGTCCAATCCTTGCTCCGTGCATCCGCAAATGCAGCGCTCCGATGTGATCGCCAATTTTCTCGACCGCGCCTATGCCCAGATCCATCCCACCGGCGCCCTGCTCTCGCTCGATGTCTTCGGAGTCATGGCATGGCAGCGTCCCGTCGACCTGGCGCACACAGGCCAGGACATCGTGGCCATGGCGAAGCACTGCGACGTGCTCTCACCCATGATCTATCCCTCGCACTTCTTCGGCATGGACGGAATAGCGCACCCCGGCGACGAGCCCGAACATTTTATTGGCGAATCCATGGACCGTTTCGAACTAATCACCAAGAATAGTGGCGTAGTAATTCGCCCCTGGCTGCAAGCTTTCGCCTGGCGCACCAAGACTTACTCGCCCCAGTATGTTGAAGTTCAAATCGAAGTAGCGAAACAAAAAGGCGGTATCGGCTTTCTCTTCTGGAACGCTAATAACGACTACTCCAAGCCCTACACCGCCATGCCGGAAATGCAGGCCGCCAAAAACAAAGACCGCTACTTCCGCGGCGACGAAGTAGGCGCGAAGCCCGAACCGGCCACAGTTACGCCCGTTGCCTCTGCCGCGGCGCCTACTATCGCACCCAAGACAAATAATGTAGAGACGGGGTTGACCCCGTCTCCCAGCGACGGCGCGCACAACCCGCAAAAAATCTGGCGCCATTGATGGCGCAAGATGGCTTCGATGAGGGACGGGCGGGGACGCCCCGGATTTCACCTAGGCGCTCTTCTTCGCCTGCTCTTTGGCCGGCTGGTACGTCCCGGGTTCCGTCCGCGCCGAGATGGCGAGCCGATTCCAGGCATTGATGGCTGCCACCGCCAATGTCAGATCGGCAAGTTCTTTGTCGGAAAAATGTTTTCGCACATTCTCATACACCTCACCGCGCACATGCCCGTCCCGTATATTGGTTACCGCCTCGGTCCACGCCAGCGCAGCCCGTTCGCGATCGCTGTAATAAGGAGACTCCTCCCATGCGTCCAAGCCATAAAGCCGCTGCTCGTTTTCGCCAGCGGCCCGCAGATCTTTCCAGTGCATGTCGATGCAGTAGTCGCATCCGTTGACCTGCGAAGCCCGCAGTTTGACAAGATCAAGCAGCGTCGCTTCCGGCCCGCACTGATGAAGATATTCCTCCAACCCCAATATGGCTTTGTAAGCTCCCGGCGCCACTTTCAAATACGCAATTCGACTTTCCATAAGTCCTCCAGATTTTCTCGCATCCTCATTTCGATGAACTTCAAACCGGTCGTGATCCGGAGCGGAGAAATCGGCCTGCTACGATGCTCATTATAGATGGAGGCCCGATGAGTAAGACTTTGTACATGGTGATCGAGAACTTCAAGAACGGAGATCCCATACCCGTCTATCGCCGCTTTCGAGACCAAGGACGCCTGGCGCCGGCCGGACTCACATACGTGTCAAGCTGGGTGAACGACAAAATGAATCGCTGTTACCAACTCATGGAAACCGAAGACCCCGCGCTCCTCGATCGCTGGATGGCGAATTGGATCGATATCGTCGACTTTGAAGTGCATCCCGTAATCAGTTCGCAAGAGGCAGCCGAGAAAATCGGCCCGCGACTGTAAGCCCGCAGTGCGACTCGATTCCAGGAAGACGCGCGCCGCGGATGTCCCGTGATCTTGGTGATGACCCGGTGCCAGATGCGCAAAGACTTGCAGCTTCTGGTCAAGTCTGGCTTGACTTTGCCGGCGCCGGGAGTATCGTAGTTGCGTTCAGCTCGGCCCAATCTCCGCACCTTCGATTGAGGTTCGACTAAGCCGGCGAAGTTCCCGGTCCTGAGGAGCGCAGCTGGTCATTTGCGAATTATTTTGCGAATATTATCTTGCGACTGGAGGAGTGCCTGTCATGGCCGCGAACCCTATTCCAATCCCAGAATTGGATCTAGAAACAGTAAGAGCTCCCGAGGAAACTATCGTCCGCTGCACGGGTAAAATCACTTCAAGTACCTCGACCCTGCTGCAGACGACAGTCCGCAGTCTCATCCCGGAGACTAACTGTGTCGTGCTGGACCTTACCAATGTGAGCTACCTGGACAGTTCTGGCCTGGGTGCGATCGTAAGCGTGTACTTGTCCGCGAAGAGGCAGCATTGCGGGCTGAAGCTCATAAATCTGAACCAGCGCTTGCAGGAGCTGTTCCGGATCACGAAATTGGTTTCAGTGTTCGGAGGCCACGAAGACTACCTGGGCTGGACCCCTGATTAGTCGTGCCGCTCTCCGATGATCGATGAACCCTCTCACGCCACGCACTGAGATTGCAATCCAGCGTTCCCGCACTTCGACCGGCCGGATTCCTGAAAGCGCTGCAGTCGCTTGGCATGCATGTATGTATGTGAGAGGCTAGCGAGATGGAAATTCTCGAGCCGCTCGACATCACCTGCTGGCAAGGCCCGTTCTCTCCCGAGATCGTGGCGAGAGCCGCGGATGCGCTCGAAACTGGAAAGCTTCTCTACGCATCGCAGCTTCCTTTTGAGCTCTCCGAGGGCGAGCGCCGGTTTCTCTCTCCCGATTGCCTGGACGGCAAATCAAAGAACCTGAGCTTCCGCCCCGACTCCGGTGTGTTGAAGGGCACTCGTTGCCAAGGAGCGGAGCGCGACGAGTTACTCGCCATGTTACAGCGTTACTACAATCGGGCTTCCGGCTTGCTGAAGGCGCTCTGTCCAGGATACGGCAATTATTTGACGCCTGGATTTACCAGTTTCCGTCCTGCCGAGATCGCCGGCCGCACTACATCCTGGCGGCACGACGACACCAGGTTACACGTGGACGCCTTTCCCTCCCGTCCCATCCAAGGCCTGCGAATTCTTCGCGTGTTCACGAATGTCAATCCACGAGTGCCTCGTATTTGGCGGGTAGGAGAAAGGTTCGAGCAGGCCGCGGCCGGGTTTTTGCCCGGAATCAAGCCCGCTTTGCCGGGAGGAGCGTCTCTGCTCTACTGGCTGCGAATCATAAAGGCACGGCGCACCGAATATGACCACTACATGCTCGGAATTCACGACCGGATGAAAGCAGATCAGAATTATCAGTCCCAGGTTTCGCAGACACAGCTCGCCATTCCACCGGGCACCACCTGGGCCTGCTACACCGATTCAGTGTCTCACGCCGCCATGTCTGGCCAGTTCGCGTTCGAGCAGACATTCTATTTGCCGATCAGCGCCATGAACCATCCAGAACACTCGCCGTTGCGGGTGCTGGAACGCTTGGTGGGCCGCGCGCTAGCTTAGAACATCACTCTTCGCCCAATGTAAAGCCGGCGCGCCCGGCCAGACGAGCTCCGTTCTTTCGACCTTCATTAGTACTATCGGCCATAACCCGCCAGTGACCCACAGTTATTCTTACTAAGAGGCCATCTAACCCACGACATTGGGGCCATATACGAACCTGTATCTCTGACTTACCTTTATCTTACTTAGGCCGATGTTACTGGAGACGGATGTCCTGGAGACAGATGAGACTCCTCTTCTCAATTCTTTTGCTGAGCGGGGCCATGCAGGCGCAGAACTTAGCAGTGAGCAAGTTTGCGCTTCCCGATGCGCCCAGCCAACATCGTTTCTGGACGGTCGAGAAAAAAATTGACGTGAGCATTCTGGCCGGATTGATGGCCGCCGACGGCATCACCACTCAGCGTGGCCTGAACGAGGGACTTCGCGAGGTCAATCCGCTCCTGCGCCCCTTGGTGACGCGCGGGGCCGGCGGAGAGGCGGTCGCGTCAGCGTTAGGTCTTGGCGCGGCGGTGGGAGTCGCGTACCTGTTGCATCGAAGCCACCTCTACAAAGCGGAACGCGTCAGCATGTGGTTGATGGTCGCGGGCGAAGCCGGGTTCGTCGCCAACAACATCGTTCAGATTCGCTGATCGGGCCCCCAGTCGGGCCGTCGATCCCCGATTTTGTCGAGCAAGCCCTGTTCCACGCTATAATTCGAGCTTGGAAGATTTTCTTCGACTATTCGAAGAAACCTCAGCCCGCTTCCGCGAATCTGTATAGCGAAGGAGTCTCGATGGCGATTCAGAAGACGGACAAAATCTGGCACAACGGCAAGTTCACTGATTGGGATGACGCTACGATCCACGTGATGTCGCACGTTGTGAACTACGGTTCTTCGGTTTTTGAGGGCGTTCGCTGCTACGCGCTGCCGAGCGGCCCGGCAATTTTCCGTGTCACCGAACACATGCAGCGCCTCGTCGACTCCGCCCGCATTTACCGCATCGATATCCCATTCACGCGCGACGAAATCGCGAGCGCCATGGTGGAACTCGTGAGCCATAACGGTGTGTGGCCCTGCTATATCCGCCCCATCGTTCTCCGCGGCTACGGCGAAGCCGGAGTCAACCCCTTCAATTCGCCCACCGAAGTCTACATTTGCAATTATCCGTGGGGAAAATATTTGGGGGCCGATGCCAGTGAGGGCGTTGACGTTTGCATTTCTTCGTGGACGCGGATCGCGCCCAACACTCTGCCCGCCATGGCCAAGGCTGGCGCAAATTACATGAATTCGCAACTCATCAAGATGGAAGCCATCGTTAACGGCTACGCCGAAGGCATCGCACTGGATGTGAACGGCTACGTCAGCGAGGGCTCGGGCGAGAATGTGTTCGTCATTCGCAATGGCGTGCTGCAGACGGCTCCGCTGGGCAACTCCGTGTTGCCGGGCATCACGCGCGACTCGGTATTGCAGATCGCGCGCGACCTCGGCATCAAGATCGTGGAACAGCAGATTCCGCGCGAGTCGCTTTACATCGCCGACGAAGTTTTCTTTACCGGCACCGCCGCCGAAATTACGTCCATTCGCTCGGTCGATAAAATTAATGTTGGCAAAGGCAAGCTCGGCCCTGTGACCAAAGCTGTGCAAGCGGAGTTTTACGGCATTGTGCGCGGCGAAAAGGCGGATCGCTATAAGTGGCTGACGCCGGTTCCGGTACGAGCCAAGCAACCGGTGGCCGTCTAATATTGTTTTGGGGCGCGGAGGTCCTTGGACTCGGCGCTCAGCGTGGCAACTTATTTCGCCGGTAGGTTTCGATCTCGTCCTTCACAATTTTCAGATCGTTGCCCCACAGATTCGCGGGCTCGATATCGTCGTTCGTGTTGGCATCCCAGCCTTCCTCGGCGGCGAACTCATTGAACTGGTGAAGCAGCAGGAAGATGGGATCAAGCTGTTTCGCATAAGTCATGAAGGCATCGAAGGTGACGTAGCTGTCGTCGTCTCCGAAACGGAGAGCGTCGTCGGGACAATAAGGCGGAGCGTTTGGATTCGGGCAGCCCCATCCACTCTGCCCCGCGGTGGCGATGGAAGCAGTGAAGTTCTCCACTCTGGTACCGGCCCGATTGTAAGAAGGATAGTACGGGCATAACGGTTCGGTGCATCTGGTATTGAGCCGATCAACCCAGCTCCAGAAGCCGTATTGCGGATTAACTTCCACCGGCCCGTCGGGCGTGCCCTGCGTTGCCCAAAGATCGGGCTGGCTGTCGAGATATCCGGCCATCAGCCTGAAGGTATATTTTTCGCCAATCTCGGGATGACGTTGCAAAAACTCCTCGATCCGAAACCAGAGTGGATGGTCGGAAGGGTTTGGATCCTGCGCCGCGCCCAGAAAAACGATCATGAGCGGCTTGCCTTCGTAAATCACCTGTAGATTCGGGTATTGCTGCATGAGCGCCCCAAAGTAGTCCACTTCTTTTTCAAACGCGTTCTTCCCGTCTTTGTCCTTGATCAAGACATTGCTGAAGCTGCCGCCGAGTAGCGGAATCAGCTTGAGCCGGGTTCCGAGAGCCGACCAGGCGGGATACAAATTGCCAGTATTGTTGCGGATGTTCCGGTTGTAGTTGCGGAAAGATGGAGTGCAGCTCGGAACATACTTCTCGACGAACCACTCGCTGTTGAAGATACAGCTCACATTGTTGGTTAAGTCAATAATGGCCGCGTCCGTTCCCAGGTATTCCAGCCACGCCACATGTTGCTTGATGACGGCCGGATCGGCGCTGTCATAGCCGCCTCCCACAGCCTGCATATCCGCCGACTGCAGCAGCGGCATAGCCGCACTGCCTTGAAAGGTGACGGCTTTCGGACCAAACCACGCCTCGTACTCCATGACTACGACGCGGCTGCCACTGTCGACAACCAGCGGGCCAGCTGGCGTCGAGGACGAAGCGGCGGCGAACGAACCTGCCAGGAGAACCCCGAACGTCACCGAAATTCTATAAAGGTGAGTCTGGCGCAGAAGCGCGGACAAGACATGTTTAGGCATACTCCCCACCATGCAACATTACGACAGCAATGATAACCCGCAGTTGCACAGGGAAGTTTCGAAGAAGTGCGCAGAAATTAAATTTGCCGACGGCCGGTAGCCTGGTTGCTCTTCCCATTCCCTTGCACTACACTTAAGTGCGCCTGATCGCAGGCGATCTTAGTCGTCTTCCGTTAACCCCAGCCTAAAGGAGAACCATTATGTCTGCTCCCACCCCTGAATTTGCCCTGGGCTATCGCGCCATGATGCTTGATGGCGTTGCCCGGGAACTTGAAATTACGAAGAGAGTTTTGGCTGCCATCCCCGACGCAAAAAGGGACTACCGGCCAGATCCCCACGCGCGCACGGCTTGGGAACTGGCCTGGCACTTGGCTAACACCGACGTACAGTTCCTGGATGCGATCGCGGATCTTCAGTTTGTCCTGCCTCCTCCCGCTCGGTCGGATAAGCCCAATACCGTTGCGGAACTGGTGGATTGGTACGACCGGAATGTGAAGCGCGGCGTGGAGCGGGTGGGGGCTTTGTCGGCGGCCCAACTGCTGACACCGGTCCAGTTTTTCATGTTCAACTTCCCAGCGACGTTCTATCTGGGATTTCTGAACAATCACAGCATTCATCATCGCGGCGAGTTGGCTACGTATCTGCGTCCGATGGGGTCGAAAGTGCCTTCGATTTACGGAGGGAGTTTCGACGAGCCGCTTCAGGCAGCGGCCTGAAGATTTGCCTACGTCCTCCAAGTGAGCCGCCCTGCGGGGCGGCTTTTTTTACTGTCGTGTCGTCCGCGGCCTTTTAGCGCCCGCCCCAGAGGATCTGCACTGCGTATTTCTCGACCATCCGGTCGGCCGTTATGAAGATCATGTCCTCCAGATTGGCTTGGGCGATCAACAGCCAGTCAAGGGGATCATGGTGACGATCCGGGAGCCCGAAGACTGCCAGCGCATGTTGGTGCGGCGTAGAGAAGCGCGGCACGACCTAATGGTGCGGTTACCTCCGTCATCTCGTGTGCGGCTTCGGTTCGGGAGATGATAGTGGTCGTAGCTGGAGCCCCACCTAATGAATATCGACGACCTCCTCCGCATTGCCATGGAGCGCCGCGCTTCCGACTTGCACTTGAAGGTTGGGAATTATCCACATCTGCGCATTGATGGCGATCTGGTGCCTTTGACCGAGCAACCGCGGGTGTCCGCGGAAGACATGCTGAACATGTCTTTCAGCATGATGTCGGCGCGGCAAAAGCAAAAATTCAAAGAGACCACGGAAATCGACATGGCCTACGGCGTGGCCGGTCTGGGACGCTTCCGTGTGAACGTGTTCCAGCAGCGCGGCAACGTGGGGCTGGTGCTGCGCGTGATCCCGACCAAGATCCGCGCGCTCGACGAGCTGTTTCTGCCGAAGGTGGTAGAGCAGATTTGCGACATGCCGCGCGGCCTGGTGCTGGTAACCGGGGTGACGGGCTCGGGCAAATCGACGACGCTCGCCGCGATGGTCGATCGCATCAATTCAACTCGCGCCGAACACATCATCACCATCGAAGACCCCATTGAATTTCTGCACCGCGACAAGAAGGGTTACGTAAACCAGCGCGAGATCGAGGTCGATACGCCCTCGTTCGGCGCGGCGCTGCGCGCTTCTTTGCGTCAGGATCCGGACGTGATTCTGGTGGGCGAAATGCGTGATCTGGAAACGATCGGCACAGCGCTGCGCGCAGCCGAAACCGGACACATGGTTTTCTCTACGCTGCATACGCTGGATGCGGTGGAAAGCATCAACCGAATCATCGCTATTTTCCCGCCGCCCGAGCAAAAACAGATTCGGCTGCAGTTGGCGGCGGTGTTGCGCGCCATCGTCAGCCAGCGCCTGGTGCGCCGTTCGGACGCCGAGGGCCGAGTGCCCGCGGTCGAAGTCATGGTGACAACGGCCTACATCCGGGAATGTATTCTGGTGCCCGAGAAGACGCGCGCTATCCGCGACGCGATTTCCGCCGGCACATCACAGTACGGCATGCAGACCTTCGACCAGTCGCTCTGGGATTTGTTCCAGGCGGGATTGGTGAATTACGAGACGGCTCTGGAGAGCGCCTCGAACGCCGATGAGTTCAAGCTGCGCATGCAGGGTATCGCTTCGACGGCGGACATCTCGCGGCAGTCGATGCAGTCGGCGGGCTTTGGACGATGAGATTCGGGATGGAACATTGAAACTGTGTTTGTCCTGAACCGTTGCTGTTTCTGAATATTATTCCTTCTTGAAAACCTGGGCGCGCTTCGGCGCGCCCGTTTTTTGTCAGCGGGAAAGGTCGATTCGTGGGGCGGAAATTACGATTCAGAGCGGCTTGGACATGCGCACTAGGTGGACGGGAATCTCGGCGATCTGGTCCGCCGGGAAAGGTAACGTGCCGTTCTCGACATAGCCAAAGCGCTGGTAATAACCGGGCAGTTCCTGGCGTACGTTTACGAAGGTGAGATCCATAAAGCAGCATCCGGCAGAACGGCAACGCTCTTCGGCGGCGGCGATCAGGCTTGCGCCGATTCCAGAACCTTGGCGCGGTGGTTCGACGGCCAGTAACCCGAAGTAACCTCGTTCGCCTCGCAGTTCGGTGTAAACGCAACCGGCCAGCGCTCCATCTTCGAACCACATAATAAATTTTCCTTTTTGAAGAAGGGCGGCAACTTTCTCAGGATCCGTTCGATCGGCATCAATGAAAAAGCGCTCGGAGCGAAAGGCATCGTTCACCAGACGCGCGATTGCCGGCGCGTCGGCGGGTTCGGCAGTACGGATCTGCGGAGGATTCGGCAAGGCTGGATTTTACTCTAACGGCTGAGCCTGTGGAATGGACGCGAGGCCGTTAGCCACCCGTCCCACATGACCTTTGAGCGTATTGAACACGCTCTAGAAACTGGCGATCACCATATTGGGCGCGGATGGCAGCATGAATCTTACGCCACGCTCCTGGTTGGCTCGCATAGTGGCGGGCGGGTCGAGCGCGGAGAGCGGGATGCGCTTTGTCCAACCGCCATTTTGCCAGTAGTTCCCGTGGACGAAGATCACGCCGTCGGCGATGGTGTAATCAGCAACCTCCTCGCGACGGCCGTCGCGATAGACCAGCACCGCGGGCGGGAGTTCTCCAGTTGGCGCTTTGGGTAGTTGCTCTTGCGTGGCGGACGTGGGCTTCTTCGTAATTAGAGGCTGCGCATAATCCGGATGCGGGGAGGTTCCAGTTTCCTCCGATGCATCAGCACCACCGAAGCGCACGTAACGATCGCCCTGCCACTCGATCAGCAACGGTCTCGGTTTGGCTTTTCGTGGAGAATCGTCAGCTGAGGCCGGTTGCACAACCACCACTCTGGGCAAAGCGCCCTCCGCGGCGTCTATGCCTTGAACTATACCTTCAACTGAGTACGGATCACTGGAAGCGTAGTCCGAATAGTCGTAATCCGAAGCGAAGACGGGCGAGCTTAGAGGAATTCTTCGAGTGCGTGGGCGCGTCCCGTGATGCGGGCCACCGGCGCTGGCGCGTGCAAAGCCAGCGTGCACTCCGCGCATCTGTGCGCTGGAGAGAGGGACTGATACTGTTGCTCCAAGCAACGCGATACTCAGCCGCCGGAACATGTCAGCCAGAAATTCCTTTTTGACTCGACAACAAAACCATTGTACGCCCATCTTACGTATGCTCATCTTATCCGCTCCACTGGCGGCAAGGGGAATGGTTTTTCGTCTGGATACGCGGCATGAGTTCCGCGCAAAAAAGGCCGCCGGCGGCGGCCTACTTGCGTCTTCGAGCCTCCTAGTGCTACTTGAAGTCAATCACACCAAATGTACCCGCCAGATTGTTGAACGGACCGGCGGCGAAGAAGAGTTGGTTGGTTTTGCCGTTCTTTGCCGAGCCCCCGCCGAACTCAAGCCCCCAGAGTTGGTCGATGGCGATATCCTTGCCGTTCGTGTCTTTGAGCGTGCCCACGAACTGGCCCGTTCCAATATTAAAGCCGCTGATCGTGGCCGGATAGTTCAGGTTGTTCCCGACCAGAAGAGTGTTGCTGAGCGGCCCAAAATTACTGGGCGCCACGGCCATGCCCCAAGGCTGGTTCAAGGGCCCGCCCTGCGCCAGCACTTTTACGAAAGTCCCGTTCTCCTGGAAAATGTCGATTTGGCCGCTTGGGGCACCCGATATGAGCGCGAACGCCACATAGACCAATCCGTTGATATCCGCAACATTGAACGGCCCATAACCCGCCGGCAGCGTGGGGTCTGTAAACGTGTTGACGAGGTTGAAGTTTCCGTCGTACACCTCGACTACGTTGTCGGGAAGGTTTGCGGCGTACAGAAGATTCCCCGACGGGTGGTTGGTAATGGCGAGGCCCGTGTAGCTTGCGCCAGCCGCCCAGTTATTCACCGCGATGATCGAAGCGTTAGGATTGGACTGCGGAGCCCATCCGCTGATGGTCCCATCCAGGGTCGCGAAAATGAACAATGCCGACCAGCCCTGCACCGGAAATTCTCCCGTTCCGTTGAAGACAATTCCAGTCGGCTGACCCGGACCTGCGCCGTTGAACGAGGGAATCGAGACTATCAGGCCTTGCTTGACGCCCGCGCTATTGTAGAGTGTCGACCAGCCCGAGCCTTGATCGCTGACCCAGAAGGGTCCGTCGGTGCCGTAAGCGAGTCCCCAGCCGTTCACCTGCAGCGGGTCCATGAATTTGGCCGTTTTGGCCTGATTCGAATCCAGATTTGTGAGAGTGTACTGCGCCAGGGCCGCGCTCGAAACCAGCATTACTGCGAGCCCGACGCAAAGGGAGAAAGCAATCTTGCGACGCTGCATACAGAATCCTCCTTGGATGTGGGTGCCGGAGCGGAGAGCGAGTACGTCGCGGAGTGGCGCGACGCTCAAATCACATTTTCTCGGCCCGGCTGACAGTCGAATGTTAATTCGCAGGTGTCAGGCATTTGTCAACGGAGTGTCATCTGTTTGTACAATTCTTGTCAGCGGAGAGCAGCGTTCGCAGAGGGAATTGCCTTCATTCGCACTTAAATTGTGAGCATGGCTACAGCGGTAAAGGCAGAGAATTTTTCATGACAAGCTCCGAAATAAATAGTCCTAGGGGGACCACGCTATTGTCTGTCTTTACGGGAATGGAAACAGGCCCACTTCAGAAATGTCGCGTAACCAATGTCGAATAACTTTGGGGTATTACTTATCGCGACCTTGGCCCATAAGTAAACCGCTGCCTGACAGCGTCCTAAAGTTTTGAGCTCGAGGGCCGATGGCATAGACAAGCGGGAGTCGGGCTATGGCTCCTGGGAAAGTGGGGATTATGATAGTTGGCTCGATTTCGGCCGCAGATTCCAGTCAGCACGTTCTCGCTTCCAGCGACTCCAATCAACTGCAACAGGCATTACAGGCCTTGCAAAGCAGCATAACGTCGGGTGACCTGAATGGCGCTCAGTCGGCATTCGAGACGGTACAAACTCTGAATCAAAGCGTGACGTCTGCCAGCGAAACCGGTCTGGCGACCAATTCTCAACTCTCTTCTGATGATCTGACAGTACTTGGCAGCGCGCGCGGCTCGGGCAATCTATCCACCGCCCAGGCTGCATTGGCAACGGTCCAGAGCAACCTGAAAAACAGTGCCTCGCCCTCGCAGATCAATGAAACCAGCGCCACGTCCCAATCCGTGCAGTTAGTCCAAGAACTGGTCAGCACCGTCAATGTGAGCAGTTCTTCATCCAGCATCTCTGACAGCACGAATTCCGTGTCAGAGAGGGTATATGGAATCTCGGGCAGTCTGAACGTGCTGGCATAGAGCCAAGCACTGCGGTGCCGCAAAATGCACGACTGAAACTCGGGCCGCTCTAACGCTTTGTTTTTCTCTTAACAATAAAGGCCCGATAGTAGTCAATGTGCAAGAAAATGCGGATAAGGGCACACTAGGTGCACCTCCTTCTTGCATGGTTAAGAACATCGGCAGACGCGCTTGAGCGGAAGAGTTTTTTACAACTTGTTTACATGAATTCATCTTGTTCGAGCGTTGTTTTGCGGTATACTCCGTGTAACACGCGGCCTCGGGGCATGCGTGAGTCGGCCCGCTCTCTCGGATGGGGCGGGTAGCATTTCCGAGTCTCTCTCTCTTCCTGAAAGGATCTCCCATGCGTCGTGCAACATCTCTCGTGTTCTGTCTCGCGGTTGTCACTTGTGTCTACTTCCTCGCGGCTCCCACAGCGCGAGCTCAAAGCGTCGTTCTGATCACACAAAATGTGGATGATAGCAAATTGGTGACCCTGGGGGGCAATACACGGCCCGAGGCGAATGCGAAATACGATCGTGGGCCAGTGGCTGGCGACTTTTTGATGGAGCACATGCTCCTCCTGTTAAAGCGGTCTCCGGAGCAGGAGCGGGAGCTGGATAAACTCATCGATGAACTTCACGACTCGTCCTCGCCGCAGTTTCATCGCTGGCTGACGGCCAAGGAATTTGGGGAGAGATTCGGATTGGCGAAACAAGACCACGACGCGATTAAGAATTGGCTGCTGTCGTACGGCCTCAAGGTCAATGTGGAATACACGGGCGGCCAGTTCATCGACTTTTCTGGAACGGCTGGTCAAGTAGAGAAGGCCTTCCACACCGAGATTCACAACTTGAACGTGAAGGGCGAGAAGCACTTCGCCAACATGAGCGATCCGCGGATTCCAGCCGCGCTGGGGCCGGCGGTAGTCGGAGTGGTGTCATTGAACGACTTTAAGCCTCATACCATGTATCGGCGGAAACAATACACCACCGATCTCGGCTGTGAGTTCGGCTCATGTTACTTAGTGGTTCCGGGCGATCTGGAAACGATCTATAACATTAATCCACTTTTCAGCGCCGGCATTTCCGGACAAGGCCAAACCATTGTGGTGCTCGAGGACACCAACGTGGCAACCACAGCGGATTGGACGTCGTTCCGTTCCGTATTTGGCCTTTCGTCGTACACGGATGGCTCATTCACGCAGATCCATCCCGCTCCTCCGAGTGGCACTAATAACTGCAGCAACCCGGGAGCGAACGGCGACGACGACGAAGCGATCATTGACGCCGAATATGCCAGTGCCGCCGCGCCCAGCGCGGCGATCGTACTGGCTTCGTGCAGTGACACGGCCTCTTTCGGCGGTCAGATTGCCCTGTTGAACCTGCTCAACGAATCGACTACACCGCCCGCCATCGTGAGCATGAGCTATGGCGAATGCGAAGCTATAAGCGGGGCGACGCTCAATGCATCTTTCAACTCAACCTTTCAGCAGGGGGTGACTGAAGGTGTCTCGATCTTCGTTTCCTCGGGCGATGCCGATGCGGCGGGCTGCGACAGAGGAAACGAAAACGCCACCCATGGCGTCGGAATCACGGGCTGGGGAGAGACTCCCTATAACGTGTCCGTAGGCGGTACCGACTTCGCCGATACTTATGAGGGGGAAAACAGCACTTACTGGAATGCCGCCAATTCGCCCACCTATGAATCGGCCAAGTCCTACATCCCCGAGATTCCCTGGAACGATTCCTGCGCCAGCGTGGTGCTTTCGCTTTTCGAAGGCTTTAGCGCACCTTACGGATCGAGTGGTTTCTGCAACAGCACCGAGGGAAAGAGTTTCTTAGGTCCGGCGGGAGGCAGCGGCGGACCGAGCGGTTGCGCGACGGGAACGCCCAAAGTAGCTGGTGAAGTGGGTGGATCATGCGCCGGTTATGCAAAGCCGTCGTATCAAGTGCTGCTCGGAAATCCCAGTGACGGAGTGCGCGATATTCCCGATGTGTCGCTCTTTGCCGCTAATGGAGTTTGGGATCACTATTATCCATTCTGCTTTAGTGAAGAGGTTCCCTGCTCCGATCCACCCGATGAGTGGCCGGGAGCAGGAGGCACGTCGTTCTCCTCACCGATCATGGCGGGCATTCAGGCCCTGGTAAATCAGAAAGTCGGCGCACGCCAAGGCCAACCCAATTACGTCTATTACTCCCTGGCGGCCACCGAGTATGGGGCCACCGGCAACTCGGCTTGCAATTCAACTTTGGGAAATGCAGTCGGCAGTTCGTGCGTTTTCTATGACATTACGCTGGGCGATGAGGATACGAATTGCACCGGCACGGTCGACTGCTACATACCGTCCGGCACAATCGGCGTGCTCTCTACTTCCGACAGCTCCTATCAGCCGGCTTATGGCACGCAAACCGGCTGGGACTTCTCGACCGGAATCGGCTCCGTGAACGCCTACAATCTGGTGAACGCCTGGCCGGCATCCGGTCCGAATTTTACGCTTTCCGCTAGTCCGAATAGCGTGACCATCACCCAGGGCAGTAACGGGACAAGCACCATCACCATTACTCCGTCGGCCGGCTTCAGTGGCAGCGTTAATCTTGCCGCCTCGGGCCTGCCCAACGGCGTGACCGCAGCCTTTAATCCCAATCCTGTCACCGTAACCAGCCCTAACGCTGGCACCAGCACCCTGACCTTGACGGCCAGCGCCACCGCAGCTACGGGAACAGTTACGGTAACAATCACGGGCACGTCGGGTAGTTTGACGCCCACCACGACGGTCAGCCTCACCGTGAATTCCAGCACTACCGGCCCAACGGTCGCTGTGACGCCAACGTCTCTGGCGTTCCCCAACACCGCCGAGGGCGCGACCAGTGCAAAGAAGCCGGTTACACTCAAGAACACTGGAACTGTGACGCTGGATATTACCAGCATCACGACCAGCGGTGACTTCGGCCAGGTGGCCAGCACCAAGCCCTGCGGCAGCACGCTGGCTGCGGGCAAGAGCTGCACGATCGACGTTGCCTTTACTCCGACCCAGGTTGGGGCGCTTAGCGGCACCCTGACTCTCACCGACAACTCTCCGAGCAGTCCACAGACCGTGGCGCTGTCCGGCACGGGCACGGCTCAGGCCACGCTCACTCCGACCAGCAAGATGTTCCCCTCAGAGGACGTGGGGGTGAGCAGTCCAGCAAAGGTGTTTACGCTTGCCAACAAGCAGAGCGTAGCGCTGACCAGCATCGCGATCTCGACGACGGGAGACTTTAGTGTCTCGACGACGACCTGCACGACGAGTCTGGCCGCCAAGTCTAGCTGCACGATCAGCGTGGTGTTCACGCCGACCGCGACAGGCACGAGGACGGGAGAACTGAAGGTGTCCGACAGCGCCGTTGGTAGTCCACAGACCTCGAGTCTGACAGGCACCGGAAAGTAAAACGGTCTGTTGCCATAACCAGCCCCGCAGGGATGCGGGGCTTTTTTCTTTGTGATTGCAAGGTGTCGCGGATTTCTAGAAACCGGGCAGAGCCGTGATTCCTCTTGCTTCCACGCACTCATAGGGCCGGCCGGCCTCGAGGTTCTTGTATTCCTCCGTTCTTCCGCTGGGCCATTCGATTACCAGACGATCGACCTTGTCTCGTTTTCCCAGCCCGAAGGTTACAGGCAGTTCAGACTGCGACAGATAACTCGACCCGCCCTTGACCAGGCACGACTGGCTCGTGCTTCCGTGAAAGATCTTTAGCACAGCGCCGATGGCATCGCGATTGGACTTGGTCCCGAGCAAGCGAATCCGGATGCTGCGGTTTCCGCCAGTCTGATCGGTACGATAGAGATAGGCGGGACCGTTGTTGGTGGTAATCAGCAGATCGAGGTCGCCGTCGCGATCGAAATCGCCGTAGGCGAGACCACGTCCAACTTTGGGTTGACTGAAGCCGCCGCCGACTTCAGCAGCCACGTCTACAAACGTTTGCTTTTCCTTGCTCTGAGACAGTTGGTTCAGAAAAAGTTGCGGCGGCTGCGCATAGCCGACACCGCTGACGTTGCGCACGGTGTCGTCGATATGCCCGTTCACAACCGCCAGATCGAGCGCGCCATCCAAGTCGGCATCGAGAAACACGCATCCGAATCCCAACTTATCCCTTGACGCCAGCCCCACACCACTCTGCATTGCCACGTCAACATAATTGCCGCCATCGGAAAGCCGGTAGAGCCCGGTCATCTCGTTATCGAAATTCGTGATAGCTACGCCAGCATTTCCTGAATTGTCGAAGTCGGCCACATCCACGCCCATTCCAGCGCGTGCCCGGCCCTCGGCGGAGAAGGCGATGCCAGCCTCCACGGCCACGTCTTTAAATGTACCGTTGCGATGATTCCGATAAAGTTTATTAGGCTGCGTGTCATTGGTCACCAGCAGGTCGGGCCAACCATCGTGGTCGTAGTCGAGCATTGCTACGCCCAGCGACTTAGAGCTGCTGTCGAACATTCCGCTCGTGGGCGTGAGATCCTCAAAGGTTCCATTGCCGCGATTGCGGAATAGCCAGCAGGTTTCTCCGCGGTAGGCTTCGGGAGTGCAATAAGACTTATGCTTGCCGTCGAGGCTGCAAAATACATCGTGCTCCGGCGACCACTTGACATAGTTGCAGACAAACAAATCCAGCAGTCCGTCGCGGTCGAAATCAAACCATAACGCAGAGGTGCTCATAGCCTGCCGGCCGTCCAGTCCGCTCGACTTCGTAACATCGACGAATGTTCCCTTACCGGTGTTCCTGAACAGGCGGTTCTGGCCCACGCAGGTAATAAGGATGTCGGGAAAGCCGTCGTTGTCGTAATCTCCGATGGCGACGCCCATGCCGTACATCTCGACGGCGAGTCCAGCGCTGCGCGTTACGTCGGAAAATGTGCCATTGCGATTGTTGCGATAGAGTTTCAGCGTGCTGGGCTCTGATTTATGCTCGCGTTGGTGCCCGGGCCAGTCGGTGCCATTCACCAGAAGAATGTCTTGCCAGCCGTCGCGGTCGTAGTCGAGAAATGCGCAACCGGCGCCGAGTGTCTCCGGCAGCAGTTTCCCGCCGTAAGCGCCGCTGTTGTGACGAAAACGAATTCCAGCCGAAGCAGTTACATCGACCAGTCGGAATCCGGGATCAGATCTTCGTGGATCAATGGTCGGCGTTGGAGAAGCCGCGAAGGCGTCCAGCAGCAAGCCCGTTGTGGACGCCAGGCCCGCCATGCCCCAGAGAAAAGATCGACGATTCACGGCAAATCTACCAGTCCGTTACGAATGGCATAAACGACCAACTCGGCGGCTTTGTGGATTCCCAAAGCATCCATCATGTTGGCGCGATGGACGGCAACCGTGTTGGCGCTAAGGTCGAGCGCGGCCGCAATCTCTTTGTTGGATTTGCCCTCCACGATCATTTGCAGGACTTCGAGTTCGCGCGGGGTGAGCGCCGCGTGGCGCTTGCCTTTGAGCACGGGCGGGCGCTTGAGTTGGGAGTCGAGCACGGTTTCGCCATTCACGACTCGCCGGATGGCAGCACCCAGCTCCAGATCCACGGCGTTTTTCAGAACATATCCGCGCGCGCCGGCAGCGAGCGCCTGCCGTACCAGCGTCTCCTCGGGATGCATGCTGAGCATAAGCACCAGAGCCTGCGGCTGCCGGGCGAGAATCTGTCGCGTGGCTTCGAGCCCGTTCATGCCGGGCATGGCGCAATCCATGACAGTCACTTTCGGATGAAGCTCATCCGCGAGTTGGATTGCTTCCGCGCCGTCGCCAGCCTCGCCGGCAACGGTGATGTCTGGCTCATCCTCCAAAATGCGGCGAAATCCCCGCCGCACCAGAGTGTGATCGTCAACCAGCAAGACTGAAATCTTATCGGGCATCGGAATCAAGCTTCCAGCTTCTTTCTTGGCACTCGCAATCGAACCAGCGTTCCGCTTTGGTCATCGTCGCCTGGCGCTGGCTGCACAAATTCAACCATGCCGCCCAGCAACTCCGCGCGTTCGCGCATCGCTACCAGACCAATTCCCGGGGTCGCGGCCTGCGCTTCGAAGCCCTTCCCGCGATCCTCCACTTCGATTTCCAAAGCTTGGGGCAGAAATCGCAAGCGCACCCAGGCTTCGCAGGCTCCGGAGTGCCGAGTCACGTTATTCAAAGCTTCCTGCACCACGCGATAGACATGAATGGCGGCGTTGCCGTTCACCGGAAAAGATTCGCCCGATTTCTCGTAGAATACGTCAATCCCAGCCTGCCTTTCCACCACGGGCAGATACCAGTCGAGCGTGCTCTCCAGTCCGGTTTCTTCCAGCATCACGGGATGCAGGGCCTGCGACAGGCTGCGCACCTTGTCGAGCGCGGATTGCGTAACTTCGCAGACTTCACGCAATTCGGCACGCAGCGCCGACCCCTCGGGAACCTGATTTCCCGCGCGTGTCAGCATGGCGCCTACGGCGGTTAGAATCTGTCCAAACTCATCGTGCAATTCGCGGGAGATATGCCGCAGGACGGACTCCTGAGTGGCAATGAGCTTCTGCGCCAGTTCACTGCGCTGTTCGGAAAGCGCCGAGAGTTGCGCGAACAATCGCCGATTCGAGCGGATCAAATAAAGGCTGGTGAAGAGAATGGCAATCAGAGTTGCAGTGAAGAACAGATAGACCTGCCGCTGCACGCGGTCATAAATCTGCCCAATGCGCAGCGCCGCTTGCTCTTCGCTTTCATTATTCTGCACCAGCAGCCGGGATACGGCTGTGCTCAGCGCTTCCTGCCGGGCGCGCAGCGAGATTCGAATCTGCGTCCGGGCTTCCGCCTGATTGGGGCCCCGCGCGAGGGTAAACGTCCGATCTGAGGCGTCCCAGAACTGAGTGACTGAACTCTCGAGATATTGTTCTTGTTCGGGAGTGCGATCCACGGGGGCAACCTGCTGCTCGCGGCGCAGCGCGTCGTCAAGATCGGTGCGAACACGCTGGAACTGCGCCGACCAGGCTGTCAACGGATAAGGCTCATCGTTGTCCAGCATGTCGCGCGTCGCCAGGGCCAGCAAGTTCAAATCATTCTGGATGCGAAGCAGTTGCAGCGAGTCTTTTCGGTTGCGGTCCACCAGGTTGTTCTGCAGTTCACGGAGGCCGGAAATCTGCCGGAGGCTGTATCCCGAGTAAACCACTACGGCCGTCAGGGTGATGATCAGCCCCAAAAATAATCCGGGAGTGGGGGACCGATGAGGCGAGCGGGGCACGCCCCGAGAATACAACGGAGACGGTTCAATTTACCAACCCCGTAGGCGCAATTCCGCTGACTGAAAAGCCAACGGCCATCAACTCTCCCCGCATTAGCCGGTCGTTGCGGTAGAGGTCGACGATGGAACGACGGAACGATGCCATTCCGAGCGTCTGCTTGTACGTTCTAGTCCGCGGCCATCTCTTGTGCTTCTTGCTTCAGGCTTTCCTGACCAACTTGCAGCGCCTCAGGGTCGCAACTTTCGCTCCGCAGTTGAGCTTCGAGCGTTGCCAACTGGGCCTCAATGTCTTGTTCGGCTTTGCGTTTGCGAATGACCTCCTCGCGATAACGGCGCAGGAAGTAATCGATGGTCTCGATTCTGATCTTGATCGAACCCGTAGGCTTATTCTCATCAAGATCTTTGAAGCAGAAGTAGGGCGTCCCCGACTGCTCAATGATACCTTCGACCACACCATAGATCGGAGCGTCGTGCCCGCATTTGAAGCTGGAAATTTCGAGCGCCACCAGATTAGGATGCCGCGCTGTGTACTTCGCGGCCCACACCTTGTGATTGGTGCTGCAGGAATAAGAATTCTTCCAGGCATCGCTGATATCGAGTGGACTGCTGATCACGCCCGCCCTCACTTCGTCGCCAAACAGCCGCTCCAGCAGGTCTTCATCGAGCGGCAGTGTGTTCTGCGAGAAGATGGGATAGCCCAGCTTCTGGAATTCGTCGAGAATCTCGTGGTTCAGCCCCGGATCGTGATGATAAGGCCGCGCCAGCATGACAATGCCAATGCGGTCTTCACGCTCCAGTTGATCGAGCACCTGCCGCGCCCGCCGCCGAATGCTGCTTTCATATTCTTGCAGCGCCGCAAATCCCGATTCGACCGCGCGATCGTTCTCTTCGAGCGAAAGTCCCATCACAGGCTGAAACGCCATCAGCATCTGATGGGCAAGAAGTTTGCGGTCGGCAAAATTGAGCACCGGGTCGATGTATTTCACATTGTGCTCGGCGAATACGTCGTTCTCTTTGGTAAACGCCGCCTTCACTGTTTCCGGAGTTGCGGTCACTGTCGGGCAGGCATTCGTGCCCGCGAGCTTCACCAGCGGGCTCGACAGCACGTCATACATCGGGAAGAAAATAACATCCAGCGCCTTCTTGCGATGCTTCTCCTGAATAAGGTTGTAGACGTGTGAAATACCGATCTTCGCAGGAAAGCAGGGATCGATCGCACCGCGGCTCGCTCCAGCGCGATAGAGTTCCGAACTCGTGTAGTCCGAATAAACAACATTCTCGGGTTCCACGCCAAGACTTTCAAAGTATGCATTGAACAGCGGCGCATACGTGTAAATATTCAGCACGCGCGGAATGCCGATGCGAAGTTTGTTCCGATTCTGCATCAGAACAACGCGCTCTTTTGCAGCTTTAGTCCACGCCCTTGTCGGGATCGTGTCGGCAACATTTTTGGCGTTCGTCGGACGGAAGACTTCCTTCGAAGCGTAGTCGACAAAATTCGGATGCTTATCCCGAATCTGATCCAACCCAGCCTTGATCTCTTTCATGTCGTCCAGGTCTTCGACCAATCCTTTTTCGCAAGTGGCAATAATCAGCCGCTGCTCGCCTTGCATCAGCGGAACCTTGGTAACCTTTTCGAGGGGAACCAGGTTCTTGACCGGTTCAGTGCGAATGTCGATGAAAGTTCGCAGGCAGTTGTTCTTACAGAAATAGCAGCGCGTAGCTTCGTTGCGCGTAGTGCGGTATTCGATTCTTCGCACCGCATCCATCCCGACGAAGGTTGTCGTCTGCCCGTTTCGCCATAAGCGTAGCGATTCTTGAGCGGCGCCAATCGCGCCCGATTCTCCACAATGTTCATGCACGATGATTTCGGGCTGCTTGCCGGCGGCGCGGAAGCTGTTGCGAATGAAGTCGACCTCCGCTTTCACCACGGCAAGGTTATGTTGCGTTCCTCCCTGCAAAACGAAGCGCGAACCGAGGGCCGCGAGATTCGGAATGCTGGCGACATAAAGGAAAACATTCTTCGGCAACACAGCAGCAAGGCCCGCAAGAATCTCCTCTGCCCGCCAGCCCTGGCGCTGAAAATTGACGATATCCGATTGCATGAACACCGCGCAGCCGTAGCCGAACACCGGCATCGATTGCGCCGAGAAAGCCAGATCCGCATATTGCTTTACATCCAGGCCGAAGCCCTCCGCCGTGGATTGCAGAAAATATCCGTTCCCCGCAGAGCACTGCGTATTGAGCTTAAAATCTTTCACCCGGCCGTTATGCAGAATGATGATCTTGATGTCTTGTCCGCCGACATCGACAATCACATGCGGATCTTCGTAGAACTTCAAAGCAGATTCCGTATGCGCGACCGTCTCAACCAAAGCCACGTCGGCCTTGAGAACATCCTTCAGAATGTCTTTCGCATATCCCGTGGTCGCGACTCCCAGAACTTCCAGTTTGGCGTTCTGCGCCTCGACCTGGCCGCGCAGGTTTTCAAACATCTCGATCGTGTCCTGAATCGGATTCCCGTTCGAGAGCTGATACGACTTGCAGAGTATCTCGCCCTGCTCGTCCAGCAGAACCGCTTTCGTCGAGGTTGATCCGCCGTCAATCCCGATGAACCCGGCAACCGTGCTGTTTTTCTGAAATACCGCAGGCGTAAATTTCTTGGGGCGATACGATTCTTTGAAGCGATCAAACTCGTCCCGATTGTCGATCAGACCCTTGCCGCCGGCCTTGGCTTTCTCCTCTTGCCGCCCAAAGTCGATGTAGTGAACCAGATTCTCGTAACCGCGATAGCAACCGATGCAATCGTCCTCAGTGCGTCCAAATTCAATCGCGCCAAGAGCAGCAAAATATTGAGCGTTCTGCGGAACCTTGATCAACTCCTCGGGCTTAGCACCGTCAGGAATAGCAACTTTCCGCTCCTGCCACATCCGCGGAATATTGGCCTGCCACGCTTCGCGCATGCCGCGAATAAAGCTGTTCGGTCCGCCCAGCAGCAACACATGCGGCCGCAAAGTATGACCGCGAGTAAGCACGCTAAGGTTTTGCAAAACAATCGCCTCAAACAGCGACGCCATCAATTCGTCCGGAGGCGTCCCAACTTTTTGCAGCCCGTTGATATCGGTCTCCGCGAACACTCCACATTTCCCCGCAACTTTGTGGAGTTTGATGCCCTGATACTTCTGTTCCGCCAGTTCCGCTGTAGGAATCTTCAGCTTGGCATTAATCTTGTCGATGACCGCGCCCGTGCCCCCAGCGCACTTGTCGTTCATCGAAGGAATTTTTTTCTTTCGTCCCGTCGCTTCGTCATCCTTGAACACGATGATCTTGGCGTCCTGTCCGCCAAGTTCGATCACCGAATAAACTTCAGGATGCAGCTTCTCCACCGCCAGCGAGACCGCTGTGACTTCCTGCACAAACTTCGCGCCGATCTGATCGCAAAACGGCCCGCCACCGGAGCCAGTCATAAACATGCGCGTGTTGTGCGAGTTGATCCCGGCTTCAGCCTCCATCAGCTTCAAAAACTCCAGCGTCTTTTCCGGCTGTTTGGTTTCGTGGCGCTGATAGTCCTGCCACAGCACCTGGTCGCTGGCCGCATCAACCACCACAGCCTTCACCGTCGTTGAGCCCACATCGAGCCCCACCAGAAACTTGGTGTTGTGGTCGTGCGCTCTTTGCGGAAGCGGCCGAGGCGGAGGCTCAAGCGGAGCGATCTTAACCAGCGGCGAACCTTTATGGTCGTGCATGTCTTCCTTTCTTGCTATAACGCACCCTGCTCTTAACGGATTTCCGGCTTCGTATCTGGGCGCCGCTTTAGCAATGCCGTATACTGCGACGCCAAATCAGTCGCCGCTCGCGGTCGCCGGCATCGCCACCGAAACCCGGCCTCGTTTCCAGAACCGCGTGTGCTTATCGATCCGATCGCTCACGTGCAGCACAAATTGCGCTGCCGTTCCGGCAACTCCCTCGCGGTGCGGCACGTGATAGAACGGCCGCTCCAGCTCGGGATGCTCCTCGATGTACTCGCGGATTTCGTTCATGCTCTTGCCCGTCGACTTCAGGCACTGCTCGAACTCAGTCTTGGCCTTAACCTTGGCTTCGCCAAGCGCCATCTGAACGCGGCTGTGGGCATTGACCTCGCCTTCGCCCGAGGTTTCGATCGGAAGAAAGATCATGTCTTTGAACTTATTGATCACGGCGGACTGCACTCCATCGGACTGCGAAGAAGGCATGCAGCCGAACGGCTTGAGCGCCAGCACCATGTGGCAAAGCTTGTGCACGGTGTAGTAAACGTTCTTGCCCACTTCCAAGTGTCCTTCGCCGCCGCGCGCGAATTGGTTGTAGAACGGATGCGCCATCTCCGCCAGCTCTGTCTGCGGCACTAGATGGTGCGTGATCCCTCCCAGTTCCTTGATGGTACGGTGATAGAAGAAGTTCCACATGCGCTCGCCAGCACCAATCCCCCACAGCTTCTTGTGCAGGCCGATGTAGTTGGCAAATTGTTTCTTGGCTTCGTACCACTCCGGATTTCGGTGCGGGCGATTGACTGGCCATTTCGCTTTGGCATGCGCCTTCGCCTGGTACATCAGGTAGGCCACCCAGGTAGCGATGGGTTCGACCAGCACCTGCGCGCCCTCCCGCTCCAGAAAATCGAACATGTGGAAGTTGCCGTCGCCTTCCGTGATCTGCGCCCAAAACTCGCCCGTGATTTTTACCAACGGCTTCACGCGGGTGCGGTCCACTTCGATCGAGTTCATCTTTTCGCGCGCAGCGTGCAGAGCATTCAAGTAATCCTTACCCCACATGTTCTCGTGCCATTTGCCAAACACATTGAAAGTGTTCCGTAGAATTTTATTGCTCTTGAACTTCGGCTTCGCCCAGTCCGGCGCACATTGTTCGATCTCAAACGACGTGCGATTTTTCAGATCCTCGCACAGGCCGTCGACCGCCTCGCGAAACACACGATCGGTTTCACCTTTGGTCGCCTCATAGGGACGAATCTGGTAGATGAGGTCGTTGATCACATCGCCCAGGTGCATGGCATTCAGCATTCCAAAGCCGAAATCTACTGTGAACTTCAGACCGGGCTCTCCCGACGCGGCCTTGATCCCGTCGCTGTCTTTAAACAACAGGACACGGAAGCCGTCGAACCCCGCATTCTTCAGCGCAAAGCGATATTCGGCTTCATACATGCCAAAGCGGCAGGGACCGCACGAACCAGCCGTGAAGAAAACGAAATTATCCAGAATCTGCTGTCGCGGCATTCCCTCTTTCTCCAGGAACTGGAGATACTGCACCAGATTGCCAACCGTAAAATATGTCGGATTGCACTGGCCGTTATTGCCAAATTCTTTGCCGGTCTGGAAGGCGGCGACGTTGGGCACGGGCAATTTCTCGCAGCGATAACCACAGCCCTGGAAGACGGCGCGGATCAAGTCCTCGTGCTTCCAGGTAAAACCGCCAAACAGAATCGTGACCTGATTGCGCTGTTCGGCGGTAAAGGCCCGCTCGATCGGACGATGGAAATGTTCAGGCTCGTCAAGTCCGGCAATCTTCCGCAGGCGCACGCGTTCTGCTTCTAAGCGCTTCTTGATTTCCGAGCCATTCTCAATCTGGACGAAAGTCGCCATACGTTCCTCCATCTGTGTGCTGAATTTTGATCTTAGTTTTCAGGGTGATGCCTGGAAGGCGGGATGATCGCCAGTCGGCTAGCGGAGCGAGGCTGACAGGAAGCAAGGCATAGCCGCAGTTGGGACGCGAAATCCTTCCCATCGCTGCCGAGTTGCTAGCGAACTGCATCCGAACTCCAAAAGATTGGCTAGGAGATTCGAAGCCTTACACCGGCGGAACTACAGCGAGGGCGTTCCGCAAGCGCCGGAATTTGCAAATGACCTTGAGATGCAGAGGGTTCGAAACCGGTTGCACACTCTTTCTGCATTCCCGCTCAAGGACGAAGTGAACACCTACTAAAGCTTTCTAGCAGAAACTGCGTTTCAGTTCAATGGGGGGTGGGGCATCGTTAACAACATCCGGCCGTAAAGATTTGTAAAAGACTATAAAGACTTAAGAGAAGAAAAAATGACCTTCAATGCCGGACCAAGCCAGGCACGCCACACTTGGCGGCGATCTTGCGGAGGATCTTCACCCCCGCCGCTCTGGCCGCATGCAGCGACGAAGACGATTCCGCTGATCGATCGGCGAGTTGGGATTCGGGCGCGGCTGTTATAGCGAGGATCTTCCCGGCGGGATCTATTCTTACTTCCACGACCAGGCCCGGCTTGGGAGGTACCTTCAACTTCCAGATGCCTTCGGGGCAAAACCAGTACTGCCGGCCCTCGACTATGAGCAAACCGGGCCCGGTGCGGGGATCGCGCAAAACTTTGCCTCGCTTTTTCATGCTTTTTCAGGCGATTCGGCGGATCGAAGAGCAGTTTTACGTCTGCCCTCCAGATGTGCTAAGCTTTGGCGCGTTGGAAGTCATGCTTTCGCCGTAACCTCCTCCTGCTGGCTTCTTTTGCTGTCATTTCGCATTGCGCCAAGTGTGAGGAAAAACCGTCATGCCGCTTCGAAATTCTCTTCGCGCGCCTGCAGACGGGCAGAACGAAACTACGCTGACCGCGAAGGAAAGGCAAAATCTCGACCAACTGTTCAGATTGGCCTATGAGGAGTTACGCCGTTTGGCTTCGAGCGTCAAGCGCGGAGATCCGAGCAACACGCTTAGCCCCACGGCCTTGGTCAATGAAGCGTGGCTGAAACTGGCGAAACAGCCTGGTGTCGCGGCCGCCTCTCACTTGCACTTCAAGCGCATTGCGGCCCGCGCCATGCGCCAATTGCTGGTCGAGGCAGCGCGCCGCCGCAATGCTCATAAACGGGGCGGCGACGGGGAAGTCATCTTCGTTTCTTTCGACGAATCTCTCGACGGAGCTGCGACGCCGCCGGAAGAGCTGTTGGCGCTGGACACCGCCTTGACCGAACTCGCTCAACTGGCGCCGCGCCAGGCTCTGATCGTCGAGAGCCGGTTTTTCGGAGGGCTAGAAATCAGCGAAATTTCCAGCCTGATTGGCGTGTCGGAAGCCACCATCCTGCGCGACTGGCGAGCGGCCAAGGCATGGCTGGGGCAGGCTCTTCGCGAGGCCCAGTGACTCGGCGATCCGCAATTTTCCCGTAGAGACGGGGCAAGCCCCGTCTCTACCGACGTTATGGATAGCGCGCGCTGGCACCAAATTCAGAATCTGTTTCATAATGCCGCAGACCTGCCCCAGGCCGAGCAGAAAGCGCTTTTGGACACGGCATGCAACGGTGACAAGAAACTCATCGCCGAGGTTCTGGCCATGCTCGATCAGGACGCTCGCGGCCACTCGCTGCTGGATCGCAATCTGGGCCAGGTTGCGCTGGAGACGCTGGCCAAAGCCGTCCCCGCTTCCCTGGTCCCCAAAGAATTCGGTCCCTACCGAATCCTGAAACTGCTTGGCGAAGGCGGAATGGGAGTGGTTTATCTCGCGGAACGTAAGGACCTGAGCACCCAAGTCGCGGTCAAGGTCCTGCGTGACGCCTGGCTTTCTCCGGCCCGACGCGAACGCTTTGCCAGCGAACAGCGCACCCTGGCGCAGCTGAATCATCCATTGATCGCGCGCATCTACGACGCAGACACCCTGGACGACGGGACTCCGTGGTTCGTAATGGAGTACGTTGACGGCATTCCGATCACTCAGTTTTGCCGCGAGCATGCGTGTTCGGTTGAGCAACGGCTTCATCTTTTTCGGTCGATGTGCGAGGCAGTGCAGCACGCGCACGGAAACGCCGTCATCCATCGTGACCTCAAGCCGTCCAACATTTTGGTCAAGCGCGACGGCTCGGTCCGCCTGCTCGATTTCGGGATTGCAAAACAGTTGGAGAGCCTCGACCTGCCCGTGGATCAGACCATGACCGGCCTCAGACTGATGACGCCGGCCTACGCTTCACCCGAGCAGGTGCGCGGCGATCAAGTCGGAATCAGCACCGACGTTTATTCTCTTGGAGTCATTCTTTACGAATTGTTGACCGGCCAGCTCCCCTTCGATTTGTCCGGACTGACGCCGGCGGAAGCCGCCACCATCATCACGGAACATTGGCCAGGCAAGCCATCTGCAGCCGTTAAGCGGATCATTGAATCAAGGACGAACGATTCGCGGACGAGCAACCCGCACACAAGCGGCTCCGAAGCAAACGCCCACGCGCTGTCGCTAAGCAGGACCGCTTGGGCTGATCTGGATGTGCTCTGTTTCAGCGCCATGCACAAGGATCCCCTCCGCCGCTACCGGTCAGTGGAAGCCTTGATCCGCGACGTCGACCGTTATCTAAACGGTGAGCCTCTGGAGGCACGGCCCGACGCCTGGCAGTACCGTATCGGCAAGTTTGTCCGGCGGAATCGCCGCGCGGTCGCTGCCACTGCCGTGATCTTCGCCATAATTATCGGGTTGGTCGCCTTCTTCACGGTGCGGCTGGCGAAGGCACGTGACACTGCACTCGCGGAAGCGGCCCGCACCGAGCGCATTCAGCAATTCATGGCCAACCTCTTCCAGGGCGGAGATGCGGCGGCAGGGCCCTCCGACTCTTTGCGCGTGGTAACCATAGTTGACCGCGGCGTGCAGCAAGCAAAGACCCTCAATAGTGATCCCAAGGTGCAAGCTGAGCTCTACGAAAACCTCGGAGACATTTATCAGAAACTCGGCAAGTTCGAACAAGCAGATTCGCTACTAAACTCGGCCCTCAACCAACGTAAATCGCTATTCGGAGCCGATAGCCCGGAAGTAGCCGAGAGCCTTACGGCACTAGGTTTGCTGCGATCCGATCAGGCACGGTTGGAGGATGCTCAGCAATTGGTTGGGCAGGGCCTGGAGATGGCCAAGCGGCACTTGCCGCCGAACCATCCGGCGATTGCGAGGGCCACTCTCGCTTTCGGACAGGTTTTGGCGCAGCGCGGTTCCTACGATCAAGCGATCCCTACACTGAATGAGGCCGTGCGCTTGCAATCGGCTCCGGGCGTGGCGCCCGCCGATCTGGCCACCAGTCTCTCTGCGTTGGCCGATGCCCACTACTCCGCCGGCCACTACGATGCTTGCAAATCCTTATACGCACGCGTCCTGCAAATGCACCGCCAAATTTACGGTGAACGCCATCCGCTGGTTGCCGATGATTTGGGAAGTATAGCCGCCGCCCAAAAAGACCTGGGCTATTACAGCGAAGCCGAAAGTCTAGAGCGGCAAGCCCTAGACATCGCTCAGTCGTACTACGGCAACGACCATCCCAAAACAGCCGGATTCTTGACCTCCCTCGGCGAGTCCCTCATCTATCAGAAGAAGTTTGACGAAGGCATCGCTGCTCTAACCCAGGCTCTTGCCATTCAGGAACATGTCTACGGTCCGATGCATCCGGCCGTGGCCGAAAGCCTCAACGAGTTAGGGAACGTGGCGTCCATGCGCGACCAATACGATGAAGCAAGAATGCGGTTCCAGCGTGCGGCTGACATCTATCGCTCCGTCTATGGCGATCACCACTATCTGGTAGCCATCGCCCTCTCCAACGTGGCTGACACCTATCTGCACGAAAAAGACTACCCGCGCGCGGAGCAACTTTTCCGCGACGTAGTCCGCCGCTTTCGAGAAACTCTCGGCCCTGACAACGTAAATCTAGGCATCGCCCACCTGAAGCTGGGGCGAACCCTCCTCCGCGAGAGTCGTTATAAAGACGCAGAAGCCGAGACCCTCACCGGCTACGAAATTCTGATCAAGCAAAGCAGCCCGTCGACAAGTTTCATCCACGCCGCGCGAACCGATCTAGTGGCCGACTACGAAGCCCTGAATCAGCCAGAGAAAGCCGCAAAATTCCGCGCTGAGTTAGCGAATGCCGAAGCCAATCCCCCCAATACCGCCCGGTAGAGACCTAGCCAGCGTCTCTCAGATTGCCGGAAGACGCTGCCGGGAAACTGTGCCGCAATCGGCTGCTCCCAGTTTTCTTCACCAATTTAAGAACCCATGACGGTTTTCGCGAGCCGTTTGCGCAATGCGAAGTGAGTACAACCGGCGCGCGGGAAGGGCGGAACCGGAGACCACACCCCCGGCTCCGCTGCGTGCCGCCAGCCCAGGCAAATCTTGAAATGGAGCATTAATGATGAGGAATCGTCTGTCGAAATCCGATCCGCTGCAAATCTTCTTCGCCATTCTCGCGTTGGCGTTCGTCGTCACGTTAGCCGCACCGCTGCAAGCCCAGACTTTCCAAACCATACCGGCTCTAGACTTTACGATGCCCTTCGCTGGCGCCAACCCATTGCCGCAAATCGTCACAGCCGCCAGTACTGGCTCCACCATCGAATTTACTCAAGCGGTGACCACCAGCAGCGGAGGGAATTGGCTGTCGGCTTCTCCCTGCGATCCCTATGGCTGCGACACGCCCCAACCAGTTGCAGTCAGCATCTCGGGTGCCGGATTGGCGGCCGGAACCTATCAAGGGCAAATCGTCTTTACCGACGCCCAGAACAGCGCCATCGCCTTGACCGTGCCCGTCACTCTAACCGTCGCCGCGTCAACGGTCGCCTTCTTCGACAGTCTGCCCGGCGGGTTGAGTTTCTCCTTCCAAACCAAGCCAACTGCCACGACCCCACAACCCATCCAAATCCGCAATGCCGGATCGGGAACTTTGAGCTGGACCCTGACGGCCAGCACTGGCATCGGGAGCGGTTGGTTGAAAGCCTCCGCCTCAAGTGGCACCGCTCCCTCCACCATTTCGATCAGCATCACGCCAGGCAATCTTCCCGGAGGCGGTGCCACGGCCGGTACCTACATTGGCGAACTGCTGCTTAAAACTTCAGGAGACAGCGTAACTATCCCCATAGCAGTCACGGTGGGCAACCCTGTCTTCGAACAGATAAACCCGATCACCTTTACCATGCCGGTTGGCGGGGCGAACGCGTTGTCCCAGATCCTGACCATCGAGAGCACCAACAACTCAGCCATCGAATTTACGCAGGGAGCGTATACCGCTAACGGCGGCAACTGGCTCTCGGTTTCGCCGTGCAATCCCTATGATTGCGACACGCCGCAACCGATCACGGTCAGCATCCAGAATGCCAGCTCATTGGCGGCCGGAACCTACATGGGAGAAGTCGTCGTCACCCAAGCCGGCAGTCCTGCCCTGTCGGTGACCGTGCCCGTCACGCTGAACATCCTGTCCTCGGGAGCCTTCTTTAACAGTCTCCCCGGCGGGCTCAGCTTCTCCCTCAAAACCAACGGCACCGCGACCTCACAGGTTATACAGATTGGCAACGGCGGTTCGGGCACGTTGAGCTGGGCCGTCGCGCAAACCACTTCCGACGGCGGCAACTGGCTGACCATGTCTTCTTCGAGCGGGACAGCTCCGTCCCTCGCCACCGTGGAAGTCAACGCCAGCCTGCTGCCAAACGGGGGTGCGGTCGCGGGAACCTACGTTGGGCAACTGCTCTTCCAGACCTCAGGGGACACCGTAACCATCCCGGTAGCAGTAACGGTGGGAACGGCTGTCTTTGAACAATTGAACCCGATCACCTTTACCATGCCGGTCGGAGGCACGAATCCCGCACCCCAGATCCTGACCATCGAGAGCACCAACAACTCAGCCATCGAATTTACGCAGGTATCGTATACCTCTAACGGAGGCAGCTGGGTCTCGGTCTCTCCGTGCAACCCCTATGGTTGCGACACGCCACAACCGCTCACGGTCAGCATCCAGAACGCCAGTACGCTCCCCGCGGGAACGTACACCGGAGAAGTCGTCGTCACTCAAACCGGCAGCCCCGCCTTGTCCCTAACCGTGCCCGTCACCCTGATCGTTGAGCCATCGGGCGCTTTCTTCAAGAGTCTTCCTGGCGGGCTCAGCTTCTCGCTCGAAACCAACGGCAGCGCGACCTCGCAAGTCATACAGCTCTTGAACGGAGGTTCCGGCACATTGGACTGGACCGTCGCACCAACCACCTCCGACGGTGGCAACTGGCTAAGCGTGTCTTCTTCCAGCGGAACTGCTCCAGCCTTGGTGACCGTGAATGTCGATGCCAGCCTGCTCCCAAACGGGGGTGCGGTCGCGGGAACCTACATCGGCCAACTGCTCTTCGAAACCGGAGTGGATGTCACCAGCGTTCCGGTAACGGTCACCGTCGGCACCAACGTATTTGTCCAAGTGAACCCCATCAGCTTCACCATGCCGGTCGGCGGCGCGAACCCGCTGCCTCAGATCCTGACCATTGGAAACACCGTTTTTAACTCTGCTATCGAATTCACACAGGCAGCGTATACCTCCAACGGAGGTAGCTGGCTGTCGGTTTCGCCGTGCAACCCCTATGGTTGCGACACACCCCAACCGATTACGGTCACCATCCAGAATGCCAGCTCATTGCCGGCAGGAACGTATATGGGAGAAGTCGTCGTCACGCAAACCGGCAGTCCCGCCCTGTCGGTGACGGTGCCTGTCACGCTGACGATTGAGTCATCGGGCGCGTTCTTTGCGAACCTGCCTGGAGCCCTGAGCTTCTCCATGCCGCAGGACGCGAAGGCGGTGACGGCGCAAACGCTTCAGGTCGGGGGCGCGGGAAGCGGAAAGCTGAAGTTCGCGATCACCCCGAGTACCGCCGATGGTGGCGCCTGGCTGGCAGTTTCACCCGCCAGCAGCACCGCTCCCAAAGCCGTCACCGTGTCGATCGTACCGAAAAACCTGCCGGAAGCGGGTGCCGCGGCCGGGACTTTTGTCGGTCAACTCCTGTTGGAAGCCGGGGAAGACACAACTACGATACCGGTAACTGTAACCGTAGGAGCCGCGCCCTTCACCCAGCTCAATCCAATCGACTTCGTCATGCCAGTCGGCGGAGCCAATCCGCTGCCGCAATTATTGACGGTCGCCACCGTCAATGGCGCCACCGTCGAATTCACGCAGGAGACATTCACAGCTACCGGCGGCAACTGGCTTACGGTTTCTCCCTGCAATCCCTATGGCTGCAACACGTCCTATCCGCTCGCAGTTACAGTTGACAATGCCAGTTCGTTGCCGGCTGGAACCTACACTGGAGAAGTCACCGTCATTCAAACCGGCAGTCCCGCTATGTCGATGACGGTCCCGGTGACTCTAAGCGTCGTTTCCACCAGCTAGGCGTTTTTCGACAACCTTCCCGGCGGGATGAGTTTCTCGTTCGCGCCGGACAGCAAGACTACGCCGTCCCAAACCGTTCAAATCGGCAATGGTGGAGCGGGCACACTGGACTGGAGCGTCTCGACCAACACAGCGGATACAGGCAAATGGGTCAAGGTAACTCCGACGAAGGGGACCAATGCTGGAAGTTACGATGTATCGGTCACCATCAAGAGCTTGCCCAACGAGGGGAAGGTCGCGGGCACATTCCTCGGACAGCAAGTGCTAAAGGCGACCACGGGCGACGTCACGATTCCCGTAGTGGTGACGGTCGGCAATCCAGTCTTCGTTCAACTGCCTATCGTCACCTTCACCACTACCCAAGGCACAAGTCCCGCGCCGCAGTCGATACCCGTTGACAGCACGGGCGCAGCCATTGAATTTACGCAAGTCACCTCCACCGGCAAGGGCGGAGACTGGCTGTCGGTCTCTCCGTGCAATCCCTACGGCTGCGACACGCCCACGAACCTGACGGTTAGCGTGAACGCCAGTGCGCTGACGGCGGGCACCTACTTCGCGGAAATCAACATCACTCAGGCTGCCGATCCAGCGGAGACGATGACGATTCCTGTTGTTCTGACCGTCACCGCCGCGGAAGACAAGAATGGAGAATCGCGTTAGAAGCAATCCACGTCTTGCAGAGCGCACGGAGTCGGTCAACCCCGGCTCCGTCACTCTCAAACGCCAGACTACAAAGATCACTACTAAAGATCTTAAAGATATCGAGGTAGAGCGCGCCGAGTTCGTATTGTCTCAGTCTGTAGGGTTCCGAGGGAACTTGAGATAGGGCAGGCGCACGTTATCAATCACGACTTGGTCGGCTTGGATATTGACGGGCGCCTGAAAGTCCGGGACGCCACAGGGACCACCGAAGCCACAAGCAGCATCGACCGCTCCCGCAGTAACGAAGTCGTCCTCATCGACACCATCTCCGCTAACCCCTAAACCGCCAACGAGCACGCCATTCCGATAAAGTGGCAGGCTTCCCGGGAAAAAAACGACCCCGCTCATGTTGCCGGTGTTGGGTTGTCCGCCTTCCGATCCCTGCGTACAAGGGTTTGCCGTGTCGTACAGATATAACGGGAAAAAGGGCCCATCGCCCGATCCGTCGATGCCCGGTGGAAACAGCGGCTGCGCACCGAAGCTGACAGTGCGATTCGTCACCGCTGTTCCCGTCGGCACGCCGGGCAAATCCCTCACGCCGGTCGTGCTGAACCAGATCACGTTCCGGGCCTTGGAGGCTGCGACATCGGCACTGAACACGGTCCCATCAGGCATGCGATAGAGGCCGAGAAGCGTCCCGTCAAGATCCGAGACCGCAATTGTCATCTTCGCCCTGGAGCCGGGTGGGAGCCGGATGACCGCACGCGTTACGCTTGCCGTCGCTACCGCGTTCATGATGATTTCGTTGACATCGCTCGCGGCCAGCGCGCTGCCGGCATTCGGACCCACCAGGAATCCATACGGCGGCAGCGTACCTGCCGTTGCGGGCAAACTGTACGAGCCCGCGAACGTGCCGGGAGATGTGCCAGGCGGCTGCGTGGTTTGGTCCACGAAAGGTAACGCAATTCCGCCGATGATTACGACTCCAGGAGGGGGGAGCTGCGCCGGGGTTGGCAAAAGACCCGAATTCATAGCACCCGAATAGGCTGCATATTCCGCAATCGCCGCCGATGTGCTCACGACGCCTACGCCGCCGACGGCTCCGCCATCGAATAAAGGTACGCCGCCGGGATTGACCGCGAGTGGGTCACTGTCGTTCGTATCTGCTTTCCCGGTAATGATGCCCTGGCCGAAGGTCCCTTCGAGCGACAGCGACGGATTCAACGCCTGTCCCGGCAGAAAATTGGTGCTCAGCGTACAGCCGCGATTGGTGTTTTCGATTCCGTACAGATCGGCGTTGGGAGTGCCCGGGACCCCGGGCGGAAAATGAATGCCGCTGATGAATCGGACCGTACGGGAAGAGAGCGGGGCCTGGTCATTGCTGAAGAAGGCTGCCGTTCGAGCCAATCCGGCTGCCACATCGCCCGCCGCTATTGGCTGGCCGAAATTCCCGATCGCCGTCGTTGGCGCGCCGGGCGTTTCGAACACAGCCAGGATATTTCCGGCCCGGTCGGCAACCGCGACTACCATGGGAGCGTTCACCGACATCACCGCGTTCTGCACAACGTTGGTTACGTCGGCGACGCTGAGCGGAATAGCTACCGCAGGAGGATCAGACAAGTTCGAGGATGAACCACTTCCGCCACAGGACAGGGACGGCAGAACTCCGGCAGTGAGCGTCAGAAAGAGTACAGAAAGTCCAAAGAGATAATACTTCCCGGTCTTCATAATTTGAACTCTGCTAGAGTACGCCTTGACTTTCGTTTACTTTGCGGTGTTCATTATGCCTTGGCTCGGGACAAAGTCAAGGATTGCTTGTCAACCAGATTGCCGACCAGATTGCGAAGCAGCGCTTGATGCCACGCACAAGTTGTGATAGTTGTTATGCCCCGTCCCGTTCCAGCGATGAGAAGCGACTTCAGTTCTGGCGATGAAGATTAACCTGGCGAGAGCGTTGGCGTTAATGAAGCCGTGGGCGTTTCACGCCGCGGTTCTGTGCCTGGTTACGTCGCCGGGCGCGATGGTGGGACAAGTGCAGCGAATTCCCGGCCACATTCCTTCCAACACCGCATCCCTGCAAGGAACCGTGAGAAATCCGCAAACCAAGCTGGGCATCCCCGGAGTCAAGATCAGCCTGCTCCGGGCCGGTGTCGTGGTTAGCGAAAGATCGACTGACGCCGAAGGTATCTTCCGCTTGGTCGACCTGGCGCCGGGCGCCTATGAACTCAAGGCTGAGAAGCAGGGGTTCCAGTCCATCGACGTGCCCAGCCTTCAGATCAACGGTCCGGAAACCAAGGATCTAGTGTTAGAGGCGATCGCGGGCGGGACCATGCCGACGAAAGGTCCATCCGGTGTTCCCGGTGTTGTACCCTCACCCCCGGCGGCACCAGCTTCGCCGGCTGGACCTTATCCTGGGTTGCGAACTTCCGAAGCGCCGTCGTCTCCCGGGCCGCTAGGAATTGCTCCCGAACAACTGCCCCCGGACTCCGCGAATTTTGTGAAGGATCCCGATCGGTGGGATGCGCAAATGCCGGCCTGGGATCGCTACGGCAAAGGCGGCGAATACCCGTATACGAAGGGACACTGGTACGACCCGTTTAATCGCAGCCGCCTCAAGGGAGACGAGCCCATCTTCGGTCAAAGATGGTTCTTTGATTTCACTGGGACTAGCATCACCGGCCTGGATGTGCGCCGCTTGCCCGTGCCCAGCGGTGTGTCGGAGGAGAATCCCGGCGGCCCCGGCTTTTTCGGCCGGGGTGAACAGGGCGCCGCGTCGCAAAGTTTCCGCTTGTCTTTCGATCTGTTCGAAGGCGACACCAGTTTTCGGCCGATTGATTTCCGCATTCGCTTTACCCCGGAATTCAATCTCAATTTCCTGCAAACCCGCGAGCGCGGACTGGTCAACATCAACGTTCAAGACGGCACCAACCGGTTCGATACCCACGCCGGAGTGCAAGAGGCATTTGTCGAAGCCAAGCTCCACGACGTGAGCCCGAATTTTGATTTCATCTCCGTCCGCGCCGGGATCCAGCAGTTCGTCAGCGATTTTCGTGGCTTTATTTTCGCCGAGGAACAGCCCGGCATTCGCCTCTTCGGAAATCTGCTTTCGAACCGCATCAACTACAACCTGGCCTATTTCTATTTTCTGGAGAAGAACACCAACAGCGGGCTGAATACGTTCAAACAGCGCCATCAACAGGTTTACATCGGGAACGTCTACATCCAGGACTTCTTGGCCAAAGGCTACACCACCGAATTCAGTTTCCATTACAACCGCGACGATCCCTCCATTCACTTCGACGACAATGGATTCCTCGTCCGCCCCTCACCTATCGGGCTGGTGGTGAATAACGGCATCCTCACCCACGGCATTCACGCCTATTACCTGGGCTGGACCAGCAATGGTCACATCGGGCGCCTGAATGTAAGTCACGCCTTTTATCAGGCCCTGGGCCATGACACGCTCAATCCAATCGCTGGAAGACGCGTTGACATCGACGCCAGAATGGCGGCGCTGGAGTTGTCGGTGGACAAGGATTGGGTGCGCTTCCGGTCGTCGTTTTTCTACGCTTCCGGCGACCCCAGTAACCGCTCCGATGCACTCGGGCAGACCGGTCGCGACTCGAGCGCGCGCGGCTTCGACACCATTGTGGATGAAACCAACTTCGCCGGCGGAGCCTTTAGCTTCTTCGACCAGCAAGGCATTCGCCTGACCAGCACGGGAATCGCTCTGACCAACCCCGGTAGCCTGCTGGTCAGCCTGCGCAGCAACAAGGAAGAAGGCCAGGCCAATTTCGTAAATCCAGGGGTCTACGTTTTCAACGCGGCCGCTGATTTCAATGTGACCCCTAAGCTGCGTGCGTTCGTAAATGCGAACTACCTTCGGTTCGACCGAACCGAGCCGTTACAATTCGTCCTGGCACAACCTGGAATTCGGCACAGCATCGGTACGGACTCCGGAATAGGCCTGCAATATCGGCCGCCATTGACCGAGAATATCGTGATCATAACGGGAGTATCGAATTTGCTTCCGGGCGTCGGGTTTGAGGACATCTTCAACAAACGGGTGTTATTCTCCGGCTTCACAACCATACGGCTGACGTTCTGAACTGAAAATATGCGGCGTTCTTTCAGACGACGATTTTCACGGAAACGCTTAGGGCAAATCTTATTAGTGGCGGCGTTCGTCTGCGCGGCGTTGGCAGTGTTTGGCCCTTCAGACAGAACGGCGGCCTCAGAACGGGCCGCAGATTTCTCAGCGCAAGAAGGCACAGAACAAAGTTCTCCTGGCCAAAGTTCTCCTGGCCTCGGAGACACGCTCGACCAGGCGCAGGAAAGATCAATCGGTTGCGTAAGTTGCCACAACCCGATGGACAGCCCGACCATGCACACCACCGGAACTGTGCGTTTGGGTTGCACCGACTGCCATGGAGGAAATTCCCACATCGCGCTGCCTGCCGGCGCGGACCAAAGATCGCCGCAGTACCTCGAAGCTACTCAGCAGGCCCATCCGCGGCCGCGTTTCGCGGAGAACGCCCGATCCTCCGCCAATCCCGCTCGCGCCTACACCCAGTGGCTGAAAGAAGACGTGGATTACATCAAGTTTGTAAATCCCGGCGATCTGCGCGTGGCCGAGCAAACTTGCGGCCGCTCCGGATGTCATACTTCCGAAGTCCAGCACGTACGCACCAGCATGATGACGCACGGCGCGATGCTATGGGAAGCCGCGCTTTACAATAATGGCGCGGTTCCGCTGAAGAATGCGTTCTTTGGCGAAAGCTACGCCCCCGATGGAACGCCCCAAAGACTGCAAACCTTCCCGGCGCCCACTCCTGAAGAAACGCGCACCAAAGGCATTCTCCCCTACCTTGAGCCCATTCAGCGATGGGAAGTGTCGCAACCCGGCAACGTCTTGCGGTCGTTCGAGCGTGGTGGTGAAAAGAAGCCCGAAGTTGGAATTCCCAGCCTCGAAGAGTCGCCGGGAAAGCCTGACGTCAAACTCGGCGAGCGCGGTTTTGGCACGCTAACTCGTACCGACCCTACCGTCCTGGGTTTGCAAAAAACGCGCTTGCTCGATCCCTTGCTGTCATTCCCCGGAACCAACGATCAACCCGGAGATTTTCGCGCCAGCGGCTGCAGCGCTTGCCACGTGATCTATGCCAACGATCGTTCGCCGGAACACTCCGGACGCTACGCCTCCGGTGGCAACCTTGGGCAGAGCGCAACTGTCGACCCAACCATTCCAAAGAATGAGTCCGGACACCCCCTCAAGCATGAGTTCACTCGATCCATTCCCTCGAGTCAGTGCATCGTGTGCCACATCCATCCCGGAACCAACATGGTGGCGACTTACTTTGGCTACACCTGGTGGGATAACGAGGTCGATGGCGACAAGATGTATCCGAAAGAGCAACGCCATCCCAGTCCGAAGGAACAGCAAGAGACGCAGACGCGCGATCCGGAGCGGGCCGCGATTCGCGGCAACTGGTCCGATGTGAATTTCCTCGAGAAGACCGGTACGCCGGACTTTAACAAAGACCTCAAGAACACGCAGTTCGCCGACTTCCACAGCCACGGATGGATTTTCCGCGCGGTCTTCAAGCACGATCGCAAAGGCAATCTTCTCGATGCCGAGAACAAGCAGGTTTCCTTCGACGATCCCGAGAAATTCAATAAGGCTGTCCACCTGAAAGACATCCATCTGGAAAAGGGAATGCATTGCATCGACTGCCATTTCCAGCGGGACAGTCACGGCAACGGAAAATTGTATGGAGAAACGCGCAACGCCATCGAAGTCGATTGCGTGGACTGCCATGGCACGATCCAGCAACGAGCGACGTTGCGTACGTCAGGCATTGCGGCGCCCGACGGCGGCACTGCGCTTGCCCAGCTCCGCACGCCGTTTGGCGAACGCCGCTTCTACTGGGACGGAGATCGCCTGTTTCAGCGTTCCATGCTGGACAGAAATCAGCAGTGGGAAGTGGTGCAGGTGCTCGATTCCATCACTCCCGGACACCCGCACTACAACGAGAAATCACGGCTCGCCAAGACCATCCAGAAGGACGGCAGCACCTGGGGCAGCGCGAATGCCGACTCCTCGCAACTGGCGCACGAAAACAGCCGTATGACTTGTTACGCCTGTCACAGCTCGTGGGCCCCCACTTGCTATGGATGTCATCTTCCGATGGTGGCCAATCAGAAGATGCCCATGCTGCACAACGAAGGACTCACGACTCGTAATTGGACGTCCTACGATTTCCAGGTTCTGCGCGACGACGTCTACAGCCTGGCCATCGATGGCACGGTCACCGGGCATCGAGTCGCCCCGGTGCGTTCGGCGTGCGCTGTGCTCGTGAGTTCGCAGAATAACAACCGCGATTGGATCTATTATCAACAGCAGACTGTTTCCGCGGAAGGTTTCAGCGGGCAGGCCTTCAGTACCTTCGTCCCCCACACCGTGCGCGCCACGGAAACTAAGGGCTGCACGGATTGTCATGTCTCGAAGGCAGGCGACAACAACGCCTGGATGACCCAGTTGCTCCTGCTGGGGACGAACTTTATGAACTTCATGGGCCGCTACGTCTACGTGGCGACTGGCAACCGCGGATACGAGGCGGTCGCCATCGCCGAACATGAAGAACCTCCGGCTGTGATTGGAAGCGATTTACAAAGGCTTGCCTATCCCGACGACTACAACAAGCACCTAAAAAACAATCGTGAGTTGAAGGAGGCCTACGGGCACGCCGGGTCGGACGTTCTGGACGTTCAGGCTCGCGGCGAATATCTCTACGCAGCCATGGGAAAAGGTGGTCTGCGAGTCTACGACATTGCGAACGTCGATGACAAAGACATTTCTCAACGCACGATCACCGCTCCGGTCTCGCCCTTGGGCCAGCGCTTCTATGTTCCAACAAAATATGCGATGGCGGTAGCGACTCCGACGACATTGGCTGTGGACCCGTTACGCACTCATCGCCCCGAGAACGAAGAGCAACCGATTCACTTGCTCTACGGTTTTCTCTACGTCGCTGACAAGGAAGAAGGTCTGGTTGTCATCGGCGACCCTAACCTGAAGAGCAAGAGTCCCGGTGTCGGCACCTTGCTCGACGGTAATCCCAACAATAACTTCCTCAAACGCGCGCTGGCTTTCAACCCCAACGGCGCCCTGAAGGGAGCACGAAGGATTGCCATCGTTGGCACCTACGCTTACATCCTCTGCGATGCCGGCTTGGCCGTGGTGAGTCTCGACAATCCGGTTAAGCCCGCACTTGTAACGCAAGTGGGTGAGCCTTACCTGATCGAGCCGCGAGGAATCGCCGTGCAGTTCCGTTACGCCTTCGTGGTCGATAGTCAGGGACTGAAGGTTCTGGATATCACTCATCTCGACCGCCCAGTTCCGGTTCAGGGAGCGCTGGTCCCGCTGACCGACGCGCGCAACGTCTATGTCGCTCGCACTTACGCCTACGTTTCCGCGGGCAAGCAGGGCTTGGCGGTGGTGGATATTGAGCATCCCGAGCAACCCCGGCTGGACCAGATTTTCAACGCCGATGGAGTCATCAATGACGTGAACGACGTCAAACTCGGCATGGTCTCGGCGGAGTTATTCGCCTACGTGGCCGACGGCAAGAATGGGCTGCGCGTGATTCAGTTGTTTTCGCCCACCGACAATCCCAACTTTGCCGGATTCAGTCCGCGTCCCACTCCCAAATTGATTGCCACTCACCACACGCATGGGCCGGCGCTGGCCATCTCCAAAGGCACTGATCGCGATCGCGGCGTAGATGAAAGCGGCAATCAGGTGGCGGTGCTCGGACGCCGCGGCGCACGCCCCTTCAATCAAGAGGAAATGCAGCGCATGTATCTTCGCAATGGCGAACTCTACACAGTTACAGACAGTCCGCCCAGCCCCGCACACTGATACCGGCAGCCGGGTAGCCCATCCTTTCGCGCACTTTGCGAAAGGGTGGGTGATGGGATCGTCGGTGCATCGCGCGCAGGAGGGCGGCCTTGGAGTTAGCGAACAATCCCAAGCAGGACGCGACCGTGGAATCCCAGGCTTCAAAGACGAAAAACAAAAGACAAACACGAAGAGTGGCGCACACGGCTACTGTGACGTTGCCGCCCGCAATTGTGGGATCGTAAACGTTCCCTTGGTGGGTCGTTCCTTCGCCCAATCATGATACGAATGGCACTCGGAACAGCGCCCGCTGGCGGCATCATGCCGCGGTCCGTCGTCTTCGTGACAACTGCGGCAAGATGCAATTCCCGGCAGCAGGATATCTGCGGTTTGGCGACTCTCCGGTGTCCGGCCGTGACACGCGGTACAGGTCAGCAGGCGGTGGGCATCGTGACTGAACTCAGCGTGCAGGAACCAGCGGGCCGGGATGGAAGACTTCGCCACCATCGGCAGCGGCGTCCCTTCAAGCATGACGTGACAGAGCTTGCAGCCTTTGTCGAATAGCAGGCGATCAGCGAGCATGATTTGCTGGTCCATCCATTCCTGCCGGGTGTGTGGAACCGGCAGTGGCAATTTCATCGTTCCCGAGAGATTCGTGCCCGGCAGAATCCGTTCCGGCGGAACCGCTTCCGCCAGCGCTCCCGGATGAGACGCGAAGTAATCGCTGTACTTCTGGACGAGAAATGCCTGGACAACTTCCGGCTTATCGTGCGGCGCCGCTTGCTCGAAGCGCTTGTCGAATTGCAAGTCTTTGACGTGACAGCCGGCACACTGATTGACGTAAAGAATTGGCAACATGTAATCCTGGGAGCGCGAGTGCTTCAGGTCCGCGCCCGGGTTGGGTTGAGCCAGAAATGACGACTGAGGCATTGCATACGGCCAGGTTCCGCCCATCGCCGCCACGCGATGGCAGTCTTGACAATCCATCTGCACCGGGCCACCCGGACCTGCAATATGAGGACGCAAATGCGCATAGTGATTCAGCTTGACTTCGCCCGGATCGCGGGCTCCCGGACGCAATGCTGCGAACTCTGGATGCTGCTTGTCGAAGTCCTTCACCACGCGCACGTACTGCGGATTTCCACTTCGAGTCAGTAAGTCCGCATGACACTGAGTGCAGCTGACATCTTCTGTACTCGCCAGCCGAGACGAACCCTTGTGTTCTACGTGGCACGAGCCGCAACTAGCCGTGAAGACCACCTTGTCGGCGTGATGTGCGGGAGCGTCGTGGCACTTGGAACAGGCGCCGTCACTGACTTTCGCGCGGAAAAAACCCAGCGTGGTTACATGGCAGACGTTACATTGCTTCCCCAACACGGCGTGGGCCGATGAAAGCGGACCGCTGCTATAAATCTTTTGGCTGTTAGCGCGCTGGACCGCGAACCATCCCACGGCGACGACCGGAACCAGAATCGACAGCCATAGCCGCCAACTGCGCAGGGGATGGGCCTGCTTGAAATACTGCAAGTCCATCCGCTTGGCGAGATTCTTGGTGGTGCGTATGCGCCGCGGCATCGTTCTCCTTCAGTAACGCAACGCCATCACGGCGTGCACCGCCCCCAGCAGCAATAACGCATAGGAAGCAGGTATGTGCACGAGCAGCCAGCCGTGGAGAATACGGTGATATCGAGCTTGTTGGTCGAGTTCGCGTTTTTCCTCGCAGATATTCTCCAAATCGTCGACCGACGAATGCAAGTTCGGAGGAAGAATCAAGCGTAGTTGCTGGAACATGCTTTGGGACCGATTGCGATCGGCCAGCGCCATGCGTCGCGGCCTGGCCTCTGCGATGTAGGGCTGCATCTCCCGGTGGAAAAACTCCTGGAGTTGGATGCCGGCCCCTTCGTCCATCTGCAACCCGGACGCGACCGTGAGGCCGCCGATAGTTCCAGCGCTCGCCGATGCGGCGCGCTGTTGCTCGGTGGCTTGGGAAACACTTCCGGCTAGCGCGGAAGAAGCCTCCGCAACCAGGGTCTGTGCTTCCGCGACCAGCTGCGAACGCACGCGTCCGATCTGTTCGTAAATAGTTTCCAGCGGAATCCTTTGCGTGGTGAGTCTCGGCATGAAGTGCTGCAATACCGCTCCCACGATCCCGCTGACGAAAACCACCAACAACAGCCACATCAGGGCCCGCGTCAATCCCACGCCAAAGCGAAATCCCGAATGGAATAGGATCAACGGAAAACTGAGGAAGCCCAGCCAGAGGTGGCCGCGCATCCAGGCTTGAGCCCGCCCCACACGCCAGACCGGCACCTTTTTCCGGGCCCCCAGCAATCCCGCGAAGAGCATAAATGCGAAGGCAATGCTGCCATACGTCAGCCCGGCCACCGTGCCCCCGTTCGCACCCTGCGGCGCGCTCCGGCTGTAGGGAATGTAAACCACGGCGGCGACTAGCAGTGCCGCCAGGCTCCCGATGAACCACTTCCGATGTGTCTCATCAATGCGCAATGGTCATTGTCCCGCTTCACTTACTCCGGTGCACTTACTATGGCTCACTTACTATGTGTTCCCTACCTTCTGTCGCTTGAGCAGGCCGCCAAAGAATTCGGGCGGGTTTACGCGGTGTGCGGCATCATGCGGACACGCATACACGCAACTTGGTTCGGCATGGTCCAGGCAGAGGTCGCAAGAGGTGGCCTTTACCTTCACGCTGGCTATCTTTCTTCCCGGACGTAAGAGATCGTCTAACTCTACCGGGAAAGGATGCATATTGATATTTCCGTACGGACAATTGTTGGCGCACTGGCCACAGCCAATACACCAGTCCTCAATGATCACCTCGAGCGAATTGCGGCGGCGAATCGATCCTACTGGACAGCCCACCATGCACAGCGGATCACGGCATTGCCGGCACGATGTGGCGACGAGATAACGATCGAAGCGAAGTCCTTCACGAATCAGCCGGCTCACCCCATCGTGAGCATCCGCGCAAGCGCGCACGCACTGATCGCAGCGAGTACAACGATCGAGGTCGAGAATGAGCAAGCTCTGCGCTTCCATCAGGCCCTGACTCAGGAATTGGTCCACGGAAACATCGGCGACCTGGGTGACTCGTTGCCGGTTCTGCTCCCTATGATCCGCCGCTTCCGCTTCCAACTTCCGCCGGATTTCCGGGAAGCGGTCGAGCATAAGTTGGAAATCGTCTCCGGGAATGCGCACCACCTCCACATGATCTAGCGCGGTGCACGTGGCAATGCGCGGCGTGCCCGTGAGGAAAGCCATTTCGCCAAAATACGAGCCCCGCGCCAGGTAAGCTAGGACGATATCTCCGCCCTGACGATGCTGGGATACTTTGACGAACCCTAGTCGAACCAGGTAAAAGCTGTCGGCCACGTCGCCCTGAGTGCAGATGACCTGTCCCGGTTGAAAACGCAGCAGTTCGACATGCTCCCGCAAATGGTCGATGAAGTCCGCCGTCAGCGGCGCCAGCACTGGAACGCTGCGCAGGTGCGAGTCCAGCGCACGCCTCTTGTAAGTGCGGTCGAGTTGCTCGCGGAAAGTCTTGTTACGCTGCATGATGTCGAGAACGTTGCGCAGCATCTCGAGCATCGTGCAGTCAGTCTTCGCGCGCACGGTGGCTGAGCGTGGGTAGTAACTCATGCAGGTCATCTCCCCAAACAGTTCGCCAGGGCCTAACTCGGCAATCGGGCTCTGGTAAGGGAGGTCCACGGAAGCGTCGATGGGTATGTAAGGTCGCGTGCTTTCTTCTTTGCGCTGATCCTCGTCGCGAGAGGTGAGGAGGCTGGTAAGCTTGCTCAGGAACCCGCGCGCGCCGCCCTCGGTTTTAACATGGGCAATCGGGCTCGCGAGATATACCTCCACGGTGCCGTCCATGATATAGAACGCGGTCGCGCCAAATTCTCCCTCACGACAAATTATTTCTCCTGCCTTGAAGCGCCTATCTACAACCGCATTCCGGTTCAGTTTCAGAAATGTTCCCGAAACGTTCTCGAAAACTGGCAGGCCAGTGAGAAAATCGGGATCGACGGTCCCACCCTCCAAGTGGCTCTTGACGACTCCCCGATTGGTCAAAGCTCCTGTGGGGCAGGAAACCATGCACTCGCCGCAGGAGACGCACGAGGACTCTCCCATCGGCAAGTTGTTATCGAAGGCGATGCCCGCCTGGTAACCTTTGCCCCGCCGCGCCAGCACCCAGTTGTTGCGGATGTCATCGCAGCCCCGAATGCAGCGGTCGCACAGAATGCAAGCTTCGTGGTCGACTTGGATGGCTAACGAGGAGTTATCGTTCCCCCGCGGCGTAGTACGGCGCGCGAACCGTGGCTGCGCGATTCCATTCTGGGCTGCGAGCCGCTCCAATTCGCAATCTCCGGATTGCTGCTGTCGCGCGCATGGAGAGGGATGATCTGACATCAACAGTTCGACGAGCGTGTGGCGGACGCCCAACACCGCTTCGGTGTTGGTCTTGACCGTCATCCCCGGTTCGCATTGACGAATACATGAAGCGGCGTAAACTCGCTGGCCCACGTCCACCACGCACACGCGGCATACTCCCACCGGATTCTCATTCTGCTGATGGCAAAGTGTGGGGATAGAAATGGCGCAGGCACGGGCGGCGTCAAAAATAGTTGTACCCTGAGGGACCGACACGGACGTCCCGTCGATGGTCAGTTGCACGTGTTTTATGTTGCCTGCCACTGCTTCGACTCTGATTTTCTAACTCACGATTTCTCGCGACCGATTGAAACAAAACCCTGCCGGACAACGGCGGTGAACGATGTGCTGTTCTACCATGCCCGGGAAATGCTTCATCACCGAGGCGATAGGGACCGGCACCACCTGCCCGAGTCCACAAATCGATGTCAGCCGCATGGCCGTCGAAAGCTCTCCCAGAATCTGCATGTCATCCTTGGAGCCTTGCCCCGCGGTCCAGCCTTTAAGCATCTCGACCAGCTTTTGCGAACCCACCCGGCACGGCACGCACTTACCGCACGACTCATTGCGGTAGAAGCGCGTGGCATTGAGCGCCATGTCTAACATGCATCTGCCTTCCGCGCACACTACTATGGCTCCAGATCCAATCATTGATCCAGCAGCCGCAACGGCATTCCAGTCCAGCGGCAGGTTGGTCATCGACGCCGGCAGATATCCCGAAGACGGGCCGGAGGGCGCAAAAGCGAGAAGCTTCCCTCCGTTGGGGATGCCACCGGCATTTTCATAGATCAGTTCGCCATAGGTGGTTCCCATCGGAACTTCGAAAATGCCCGGACGATTCACGTCGCCGCTGATTCCCACGAACTTCATTCCCACCGATCCATTCTTGCCTTGCGCCTTGTACCAATCGGCGCCACGAGCCAGGATCACGGTTGCCAAACAGAAAGTCTCAACGTTGTTGATGACCGTGGGCTGGTTCCATAAACCATTGGTGACAGGGAAGGGCGGTTTGTTGCGCGGTTCGGCGCGCTTGCCTTCGATGGCTTCGAGGAGGGCGCTTTCCTCTCCGCAGATATAACCACCTGGGCTGACAAAAATCTCCAGATCAAAAGCCAAGCCACTGCCCAGGATTCGAGATCCCAACAGACCTTGTTGGTAGCAGCGATCGATCTCTTCCTGAAGAACCTCTCTCGGGCCTTCGTATTCGTGCCGGATATACAGAATCCCTTTGCGCGCTCCCGTAACCAGGCCGGCCGTGATCATGCCTTCAATCACGAGATACGGAACATTTTCCATAATGCCTCGGTCTTTAATGGTGCCGGGTTCGCTCTCATCGGCGTTACACACGATGTACTTTGGGGAACCAGGCGCGTTGCGCACCAGTTCCCACTTGCTGGAAGTTGGAAAACCGGCGCCACCCATGCCCCGCAGGCCAGCGGCTTTCAGAGCCGCAATGATCTCGTCGCTATTCCGAGTTTCAACCAAGCGGCGTACCACCGCATACTGACTCTTTCCCTGATACGGGTCTGAGACCACCGTCATGCGTTCTGGATTTTGGTGTCTTCCAGGCAGAGGTTTGCCCGCGAGCACATCCTGTGCCATGGTGACTGCTTCCCGGCTGTTCACGTGGGAATAAATATTGTCGTTCACCGTGATCGCTGGAGCCTGGTCGCACCGGCCGAGGCAGGAAACATCGCGGATGCAAACTTCTTTCGGGTCAGTGCCTTGAAAAGCCGAGTCGAGCGCAGATCGGACCTTGTCGCTTCCACGTAGGTGGCAACTCATGTCCGCACACACGCGCACGTCCACTTGCGGTGGAGGGCTAAGATGAAAGTGAGGATAGAAGCTTGCTACGGCGTGAATTTGACTTACCGGGACATTGATCTTTGCAGCAAGCGTCGTGAGCCGGTCGGCGGGCAGGTAGCCGAAATCGCGTTGTATAGCCCTGAGTTCTTCAAACACGATGCCAGGCACTCCGCATTAAGCTATTTGAGGTCGAACCTTGCCTAAGATGGTGAGAGCGCGAATGCTATAGCAAAACAGATTCCATGTCTAGACCTGACTCAATAGTGTCTCACTTTGACCAAGCGTGACACAGCCGCTCGCTGCTTTTGATTGATTTCTGGGCCGATTCGTCGTATAACCGACCACCCAACAAAAATCACTCCCGGTGCGTTGGTAGGGGTCACCAGGCAGGCAAAATCCAGTTCGTGAGGTAGAGAATAGCAAAATGGGAAAGCAACTGCTAGCGGCCGCCTTGTTGCCGCTCGTGCTGCTGGCCGTGGGCAACACGCAGACTGCCGGCCCGAGCGGCCCGGCTGCGTTGCAAAAAGTGGAAGTGCTCCGCGATGGCGACTCGCTTCGCGTCGAGATCACGGGCAGCGGCCAGTGGGCGCCGAAATTGATGACTTTGGAGTCGCCGCCTCGTGTGGTGGTGCTTCTGCCGGACACAGTGGTGTCCACTTCCTACAGCCACGTCGATGTCAACAGTCGTCACGTCAAGGCGGTTCGCATTGGGACCGATGGCCGGACGCCCCCGACTACCAGCGTGGTGATTGATTGTCTTGAGACCTGTAAATACGAATTGGTGCCGGGCAGCGGTGGCAAAGTGATTTTGATGTTTGCAGGCGACGCTTCGAGTGCGACAGTCGCGGCTGTCGCGCCGCGGAAGGAAGCGCCAACCCCCGCACCATTAAATGCGCCATCCTATGCGCCAACCCCCGCACCCATTCCCGAGAAGCAACCTGAAAACACCAGCGCTGCTCTCGCCAGTCCCGCCATGGAGGCGCCTCCGATGGCGACGGCGCTTTACCCTCAGAAAACGGTCGCCGGCGGCAAGTACAACGGGCCCGGTGGATGCGCCGCCAGCAGTTGCCATGGCAGCGTGCAACCGAAGACCAACACCCGCATTTTCCAGAACGAATACACCATCTGGATCGCGCAAGATAAGCCCCACACGCGAGCTTTCAGTGTGCTTCAGAACAATGTTTCTGAGCGCATCGGCAAAATCCTGAATATCGGACCGCCGAGTAAGGCCCCGAGATGTTTGGTCTGTCACTCGCTCTACGTGCCCCCTGAGCAGCAAGCCCAGAGCTTCGAACTTGCCGAGGGCGTGAGTTGCGAGAACTGTCACGGTCCGGCGTCGGGCTGGCTGGGTCCGCATACGACGAAAGACTGGCCCCACGAGAAGTCCGTTCAGCTGGGTATGTACGACACGCGCAACCTCGAGCTCCGCAGCGAAAAATGCCTGACCTGCCATCTGGGGACAGCGGAAAAATTTGTCGATCACGAAATGATCGCCGCCGGACATCCCGATCTCACTTTTGAACTCGGTTTGTTCACCTTTGTCATGCCGCCCCACTGGAAGATGCCGGAGCAGGACAATCCCTGGCGACAGGTGCAGGCATGGGGCGTCGGGCAGGCTGTGCAACTGCGCCAGTCTCTCAACCGGTTGGCACGCCGCGCCAATGGTCCGGTATGGCCTGAGTACGCTGAACTCGATTGTTTTGCGTGCCATCACAGTCTAACCCGGCCCGACGACAGCTGGCGTCAGAAGCGCGGTTATGCCGGACGCACCCCCGGCGTTCCACCCTGGAACGAGTCTCGGGTTGCCGTGTTCCGCGATCTTGTTCAGGAGATCAGTCCCAACACCGGCAAGCAATTAGACGATGAGGTCTCGCACCTTGCGAGCCTCATGAATCAACTGAACGGTAAGCGGGAACAGATCGCCGCGTCGGCGACTCGGGCCTTCGCCTTAGCCGACCAGTTGGTCAAGCAGGTTGACGCTCAAGGCTACGACTCGGCGATGACGTTGCGCCTGATGCGGCGTGTGGCTGGCGACGGCGCGGACATTTCCATCGAAGGTGAGCGCTCGGCGGAACAAGCTGCTATGACTCTGGACTCGCTGTTCAGAGCCTATGACCAGAATGTAAAGCCAGCCAACGGCGCCGAGTTACGCGCCGCGATCACCGGATTGTTCGCGCAGGTGCAGGATCCGTCGGCGTATTCGGCGCCTCGGTTTGCGGCTCAAATGCAAAGAGTCAGCGAGATCGTCGGCCGATAATAGTGGCTCCTCGATTTGCAAACCTGCAGTTTTCATAGTTGACTGGGATAGTTCACTGGAATAGTTGACTGGAAACGATCACTAGAACGTTCACCCGCGTTCACTGGAACAATCACACGAGCACAGGAGGCGAATTGGTCAATCGCAAGCGGCGGGCGGTAAGTTCTCCTCAGACCAAGGCCGCCACCCCTACGAAGGAACATGCCCGGTTAGCGGAACAATTAGCCGAACTACGCGTCGACCCAGCGCCACCCTGGCGCCGATGGGGACCTTATGTCAGCGACCGCTCCTGGGGAAGCGTGCGCGAGGACTACAGCTCGGACGGCAACGCGTGGGATTTTCTGACGCACGATCAGGCGCGCAGCAAGGCCTACCGCTGGGGCGAGGACGGAATTGCCGGAATCTGCGACCGCTACCAGTTGCTGGTGTTCGCTCTGGCGTTCTGGAACGGCCGCGATCCCATTCTGAAAGAACGCATGTTCGGGCTCGCCAGCAATGAAGGAAATCACGGCGAGGATGTCAAAGAGTACTGGTTCCACCTTGACAGCACTCCCACTCACAGCTACATGCGGATGCTTTACAAATACCCGCAAAGGGAATATCCGTATCACCAGTTGATCGAGGAAAACCGCAAGCGGGGCGGTGGACCCGAATTCGAATTGCTCGATACCGGCACCTTCGATGACGATCGTTATTTCGACATCTTCATCGAGTACGCCAAAGAATCGCCGGAAGATATTTGCATCCGCGTAGAAGCGTTCAACCGCGGTCCCGACGCTGCGGAACTCCACGTATTGCCACATTTGTGGTTCCGCAACACCTGGAGTTGGACCGATCCGCCCAGCGGCCAGCCCACCATTCAGCCAGAAGAACGACCGGCTGGGAAACAGCATGTGATGCTCGTGGCCGACGATTCCACCGCCAAGCCGCTCGAGAATATTCAATTGCAATACGCTCTCGGCCGGCGCTACCTGTATGCAACGCCAGGTGGCGAATTGTTGTTTACTGACAACGAAACCAACGCCACGCGTCTCTATGGCCCGTCCGCGGTCAGCCGTTCTGCGTATGTAAAAGATGCATTTCATCGCTGCGTCGTGAACGGCGAGGCGTGCGTGAATCCCCGGCAATTGGGGACCAAGGCCTGCATACACTACCGTGCCCAAGTGGCCGCGGGAAGTTCGATTGTCTTCCGGTTGCGCCTGACCAACAATGAGATGGCCGATCCACTCCGCGACGTCGACAAAGTTGTGCAGGAAAGAAAGGAAGACGCGGACGAGTTCTACGAAGCCATTCATCCTCCCAAGGCGACAGACGAAGAGAAACTGATTCAACGGCGCGCCTTCGCCGGCATGTTGTGGGGAAAGCAGATTTACCTCTTCGACGTCGAGCGCTGGCTGGAAGGCGATAGCATGGCTCCGCCGGAAGGCCACAAGAGAATTCGCAACATTCATTGGCGCCATCTGAACTCGATGCGCGTGCTCACCATGCCCGACAAATGGGAGTTCCCCTGGTTTGCCGCATGGGACTTGGCTTTTCAGTGCACCACACTTTCCCTGGTTGATGCCGAGTTTGCCAAGGAAAATCTTCTGGCTATGTTGTTCGAGCAGTTCCAGCATCCCAACGGACAGATTCCCGCCTACGAATGGGAGTTTTCCGACCTGAATCCGCCAGTTCACGCCTGGGCCGTCTGGCGCGTCTACCAAAACGAAAAGGTGCGCACCGGCAAAGGAGACACGGCTTTCCTGGAAAAGTGCCTGCACAAACTGCTGATGAACTTTGCCTGGTGGGTGAACCGCGTGGACAGCACTGGAAACAACGTCTTTGAGGGTGGTTTCCTGGGATTGGACAACATCACGGTAGTCGACCGCAGCGAAAAACTTCCCGGAGGCGCCATCCTCGAGCAGTCTGACGCGACCGGCTGGATGGGTTTCTTCTGCCTTTACCTAATGCGCGCAGCCCTCGAACTGGCCAACTTCGATAAGGCCTATGAGTTGCTCGCAACTAAATTCTTTGAGCACTTCATCTACGTCGGTGCGGCGATGAAGAAGATGGGCGGCCGAAACTATCAGCTTTGGGATGAGCAGGATGGTTTCTTTTATGACGTTCTTCGGCTGCCCAATGGCGACTTCAATAAATTTCGCCTGCGCTCCATGGTCGGGCTCATCCCGCTCTACGCGGTTGAAGTGCTTGATCGGCAAGATTTGGATCCTCATCCCGAATTCCTCGGCAACGTCGAGTGGTTCATCAAGAATCGTCCCGACCTGGTGGGAAACGCCTGCTACTCCGTTGAGGGCCAGCGCTATGTGCTATCCATCGCCGACTCCGGCCAGTTTGCCCGTGTTTTGCAGTATGTTTGGGATCCGAACGAATTCCTTGCCCCTCATGGGATTCGCAGCCTCTCCAAATATCACGAGCAGCATCCGTTTTGCTTCGGAGGAGAATGTGTCGGGTACGAACCAGGGGAATCGGCCGTGCGCATCAAGGGCGGAAACTCCAATTGGCGCGGCCCGTTGTGGTTCCCGACGACCTACCTGCTAATTCGTTCCCTGTTGAAGTTCAGCCGCGCGCTCAGACCCGACTTCGCGGTAAGAACACCTGGCAGCGACGGCAAGCCGATCACGCCCTTTGCCATGGCGACTGAAATCGCCGATCGCATGATCGGTTTGTTCCGGAGGAATGAGCAGGGGCACCGTCCTTGCTTCGGCCCCTACCGAAAGTTCCAGCAGGACCCGCACTGGAGGGATTACTTGCTCTTCAATGAGTACTACCACGGAGACACTGGGCAAGGCCTGGGGGCGAGTCACCAGACAGGCTGGTCCGGCATCGTCGCCAACTTGATCGACGAGTGGCGTCGTTGATGCTTCGCAGACGACTGATTTCCGCGGTAATTCTGTTCTTGAGCCTGGTCACGGTGAGCGTGGCCGGCTATCGCTTGCTCGGCGGACCCTCCGTCACCTTTCTGCAGGCACTCTATATGGCAGTCATCACGCTGGCCGGAGTTGGTTATGCAGAGATTGTGGACACCGCTCATAACCCGGCTCTGCGGGTCTTCAACATGGGGGTGGTTCTGTTCGGCGTGGCCGTAACCGTCTACGTGTTTTCCGTGGTGGCGGCCTTCCTGGTAGAAATCGAAGCGACAAATCCGTTTTGGAGACGCAGAATGCAGAAACGAATCAGCCAGCTCAGGGGACACTACATCGTCTGCGGCATGGGAGATACGGGCCGGTATGTAGCGGAGGAGATGCATCGCACCGGAACGCCCTATGTAGTCGTCGACCACCGCGAAGAGTTAATCAAGAAAGTGGCAGAGACGCACCCCGATGTCTTCCGTGACATGCTGTACGTCGTCGGTGACGCCACCGAGGAGGAAATTCTCAGCAAAGCGGGTATCGAACATGCTAAGGGCCTCATCACCGCTCTTCCCGAAGATAAGGACAACCTGGTGGTGACGGTTATCGCCCACCAGGCATTCCCTAATCTGCGCATTGTGGCTCGGTCCGCGGACCAGAAATTTTCCGAGCGCATGTTACGGGCTGGCGCCAGGGCCACGGTTTCTCCGAGTCATATCGGCGGCCTCAGGATGGCGAGTGAACTCATACGACCCCAGGTCGTCGGATTTCTGGATCTAATGTTGAAGGATCAGTCGCAAACTTTGCGCGTGGAGGAGATCGAAATCGACGCTTCTTCGCCGTGGGAGGGCAAGCACTTAAGCGACATCAGGATTCAGGCCAGGCACAATCTCCTGGTGCTTGCGTTGAAGAACGCCGGAGGAGCAACAGCTTCCAAGTTGTGGGTGAATCCTCCTGATACTCTGGTAATCCGAGCCGGTGCCGCGATCATCGTGATGGGCGATATCAACGATATTCGCGAAGCGCGTCGTGAAGCCGGCTCAGCGGCCGCTGCGGTGATGCCATCCGACCAACCGGCCTAGCCGTGGCCGTCCCGCAGCCTTACTTCGATTTCATCGCGTAAACTCCGTCCCAGTCGTGCTCCGGCGCTTCCTCCATAAATTCGAGGCAGCGCTGCAGCAGCACCTGCGTAGGGCCGTCATCCGGAAACGCGCCCAACAACTCGCCGAACTTTCCAGCTGCCTCCCGCCAATCTTGGCTGCGGTATGCGTTAAGCGCTGCATCGTACTGGGTCAGCAGTGTGGCATAGGCGTGGCGTTCGGAAATCGGAGCCAGCAACTCGTAAATCACCACCGGCTGCTTTTTTCCCTTCACGCGAATCCGGTCGACTTCACGCGCGACAAACTGATGGGCCACTTCAGTGTAGGTGCTCTCGCTGATAATCACGCGGCTTCGGTATTGCTTCGTCATGCCTTCCAAGCGGGAAGCCAGATTGACGTTGTCCCCCATCACCGTCCATGCCAGGCGTTTGTCCGATCCCATGTTGCCAACGTTCACGCGGCCGGTATTCAGCCCTATGCCGATTGCGATCGGACGCCGCCCCTGATCCACCCACTTGCGGTTCAGCTGTTCCAGACCTGCGATCATCTCCAGGGCGCAGCGACAGGCGCAAGCGGCATGATCCTGCTGCGGGTAAGGCGAGCCCCAGAACGCCATAATGGCATCGCCGATATATTTGTCGAGAGTGCCCAGATTGTGAAACAGAATGTCCGTCATCACCGTTAGGTATTGGTTCAGCAGGCGGACAAGGTCATCCGGTGTGAGGACCTCGGAGAGCGCGGTGAAATCGCGAATGTCGCTGAACATTACCGTCAGGTTTTGGACATCGACTCCGGGGCGAATGTACTTTTGCGGATCCTTCTCAATCAACGCGATGACCCCGGGCGAGAGGTATTGAGAAAATGTCTTGCGGATTTTCCGTTTCTCGCGCTCCTCGTGGATCACCCGAAAGCTGATGATAGAAGCATACGAGCCCACCAGTGTCGCCGCCGGAATCACCAGGCTGTACCAGCGTCCCCATTGCACAAAGCCGTAGTAGACGAATCCAAAGAAAGCGCCCAGCGCCGCTAGAGCTGTGAGCGTGGCAACGAGAGGGCGCGGATGCCCAAACCAAAGTCCCAGCCCGATGCCGAACAGAACAATGAATCCGATGTCGACCAATTCCTCGTGGAAACCCCGGATGAGAAAAGTGCGCGATGGTTCGGTGCTGTGCAGCAGGTTGTCGAGGATGTTGGCATGCACCTCGACTCCCATGTAGCCGGAGCCTTGCTTTTCAAACGGCGTGTTGCGCAGGTCGCCGATGCCCAGCGCGGTGCCACCAACCAGAACAATTTCGTCGCGAAACACATCCGCGGGAACCGTCCCCTGGAGAACGTCCACCATCGAATAATGCTTGTAGGAGTGATAGGGCCCAACGTAGTTGATCAGCGCACTTCCATTCTGCCAGGGATACAGTTCGTGATCGCCAAACTGAATGCGTTCCAGGCCGTCTGCCGCGATGTAAGCTGCGATTTGCTGGTCGGGAATGCTTTCGTATTGCCGCAGCACCTGCAACGCCAGCGACGGAAAGAAATCCTGGTCCTGGTAGCGAATCATGAACAGCGCGCGCCGGATCGTGCCGTCGGCATCCGGAGCGATGTTGAAAAAACCATAAGATGCGGCCGCCTCGGCCAGTTTCGGAAGGTTGGCTTCCACTCCAGCGGCTACCGGCCCTTTGGCTTCAATCCATGCCCGGCTGAGATCGAAATCCTGATTGCCGGATTTGACTTTCAACACCTGCGGGAAGGCTTGCGCCCAGGCGACGTTGAAATAGGCTTCGGCTAGCTTCGGGTCGGTGAACTTGGAGCGCTCCTCACTCAGAAAAAGATGGCCCAGAACCACGTTCCCGGCGTCTTTGAGGGCGGCTGCAAACTGGGCGTCGACATCGGATCGTTGCGCTAGCTGCTGCACTTTATTTTGCAGATTCGCGGGCGCAGAAGGTCCAATTTCGCTACGCAACTGGGCCAGCACGTCAAGCGCTTCGCTGCTCGCTGCGGTGGGAAAGGTTACGTCGAAGGCGACGACGCGGGCGCCTTCCTGTTTCAACTGACGTACCAGCAGTGCGTAGTCCCTTCGTGGCAGAGGGTAGGAGCCGATCATTTGCAGCGTCTTATCGTCAATTCCAACGATGACGATGCGCGGGTCCGGAACCCGCTTGCCGCGCATGGCAAAGCGAAGATCGAGCGTCCGCTGCTCGATGTCCTGGAGAAACAGAAAGCCGGCACGCTCGTTGCCGCCGACTCCGGAATAGGCAAAGAGCGCTAGTCCAATGCCCGTCACCACAACCGCAATGGCGGCATGGGTCTGGTGCGAAAGCCATCTGGCCGCAACTTGAAAAGCACCCATATCCCAGCAAATGTTAGCAATTATACGGATTGGCCGAACTGCATCACTTCGCCGGGCTGGGGGGGCTGATACTACTGCTGCCCCGAGTCTCCGCGATCCCTAATCCTACTCCCAGTCCGACGGCGGCTCCTACGCCGATCAAAACATAGCGTAGCGTATGGCCACCCACTTTGCCCACGCTCACCGGCTGATTGGGAACATTGGTGTCCTGCATACTCGCCTCCGCCACCGGCGCCGGAGTCGAACTAGCCTGGTACCCTCCGGGCGGAATCTCTACTCCGATGACGACCATCTGGCCAGGAGTAAGCGTCACCGTGTTGGTCGAACCGGTCGACGCGTTGTCGCTCTTGAATACCTTTGCCCCGGCCGTGGGCGTAACCGCCACTTTGCCCACGTAGCAGATCACTGTGGTCTGATTGTTCAAATAACCAACATAGAAGTCAGTCCCAATCACGCCGATCACTGCGTTCGGCGTTTTGACTTCGTACTTGCCATTCGGCTTTGTGATTTTGACTACCTGGTTGCGCAGCTTCCCATAATTCATTTCAATCGAAGTTTGCTGCGATACGGCATCGTGCTCCATCACTTTGAGTTCGCTATTGGAGCCGAGACTGAGAATGGAACCGTCGGTAAGCCCGGCGCGCAAGCGCCCCTGGGCGTCGGTTTGCAGCAGATCATTCCACGCCAGGCTGTCTTTGACCTTTACCGGCTGCGCATTTCGCGAAGCTGCGGGAATGAGGGCCTTCACTTCTCCAGCCGTTTGGTTATCTGGAGCCGCAAACAGTGGCGTTGCAGCCAGAAGCAGAGACAATAGGATAGAGAGCAGTGACTTGAGCACGCCAACCTCCGAGGAGTCAATTTTCGGGGGAACCTAGCTGGATTGTCCCAGAAAAGAAACTGAAGTCAAGTAACTTCAGTCTGCGTAAAGGTATCTCAACGAGTACCGTCTGGCGGTTTAGCTGGGCAATGTTTTTAGCGTGCGGCGCTCGAATTCTCCTGCCGGATCAGCAAGGCAAGGCGCGGAAACAGGAAATGCCCTCCGGCGTCATCAATCACGTTGACCTGGCAAGTATAAAAGCCGGGTTTGAGCGACGTCAGCGGCACATCTAACTGGAACACGGCCGCCTTGCGTTCGCGCGCATTCAATTCCGTCAACTCCACCAGCGAGCTTTCGTAGGCTTTGGCTTTGCCCTGAAAGAAAGCGACGTTGGACAAGAGTCGAATGCCGGGCTTGGCGTCCTGCACTCTTGCAGAATCGGTGCCTCGTCCGGCCTCCGCCACCGCCGGCCGCGCCGGATCGTACACCTCGTAGTAAAGAAGCAAGTGCTGCGCGGCCGAGAAAACATGCGTGATGTTCGGAATAATCTCTGAACCGTCATGCACCAGCGGGTTCAGGTTCGCACTCTTCTTTGCCGGTTGAGTCTGGTTAGCCATCACCACCGAACTCATCTTCAGTGGCAACGTCTTCAGTTCTGGCACCTCGATGTCGGTTTCGAACGATCCCATGCGGCCGGTCCGATTCTCGCGCACCACAAATTTCAGGTGATACTTGCCGCTCAACAGGCTCATTCCGGTGTCATATTGCACATTCTTTTTTTGCACCTCGGCCGATGTGCTTACCGCCAGCTTCACGGTGTCGCGAATTCTGTTTAAGGGATGGTGTGAGTTGTCGAGCACCATGCCGATCACATCCAGCGTTGCCTGGTCGCGGTCGCTGCTGCGGGCGAATGGAATCTGCGAGCCCGGCACCACCAGCGTGATCGGAACGAAAAACTTGTTGCCCTCCAATCGAAAGTAGGCGACGCCCAGATACAACGGGAAGTCGGTGGCCGGCAACTCGGATGCAAGTTCCTCCTCGAGTTGCCGCTCCTTGTCGTCTTTCGTGGAATGCTGATAGTCCGCGGGAGCGTAGTAACCGCGACGGTAGTCGATCTTGACTCCCGGGATAGCGCTCTTCACGACGATGCGCCGGTAACGCCCGTCACGCGCTGGGTTCGTGCTGTGATAACCGAGCACGTAGTAAGTCGACGTATCCTGCTGCACTCCCGTGAAAATCTTGCTGAAGTCGTTGGAGTCGAGAAAAGCGCGCCCGCCGGTATCGCTGGCGAGCGTGACCAGCGTTTCCTGCGTCGTGAAATTGGAATTCAGCGCGTTGAGCGTTGCCTGTCCGGAATACGCCGAAACCCCGCGCAGGCTGGCGTTCTGCGCTTCCCCGCCCGCCACCAGCGCCTGCAGGCCCCGCATGTCCATGGTGTAAATCGCCAGGTTGGAACGCACCGCCGCGTTCACCGCCGCGCGCAGTTCCGATTGATTCTCGATGCCGGTGCGGTCCATACCGCTGGAAAAATAAATCAGCGATTTCTTCTGCTGAACGTGCGAAAGCTTCTCCGCCACCGAGCGCAACGCTTCCAGCCGCCGGTCAGTGTTGAAGACGTTGTATTCCGTATCGTCGGCGGTGAAGGGCTGGCCGGTGTCGGGCGTACCTTCGGTCGTGCCCGTGGTGCCTTCCTCGAAACCCTGGCCACTGCCTGTACTGAATCCGTCCAGCTCTTTTTTCAGCAGCGCGTGATCCGCGGTAAAGTCCTGATTCACCAGCAGTGAACTGCCCAGCGAAACAATAGACACCAGGTCGGCGGGCGCCATTTGAGTATCGACATAATGCTCGGCGGACGTAACCGCGTGATCGATTTCGTCCGGTTCCATTGCCGAGAGATCGAAGAACAAAACAATCAGGCGGCGATCTTTGAACATGTCTGCGGTATCCGCCGCGGAAGGCGCTGGACTCGCTGGTCCAGATGCCGCCTCCGGTAAGGGTTTCGCCTGCGCCACATCCGTCGCTGGCACGTTATCGACGTTCTCCACATCGAAAGAAACAATCTTCTGCGGTTTGTTGTCCTCCAGAATGGTGAAATTTTCCGGCTTCAATCCCGGCACAAACTTTCCGCTTTTGCCCCTCACCGTCACATTCACCAGCACCAGATCCGACTCCGCGCGAAATACAGCTCCCGTTTGGTCCTGCGAAGGCAAAGCGGTAGACAAAAGAACCAGCAGCAGAAGGAGCGCCGCCGATTGCTTGGCGTATCGATTTTTGGCGAATCGATTTGGAGTCAAAGTCATAGCCTTACTCTTCGAAAGCGTCTTACTCGGAAACCCCGCAGCACCGTCCTCTTCAGAAACGAAAGCGCGACGTAATCGTAAACTGCCGCATCGTCCCCGCCGCCGTAACCCGGCCGAAGGAGAGCGAGTTGAGGTTCGTATCAATCGAGGAATAGTTCACTAAGTTGAAAACATTGGTGGCCTGCGCGCGAAACTCCAGCACCCGCGCCTCCTTCAAGGGAAAGATTTTCGTGAATGCCATGTCAAAGACTTTGCTGCCGGGCCCGATGATGCTGTTACGTCGCGCATTGCCGTAGGTGCCCGTGGGCGGCTTTTCGTAGGCAGCGGTATTGAACCACTCCGCAATGGAAGGATTCGGCAGGTTCACCGTTTGCCCGGGAACCAGGTTCGGCCGCAGCGTACCGTCCGTGCCGGCATTCACGTCATCGACCGCGCCCAGCAGTCGTGGTGTAAACGGCAGCCCCGATCCTATCGTCCAATCGCCGCTCCATTGCCAGTCGCCGGCAATGGCGCGCCACGGAGTATTTCCGGTGAGCCAGCGCTTGTCGTGGCCAAAGGGTAGTTCCACCAAATAATCCGCAGTGAACTTGCGCGTCTGGTCGAAGCTGGAAAGCCCGCGTTCCGCGGACAGATCGAGAGGGTTCTGCGCAACATTGGCCGCACCTCCACTCGTCGAAGCGCCGCCTCCGGCAGCCCCGGTACCGCCCGCACCCAGTCCGGGGGTACTCGCCACCGAGGTGGCTCCCGCGCCGATGGATGACGCATCGTCCAGCGACTTCGAGAAGGTGTAGGTGCCACCGATCGCGAATCCTGCTGCCAGGCGTTTGCGCAGTCGCACCGATACCGCGTTTGCCTCCTGATCGGCCACTGAGCTTTCGTAGGTGAACGCGTCAACGCCCTGAATCAGAATTCCGGTCGGTGTTCGGTTGGGCGCTTCCAGAATGTCGAGATTTGTTCCCTTAGTCCCCGTGTAGTCGAGATTGAGCAGCAGGGTGGGACGAATCTGCTGTTGTATGTCCAGATTGCGAATCTGCACATAGCCCAGCCGGTACTTCGGATTCACCGCATAGTTATTGGTGATCGTGGACACGGGGGGATATGCGCATTGCGGGGGGACGACGGGGGACGTCGGGAATCCGCACTGCAGCGTCAGCTCGCCAACGGCGCTTTGAACATTGGTCGCCGTGGTCGCGAACGGCGGCTGCAGCGCTAGCTGCTGCGCGATGCCCTGATACGCGCCGGTGTTGTAGTTGATGCCATATCCGCCGCGCACCACGGTATTCGGAAGCGGCTTCCACGCAAAGCCAATGCGCGGGGCAAAGTTTTTGCGATCTGCTCGCACCAGGCTGTCCGGCAGGCCGGTGTAGCCCGGCTGAATCGGCGTCACGTCCTCCGCGGTCGGTGTCCCCGTCTGAGTCAGCACGTTGGGAGAAAGGATGAGGTTTGCAATACGATTGTTGATTTCCGTTAGCGGCGAAACATACTCGTAGCGCACTCCGAGATTAAGCGTCAGATTCGTGCGCATCTTCCATTCGTCTTGCGCATACAAATCCCAGTAATTGCCACGAAAGTAGTCGCTCTGTCCAAACTGCACGGAGGTTTGCTGCGGTAAGCCGAGCAGAAAGTCCGCAAAATCGTATCCCGTCCCGGGCACCTGGTTTCCGTTGCTAAACTGCGCAGTATTGGTGCCGCTGAAGACGAACGAGCCGCGCGGGTTGCTGTCGGTTTCCGTATTCACCTGCACGCGCCGGAAATCGCCGCCCCAGCGCCAGGTATGCCTGCCGTGATTCCAGATCACATTATCGGAAAACGTGTAGGTCTGGGGCCGTGTGAGCGAGGGAGTCGTGTCCGTAAGACCGGCGATGTCCGTGAAGGAAAGATTCGGCAGCCCCCAGTCGAACGGATTCGTTGAAACTCCCGTGATGCCCAGCGTGCCCGTAATGTTGTTGTTAAGAGCGTACAGATTTTGTGTGCGCGAGCGGCTGCGGTTAAAGTCGGCGCGGACAATATTGGTCAGCTTTCCAATGCTGCGCGTATAGGACACCGGAATATCAAAGCTGCGGACGGTTGTGGTGCCGCCTACGCTGGGGAACGGATTCGTCAGAGTCGCGCTTGATTGGTGGTAGTGGAATCCGATCTGCAGGCTGTTGCGCGGAGCGTTGCGGCCTCCGCCCCGGCGTCCGCCCGCGGGCGCTGCGCCAAAGCTGTGGTTCAATCGTACGTTCAGATCGTCGCTGTCGCTGTTGGCGGAAGTCACGAAGTGGAAATTTTGAAAATTGCTGCCTTGAAAGTTTGGCAGCGGAATATATTGCAACAATCCCTGCGCCGCCGAATTGATTTGCGGAATCGTGTTGCAGATAGGGTTACAGGGGAAAGGCGCGTTGGTCGCAGGATTGAAAATCTCGACCGGCGCCCCCGAAGGGTACGTGCTCTGAGAAAAGTTTCCTTGCCGCTCCAGCAGCGTCGGCACCGTCGAAAACTGATCGAAAGGGTTATCCCCGTGCTTGCCATTGAAGTTGATGAAGTAAAAAGTCTTGCTCCCACCGTGGTAGATATGTGGAATATTCAGCGGTCCGCCCACGGAACCGCCGAAGCTATTCTGTAAATATGCTGGCTTTTGCGCGGGCTGGCCGGTGAGCGAAAACGGCGCCGCATTAAGCGCCGAATCACCGACGCCGTAATATAACGATCCGTGCGGACGGTTGATGTCAAAGCCCCGCCGGCCAAATCCGCCGCCGCCGAACCCTCCGCCGCCGCGACCGCCTCCCGCACCGCCAAATCCGCCTCCGCCGCCGAATCCACCACCCTGCTGACGGGCGTCGTCGAAGCGTTGCTGCAATTGGTCGGCGCTCATCGCATTGAATGAATTGGAAGTATTGCCCGTAACCGCCACAGATTCGGTCGCACTGTTGGCTAAAATGTCCGGCGCAATTCCGGGCACCGGCATACCGGAAGGCGCTACGTCGGTCATCGAAGTGCCCGCCGAACCACCGCCCGAATCCTGCCCTGTTTCACTCTGAAACACGGAAAGATTCTGGAAGCCGCGCCCGCTTGCAGTAGTGCGCCGCTGCTGGTCGTTGTTGTTGTTATTGTTGTTGTTGCTACGGGCTTCGTTGTTGCGGATCTCGCGCGCCCGCGACTCCAACACCAGTTCAAAATTCGCCTGGATATCCTGATGCGTTGCGTCCAACGTCACTTCCTGCGCGGTCGCGGCAAACGCCGCCATCTGCACCCGCACCGTATAGCGACCATCGCCGGGAATCCGCAGCGAGTAACCGCCATCCACATCCGTTGAGGTATTGACTTGTTCCTTCGTGGCCGCATTCGCCGCGGAGACTCCAGCGCCCGGAATCGGCATATTTCCCGACTTCACTACGCCGCGAATGGTTCGACCTCCAGTCGCTGGCGTGGCAGTCTGTCCCCGCAACAGATGCGGGTGAAACACGACAACCTGAAACAAGAAGAGGAGCTGCAAGACGAACCTCGAGCGCGGCCTGCCCGTGATCATTAGAATTGGAAACCTGGAACCCCTCATAATCCTTGCGTAAAAACTTGGCGCTGTCTGACTCGAATCATATCGCTCTCAGCCGCCCTGAACTGTAGAGTTTTGTGACGTTTCGGCGCCCGGCCAGACCGCCGCCAAGAGAATCTTGGGCGTCACCGCCCACTCTTCCACCTTCAGAGAATCAGGCGCCACAGTTTATCGAGTCGCGCAACGAACTTGACGTTAGTCGCTATTTTGTTATAGTTACCATCACATTTTACGGGCGTTGCGCTTGTGGACGTTCCGGTAATCGACGCAGGAGCAAGGAGGAGGAGATCATGCCTGGTGCGCTCGCGACTTGGAGTGCAGCCGCAGAAACAGCTGGAGACCAGATTGCAGTCGGGCTTCGGGAGCGGAAAAAAGCGCGCCTGCGGCAACAGATCATTGACACCGCGATCAAACTGTTTCGCAAGCACGGATACGAGAACACCCGGATCGACGATATTGTGCAAACTCTCGAAGTCAGCCAGCCCACGTTTTTCCGCTATTTTCCCAGTAAAGACGCCGTTTTACGCGAGGTTGGAGAACGCGGGTATGCCTGCATCTGTGAGAGGTTGCGTTCGGAGCTGTCGAGCAAGGCCCGAACGGACGAGCGTTTAAGGCGCCTTTATGTGACGATGGCGCGGGAGGTGGAAGCCGACCGCCAATTGTGGCAAGCCGTGGTGTTGTCGGGCGCCATGGATCCGGTTCGATCCGCCGAACTGCGCGGGCACGAGGAGGCCGCCGTCAGCCTGCTGCGGGAAATTCTGACGCAGGGACAGAAGCGGGGTGAAGTGACGCGCGCTTTTCCTGTCATACATCTGGCGGAGTTCATGGAAGGGCTGTACAGCACAGTGGTGCGGCAATGGGCCGTGGATCTGACCGGTCCGCACAAGCTCAGCGACCGCGTACGGAGCGCGGTAGATTTTTTCCTACGTGGCATCCGGCCATAAGGCTTTCCAGGAATTGCGCCGGCACTTCATTGGCAAGGCGCGCCTATTCAAAGAGAGGAACGCGATGAAGGCTGCCGTCCTGCACGAATTCAAGACACCGTTATCGCTGGAGGAGGTGGCTCGGCCGGAGGCCGGCGCGGACGAGATCTTGATCGAGGTCGAGGTTTGTGGTGTGTGTCATTCCGATCTGCACGTCGCCGATGGCGACTGGACGCAATTGGCCGGCATCGTAAAAAGGCCGCTGATTCTGGGACACGAGATCGTAGGCCGCGTGGTCGAGCGGGGCGCGGAGGTCCAGACGATTAAGGTGGGAGACCGCGTCGGCGTGCCGTGGGTGCAATGGACATGCGGGCAATGTGAGTTTTGTCGAGAAGGCAACGAGAATCTGTGCACGAAGCAGCGCATCACTGGCGTCACGGTCGATGGCGGATATGCGGAATATGCCAAGGCTCCCGCCAGCCACGTGGTCAAGATTCCTGATGCGCTTTCTTCCGAGCAGGCGGCGCCGCTGCTCTGTGCGGGAGTCACAGTTCATCGCGCGCTCAAACAGGTGAAGATTCACGCTGAGCAACGACCCCGCTTGGCGGTTTTCGGCATCGGAGGACTCGGCCACATTGCTGTCCAGATTGGCCGCGCAGCGGGAGCGGAAGTGACCGCAATCGATGTCTCCGACGAAAAACTCGCGCTGGCGAAGTCGCTCGGCGCCACTCGAACGCTGAACATAGCGACGAGCAAAGTTGTCAAGGAAATACGCGGCTCCGGCGGGGTGCACGTTGCCCTGGTTGCTTCGGCGGCCAAGGCCGCGTACGACATGGCGTTCCCCTGTGTTCGACCGACGGGAACACTGCTGGTAGTTGGTTTGCCCGCGCAGGATATCGCGTTTCCGCCGATCATGATGGCGGCTGGCGAGATTCAGATCAAAGCTTCGTCAGTGGGCACACGCGAAGATCTGCGCGAAGTTTTGGCAATGGGCGCAGCCGGGATCGTCCATTGCCAGGTAACAACGCGCCCGCTCGCCGAGGTCCAGGAGGTTCTGGGGCAACTGGGCCGCGGAGAAGTCTCGGGGCGGGTCGTGCTGCGTCTGTAGAGCGCTTCCGGCGCGGAGTAATTTCATCGGCTCGAGGATGTATTGACGTTAGCAACTTTAATATGATATTAACTATCACTTTTGCGTGGCGCAACCGCCAGGAAAGGCCCTTCTCGGAGTGAATGTCAAACAACTTTTCGACTTGACCGGCCGCGTGGCCATTGTTTCGGGTGGCTCGATGGGTTTGGGCCTCCAGATGGCCGAGGGTCTCGCGGATATGGGTGCGAGTCTTGTGCTCTGCGCCCGCAAGAAGGAGCGCTGCGAGGAGGCCGCGGAAGCGTTGCGCAGCCGGGGCGTGGAAACGCTGGCGCTGGGATGCGATGTCAAGGACAAGGCGGCGATTCAGCAAGTCGTCGGCGAGACACTCGCCAAGTTTGGCCGGATCGACATTTTGATCGACAACGCCGGCGTGTCGTGGGGAGCTTCGGTGGAGGAAATGACGCTGGAGCAGTGGGACAAAGTTCTCTCCACCAACCTCACCGGCACCTTCCTGTTTTGCCAGGCGGTCGGCAAAACCATGGTCGCGCAGAGGTCGGGCAAAATCATCAATATCGCATCGGTGGCAGGGTTGGGCGGAGCGTCAGCCGAACTGCAGGCGATCGGCTACCACGCCAGCAAGGGCGGCGTGATCGCGTTCACCAAAGATCTGGCGTGCAAGTGGGCGCCGCACAACATTCAGGTAAATGCTATCGCTCCGGGATGGTTCCCGACGCACATGTCGGGATGGATCATCGAACACCGTAAAGATTCCCTGCTCGCGAAGATCCCGCTGGGCCGCTTTGGCGGCGATCACGATCTGCAAGGCGCAGCCGTGTTTCTGGCATCGGACGCTTCGGCATACGTGACCGGGCACGTGCTGGTTGTCGACGGAGGCCAAACGGCCTGGTAGGAAACTTTCATGAATCTTCCTCTGACGCCTGTGCGCTTTCTTCGCTATGCGGAGCAGCAGTTTCCCCGCAAGACGGCGGTGGTGTGCCAGGATCTGCGATTTACTTATGCCGAGTTCGGCAATCGTGTGACGCGTTTGGCGGGAGCGTTGCGCGCCGCCGGATTGAAGCCGGGCGATCGCGTGGCATTTCTCAGCTTGAACTGCCATCGGCTGCTCGAAGCCTACTTCGGAGTTCTCGAAGCAGGCTGCATTCTGCTTCCGCTCAATATCCGCCTCGCAGCGCCGGAGCTGACCTACATTCTGAGTGATTCGGGAGCAGCGATGCTGTTTCTGGAACAAGAGTTCGTCGGCCTGGTAGATTCGTTCCGGCAGAACCTGCGCAAGGTGCGCTCGTTTCATCAGCTTGATGGAAAACCACAAGGGACGTGGCTCTCCGCTCAAAACTACGATCAGATGCTGGCCTTTGCGAAGCCCTACCGCCGAGACCTGACGGAGTTCGATGAAAACTCCGTAGCAGAGATCTTCTATACCAGCGGAACCAGCGCCGCCCCGAAGGGCGTGATGCTCACGCATCGGAATGTGTACCTGCATGCCATGAACCTCGCTGTCTACCATCGCATCCGTTATGAGAACGTCGTGATGCACACCATCCCGTTGTTTCACGCCAACGGCTGGGGAGCGGCTCACACGATCACGATGGTGGGAGGAACCCACATAATGTTTCCGCGCTTCCTGCCCGAAGAGGTATTCCGGCTGGTGGAAAAAGAGCGAGTGAGTGCGCTGAGTATGGTTCCAATTATGGCCACTGTGCTGGTGAACTCGCCAGCGCGTTCCAAGTACGATCTGAGCAGCGTGGAGTGGTCGGTGATCGGCGGAGCGGCATCTTCTCCCACTCTGATCCGCGAGGTCGAAGAAAAATTAGGATTCAAATGTTTTTCGGGATACGGACTCACAGAGACTTCCCCGTCTCTTTCCACCGCCGAACTGAAGCCAGACATGCAGTGCACACCCGAAGAGGGACAAGTAATTCAGGCAATGACCGGCTATGCCTACCCCGGCAGTGAGCTTCGGGTGGTTGATGCGGAGGATAACGATGTGCCGCGTGACGGCGTAACCATGGGAGAAATCATTGCCCGCAGTGACGGCGTGATGGCCGGCTACTGGCAACAGCCGGAAGCCACCGCTGAAGCCTTGCGCGGCGGATGGTTTCACACCGGCGATATGGCAGTGATCAAGGAGAACGGTTACATCCTGATCGTGGATCGCAAGAAGGACATTATCGTGAGCGGCGGAGAAAACATTTCGTCGCTCGACGTCGAAAAAGTGCTGTTGGCGCATCCTGGCGTTTTGGAAGCCGCGGTGATCCCCGTAGCCGACCAGAAATGGGGTGAGGTGCCAAAGGCGATAGTAGTAGCGAAACCGGGATCGAAGCTCGGCGAAGTGGAATTGATTGAGTTTTGCCGTGCGCGCCTGGCTCACTACAAGTGTCCACAATCGATTGAGTTTTGCGAGAGCTTGCCCAAGACCGCAACCGGAAAGATTCTGAAAAGAGAATTGCGCAAGAAATATCAGGTGGGAATTGCCCTATGAACAACCTCGTGAAAATCACTAAGAATAAAGACAACGATGTCGCAATCATCGCCATCGACAATCCGCCGGTGAATGCTCTCAGTCCGGGCGTGCCGGAGGGGATCTGGGCAGCGATCGATGAGATGAGTGGCGATCCTGCCATCAAGGCAGCGGTCGTAATTGGCGGCGGCCGCACCTTTGTCGCGGGCGCGGACATCAAAGAATTTGGCAAGATGACCTCGGGCGGCCCGCGCAGAAGCCTGCTCCCCCTGCTGCTTCACATCGAGGACAGCGGCAAGCCGGTGGTCATGGCGATTCATGGCACAGCGTTTGGGGGCGGACTGGAACTGGCCATGGCGGGCCACTATCGGGTCGCGTCGCCCAAGGCGCAGCTCGGTCAGCCCGAAGTGAATCTGGGAATCATTCCCGGCGCTGCCGGAACGCAGCGTTTGCCCCGCCTGGTAGGAGTCGCGAAGGCTGTCGAAATGTGTGCCGGGGGCAAACCGGTTTCCGCGCGGGAGGCGGCCGCTCTTGGATTGATCGACCGTTTGATCGACGGAGACCTGCTCGCCGGAGCGGTGGCTTTCGCGCGCGAAGTCGCGGGCAAGAGCGCGCCCAAAACGCGGGAGCGAACGGAGAAGCTGGGAACGTCCACAGAAAACGCATCGACTTTTGCCGCAGCGCGCGCCACGGCCGCCAAAAAACAACGCGGCCTGAAGGCTCCGCTGGCGGCGATCGACGCAGTCGAGGCCGCAACGAAACTGCCGTTCGAGGAAGGCTGCCAGTTCGAGGCGAAACTTTTCACCGAGTGCCTTTTCTCCGATCAGTCGAAGGCGCTCATCCATGTTTTCTTTGGCGAGCGCGAGGTAGCGAAGATTCCCGACGTTCCCAAGGAAACTCCGGTAATCCCAGTGAATCGCGCGGCGGTTGTCGGTTCCGGAACGATGGGTGGAGGAATCGCGATGGTGTTTGCCAACGCGGGCATTCCAGTGCTGCTGAAAGATGTGGGTGAGGCGGCGCTCGAGGTGGGCATAGCAAATATCCGGAAGAACTACGCCAATTCGGTGCAGCGTGGGCGTTTCACGCAAGCGTTCGTGGATGAACGCCTGCAACTGATCACGCCGGTGCCCAACTACGACGCGTTCTCCGAGGTAGACATGGTGGTGGAGGCGGTTTTCGAAGGCATGGCGCTGAAGAAAACCGTGTTCGCGGAACTGGACCGCGCCTGCCGCCCAGGAGCGATTCTAGCCAGCAACACATCGACCCTCAATATCGATGAGATTGCCGGCGCAACATCAAGGCCGGAAATGGTGATCGGAACGCACTTCTTCAGTCCGGCAAACGTAATGCGTTTGCTCGAGATTGTGCGCGGCAAGAAATCGAGCAAAGAGGTGATTGCCACTTGTATGCAACTGTCCAAGAAGCTGGGCAAGATCGGCGTGCTGGTAGGCAACTGCCGCGGCTTCGTCGGCAATCGCATGTTTGGCCCCTATCGGCGGGAAGCGCAGTTCCTGGTCGAAGAAGGCGCGGAGCTGGAGGCGGTGGATCAGGCGCTCGTGGAATTCGGCTACGCCATGGGCCCGCTGGCGACCGGAGACCTGGCCGGTCTCGACGTGGGCTGGCGTATTCGCAAGGAGTACCGCCATCTCGAAAAACCTGGAATCCGCCAGCCGTTCGCCGAAGATCGTCTTTGTGAAATGGGGCGTTACGGCCAGAAAACGGGGAAGGGATGGTACCTGTACGAAGAGAACCGGCGCCCCAGCGCTGATCCCGAGGTGACCGCGCTGGTGCGGAAGTGGAGCGCGGACGCAGGAATCCCGCAGCGGCAGATCTCCGCCACCGAGATCGTCGATCGCTGCAACTATGCGCTGGTGAATGAGGGAGCGCGGATTCTCGAAGAGGGTTACGCGCTGCGGGCGGTCGATATCGACATCATCTATATCAACGGGTACGGATTCCCCGCCTACCTCGGTGGTCCGATGTGGTATGCCGACACGGTGGGATTGCAAAAGGTGTACCAGCGAATATGCGAATTCCACCAGCAACACGGAGAACTCTGGGAGCCGGCTCCTCTGCTGCGGCGCTTGGCGGAAGCAGGTAAGACATTCGCTGACCTCGACAAGGAACAGGTCGCGGCCGCGTAGGCTCTGAGCGGCAAGGGGACGAAGACGGCGAAAAGAGACTCGCTACGCGTATGGCGAAAACTTTGGGGACTTCATGAGAGAAGCAGTTATCGTAGCCAGTTCGCGCACGGCGCTGGCCAAGTCATTCCGCGGATCGTTTAACCTGACGCGTCCCGAGGAACTGGCGGCGCATTGCATTCGGGATGTGCTACACAAGACGCCTCAGCTGGATCCACGCGAAGTCGAAGACGTCATTCTCGGCTGCGGCCAGCCCCATGGTCCGCAGGGGCACAACATCGCGCGGGTTTCCGGTTTGCTGGCCGGCCTGCCCACTTCGGTCGGTGGACTCACCCTCAACCGGTTCTGTTCTTCCGGTCTGCAGTCGATTGCACTGGCCGCGTATCAGATCGTGAATGGCGGCAGCGACGCGGCGATCGGCGGCGGCGTGGAAAGCATCACCATGACGCCGCGCAACCACGATCCGAATCCTCGCCTGCTCGAACAAATGCCGGGCGTGTACATGGTGATGGGCGAAACTGCCGAGGTTGTGGCCAAACGCTACAAGATCAGCCGGCAGGTGCAGGACGAGTATGCGCTCCTGAGCCAGCAGCGCACAGCTCGCGCTCAACGGGAGGGTTTCTTCGAGGGAGAAATCGCTCCCATGCACGTGACCCGAGCAACGCTGGATAAGAAGACCAACGAGGTAATCGCGAAAGAAGAGGTATGCGCGGACAAAGATGAATGCAATCGTCCGGACACAACGCTCGAAGGCTTGCTGGCGCTGAAACCGCACTTTGATCCGACGAGCGGCCAGGGCACGGTCACCGCGGGAAACTCTTCGCAGCTTTCCGACGGCGCTTCGGCCACGCTCGTGATGTCGCGGCAGCGCGCGGACCAACTCGGCATTCCTTACAAGCTAATTTTTCGAGGTTTCCAGGTGGCCGGTTGCGATCCCGACGAGATGGGCATCGGACCGGTCTTCGCAGTCCCGAAGTTATTGCAGCGCGCCGGCGTGAAAATTAGCGACATCGACCTCTGGGAACTCAATGAAGCGTTCGCGGTGCAGGTGGTCTACTGCCGCGATCGTCTGGGAATCAATCCGGAGAAAATGAACGTGAACGGTGGTTCGATTTCGATTGGGCACCCGTTCGGCATGACTGGGTCGCGGATGGTGGGAACTTTGGCCAACGAAATGGCGCGTCGCCAGAACAACGCTCGCTATGGAGTTGTCACCATGTGCGTAGGCGGCGGGCAGGGTGCGGCGGGGCTGTTTGAGCGTGCGGGTTGAGAGAGCACGAATTGACAGAGCGAAGGGCATGAGCCAGATCGTCTTGGTGCGCCATGGGCAAGCGTCTTTTCTGGAGCGGGATTATGACAAGCTCTGTGCGAATGGCGAGGCGCAGTCCCGGTTGCTGGGGGAGTATTGGTCGCGGCGGCGCGTGGTTTTTGACGGCGTCTACTCGGGCCCGCGTGTCCGGCAGTTGGCGACAGCCCGCATCGTGGCAGAGGCGTTTCGCAGTGCCGGACTTAGTTTTCCCGAGGTAGTGGCGATGAGCGAATTCGACGAATATCAGGCGGAAGCCGTGCTGCGGGAATGTCTCCCGCAACTGCTGAGGGTGAATGCCGAGATCAA
>Ga0070761_10000047_pt1 | contig 85872 bp, 95 predicted proteins | sample HubBroMetageREF1_FD_66724 | JGI IMG/M metagenome (GOLD analysis project Ga0070761, IMG submission 66724) | Reference soil microbial communities from the Hubbard Brook experimental Forest, New Hampshire, USA - Hubbard Brook CCASE Soil... | ecosystem: Environmental > Terrestrial > Soil >... | reverse complement strand
GGCGGAGTTGCCGGCTGGAACCGAGATGGTGATGCCTGGAGACAACGTTTCGCTGGTGATTGAGCTCATTACTCCAGTTGCGATGGAGAAGGGCTTGCGGTTTGCCATTCGCGAAGGCGGACACACGGTGGGCGCGGGGACGATTGCAGAGATTGTGCAGTAAGGCAAAGTTAGAAGTCAGAGGTAAGAATGCAGAAGTAAGAACTGAAATGAAAACTTCTGCATTCTGAATTCTTACTTCTGCATTTGACCGTTGGTTCTTTCCTTCCGGAGACGCCGGGAGGGGTTAGAGAGAGTGAAACGTGATTGGAAAAGAAAGAATTCGCATCCGGTTGAAGGCTTACGACTACCGCATCCTGGACCAGTCGACGGGCGAGATCGTGGAAACGGCGCGGCGCACTGGAGCACAGATTGCGGGGCCGATTCCATTGCCCACGATGAAGAACAAGTACTGCGTGCTGCGTTCGCCGCACGTGGATAAGAAGTCGCGGGAGGAGTTTGAGATCCGCACGCATAAGCGGTTGCTCGATATTCTGGAGCCGACGCAGCAGACGGTGGACGCGCTGATGAAGTTGGATCTGCCGGCGGGCGTGGATGTGGAGATTAAGGCATTCGGGAAAGAGCATAAGTAGAACTGGCAGGCGCGGGCTGCGCCCGCGGAACGGACGAATACGTCCGTTCCCACACGAGCAGATTTAGCTCCCCAGCCAATAGCAGTTGCTACCAAGCGACTCGCCATGCTGGGAATGGAGATAGAGATGGCAACTCGGGTTACTGGCATTTTGGGCAAGAAGGTTGGCATGACGCAACTGTTTGACTCGAAGGGCGACGTGCGCCCGGTCACAGTGCTGCAGGCCGGTCCTTGCGTAATTACGCAGCATAAGTCGGCGACGCGGGATGGCTACGAGGCGGCCCAGATTGGGTTGGTCGAGTTTGTGAAGGAATCGCGGCTGACCAAGCCGGCGCGCGGGCACCTGGCGAAGAACAATCTTCCGCCGGTGAAGTTCATGCGCGAGGTGCCGCTCGAGACCGATGGCGCTGCCGATAGCGACGTCACGGTGAAGGTTGGCGACCGGGTGCTGGTTGAGATTTTTGAAGGCGAGAAGTTTGTCGACATCGTGGGAGTGAGTAAGGGAAAAGGCTTCCAGGGTGTGGTGAAGCGGCATCACTTCGCTGGCGGTCCGAAGTCGCATGGATCGATGTTCCAGATTACGGGATCGATTGGGTCGTCGGCGTTTCCTTCGCGCGTGTTCAAGGGGATGCGCATGTCGGGACACATGGGCCATGATCGGGTGACGCAGCGCAATCTGCGCGTGCTGGGTGTAGACAAAGAAGAAAATCTGCTGGTGGTCGAGGGCAGTGTGCCCGGGCCGCAGGGCGGGTACATCGTCATCATCAAGGCGAAGAAGCCGCCCAGAGAGCGGCGCGGATTTGCGGGTTCGGCTACGGTCGATCCGTTAAAGGCGGCGAAGAGAGCGGCCAAGAAGGCATAAAAACAGTGGCCAGTGGTCAGTGGTCAGACAGAGCTAAGCAATATGGCAACTATTGATATTTACAATTTGAGCGGCGCTAAGGTCGGGTCGTTCGATCTTGCCGATGAGATTTTCGGCGCGGTGAATGAGGATCTGCTTTGGGAGGCGGTGAAGCATTACCGCGCCGGGCAGCACGCCGGCACGCACGCTACCAAGGCCCGGTGGCAGGTTTCTGGTTCGGGCAAGAAGCTGTGGAAGCAGAAGGGCACGGGGCGGGCGCGTATCGGCTCGATCCGTTCGCCACTTTGGCGGCATGGCGCGACGGTGCACGGTCCGGTGCCGCGGTCGTATGACTATGCTTTCCCCCGCAAGAAGCTTTTGGGTGCTCTTCGTTCAGCGCTGGCGGCTAAGTTTGCCGATGGCAAGCTGACCGTGGTGAATGCGTTCGATATGAAGGACGCTAAGACCAAAGGGTTCCGGGCGGCGCTGGATGCGCTGAAGGTTGAAAAGACGGTGCTGATCGTGGAAGCTCCGAACGCCGCGAATCGGAACCTAGAGCTGAGTTCGCGCAATATTAAAGGGCTGGAGTTGATCCCGGGCAATGAGGTTCATCCCTATCACCTGTTGAAGTATGATCGCGTGATTTTTTCGCATCCGGCGATCGAGAAGTTGCAGCTTACGCTGAAAGACACTTTGCCCAAGCGGCAGCGCAAGACGAAGGAAGATGAAGGCGCGAAGAAAGCGTCGGCGGCTCCGCGGAAGCGCACGCGAAATGAAAAAGCGGCGGAGGTAGCCTGATGAAATCCGCATACCAGATCATTCGGCGTCCGGTGATCACGGAAAAAGGCTTGGCGATCAAGGAAAACCAGAACACGCTGGTCTTCCAGGTGGCGCCCAAGGCGACGAAGACGGAGATCAAGCAAGCGGTGCAGGCGATTTTCAAGGTGAAGGTGTTTTCCGTGCGCACGGCTACTTATCCGGGAAAAGAGCGGCGGCGGGGGAAGTTTGCCGGCTACCGTCCGGACTGGAAGAAAGCGTATGTGCGGCTGCGGGCGGGCGAGAAGATGCCGGAGTACGCGCAGAATTTGTAAGGCGGGGAAAGCAGATTCCTCACCGGCAAAGAACGCCGGTTGGGAATGACAAAAAGAATTCAGAGCTGATTATGCCAATCAAGACTTATCGACCTACGACGCAGACGTTGCGCTATCGCACGACGATCGTCAACGACGACATTACGACGAAGAATCCGCATAAGCCGCTGCTTGAGCCCAAGCCGCGCACCGGCGGCCGGCGCAATTCGGGCGACATGACGATGCGGTTCATTGGGGGCGGGCATAAACGCAAGCTGCGGATCATTGATTTCAAGCGCGACAAGACTGGGATTCCGGCGACCGTGGTCAGCATCGAATACGATCCCAACCGTTCGCCGCGCATTGCGCTGCTGGCGTATGCCGACGGGGAGAAACGGTACATCCTTCAGCCGGAAGGATTGAAGGTGGGGCAGAAGGTGATCAGCGGTCCTGAGGCGGATATTCTGGTGGGCAACGCGCTGCCGCTGCGTAATATTCCTCCCGGAACGCAGATTCATAATCTGGAACTGAAGCCCGGCAAGGGGGCGCAGATGGTGCGCTCGGCGGGCGGGGCGGCGCAGTTGGTCGCGAAGGAATCCGATTATGCGCTGGTGAAGCTGCCTTCGGGCGAGACGCGGAAGATTTCGCAGGATTGCATGGCCACCATCGGGCAGGTCGGCAACCTTGATCACGAGAACATCACGATCGGCAAGGCAGGACGCTCACGATGGCTGGGAAAGCGTCCGCATAACCGTGGCGTATCGATGAATCCGGTGGACCATCCGCATGGCGGTGGTGAAGGTAAGACTTCGGGCGGCCGGCATCCGGTGACGCCCTGGGGGCAGCCTACGCGCGGGTATAAGACGCGGAATAACAAGCGGACGGATAAGTTTATTGTGAATGACCGGCGGAGTAAGTAGCGCTGCCGGCGGAAGCAGATTCCTCTGGTCGCTGCGCGACCTTCGGAATGACAAGTTTTTGAGGGTGAGAGTTAATTTATGGCACGTTCAACCAAGAAGGGCGCGTTTGTGGATGGCTTCCTGATGGCGCGGGTGGAGGGTATGAATTCGCGCAACGAGAAGAAGGTGTTGCGCACCTGGTCGCGGCGGTCCACCGTGGTTCCGGAAATGGTGGGTCACACCATCGCGGTACACAACGGCAAGAAGTTTATTCCGGTGTATGTCACCGAGAACATGGTGGGGCACAAGCTTGGCGAGTTCAGCTTTACGCGCAACTTCAAGGGTCACTCAATGCGGGCGGCTACGGAAGTAGCGGCGAAGCCGGCGGGCATTCCGGGAGGTCCGGGAGCGATTACTCCGTCAGCACCGGCAGCGGCGCCGCCGAAGGCATAAAATAGCTTTTAGCCATTGGCTCTTAGCCGTTAGCTAGAACCAAGAGCGAAGAGCACGGGGCTTGGAACAGAGACGAACATATGGAATTTCGAGCGGAAATGCGTTACTTGCGAGTCTCGCCGCAGAAGGCGCGCCTGGTACTGGAATTGATCAAGGGGCGCAAGGTGGAAGAAGCGCGTAATACCCTGCTGTTCACCAAGAAGCGGGTGGCGGCGCACGTGGGCAAATTGCTGCAGTCGGCACTCGACAATGCCAACTTTCTCAGTGCCGAGAAGAATCTGGATATCGAGCTGGACAACCTGTATGTGAAGAGCGCCATCGCCAATGACGGGCCGCGCATGAAGCGTATTCGTCCGGCGCCGCAGGGGCGGGCTTATCGGTATCAGCGGCGCATTGCTCATATCACGCTGGTGTTGGCTGAGCGCGGGAACGGTTCGGCTCGGGTTGCGAGTGGCGGGACTGCGGCCCCGGCTAAGCGGCGTGCGCCGGTGGCGAAGAAGGCCGCGAGTGGCGGTAAGAAGAAGGCGGCTGCAAAGTAAGGGGTTGGCACCCAGCGGCTGCGAAGTAGCGGCAAAAAGCAGGTTCCTCACCCGCGCTTCGCGCGAGTTCGGAATGACAAAGGTTCGGTTTTGCGCAGGCTCGGAATGACAAGAGTTTGATTAGGGTTCAGGGATTGATTAGGAGAAGCAATGGGACAAAAAGTCCATCCTTATGGTTTTCGGCTCGGCTATACCAAGCCGTGGAAGTCGCGCTGGTTTGTGGAGCGGGACTACGACAAGCTGCTGCTTGAGGACATCAAGCTGAAGAATGAGTTGAAGGACAAGCTGAAGTCGGCGGGCGTTAGCGCGATTGAGATCGAGCGGCCGGGCAACAAGCTGCGCATCATTATCAAGACGGCGCGGCCGGGAATTATTATCGGGCGCAAGGGAGCGGAAATCGACAAGCTGAAGGGCGACTTGCAGAAGCGGACGTCGCGCGAAGTGTTTGTCGACATCCAGGAAGTGCACAAGCCTGAGCTTGATGCGCAACTGGTTTCGGAAGCGATTGCTTTGCAGCTCGAAAAGCGCGTGGGTTTCCGCCGGGCTATGCGCAAGGCGGTTGATTCGGCGCTGCGGTTTGGTTGCAAGGGTATAAAGGTGCGGGTGAGCGGACGATTGAACGGCAATGAAATCGCGCGCTCGGAGTGGTATCTGCAGGGACGGTTGCCGCTGCACACGTTGCGGGCTGACATCGAATACGGATTTTCGGAAGCAAGGACCACTTACGGCGTGATTGGCGTGAAGGTCTGGGTGTACAAGGGTGAGATTCTTCCGGCTAAGAAGCGGGAGCAGACTACGGGTGTGGGAGCGTTTTAAGAAAGTGGCCAGTGGTCAGTGACCAGTGGCCAGTAGGATCAAAAGCGAACTTGGCTAAAGGCCAAGAGCTGAAAGCTAAGAGCTAAGAGCTGACTTTATGTTGATGCCAAAGAAAGTTAAGTATCGCAAGCAGCAGCGCGGGCGCATGACCGGCAAGGCCTGGCGCGGCAGCACGCTGGCGTTTGGGGATTTTGGGCTGAAGGTGCTCGAGCCCGGGTGGATCACCGACCGGCAGATTGAAGCCAGCCGCGTGGCCATGACCCGCTTTGTGAAGCGCGGCGGAAAGATCTGGATCCGGGTGTTTCCGGACAAGCCGGTGACTAAGAAGCCGGCCGAAACCCGTATGGGCAAGGGCAAGGGCGCCCCTGATCATTGGGTTGCGGTGGTGCGTCCGGGAAAGATTTTGTTTGAGATGGAAGGGGTCACGATTGTGGATGCGACCGAGGCCATGCGGCTGGCTTCGCACAAGTTGCCGCTGCGTACGACTTTGGTCAAGCGGGAAACGGCGCATTAGAAAACGGAAACCAGAAACTGGGAACTGATTTTATGAAATCCGACAAGATACGCAACTTAACCGACGCCGAGCTCCAGCACCAGGGGCAGGATCTCGCGGACCAGCTGTTCAAGCTGAAGTTTCAGCTGAATATGGGCCAGACCGAGAGCCTGAAGAAGATTCGCGGGCTGCGCAAGGATATTGCGCGGGTCAAGACAATTCTGGGCGAGCGTACGCGCTTGGCCGCAACGGAGAAACGCTAATGGCGGAAACCGCAAGCAAGAAGTCCGCAACGCCGCCGAGTGAGCATGTGCAGGGCCGGCGCAAGGAAGTGGTGGGAGAAGTGGTCGCCAACCGCATGCAAAAGACCATCGTGGTGAAGGTGACGCGGAAGAAGGCGCATCCGTTCTACGGCCGGGTGGTGGCGAGGAACAAGAAGTTTTACGCGCACGACGAGAAGAACGAAGCGCATGTGGGCGATGTGGTGCGGATTGAGGAGACTCGTCCACTCTCGAAATTGAAGCGCTGGAAGCTGAAGGACATTGTGCGCAAGACGACGCTGGTGCCGGAGATCGCGCTAGAGCAGGACGTTAAGTAGGGAAGCGCCGCCGGGCGCGGCCTTCGGTCGATGTCTGCGGGGCGGGTTCCAGTGAGTCCGAGATCCTTCGCGGCAAAGAACGCCGCTCGGGATGACAGAGTGAACGGGAGATTGCCATGGCTGTGATGATGAGAAGCATGCTGGAGGTGGCCGACAACTCCGGCGCCCGCAAGCTGCAGATGATTCTGCCGCTCGGCGGCTCGACCGGACTGAATGCCGGCCTCGGCGACATAATCACCGCCGCGGTGAAGGAAGCGGCTCCCGACGGGCAGGTGCAGAAGGGGAAAGTGGTGAAGGCGGTGATCGTGCGCACGCGCAAGGAGCATCGACGGCGCGACGGCACCTACATCCGCTTCGACCAGAACGCCGCGGTGCTGATCAATGATGCCGGCGAGCCGGTGGGGACGCGCGTGTTTGGTCCGGTGGCTAGGGAGTTGCGCGAGAAGAAGTTCTTGAAGATTGTGTCTTTAGCACCCGAAGTTATTTAGTACCTAGTACCTAGAAACAAGAATCAGGAATTGAGAACTGGAATGCGAACTGTCAGCACAGTACACAAGCGAGTGGATATTCGCCGCAACGACACCGTGAAGGTGATTACGGGGCGGGACAAGGGCAAGGAAGGACGCGTGCTGCGCGTGTTTCCCGATGACACGAAGATTCTGGTGGAACACGTGATGATGGTGAAGAAACACGTGCGCCCGAACCCGCAGCGCAACATCAAGGGCGGGATTGCCGAGCAGGAGAGCCGCATTGCGCTTTCCAACGTACAACTGGTCTGCCCAACCTGTGGCCCGGTACGCATTGGACATGAGGTGCGCGGCGACCGGAAGGTGCGGGTTTGCAAGAAGTGCGGAACCACGTTGGATAAATAAGGCTGGATAAGTAGCTAATCAAATCTTACGAACCGGTAGCCACTCCGACACCGTGAGAGAGAGTTGAAGAAACGCTATGGCTAAGGATAAGAAAGCATCGAAGGATTCGTCGCAGGAGCAGAAGGCTCCGGCTCAAGCGCACCACAGCGCCAAGGAACGGCCGCGGCTGCGCGCCAAGTTCGACAAGGAAGTGGCGCCGGCTCTGTTGAAGGAGCTCGAGCTGAAGAATGCGATGGCAGTCCCGCGGTTGAACAAAATTGTCGTGAACATGGGTATGGGCGAGGCCACGCAGAATTCGAAGGTGATGGATCCCGCGGTGAACGAGCTGGGACAGATCACCGGGCAGAAGCCGATCATCACCAAGGCTAAGAAGTCGATTGCGGCGTTCAAGGTGCGCGAGGGACAGGCCATTGGAACCATGGTGACGCTGCGCGGCGACCGCATGTACGAATTTTTCGACCGGCTGGTGAATATCGTTCTGCCGCGGGTGCGTGACTTCAAGGGAGTTTCCACCAAGTCGTTCGATGGCCGCGGCAATTACACGCTGGGGCTGCACGACCAGTTGATCTTTCCGGAGATTCTTTACGAGAAGGTCGACAAGCAGAAGGGTATGAACGTCACCATCGTGACCACGGCGGCGAATGACAACCAGGCGCGCACGTTGTTGAAGCATCTGGGCATGCCGTTCCGGGCGCAGTAAGTTCAAAGTTTCAAGGTTTCAGAGTTTCAAGGTTTCAAAGCTTCGGAGTGCGGCGTTTAAAGATTCGACGAGAAAAGGTTCTTTAAGGATTTCATGACTACAGCGAAACGAGTGAAAGACGCGAAAATCGAAAAGAAGTTTGAAGTGGCGCGGACCAAGGGTGAGAAGACGCCCAAGTTCTCCACACGCCGGCACAACCGTTGCAAGCGCTGCGGACGGCCGCGGGCTTATCTGCGGAAGTTCGGGCTGTGCCGGTTGTGCTTCCGGCAGCTTGCGCTGCAGGGAGAGATTCCTGGAGTGGCGAAGTCGTCTTGGTAGCGCGGCGGGAGTGTGCCGGCTGAGATTCCCTCGGCAAGCTCGGGACAGGCTCTTCGCGAGACCAAAACCGTCTCGCTCAGGATGACAATACCGTTAAGAAGTAAGGGAGCCGCCGCAGGTTCTCCGCTGAACGCGGAGCGAACGGGTGGCGAGAGGAGAAGCAAACGATGAGGTTGACCGATCCGGTGGCAGATATGTTGACGAGGGTGCGAAACGCGCTGCAGGCGCGGCACCAGAAGGTGGACGTTCCGGCGTCCCGGCTGAAGGTGGAGATCGCCCGCATCCTGAAGGAAGAAGGTTACATTTCGAACTTCAAGGCCACGGAGGAGGAAGGTCACAAGGTCATCCGGATCTATTTGAAATACGGCGCGCACAACGAAGCGGCGATTTCAAAGGCGGAGCGCGTTTCGCGCCCTGGCTGCCGCGTCTACGTGCGCCGCAGTGAGATTCCTCGCGTGTTAGGCGGGATGGGGATCAACATTCTCACGACACCGCGCGGGGTGATGACCGGACGCCAGGCGCGCAAGGAAGGCGTGGGCGGCGAGTTGTTGTGCGAGATCTGGTAGAGGAGCAGTTGCCAGCTGCCAGCCGTCAGCCTTCAGTAAGGGCGCGGTTGTCAAGAAGCTGAGGGCTGAAAGCTGAGAGCTTAAAAACTTATGTCACGAATTGGAAAAAAGCCGATCCCGATCCCCAAAGGGGTGACGGTCAAAATCGAAGGCAACACGGTATTGGTGCAGGGGCCGAAGGGCAAGCTGGATACGGCTCTTCCCTCGGGCATCAAGGTGGAGCAGAAAGACGGGAACCTCGTCGCCATTCGCGAGAACGATTCGCAGGCTGCCCTGCACGGACTGGCGCGCGCCCTGGTCAATAATGCGGTCGAAGGCGTGACCAAGGGCTGGACGCGCGAACTGGAAATCGTCGGCATTGGCTATCGCGCCGAGATGAAGGGCAAAGGAACGGTAGTGTTCAGCCTGGGCTACTCGCATCCCATCGAATATCCGCTGCCTACTGGCGTCGAGGCTGCCGTTGATCCCAAGCAGACGAAGATTGCTCTTACTGGAATCGACCGGCAGCAGGTGGGCCAGGTGGCGGCGGAAATGCGGTCGCTGCGTCCGCCTGATCCTTACAAGAATAAGGGTGTGCGGTATGCGGGCGAGAGATTGAAGAAGAAAGTGGGCAAGACCGGAGCGAAGTAACCCGTCGGGTCCTTGGCTAACGACCAATGACCAACGACCAAGGATAGATTCTATGTTTACCAAGAAATCGAAGAACCAGAAGCGCGGCCACATTCACGACCGCATCCGCAAGAAGATGCAGGGAACGGCGGAGCGTCCGCGGCTGAATGTTTATCGTTCGCTGAATCATATTTACGCGCAGGTCATCGACGATCTGCACGGCCAGACGCTGGTTTCGGCGAGCTCGGCCGAGGGCAAGAAGGAAGACCGGCGTACGGGCGGCAACGTGGCGGCCGCGAAGGCACTCGGCAAAACGATTGCGGAGCGCGCCAAGGCCAAGGGAGTAAGCAAAGTTGTGTTTGACCGCGGCGGCTACATTTATCACGGGCGGGTGAAGGCGCTGGCGGATGCGGCGCGTGAAGCGGGATTGCAATTCTAAATAAAGCTCTCAGCTGTCAGCTCTCAGCTATTAGCTGGAGCGACAAGCTGAAAGCTGATAGCTGATAGCTGAAAGCTGGGTTTAAAGAATGCCAACTGTTATCAAGAAGCTCGATGCAAATTCGTTCCAGTTGAAAGACCAGGTCGTGGCCATTAACCGCGTCACCAAGGTGGTGAAGGGCGGCAAGAATCTTTCGTTTGCCGCGCTGGTGGTGGTGGGCGACCCCTCGGCGGCGGTGGTGGGGCACGGGGCGGGCAAGGCCAAGGAAGTTCCGCAGGCGATCCGGAAGGCGATCGAGGCGGCGAAGAAGAATCTGATCAAGGTCAACCTGACGCAGACTTCGATTCCGCATCTGGTGCTGGGACGCTATGGGTCCGGGAAAGTGCTGCTCAAGCCGGCTCCGGAAGGCACGGGCGTGATTGCGGGGGGCGCGGTGCGTGCGGTGATGACCTCGGTCGGAATTCAGAATGTGCTGACCAAGTCGATCGGCACCACGAATCCGCACAACGTGATCAAGGCGACTTTTGACGCGCTCCGGCACTTGAAGAGCCGGGAGAGTGTTGCGGCTATGCGTGGCAAGACGGTGCAGGAGCTTTAGAGAGTACCTGGTACCTAGTACCCGGTACCTAGAAACGGCACGGGGATTGAGGAATTGACGATGACTACGAAGAAACCGAAGGCGGTGGCCGGAAAAATTCACCTGAAGTGGGTGGTTTCGGCCATTTGTGCCCCGGTGAAACAGAAGCTGGTGGTCAAGGGATTGGGATTCACGCGCTTGAACCAGGTGATCGAGCGTCCGGATAATCCGGCGATTCGCGGTATGGTGGCGAAGGTTCCGCATCTGGTTGAGATCTTGAAGTAAGGAAGCGCGCCAAACGCGCGAGTTAGCATTCTCGCAAAGAACGCGAGAATGTTCGCGCGGCGCGCCCAGATCCTTCGCGAGACAAAAGGCGTCTCGCTCAGGATGACAGAGATCAGAGGTTTGAGATCATGAATTTATCGAACATTCGAGCACCGAAGAAGGCGTCGGAAAAGCGTAAGCGTGTGGGGCGCGGTATGGGCTCCGGCATGGGCAAGACTTCGACCCGTGGACACAAGGGGCAGCGCTCGCGCACCGGTATGCGGCTGATCCGCGGTTTTGAAGGCGGCCAGATGCCGCTGCACCGGCGGATGCCGAAGCGCGGCTTCACCAACATCTTCCGTAAGGAATTTAACATCGTCAGCCTGGAGCGGTTGGTGGCGCTGGCCGCGGATCTGCAAGCGGCGCCCATTACGCCTGAAGTGCTGCGCAAGGCGGGAGTGATCAAGGCCAAGCTGCCGGTGAAGATTCTTGGCGATGGCGAGCTGACGATTGCGATTACCGTGCATGCTCACAAGTTCTCCAAAGCGGCGCAGGAAAAAATCACCAAGGCGGGCGGCAAGGTTGAGGTCTTGCAGTAATGTTCGAGAAGCTGGCTAACATCTTCCGCATCCCGGACCTGCGCAGGCGCGTTCTGTTTACGCTGGCCATGCTCGCGATCTACCGGCTGGGCGGACATCTTCCCACACCGGGCGTCAACTTCCTGAAGCTGGAACAGTACTTCCAGAATAACGGGGGATCGCTTCTCGGTTTTGTGGATCTGATGTCCGGCGGCAACTTTCGCCGCCTGACTATCTTTGCTCTGGGCATCATGCCGTACATCACGGCATCGATCATTCTGCAGCTTTTGACCGTGGTCTATGAGCCGCTGGCCAAGCTGCAAAAAGAAGGCGAACTGGGGCGCAAGAAGATTACGCAGTGGACTCGCTACATCACCGTGATTCTCAGCGGTGTGCAGTCGTTCGGTATTGCCTTTGGGTTGCAGAAAGCCGGGGACTACGTGCTTCATCCTGGTCCCGGATTCATTTTGATGACCATGCTGACCCTGACCACGGGCAGCGCATTCGTCATGTGGCTGGGTGAGCAGATTACTGACCGCGGTATCGGCAACGGCATGTCGTTGCTGATTTTTGCCGGTATTGTCGTAGGCCTGCCGCGGGGCGTGACGGAACTCTTCGATAAGGCCAAGAACGGAACCTGGGGAGCGATTACTCCGGTGCTTATGGGCGGCCTGATCGTATTCATGATCGCGGTGGTGGCGTTCATCGTTTACGTCGAACGCTGCGAGCGGCGCATCCCGGTGCAATACGCCAAGCGCGTGGTGGGACGCAAAGTGATGGGTGGCCAATCCACTCACTTGCCCTTGCGCGTGAATGCCGGCGGCGTGATGCCGGTCATCTTCGCATCGTCGATTCTCACGTTGCCGCAGACCATCGGCTATGGCCTGAAGAACCACCGCTACTTTGGCGAGTTATTCAGCCTGCTGGGATTTGGCGAGCCGCTGTATACGTTGTTGTATGCGATCGGCATCATCTTCTTCGCATACTTCTATGTGTCGATCGTTTTCAATCCCAGCGAAGTTGCCGACAACATGCGGAAGTATGGCGGGTTCATTCCCGGCATTCGTCCGGGCAAACGCACGGCCGATTACATCAACGAAGTTCTGACCCGCATCACGCTGGTGGGCGCGCTGTATCTGATCATCATCTCCTTTATTCCGGAGTGGATGATCACCGGCATCCACTTGAACCATTTGCCGTTCTGGCTGGGAGGGGGGCTGTTTGAGCGCCTTCCGGTGTGGATGACCAATGGGTTGGGAGTGAACTTCTATTTTGGCGGAACCTCGCTGCTGATTGTGGTGGGAGTGGCGATGGATACGGTAACGCAGATCGAGGCGCAGCTCATCATGCGCCATTACGATGGATTTACGCCGCGCAGTGGACGCATTCGCGGCCGCAGGAACTGGTCGTAAACGTATTTGGTAATTGAGTAATCGGGTAATTTGGCAATTTGAGACCGGCGGAAAAGTTCCTTCAAATTACAAACTTACCCGATTACCAAATTACAAATTTGGGTTGGGGTTGCTGCACCTGGGCAGTCTTGCGGGAGGCTGGCCGGGAAAACTGTTCGGGAGGCTTTGGCCAACTCGATGGCGCAGGAAACCTCACGCGACGTAGGTCCCGTGGTTCTGCTCGGTCCGCCGGGCGCCGGTAAAGGCACTCAGGCGAAGCGGATCATGGAACGGTATCAGGTCCCGCAGGTGTCCACGGGAGACATTCTGCGGCAGAACGTGGCCCTGGGCACGGAAATCGGGGTGGCTGCCAAGGCGGTCATGGCCCGGGGAGAACTGGTTTCCGACGATCTGGTTTGTGAAATGGTCCGGCAGAGGCTGATCCAGCCGGATTGCAAACGGGGCTATATTCTGGATGGCTTTCCCCGGACTGCAGCGCAGGCCGGGTGGCTAGATGCTTTGCTTGACGACAAGTTCTTTGACAATTCACGTCCGACGCGCGCCTGGCCAATTGTGATCCGGTTGGTCGTGGACTATAATCAATTATTGCTCCGGATTACTGGACGCCGTTCTTGTCCCACCTGTGGACGGATCTATAATGTCCACTTCCAGCCGCCCCGCGTCGATGAACTTTGTGACCTCGACGGGTCGAAGCTGGTGACCCGCAATGACGACCGGTTGGAAGTGATTCAGCCCCGTATAGCGGCCTACCAGGAGCAGACCACGCCCGTGGCGGAATATTACCAGAGCACGGGAAGATTGATTTCAGTGAACGGCGACCGGCCGATGGACGAGGTTACGGAGCAGATTTTCAGGATTATTGAGGACCATAACGCGTAGGAATGGCGATTGTGTGCAAATCGACGGCAGAGATTGAGCGGATGCGGCAGAGCGGCCGCATCGTGCGTCAGGTTCTCGATCATGTGCGTTCGCTGGTAGCACCGGGCGTCACCACCATGGATTTGGAGCGAGCCGCCGACAAGAAGATCGCGGAGTTGGGGGCCAAGCCGGCGTTTAAGGGCTATTTCGATTATCCCTGCGTGTTGTGCACGTCGGTGAACGAGGAGATTGTGCATGGCATCCCGTCAGAAAAGCGGGCGCTGAAAGATGGCGATATCGTTTCGATCGATTGCGGCGTGGTGCTCGATGGTTACTACGGCGACGCTGCGATTACGGTTCCGGTCAGCTCGGTGAAGCCGGAGTTGCACAAGCTGCTGACTGTGACCGAGGAATCGCTCTACCGCGGCATCGACCAGGCGCTCATCGGCAATTCGGTGGGCGATGTGGGAGCGGCGGTGCAGGAACATGTGGAAGCTGCCGGTTTCAGCGTGGTTCGTGAATTTGTGGGACACGGCATTGGGACCCGCCTGCACGAAGAGCCGCAGGTGCCGAACTTCGGAGCCCGTGGTCATGGAGCGAAATTGCGCGAGGGTATGGTGCTCGCTATCGAGCCCATGGTGAACTACGGCAAGCCGGAGACACGCGTGCTCGGTGACAAGTGGACGGCGGTTACGGCGGATGGCAGTTTCAGCGCGCATTTCGAGCATTGCGTCGCCGTGACGAAAGATGGGCCGGTGATTTTGACAAGATAGTGGCCAGTGATCAGTGGCCAGTAGGATCAAAAGCGGTTGCTGGTCAATGATCACGGGCCACTGACCACTGATTCTTAAGGAGTCGATGAGCAAAGAGGACGCGATTGAAGTGATGGCCGTGGTTCTGGAACCGCTGCCCAACGCCATGTTCAAGGTGGAACTGGAGAATAAGCACCAGGTGCTGGCGCATGTGTCAGGCAAGATGCGCAAGAATTTTATTCGTATCCTGCCCGGCGATAAGGTCGCGGTGGAGCTTTCACCCTACGACTTGAATCGCGGCAGAATTGTATATCGCTATAAGTAGAGCGTTTAGGAATCGGAAATGAGATTATGAAAGTACGAGCATCGGTTAAGAAAATCTGTGACAAGTGCAAGGTCATCCACCGCAAGGGTGTGGTGCGGGTGATCTGCGTCAACACGAAACACAAGCAGCGCCAGGGTTAAATCCCTGCTGCCCTTTAAGGGAGTCTAAGGACAAGCTATGGCACGTATCGCAGGCGTCGACTTACCGCGCCAGAAGCACATCAACATCGCGCTGACCTACATCTATGGCATTGGGCATCCGCGCGCCGGCAGCATTCTCGACGAGGCGAAGGTGGACCCGATGAAAAAAGTCCAAGACCTCAGCGAAGAGGAAGTGAACCGCATCCGCACGGTCATCGAGCAGCAGGGGATGGTGGAGGGCGATCTGCGCAAGGAAGTTTCGATGAACATCAAGCGGCTCATCGAAATCGGCTCCTATCGCGGATTCCGTCACCGCCGTAACTTGCCGGTCCGCGGACAGCGCACCCATACCAACGCGCGCACCCGCAAAGGCCCGCGCAAGGGAACGGTCTCGACCAAGAAGAAGGCGACGTCGAAAACGTAAGAAACCAGTTCTCAGTTCTCAGTTCTCGGTTCTCAGTTAAAACCGGGACTTACTGAGAACTGAGAACTGAGAACTGAGAACTGGAAAATGGCAAAACCAGTAGCAGCGGGCGGCCCGGCCGCACCGGAGAAAAAAGGCAAAAAGAAGACGTTCAAGAAGAAGGAGCGCAAGCACGTTCCGCATGGTTTGTGCTACGTGCAGGCTTCTTTCAATAACACGATCGTGACCATCACCGACATGAATGGCAACGTTCTGTCGTGGAAGAGTTCAGGATCGCTGGGCTTTCGCGGATCGCGTAAAGGTACGCCATTCGCGGCGCAGCAGGCGGCATCGAACGCGGCTAATCTGGCGCGCGATCATGGCGTCCGCAGCGTGGATGTGCGCGTCAGCGGGCCCGGCTCCGGCCGTGAGTCGGCGGTGCGCGCGTTGGCGTCGTCGGGTATTGAAGTGCGCTCCATTCGCGATGTGACGCCTATTCCGCACAACGGATGCCGGCCGCCGAAGCGGAGAAGAGTGTAAGGGGACTAGGGTTAGGGGATAGGGATCAGGACAAACTGGATCCCTGACCCCAAGCCCCTAACCCCCGATTTTCGTCCGGGATGAAGGGTGAAGCCAAACCTGTAAACCGGTCATCTAAAAGGAGAACAACTTGGCACGTTATACCGATGCAGTTTGCCGTCTATGCCGCCGCGAGGGCATGAAGCTTTTCCTCAAAGGCGCAAAGTGTTTTAGCGATAAGTGTCCCATCGAGAAGCGCAACTTCGCTCCCGGACAACATGGGAAAGACCGCAAGGCCAAGATTGTTGGCTACGGTTTGCAGTTGCGCGAAAAGCAGAAAGCCAAGCGCATCTACTTCACGCTTGAAGGGCAGTTCCGTAACTACTTCGAGAAGGCTGCGCGCACGCGGGGCGTAACCGGCGAACTGCTGCTGCAACAACTGGAGCGGCGTCTGGACAACGTGGTCTTCCGCCTGGGCTTTGCGCAGTCGCGGCGGCAGGCGCGGCAGTTGGTGCGGCATGGGCACGTCGCAGTTAACAATCGCAAAGTCAACATTCCTTCTTATGAAGTGAGTGCGGGCGAGGAGATTTCGATTCGCGAGAAGAGCAAGAAGCTCACCGTGCTGGAGTTAGCCAAGGAATTTGCCAGCCACGGCACGCTGCCCAACTGGCTGGAAGTGAATCGCGATGCCTACACGGCACGGGTGTTGTCGTTGCCCAAGCGTGAAGATATTCAGCTGCCGGTGAATGAGCAGTTGATCGTTGAACTTTATAGCAAGTAATTCATCGGGCGATCTGGCCATCGGATCATCGGGCGATTTTTAAGTCACCCGATCATCCGATCACAAATCACCCGGTGTTTTCGGTCCACATTTCGAGCCAGATCAGCCTGTCCCGGCATTGACCTGAGTTGGACCACTCAGTGAGCTGGGATTGAGCCAAACGGCCGAAGGAGAAACACATGCTTTGGAAAGGTTTTCAGAAACCGAAACGTCTCGCAGTTGACACTTCCACCCTCACCGACAAGTACGGCATTTTCTGGGCGCAGCCTTTTGAGCGCGGCTTCGGCACTACCGTGGGCAATGCCCTGCGGCGCGTGCTGCTGAGCTCGATTGAGGGCGCTGCGGTTACGGCGGTAAAGATGGAAGGCGTACTGCACGAATTCCAGTCGATCCCCGGCGTGGTGGAAGATGCGACCGACATCATCCTTAACTTGAAACAGATTCCGTTCAAGCTGGCCGGAGATGCGCCGAAAGCGATTTATCTGCGCGCCGACCAGCCCGGCGTGGTCACCAGCGGCATGATCGAAGCTGATGGAGATGTCGAGGTTTTGGATAAAGACGTTTACATTGCAACCGTCAGCGAAGGCGGAAAGCTGGACATGGAAATGAGGCTGAAGCGCGGCCGCGGCTACACTTCCGCCGACAAGAATTTCGATGAGGATCTCGGCATCGGATTCATTCCCATCGATTCGGTGCACTCCCCGGTGCGCAAGTGCAACTACACCGTCGAAGCGGCGCGTCTCGGGCAGATTACCGATTACGACAAACTGACTCTCGAAGTCTGGACCAACGGATCCATTACTCCGGCGGATGCCATCGGCCTGTCGGCCAAGCTGATGAAGGATCACATGAATATCTTCATCAACTTCGAGGAAGAGATCGAAACCGGCACGTCGTCGTCGGACGATCGCAAGCCTGAGATCCATAACGAGAACCTGAACCGGTCCGTCGAGGAGCTCGAGCTTTCGGTGCGCAGCTACAACTGCCTTAAGAACGCGAACATTCAGACCATCGGCGAGCTGGTGCAAAAGACGGAATCGGAAATGCTTAAGACCAAGAACTTCGGCCGCAAGTCGCTGAACGAGATCAAGGAAATACTTTCCTCGATGGGTCTGAGCCTGGGCATGAAGATCGACGAGCATGGCAATGCTGTGCCTGGGCCGACTTCGAATCTGGTGCTGCCGGCTTCGGCTTACGGTCCGGACGATCAGCTGTAAGAACAGTGGTCAGTGGCTAGTGGTCAGTGGTCAGAAACACCAAAGACTCGCTGCTAGCCACTGACTCCAATATTTAGAAACTGAATACTGGCCACTGACCACTGGCCACTGACCACTGAGGTTTCACCCATGCGTCATAAAGTTGCTGGCTATAAACTCGGACGGAACACTGCGCACCGGCGCTCACTGCTGCGCAACCTGGTCACCTCGGTGATCGTCGAAGAGCGCATCGAAACGACCATTCCCAAGGCCAAGGCTGCGAAGCCCATCGTCGAGAAGATGATTACGCTCGGCAAGCGCGGCGATCTCGCTGCCCGCCGTCTGGCCGGCGCTTACCTCATGACTGATGAGGCGCTGGTGAAGCTGTTCGACACTGTCGGACCCCGCTTCGGCGATCGCGAGGGCGGATACACGCGCATCATCCGCACCGGGTGGAATAAGGGCGACGGCGCTGACAAGGCATTCCTCGAACTGCTGGGCAGCGAAAAGGTGCTGGACGAGAAGCGCGAGAAGCGCTCCGAGGCCCGCGCCAAGAAGATGGCTGAAGCCAAGAAAGCCATGGAAGACGCTGAAGCGCAAGCCCAGCACGATGGCGGAGTTGAGCCGGTCAAGGAAGAAGCCGAAGACAAGAAAGAGTAAGGTTCAGGACGGTTGGGTTAAGGCACGGCTTAGGCCGTGCCTTTATTTTTGTGACCTTGAGAATGTTTCATTCGGCGCCTGATTTGGTAGCGTGGACATTTGCCGACGGATCTTTCACGGGTCTTGAGGACGGGAGTTTGGCATGACGCCGCAAGAGCAGAAGGAGCTACTTCTCACGGTTGTAGTAAGGGTGGCCGTTATACAGCTGAAGATCGGTGGATTGTTTCCATTTGGCGCGACGTTAGGCTCGAAGCGCGATGTGAAACTGTTGACGCCGAAGAGTATGAAAAAGAATGTAAGTCGAGAAGAGCTCGACGAATATTGGAAGCGAGAATTGCGGAAGTCAACCGCTGAGGACGAATGCAAAACGGCTTGCTGGTGCGCCGATGTCCTGGTTCCTATGGACGATGGAAGCTTGGTACCCGCCATTTTTGTCAATTTTGAGCATGCGGACGGTTCCGCCGAAGACATTCTTTACCCTTACCGAAAGACTGAAGGCTCAGACGTCGTTCTAGACGTGCCCACTAGCGCGACGACGGAACACAAAATATTTAGCCCGTCCTGAAAGTCAGCGCCTCCCCGTTCGTACATGTCCTCCCGCGTTCCCCGCTGGTAATCTTGCCGTAAGTTGCCAACCAGATAAACTTTCTCTCAGGATGGGATTTACTCGGACACAGCTCGGAATTGCTGTCGGCGTTGCGGCGGTGCTGGTGTTTGGATTTCTCGGCTACATCTGGTGGCTGAGCAATCAGGGACCGGTGCTGGCGCGGTCGGAAGACCACGATCCTTTGACGGGCCTGCCCGTCAGCATCCGCATGAATCCGCTACGCGACCGCACCATTGAACACAGCGCGAACCTCTTCCTTCGCCAGTTGCGCGACGGCCACTGCGACGAACTGCTCTCTGCGTGGGAACACGACTACCACAAGAAGTACGCCCACTTCATTTGCAACTCCGAGGCGCAGCATCCGCTGCTCTCCTGGGAGTTGGCGGAGTGGGAGAGCGCACCGCCGCTGACGATTCTGCAATATCGCGGCAAGCGACTTGTCGGCCCGGGCCAGACCACTACGTACAGGGAACTGTTAACCGTCACTACTGAGAACAAGGACGGGCAGTGGGTGGTGACTAAGTACGACGCGATGTACTGAAGGAAGTCGTTGGTCGTTAGCCTCTAGATTGGAATTCCCTTCATCTTCATCTATACCTCGGTGATTCTGTGTCTCCGTGGTAAAACCTAGGCATGCCTTCCGCCGCCGAGCGTGAACCTTCCGCTTCGCGGAACATCTACGCCTTTGGCCTCACTTCCTTTCTGAACGACACCGCTTCTGAGATGGCGTATTGGGTGTTGCCGGCTTTTCTGGCTTCGCTGGGCGCGGGACCGGCGCAGTTGGGATTGATCGAGGGCGTGGCCGAAAGCGTGGCGTCGTTTGCCAAGCTTTTCTCCGGATATCTTACCGACCATATCCGTCGCCGCAAGCCGGTCGTGGTCGGCGGATATTTTGCTGCCAACGCCGTAAAGCCGCTGCTTGCGCTGGTTACTGCGTGGCCGCAGATTCTGCTGATTCGCTTCACCGACCGCTTCGCCAAAGGGATACGTGGAGCTCCGCGGGACGTGATGGTGGCGGAAACTGTGCCGAAAGAGCAGTACGGCGCGGCATACGGCCTGATTCAATCGATGGATTCCGCCGGAGCTATCGTTGGGCCTTTGGTTGCGCTGGCTCTGCTGGGGCGTTATGGAATTCGCAGCGTGTTCTGGGCGGCCGCAGTTCCGGGAGCGCTGTGTGTGCTGGTCGCGCTGCTGGGCATCCGTGAAAAGCGGCGGGGAGGCGCATTTCTGGCTGGCCCCAGACTCGGGAAGGTGATCACGAATCTTGTATCTCCGGGGAGAGAACGGGTCGCTCTGCCCGCATCCTTCTACTTGGTGCTGGTCGCGGTGACTCTGTTTTCTCTGGGAAACTCGAGCGACATGTTTCTGGTTCTGCGAGCGCAGAATATTGGTGTTCCGCTGGCTCTTGCGCCTCTGCTTGGTTTGGTCTTCAACATTACGTATACGCTCGCGTCCTGGCCCGCCGGATGGTTTAGCGACCACGTCTCGCGGAGGCTGGTCGGCTCCGCGGGTTACGTGATTTTTGCCGCGGTCTATTTTGTCTTTGGGCGCGCGCCTTCAACGCTGGCGATTTGGATCGCGATGGCAGCGTATGGCCTCTATAACGCGCTGACGCAGCCTGTGCTGAAGGCGCTGGTGGTCGAGACTGCGGGCAAGAAGGTGCGCGGACACGCGCTCGGAATTTATTTCTTTGTGACCAGCGTCGCCACTTTGGCTGCTAGTTTGATCACCGGCGAACTGTGGAAGCACTACGGAGCTGCCGTTCCGTTTTACTTTTCGGCGGTGCTGGCGCTGGTTGCGGCGGGGATTTTGCAGGCTGCGAGGGGCGGTCCACGCATAACCGCGGAATGACGCCCGACGGAGTCAGTCTTTCAAATTTGCTAACAGGTTAGTCAGAAACCGAGTGAATCGAGCCGCGATTCAAACCTTTGTTTCGTCTCCAAATCCACCACAAGAAAATGAGTGCCTGGACCCCGATGCCGGCGCAGGTGTCGAGAACAACGTCCTGCCAGCGCCCCGTGCGGGATGGGATGAAGCTCTGGTGCCATTCGTCGAGGCTGGCTACCAGGGCGGTGCCCAGAATCGCGATGGTGGCCCAGCGCGGTGTCCACTTGGTGTTGCTCATTGCCGGCAAAGTGGCCCGCCACGCGCGGAAAAGCAGAACGCTCAGGATGGCGTAGCCGACGACGTGGCCGCTTTTGCGAATGTAGAAGTGCCAGATTTCGAACCGGTCCCAGTCCATGCCGAAGAGGAAATGCAGCACAGGGTAGAGAATGCGGCTGGTGTTGTGGGCCGAGAGCAGCGCGGTGGATTCGATGGCAATGACGATGAGCCAGAGGATCGCGGCGATCCAGGCCATCAGAACGTCGTGGCGGTCGGAGCTCAAGCGGCTGCGTTACTCGACGCCATAGTTGGGAGCCTCGCGGGTGATCATGACGTCGTGGACGTGACTTTCGCGGAGTCCAGCGCCGCTGATGCGGACGAAGCGCGTTTTTTGCAGCAGTTCGGGGATGGTGGCGCAGCCGCAATAGCCCATGCCGGACTTTAATCCGCCAACCATCTGGTGCACGATCATCGCGACTGAACCACGATAGGGAACTCGTCCTTCAATGCCTTCGGGAACGAGTTTGCCCAGGCGGTTGGATTCGCCGTCGTTGGCGGAAACCGCGGCGGAGGAATCGGCTTCCGTGTTCTGGAAGTAACGCTCGCTGGAACCTTGCGCCATGGCTCCGAGCGAGCCCATGCCGCGATACGACTTGAAGGAGCGGCCCTGGTAGAGAATGAGTTCGCCGGGACTTTCATCGGTGCCGGCGAAGAGCGAGCCGATCATGACCGCGCTCGCGCCCGCGGCCAGCGCTTTGGTGATGTCGCCCGAATACTTGATACCGCCGTCGGCGATGATGGGAACGCCAGCGTCTTTTACGGCGCGGAAGGCTTCGGCGATGGCTGTGATCTGCGGCACACCGGCTCCGGTGACCACGCGGGTGGTACAGATGGATCCGGGACCGATGCCGACTTTGATGCCGTCGGCTCCGGCGCGGGCGAGTTCGCAGGCGCCGTCGAAGGTGGCTACGTTGCCGGCCAGCAGCTGCATCTCGGGCAGTTTCGATTTGACCAGCTTTACGGCTTCGAGCACTTTTGTGGAGTGTCCGTGGGCGCTGTCGATGGCGAGTATATCGACCTTCGCTTCCGCCAATTCCTGGGCACGCTCGAGAAAATCGCCGGTGGCGCCGATGGCCGCGCCTACACGCAGGCGTCCCTGAGGATCCTTGGCGGCGTTGGGATACTTCAACTTTTTCTGGATGTCTTTTACGGTGATCAGTCCTTTGAGGTTGTATTTGTCATCGACTACGAGGAGCTTTTCGACGCGGTGCTCGTGGAGAATCTCTTCGGCATCTTCGAGCGTGGTGCCTACCGGCACCGTGATCAGGTTTTTCTTGGTCATCACGCGATCGATGGGAATGTCGAAGCGGGTCTCGAAGCGGAGGTCGCGGTTGGTGAGAATGCCGACTAGCTTGCCCTGCTCGGTGATGGGCACTCCAGAGATTTTGTATTTGCGCATGACTTCGAGCGCGTCGCTGACTCTATCGGTAGGCGACATGGTGACCGGGTCGACGATCATGCCGCTTTCCGAGCGCTTCACTTTGTCGACTTCGTTGGCCTGCTGCTCGATCGAGAGGTTGCGATGGATGATGCCGATGCCGCCCTGCTGGGCGAGCGCAATCGCCATGTGCGATTCGGTGACGGTGTCCATGGCGGCGCTGACGATGGGAATGTTGAGGCTGATATTGCGGGTGATCTGGGTCTGGGTGGTGGCCGTCGCGGGAATTACGTCGGAGCGGGCGGGTAAGAGTAGAACGTCGTCGAAGGTGAGAGCTTCGGGTACGGGAAAATGAATCATAGGTTTCTCAGAAATCTCCCAGCTTGTGGGTGAATCTTCATTCTAGAGAGGGCGGAGAAATGAGGCAACCATGGAACGCACTCAATCTTCGACGAACGACTTTAGCCGGGAGAGTGCCTGATCCCACTGCTCAGAAACGAAATCTAGGTATTTCCTGGTTTCTTCAATCGGTTTCGGATCGAATTCGAATAGGTTCTCACGGCCTTTGTGGACGCTGTGCACGATCCCTACACTCTCGAGTACGCGAAGATGCTTGGTGATGGCCTGCCGGGTCAGCCTGGAGCCCTCGGTTAATTGAGAGATCGAATAGGGCTGCCCGGCACAGAGCTTGGCGATCAGCGATAGTCGAACCTCATCGCCGAGCGCGGCAAATATGGGCGCACGGGGCCGCCTCATGGCGGCTGTGCGGCTACGAAGTTTTCGCGACATGGGCCTCGATGTTCTTCATTTGCTGGGTCCAGCCGCCGTCGTTTCTGCGGAATGCTTCGAGACGGCGATCGCTGGGAAGTTTGTCGAATCCGGATTCCGTGAGCACCAGTAGCGTGCCGGTGGCGGTTTTCTCCAGACTGAATTCGACGAGCGTGGTCGGTTCTTTGGAGTAGTCAGGTGAGTAGTCCTCTTTGGCGAGGGACTTGGGATGGGACCAGGTGAAGGAAAACAGGCGCTCGGGCTCCATTTTCTGGACTACGACTTCCCATTTGACGTGTTCATAGCCGGGATGAGTAATGTAGCCACGCGAGATCTGACCTGGGGCGAACGGGCCCTCCAGTTTCACGCGAAACCACTCGCCGAACTCACGGTAATCCGTGAGTGCACGCCAGACGCGCGAAACTGGAGCCTCGAGTTCGATGCGCTTCTCGATGCGATCGGTCATTTAGGCAACCTCCGGGTTGCATATTAACCTAGGGTGAATGGAAATGCAACTGTTTGGTTGCGCTATCCGCTCACGGACAAGCCGATGGAGCAGGTGTTGCTGCGGTGTTTCTAGGGGTAGCCCTGCCTATACCCATCAAGCCGTGCCGACTGAGATTCCTCCGCGCGTGAAGCAAAACACGCGCTGTCGGAATGACCAGTACTGCCTTATGCGACAATCGCAGTCTTGATATCATCACTGGTCTTGGCGGAGGGACTATGCGCAGGCTTAATTTATTGCTGTGTCTTCTGGGAATTTTAACGACCATGGCGGCTGGGCAGCAGTACGATCTCGTCATCGAAGGTGGGCGCGTTATTGACCCCGAGACGGGGTTGGATGCGGTGCGCAACGTCGGGATTCGAGATGGGAAGATTGTTCACGTCTCAGCGGAGGCTTTGAGTGGACGGCGCGTGGTTCATGCTGGCGGGCTGGTGGTTGCTCCCGGGTTCATTGATTTGCACCAGCATGGGCAGGATATGGCGAGCCAGCGGGTCAAGGCGCTCGATGGAGTGACCACCGCGCTGGAGTTGGAGATTGGCGCACCCGACGTGGCACAGTTCCTGAAATCTAAAGAAGGCCATTCGCTGATTCATTACGGCACCTCGGCCAGCCATGCGGCCGCGCGGGCTGCGGTCTTCGGGGCTCCGCTGCCGGCTGAAGTCATCGGAAGGCAGGATGGAAATCCTGAGATTTTGCCCAAGAGTGGACCAGCGACCAATCTGCCGGCGACGCAGGAGCAGATCGAAGCTATGCGGGTGCGCCTGCAGGCGGAGCTTGATGCTGGCGGCCTGGCGGTTGGCATGGGCATTCAATACACGCCGGGAGCGACGCGACTGGAAGTGATTGACATGTTCCGTCTGGCAGCCGAGCGCGGGTTGCCGGTTTACACGCACATGCGTAGCGCGGGACGGATCGAGCCGGGGTCGTCGATTGAGGCGGTCAGCGAGGTGATTGGGGCGGCGGCAATTACCGGAGCTTCGTTGCACATTGTTCACGTCAACAGCACTTGCCTGCGTGATTCGCTGGAGTGTCTTTCGATGATAGAAGGCGCGCGCGCCCGTGGGTTGGATGTGACCACCGAGGCGTATCCCTACATCGCGGGCATGACCGCGGTGAACTCGGCGTTGTTCAATCCGGGCTGGCGGGAAAAACTTGGAATCGATTATGGAGATCTGGTGCTGCCGGACACTGGCGAGCACCTTACCAAGGAGCGCTTTGAGGAGCTGCATAAATCCGACACTGCGCAGGGGGTGCTGGTTTTCGCCAACACGCAGGAAATTGTGGACAAAGTGATTCCTCATCCGCTGGTGATGATTGCCAGCGATGGCGAGGAGGGGCATCCACGCAACGCGGGGACTTACTCGCGGGTTCTGGCGCAGTATGTGCGCGGGAAAGGAACGGTCACGCTGATGGATGCGATCCGCAAGATGAGCTTGATGCCGGCTGAGATGCTGGAGCGGTCGACGCCTGCGGCGCGGCTGAAAGGCAGATTGCGGGAGGGTTGCGACGCCGACATTGTGGTCTTTGATGCAGCGACTATCGGTGACCGGTCTACCTTTGAGAAGCCTATGGAACCGAGTGTGGGGGTGCGGTATTTGGTGGTGGGAGGGACTGTGGTAGTGGATGAAGGGAAGATTGTGCCAGATGTGTTTCCGGGGCGGGCGATCTTGGGGCCGGGGAGAGTTGGTTCCACGGTCGAGCGCAGGTGATGCTCCTCAGGGGAGCTGAAGCGTTGTGCGCCAATACTCTACCTGACCAGTGTGGTGCCGTCCCACGTCCACATTCTGCCGGGAACGGGGAACAAGCTGAAATAGACAACCCGCTGGTGATCCAGAGTTTCGCAGTTTTGGTATAACCAAAACCCAGGAAATGTTTTCAATAGATAGTCAAGTGCGTCAGCCAGAGTAACATCGCTCAGTTCACCCGAAATGCTCGGCACTCCCTGCATGGGCGGGGAGCGCTTCATTCCTGGCAAGTTATAGATGGGCCCCGAAAAGGGGTTGACGGGCTGCCCGATGCTGTGGCCCCGCATGAAAGACTGAACCTCTGGTGCACCGAGGACCGCGTCCAATGCATAATCAGGGTCGGCCCTATCAAACGAGAGGTGAGCGATCCTGACACGGAGGATGTCGGTTTGAACTCCTGTCTCCACAACCCGGATAATCCCATTGCTCCCCTGAGAAACGACAATTCCATTGTCAACGGAGAACATTGTCCGGAGGGTGTCGACAGGATTAGGAGGATAGGGCTTCTCTAGCCAGCGAATTGGCGGCAAACCAGGAACAGTAGACCCGGGAACGAGCGCGCTGCCCCAGCATTTGGCACTATATTGAATAGACCCGGACACTCGCGCTGCCGTGAGAACGCCCATGACAAGTTCCGCCGTGTCAAAGCGTTTAATGACTAGCTGCGGTTGCTGTCCGACTGCTGCAACGTGTAGCAGCAAGGCGAGCAAAGCTGTGGCGAGTACCGTCTTCATGACAAGAACCTTTCCGCACAACATACCATGTCTTGGCTGTGGCGGGGCTGCCTTAGAATGAATCCGAGGAATGATCCGGCGGCGGGACGTTTGTCTTTTACCCCCTTCCGGGCGTATATTAGAAAACTGAGAACTGTTGTGTAATACCGGCATTTGGCGAAGCACACCAGTGGGCGCAAGCCCACTTTTTCGTTGCGGAGGAATCTGCCGGGTGGGTTGGGCTGTAAGTTATTGGATGCATGGCACTTGAGCTTGATCGGGTACGCGAGATTGCGGAGCGGGTAGCGGCCTCCAGCGGGCTGGAAGTGGTCGAAGTCGAGTTTCGCGGGAGTGGCAAAGCCCGGATGCTGCGCGTGTTTTTGGACAAGCCCGGAGCGGCCGCGGGCGATCCGCTGGCGGGAGTTACGCACGGAGATTGTGCCAACTTCAGCCGCGAATTTGGAACCATCCTCGATGTTGAGGATGCGATTCCGACCAGCTATACGCTGGAAGTTTCGTCGCCGGGGTTGGACCGGAAGCTGACGAAGGCGGCTGACTTTGAGCGCTTCGTGGGTAGCCGGATTAAGGTGACGGCGCGGAATCCGGTGAACGGCAATCGGTACTTTGAAGGACGGCTGGAAAGTTTTCGCGAAGGACGGCTGACACTGGACTTGAGCGTAGCCAGCCACAAGTCGCGTAAGAAGATGGGCGCGGCGGCGGGTGAAGGGCAGAAGATCGGGATTGAATTCGCCAATGTGGAGAAGGCGAATCTGGTGCCAGAGATCTAGGTTTCAAGGTTTCAGCGTTTCAAGATTTCAAAGTTGAAGATCGTCCGTAGTACGGTTTTGAAACCTTGAAACCTTGAAACGTTGAAACATTGAAACTTTGAAACTGTTACGCAGTAGGCTGTCTTAACGGAATACGTCATATGGCTAGTGAGCTTTACAACACGATTGACGCGTTGAGCCGCGAAAAAGGGATTGATCCGCAGATTGTGGTTAGCGCGGTGGAAGATGCCATTGTTATGGCTACGCGCAAGTACTACAAGACGCAGGAGAATCTGCGCGCGGAGCTGGATAAAGAGACCGGCAAGATCAATGCCTATGCGGTGAAGACGGTGGTGGAGACTCCGGAGCAGGTGGAAGATCCGCTGCTGCAGATCACGCTGGAAGATGCGCGCAAGGTGGATCCGAACCTGGAAGTGGGGGGAGAGTTGCGGACGCCGAAGGTTACGGAGGGGATCCTCGGGCGTATTGCGGCGCAACTGGCGAAGCAGGTGATCTTCCAGAAGGTGCGCGAGGCGGAACGCGACACGGTCTACAACGAGTACATCGGACGCGTCGCCGAAGTGGTGAACGCAACCGTGAAGCGGGTGGAAGGTCCGGATGTGATCTTCGACATCGGCAAGGCGGAAGCGCGCATGCCGCGCAAGGAGCAATCGCGGCTGGAATCGTTTGCCATCGGCGAGCGGGTGCGGGTGGTGATTGCGCGCGTGGAGAAGGCTTCGAAGGGGCCGGCTGTGGTAGTGTCTCGCGCTGTGCCGGATCTGGTGCAGCATTTGTTCCAGACCGAAGTTCCTGAGATTTACGACGGGACCGTGGTGATCCGCGCGATCGCTCGCGAGGCCGGAGAGCGCACGAAGATTGCAGTGATGTCGAAGGACAAGGACGTGGATGCGGTCGGCGCCTGCGTGGGCATGAAGGGGATGCGGGTGCAGTCGATCATCCGCGAACTGCACGGAGAGAAGATCGACATCATTGAGTATCACGAAGACGCGGTGACTTTCGCGGAGAAGGCGCTGCAGCCGGCTAAGGTTAGCAAGGTTACTGTGGTCGATTCCGGGGGCAAGCATCTCGAAGTTGTGGTGGATGACAGCCAGCTTTCGCTTGCCATCGGCAAGAAGGGGCAGAATGTCCGGCTGGCGGCGAAGTTGCTGGGCTGGAAGATCGACATCAAGAGCGAGGAAGAGAAGCGGCAGGAAGTGGAGCAGCAGATGTCGGCGATGGTGACGCAGACGTCGACGCCGCTGGAAAGCGTGCCGGGCCTGGGTGAAGGATTGGTGGAGAAGTTGGGCGCCGCGGGCGTTACTACGGTGGAAGCTCTGGCCGACATGACGCCAGAACAGCTTGAGGCGATTGAGGGCATTGGGCCGAAGACGGTGGAAAAAATCAGTCTTGCGGTAAATAATTACTTTGCCAGCCTGGAGCCGGGTGCGGCGGTTGAAGGTGAAGTGGTGGCGGAAGGCGAGGCCGTTGCGGCGGAACCTTCCGAGCCGGGTGCGGAAGACATTACCGCGGAAGTTCCTGCGGCCACTGAAGAGGGCACTTTCGAAGCAGAGACGCTTGCCCCAGACGAGAACGACGGGCAGGCGGAGCAGTCCGGGGAACAGCCCGAACCGGAAGCGGAATCCGCTTCCAAAACCACAGAATAATCATGGCACGCTGGCATTACGTTCGACGGCGTGGAACCGAAGAAAAGGACTCCGTGAGGTCGCAATGATGACCTAACTACGACACGGAGAAACGAAAGGCCGGATGAGTAAGGTTCGAATCAACGATCTAGCCCGAGAGCTGGAAGTCAAGAGCAAAGCTATTCTCGACACGCTGGCAGCAGTCGGAGTGACGGAGAAGAAAACGCACTCCAGTTCTCTGGAAGAGCACGAAGCGGAGAAAGTACGGGCGTACATCCGCTCCTCGGCGGAAGGTTCGTCCTCGGCGGGCAAATCCAGTTCGCGCGCGTCTCGCGGCGAAGAAGAAATCAAGACCAAAATTGATCTGTCGAACATTTCCCGTCCCGGGGATGTGCTGAAGGCGATTACGCAGAAGAAGGAAGCCGCGGCGCCGCCGGCAGCTCCGCGTCCAGCTGTTGCGCCGCCGGCACCGGCTCAGGCTCCGGCAGTAGTTCCTCCGGCTGGTGTCAGCCGGCCTGTGGTTGCGCCTCCGGCGGCTAAGCCAGCCGCGGCACCACCAGCAGCTCCGGTGATTGCGCCTCCTGCAGCCCCGATTGTTCCTTCGCGCCCGGTCGTGGCGCCTCCGGCAGCGGCGTCGCCGGGCGCAGCGTCACCTCTGGTTACGCCTCCAGTGCGGCCGCCAGCGCCGCCGCCGCAAGTTCCTGCTGCGGCCGCGCCTCCGGCAGCTTCGGCGAGCACTCCACCGCCGGCTCCGATTGCAGCGCGTCCTGCTCCGCCTCCGCCTCCGCGGATGATTGTTCCGCAGACCGGACCGCGACCTGTATACAAGGCTCCGCTGCGGCCCGCTCCGCCGCCGGTGCAGCCCGGGGTTCCCATTGGTGGCGCGAATCGCCCTGTGCCCGGGCGCCCCGTGCCTGGCCAACCTATTTTTCAGCGGCGTCCTCCGATGGCGGGCGCGGGCCCGGCGGGGGCGCCGCGTCCTCCTTTACGTCCGGGTGAGCGCCGGCCGATGCATCCCACGCGGCAGTCGCCTGCTGGGGCGCGTCCACTGGGTGTAGGACCGGCACTTCCGCCTCCGGGCACGACGCGTCCGGGCAGCCGTCCCGGCGGTCCGGCGCGACGGCCGGGTCAGCGCTATGTTCCGCGGGGCGTGAAGGAAGGCCCGATGAAGGGCTACACGCCGCCGCCGCGCATGGTGGTGTCGAATGAGCCCCTGCCCATTACGCGCAGCATCACGATTACAGAAGGCATCAGCGTGAAGGATCTGGCGGAGAAGCTGGAGATTCGCGCCAAGGATCTGATTTCGCGGCTGCTCTCGAAGGGCGTGTTCGCCACGATCAACCAGACTCTGGACGCGGAACTGGCCAGCGAGATGGCGCGCTTCTTCGGCGCGGATACGAATGTGATTACGTTCGAAGAGCAGACGGCGAAAGAGATCGATGCGGCCGCTGCGGGCGAGGAACTGGTTCCGGAAACTGGGATACGTCCGCCAGTGGTCACGATTATGGGGCACGTGGACCATGGCAAGACCACACTGCTCGATTCCATCCGAATCACGAATGTGGCGGGGGGCGAAGCGGGAGGCATCACCCAGCACATCGGCGCCTACAAGGTGCGGATTACCGACAAGGAATCGCCGGCATTCGGGCGCGAGATAGTATTCCTCGATACGCCCGGTCACGAAGCTTTTACGCGCATGCGGTCGCGTGGGGCAAAGGCCACCGACATTGTAGTTTTGGTCGTTGCCGCCGACGATGGCGTGATGCCGCAGACGATTGAAGCCATCGACCACGCACACGCGGCGGAAGTTCCCATCATTGTGGCGGTGAACAAGATCGACAAGCCGGATGCGTTGCCCGATCGCGTGAAGAAGCAGCTTGCCGATCGGGGCTTGATGCCTGAAGAGTGGGGCGGCAAGACGGTGTTCGTCGACGTTTCGGCTAAGAAGAAAACGAATCTGAATCTGCTGATGGAAATGATTTGCCTGGTTGCCGATCTGGGCGAGCTGAAGGCTACGCCGGAGCGCGCGGCGACCGGAGTTGTGCTGGAGGCGAAACTGGATCGCGGGCGCGGTCCCGTGGCTACGGTGCTGGTGCAGAACGGAACGCTGAACGCGGGCGACAATTTTGTGGTGGGCAACGTCTACGGAAAAGTGCGCGCCATGTTTGACGACCGCGGCGCGCAGTTGCAGACGGCTCCTCCGTCGACACCGGTGGAAATCATCGGGATGGAAGCGTTGCCGCAGGCGGGCGATCAGTTTGTGGTTGTCGCCGATCGCGATAAGGCTCGTGGTATTTCGGAATACCGCGAGCAGAAGTCGCGCGAGGCGGCGCTGGCCAAGAGTTCGCGCGTGTCGCTGGAAGGACTGGCGGAGCAAATTAAGGCAGCGGGCACCAAGGAACTGAACGTGATTCTCAAGGGCGACGTGCAGGGATCAGTGGAAGTGATTACCGACCTGCTCACGAAGCTCTCGAACGAGAAAGTGCGGTTGAAGCTGTTGCGGTCGGGCGTGGGTGCGATTACGGAGACCGATGTGCTGCTGGCCTCGGCGTCGAATGCGATCATTATTGGCTTCAACGTGCGGCCGGAGCGCAAGGCGCAGGAAATCGCCGAGCAGGAAAAAGTGGACATCCGGCTGCATTCGATCATTTACGAATTGCAGGATGAGATCAAGCGCGCCATGAGCGGCTTGCTCGAACCTACGATCAAGGAAACCTACCAGGGTCGCGCCGAAGTGCTCAATGTGTTCCGCATCCCGAAGGTTGGGACCGTGGCCGGTTGCCGCGTGAGCGACGGCTTGATCAAGCGCGATTCCGAGGTTCGGTTGCTGCGCGACAACGTGCAGGTGTTCAAGGGCAAAGTGGGATCTCTGCGCCGCTTCAAGGACGATGCCAAAGAAGTTACGAACGGCATGGAGTGCGGCATCTCGATCTCCAACTACGGCGACATCAAGGTTGGGGATGTGATCGAGGCGTTTGCCACCGAGAGAATTGCCGCGGAAGTAATAGCTTAGAAGCAGGGGTTAGGGGCTGGGGATTAGGGGCCAGAGTTTTTCCCCAGATCCCTATCCTCTAATCCCTGTCCCCTAATGATCGCCTTCCTTACGCTCGAACTCCACATCGAAGCGGCACAATCGCTTAAGGACAAACGGCAGGTTGTCCGCAGTTTGAAAGACCGCCTGCGCGCCAGTTTCAACGTTTCGGTTGCGGAACTCGACGCCAGCCCCGTGTGGAATCGCGCCACCATTGGCGTGGTTGGCATCTCCGACTCGCGCGATTATCTCGATGGATTGATGAAGAACGTGGAACGGCAGGCCACGCGCATCGCCAACAACCACGGGGCTGAAGTTGCCGACTCGTTCGTGGAGTATCTGTAGCTTACGAAAGTGGCACTGGCCACTAGCCACTGACCACTGCTTCTATCCCGTTGTTACCTGCGTACTTACCCCGATTACTCCTTTGTGCGCGACAATAGCACTTCAGGGCCAACACCTGCGGTCGATTTTCTGATATTCTCATGCGTTTTACTTCGAGGTGAGCAGTGGAGAAGCGCGGGGTCAAATATCATCGCGGGCGGTTGGGCGAGGCTTTGCGCGAGGAGATCGAAACCCTGGTGGAAGGCGAGCTGGCTGATCCGCGCATTGGGCTGGTGAGGGTGACTGCGGTGCACGTGGCCGATGATGGCCGGTCGGCGCAGGTTTTGGTGGATGTGGATGGCGACGACCGGGAAGCGGAGCGAAGTCTTGAGGGCCTGCTCGCTGCCAAGGAATACATTCGGCATGAATTGGTGGAGCGTTTGCGGCGAAGACGAGCTCCGGAATTGTATTTTAGACTGGACCGTTCGGATCGCGAGAAAGCGCGAGTGGAAGAACTGCTGGCGCGGGCGAAGAAGAGGATGAAGTCTCGTACGAAAGCGGGCGGAGAAAAGGCATAGCGATGTTGCAGGACGTTCTCCAGCAAATCGAGCAGCGCGACCGATTCGTGCTTACGTCGCACGCGCGGCCGGATGGCGACGCCATTGGATCGGCGCTGGCCTGCTGCCAGGTTTTGCGAGCGATGGGCAAGAAGGCCGACGTGGTGCTGCACGATGGCGTGCCACGGATCTATCGCGCGCTGCCATTCGCCGATCAGGTGCTGCAGTCCAATCGCGTGGCCGGCGATTATGAAGCGGCGATCATTCTGGAGTGTGACGGTGTTCACCGCACGCGGCTGGAAGGATTGGAAGACCGCTTTCTGATCAACATCGATCATCATGTCAGTGGACGGCCTTTCGCTAATGTGAACTGGATCGATCCGCATGCCGTGGCTACGGCGGAGATGGTATTTCGCCTGGCTCGCGAAGCGGGGGCACGGTTCTCGCCGGAGATCGCTACCTGCCTTTACACCGCGTTGATGACCGATACTGGATCGTTCATGTTTCAGGGGACGAACCAGAATACGTTCGCTCTGGCGCGCGAGCTGGTGCTGGCGGGCGCCGATCCTTCACATTGCGCGCGCAATATTTATTTTGCCCACTCGCTGGCCAAGATGAAGCTGCTCGGCGAAGCTCTGCGCAACCTGAACACCGAAGGCCACGTGGCCTGGACATGGGTCACGCAGCAACAAATGGAACTCTGCGGGGCTAAGGAGGAAGACTGCGAAGGCCTGGTGAACTACGTGCTTTCGATTGGAGAAGTCGAGGTGGCGGCCTTCTTCCGCGAGCTTCCCGGCGGGCGTTATCGCGTAAGCCTGCGCAGCAAAGGCAAGCTCGATGTGGCGCGAGTGGCCGAGCGCTTTGGCGGTGGCGGCCATGAGTGCGCCAGCGGTTGCTCGCTGGATGGGCCGCTGGTCCAGGCCCTGCGCCAGGTTCTGGAACTGATGCGCCGCGGTCCTTCCGTACAATAGTCCCGTACAATCAGTGGCATCAATCGACAATTGACTCCAATGACGAACCGCACCCGCACCGATTCGCTGTTGCTGGCGGGCTTCTGCGCGTTCTTGTTTTTGTATGGGCTGGGACAGTTCGGGCTGATCGGAGCCGATGAACCGCGCTACGCGCAGGTGGCGCGTGAAATGCTAGAGCGCCGCGACTGGATCACGCCCACGCTGGGCGGCCAGCCGTGGCTGGAAAAGCCGCCACTTTATTACTGGCAAGCTATGTTGGCGTACCGGGTCTTCGGCGTGAGCGACTGGGCCGCACGGTTGCCCGCGGCGCTCGATGCGACTTTGCTGGTACTCGCAGTCTATTTCTTTCTGCGCCGTTTCCGGCATGGATCTGAGCTAGATGGCGCGTTGATCACGGCATCTTCCGCGGGGATCGTCGGGTATGCGCATGCCGCTTCGATGGATATGGCGCTGGCCGCGGCTTTTACCGTGGGCGTGCTCGGCTGGTGGGCGTGGCGGGAGAGTGGAAAGAGAATTTATCTTGCGGTCTTCTATGGCTTCACGGCTTTGGGGATGTTGGCGAAAGGGCCGGTGGCGCCGTTTCTCGCGGCAGTGGTGATTCTCTTATACGCGGCTGCGGTTCGCGAGTTGCGCTTGGTCTTGAAGATGTTCTGGGTACCGGGGATCCTCCTGTTCTGCGTGATAGCTCTGCCGTGGTATTTCGCGATGCAGATGCAGCATCCTGAGTTCTTCCACGAATTCATCGTCGAGCACAACCTTGGACGCTTCTCGCAAAATCTTTATCACCACACCGAGCCTTTCTGGTATTACCTGCCGGTAACGGCGCTGGCCCTGGTTCCATGGACCGTATTCGTGACGGCGGCTTTCGTTCAGCGAGTCGGGCTGTGGTGGACAAAACGAAAGCCGGCCAGCCCAGCGCAACACGATCTCGAAAATCAATTCGGCATGTTTGCCTGCTGCTGGCTAACCGTGCCTGTGGTATTTTTCTCGATCTCGCACTCGAAATTGCCGGGCTATATTCTTCCCGCGATTCCGGCGGGCGCGTTGCTGTTGGTCCACTATCTGCGGCAACAACTGGAACAAGGCGAGGTTGAGCGGCCCGCGATTTGGCTGGTGGTTCTGCACGCGCTGCTGGCCACGGCTCCCATTGTTCCGGCCTTGCTGATTGCATATTTGATTACGCAGCATCGTCTTCCGGGAGGGCAGCCGATGCTGGTTGCCCTCGCCGTTGCGTTTGTGCTGTGCGCCGGAATCGCTCTTACCCTGGTGCGCAAGAATGGCCTGCGCATGCTGCGGTTCGTGACGGTGATTCCGGTTCTGCTGGTCGTGGGAGTCGTGCTGAGGTTGGGATCTGTGGATCTGGATCAGACCCTCTCAGCTCGTCCTCTGGCCGAGGAAATTGCGGGAATGGAGACCCATCGACTGCCCCTGGCTGTCTACCATGTTCGACGCGAACTGGAATATGGCATGACTTTCTATAGAAACCAGTTGACCTTTAATTACGACTGGGGAAGCGTTCCAACAGCAGAGCATTTGCTGATCGCGCCGGAGAATTCGCAGGTGGAGATTGCGAAATTGGTGGCGGGGCGGCGCGTCTCATACCTGGGGCATTATGCGGCGCAGCATGTGGACTACTACTGGGTTGCGGCGGCAGGATCGGCTTCCACGCATTAGGCTTCACACGATCGGTGTTGCCACCCTGTATTCCGCTCGTTTGCCTCGCGTGCTGGAACGCACTAAACTCGGATTTCTGCCGCCGCTAAGCAGCCGGGAGAACCGGTCCTGACTTTTTAGGCTGACTTTGCAGGAGCCCCGTGGAGATTCTCGACCTCAGGCATTTTTCTTCGGTTGATCTGCGCCCGCTGCTCGACGATGAGACGCGAGCATGGGCGAGTTTGCTCTCGTGGGACTATCACGGATCGGCGGAGATGATTCTGCGCTATGTTGACGCGAAGATTCTTCCCGGCTACGCAGCCATCGACCGCGGTCGCATTTTCGGTTACAGCTTCTTTGTTTATGAAGGCAGCAAAGGGGTGGTCGGAGATCTCTTTGTGGCCAACGGCAGCCGTTTCCCTAACGCGCGCGAAGTCGAAATCAAGTTGCTGACGCATGTGATCGAAACGCTGCAGCAGTCGCCCGGAATCCACCGGGTCGAAGCCCAGTTGCTGGCGCACGAAGCGGGGAGCGTCGCCCGGCCGTTTCTCGATCAGGGATTCCAGCGGCATCCGCGACTGTTCATGGTTCTTGGCTTGGGGAACACTGCGCGGCAGGTGCGAGTGACGCATCCGGATGTGGAGATCCGGCGTTGGACCGAGGCGGACTACCAGCCGGCTGCTGCCGTGATCACCGCCGCATATCGTGGTCACGTCGACGCGCAGATCAATGACCAGTATCACACGCTGAGCGGGTCACTGCGCTTTCTGAATAATATTGTGCGTTTTCCGGGATGTGGGTTGTTCGACGCGGAATCGTCTTACGCCGCAGTGGATCGCAAGGCGAAGAATCTGATCGGGCTGATCCTGTGCTCACGGGTTCGCAACGACGTGGGCCATGTGACCCAGGTGTGCGTATTGCCGGAGTACCGTTCCCACGGCATTGGCGAATCATTGCTGGCCGCGACTTCCGCGAACCTCCACAAGCGTGGCTTCTCCATGCTGTCGTTAACAGTGACCGAGGCCAACGCGGGAGCTGTGGCTCTCTACCACCGCCTGAATTTTGAGACGAAGCGAGTGTTTGATGCCTTCGTGTGGGAGGGGTGAAAAAACTGCTGACTTCCCGCTAAAGCTCTTCGCGAGTCTTAGCCAGAAATCAGCAGCCAGGAATCAGCAGCGGTCGTTCGTCGATTCGTTTCTAGTAGCCTCCCGCCACTGCGGCTCTGGTGGTTGGTTGAGGTGGTGGAGTTGGTGGAGTTGGGCCAGGCTGTGTGCCTGAGGCTTCTTCCAACTTGAATTTGTTAACCAGGCTCTGCAGATCTGTCGCCAGGGTAGACATATCCCTGCATGCCGTAGCGGTTTCGCTGGATGATGCCGCAGACTGCTGAGTCAGGTTCGAGATTTCAGAGACGCTGTTGTTGACATGTTCGGTGGCAAGAGACTGCTCGGTGGCTGCAGTTGCGATTTGGGCGATCATGCTGGCGCCTCGCTCCACGGCGTCGATGATCATCTGGAGCTTGCTGCCCGCCTCGTTTGTCGCCTCGACTCCCTGTTGTACCTGGGCAGTTCCGAGATCCATGGCCTGCACCGCACCCTTTGTCTCCTGTTGCACCAGGGCGATCATTTCCGCAATTTCTTTGGTCGCCTTGGTGGTGCGTTCGGCCAGTTTGCGAACCTCGTCGGCGACCACGGCAAAGCCGCGGCCTTGTTCGCCGGCGCGGGCCGCTTCGATGGCCGCGTTGAGTGCCAGTAGGTTGGTTTGATCGGCAATGTCGTCGATGACTCCGACGATCTTGCCGATCTGATCCGATTTATTGCCCAGTTCGCCAATCCGCTTGGCAATCGTCTGCACGGAGTCGGCGAGGCTGCTCATGGTTTCCACGGTTCGTGCAACGGCCTTTCCGCCATCCCGTGCCGTGGAAGCCGCCTGACGCGCATTGTCCGCGGCGTGATTGCAGTTTTCCGAAACCTGCGACACGGTCGATGCCATCTCTTGCATCGAGGTGGCGATCTGCGACGTCTGGTTTTGCTGAGTGCTGGCGTGCTCGGCCATTTGCATGGCTGAAGCGGAGATTTCCTCGGTGGCACCTGCCAACTGGTAGGTGCTGGTTGCTACCTGGCGCATGATGGCCTGGAGCTTATCCATGAAGAGATTAAATGCGCTGCCCGCCTGGCTGATTTCGTCGGCGCCGGTGATCTCTAGGCGTTTGGTGAGGTCGCCCTCACCCTCCGCGATGTCCCGCAGGCGACCAGCAAGCCGATCCAGTGGAACTGCAATCTGGCGGTTGATTACGACCGCTGATGTGCCTGCTCCGCAGATGACGGCAATGAGAAACACGAGTATGCCAAGAGTACGCTGGCGCCGTGATCCTGCTGCAACCGTGTCCAGTTCGGCTTCAAAACTCCTGGAGACTCCAGTGCGTAACTCCTGGAAGGATGCTGCCAATTGCTTGTTGTCACGGGCCAGAGTGGCAACGGCTTCCTGCGTCTTCGACGAGATGTTGTCCCCGCCGTCGATCATCGCTGAATACGTAGCCTTCGAGCGCGTCTGGACGTCCTCGAAGCTGGCGATGAGCGCAGAAATCTGCTTCTGGAGATCAGGGTTAGAAGATGTTTTTTCCTGCGCCGCTTGCAACGCCGAAACCACAGACTGGGCGTCCTGGGCGGCGCCGGCCAGCACCTTCTTATCCTGTAACAACACGGCGTCGTTATAGACCTTGTTCACTTTTTGAAACGCCGCTTCGGCTTCCTGCGTCCGCAAGGCCGCAGGGAACAGAGATCCAGACGCGAGTTTCATGTGCGTCTGGGTCTCTGATGCCGTCCACTGCAGAAGAACCAGCAGAGCAACGTAACCTGCACCGAAGATAGCAATGCTGAACCAGATCTTAGCTTTGATTCCTAGATTACGCATTTCTCTCCCTCACTTCACAGCCAGGGTTTTGACCTTGTCGGTGGCTGCGTCTTTGCTGACGTAGCCGATTGCTCCCGGTGTGGCTGCCACGTAGTCGAGCAGAGCCGCGTCGGTGTCAAAGGTTTTCGGCATGGAAGCCTGGCCGGTAAAGACCAGGCTGCGCCATCCCGCGCGGAACGCGGAGTCCGACTTCCCAACATACTTCTTCAGGAAGGCTTCGTGTTCGGCTCCGCCTTTGAGGGTGACCGGGGTTACGCGGGAGCCATCCTTCAAACTGGATTTGGCTCCCGTGAAAACGTCGCGGAGATCGTCCGAACTCACTTCCGTGGCTTTCACTCCGCTATTCGCGACCACCACGGCTTCTTGTGCTTTCGCAGCCGAGGCGGCGAGGACAAGACCGAGGAACAGGATTGGCAAGTATGATTTTTTCATGGCATTTTTCTCCAGTGTCTTAATTTTGCCGACTAGAAGCTGAATCCGATCTTGGCTGCCAGAATGTTCGACCGGGGCTGCTCGCCGTTCGGGTTGTCGTCGGCGTAATAGCCCATGTCGGTGCCATGAACGAAGTGCTCTTCCAGCTTGGCGTAGAAGTAAGGATTGAAGTCATAGCGGCCGGAGATGGTCCAGTCCTTGGAGTAGTTGGCAGGCAGGGAGGTATTCTCGCCACCACCCGCATCCACGAAGTGGCTGTAGTAAGTCCCCACTGATAGTTTCTCCGACACGTGGTAGCCGCCCATCACGTACCAGCTGCGCCAGTCAAGCGGGATTGGAGCATAGATGGGGCCAGCAGCTTCATAGAATGCAACCGGCTGCCTTCTGTACTCCCCGTCCGCAAAGAACTTGCCTCTCTCGAACTGCGCGTAGTGCTGTTCAATGCCATTCAGGGGCTGACCAAACGTAACCGCGCCCTGGCTGCCATGCAGATCGGCGATCATGGTGCTCGTGCCGATCAGCAGTCCCTTCAGCGGAGTCTGCCAGCGGATGTCGCCGCCGAACACGTTACCGCCGGCTGGAGTAGTCGGGGGCGTATAGGGCTGCCCGAGGTCTGCATCCAGCTCTGCCACACCGCTGTTGATTTGATTCTGATACCCGCCGTTGATGTCCAGCGAACGGTATCCGACGTACCCGCGATAGATGAGTGTCCCGGCTTTCGGTCCTAGTTTCGCAGCGCCGTAGAACTCGCCGCCGAGGATGGACAGGTAGAAGCTTCGGTTCGCTAACGGATACATCCCCTGCGGAAGAAGTGCCCACAGATGAACCGCATCTACGTCCTGAGAGTCGTTGAACAGACCAAGAGGTGTCTTGATCTTGCCTGCCCGAAAGCCAGCATAATCATTGACCTTATAGTCGCCTGACGCCCAGTCAACCTGAACCTCGGGGCCGCCAAATTCTCCGAGCTGAGACATGTGCAGCTGGATTCCGACGCGGAGCTTGTCCGAAATTGCGTCGCTAACGCTCACCGCGCCATCGGTCCATTGAAGCGTTCCAGCGCTGGTGTTGGCGCCAAGGAAATTGTTGGTGGAACTGTAGAGGAAGCCCTGGGTGGCGAATCCGTGGATCTGGATGTTGGAGAGATCCTGGGCAGACACGGTGCCAGCACAGGCACACACGAGAAGCAGAGTAAGTATTCGTTGAAACATTGCAATCTCCTTAGTTTTGAGTGGCTAGTGAATTCGACGTCTGGTACGCACGGAGTACATTTGGCCGGGCGCTTGATGCAACCTCAACTAAAGTCGGCCACAGCGTGGTGGACGCCTCTTATCGGCACTGCCGGGTTTTTTCTTTAGTTCGATCCCCTGCAGCAGCCTTGATGGCTCGTGAGCAAATGAAGTTCTGGCGCCCGCGGGCTTCCATGCGTCGCCGACGGTCTTTCTTAAACCTCGATTAGAGCTAGCCACAATGTCGTGTGTGGCTCGCCTTTCATCGGCACTCCCCATGCCTTTCCTTAGTGCGGAGTTACCTCGGTCATGGCCGGCATCCCTCAAAGAATAAAGTCGACGATACAATTCGTTACGATTCGTATCGGAATTCATATATCTGTTCTTCAGGCTGGAGTTGCCGCGCTTGAGGTGGTTCAAGGTCGATCGGGACGATGGGGTCTACGTCGCGAGTTGAGTCAACGCTTGCGAGTGCGTGGAGAGAGTCCGCGGCTACAACCCTGGACAGGGCTGGGATAATCTCATGGCAGGCTCATCGGGAGGGGATGATGGTTTTGGGAAGATGAGTTTGGAGCTAAGAATGAGGTTAGATTGGGAACCCAATCCGGGAGCCGGCCGCTATCTCCGTATCAACCACATTGCCCAGCCCGCCGCCAGCGCGCCGCCCAGGAACAGGGCAAAACATTTCAGACCGTAGCGCAGCATGTCGCGCGTGGTTTCACGGTGGGTGATGCCGAAGACAACGGAGGTAAAGAGTGCGAACACAAAAGCCGCGCTAAAATGAGTGAGCTCTATGGTCATTGTTTCTTCCCGATGGCAATGTGGTAAGCGTCGGCCACGGCAATGAAGTTCAGCAGTCCAGCAACGATGATAAATATTTTGCCGTAATCGGCGACGGCGTTTGAAACCACAGCCGAACCCCAGCCCATGGCGAGCGCGGCAAGATAGAGCCCTCCAGCGCCGAGATCGCCGACGAAGCCCAACATTTCAAGAATGTCGCCGGCATTGGCGCGATAAATGCGGCCCTGCATCATCAAGCCGAGTCCAAACATGGCGCCAATGGAGACGAGCAACAGCGCGCCCCGAATCCAGCGCTTTTGAATCATGTGGCCCGCGCCTGGAATGAGCCAGCCCACGGCAGGCGCGATGACCGCCATCATGCTCGCGGGTTGCGCCGGGTCGGCTGCTTTGGTTTTCGCTGTAGTAGGATTTGCCATCAGATAATCACGATCTCGCGTTGAATGTTGCCGGTAACTTCGGCCGACTTGGGCCGGACCAGCATGTTGACCTCGCTGCGCACGCCGAACTCCGGCAGATAAATGCCGGGTTCGATGGAGAAACAAGAGTTGGGAAGAATCTGGCGCTCGTCATGGATTTCGAGGTCGTCCATGTTGGCACCATTGGAATGGACGTCGGTGCCGATGGAATGTCCGGTGCGGTGAATGAAATAATCGCCGTAGCCCTTCTGCTTGATGTGATTGCGGGTCGCGCGGTCGACTTCCCATCCGGCGATGCGGCGTCCGGCGCTGATCGCGTCGATCACCGTTTTCACGCCGGCGTCGCGCGCGTCGCGCACGATTTCAAACACCTGGCACATGCGGCCGGATGGCGCCTTGCCGACAAAACCCATCCACGTGATGTCATAGTAGACCGATCCCGGAACATCCTTCTTAGCCCACACGTCGAGCAGAACCAGATCGCCCTCGCGAATGGGAACCGGATGATCGGCACGCGGCTCGTAGTGCGGATTGCCGGCATTGGCGTTTACGGCCACGATCGGGGGATCGCCGGTGAGCAGGCTCTCGCGGCGGAACGCCTCCATGAACCACTGCTGGATCTCATGTTCCGTGGTGCCACCGTTTCGAGATCGTTTCCCGATTTCCTTGAAAGCCGCAGCGACGATCGAATCGACGCTGTCGCGGGCGGCAAAGTGGGTTTTGATTTGATCTTCGCTCCAGGTAGCTTCGAACTGGGCGACCAGGTCAGCGGAGCTGACCACGTTCTTTCCCAGTCCGCGCAGCAATTCGATCGTGCCGCCATCGACTAGAGAAATGGTAAAGACGATGTTGTTGGGCGAATACTGCATGGCGATGTCTCGGTAAGGCGCGAGAATCGATTTCAGGGTGTCGAACAGTTCCTGCCAGCCGGAATACTGGCGTTTGCTGCCGGGCAGGGAATCGAGGTGTCCGGCTTCGATTTTGTGGACCAGTTTCACCGGTTCGCCTTGCGCCGGAATCAGGTAGAACCAGCGCCGTGTCACCATTAGCCCGGCAGGCAATCCGAGTACGCGATAGGCGATGGGGTCGCGATGATGATGGTCGTAGAAGAGCCACCCGTCGATGTTACGTTCGCGCAGCGCAGATTGGATGGCAGCCAGGTCCATGGGCAAACGTCTATTGTAAACAATGGGAGGGATTTGAGCGAATCGAACGACGGGAGCGCGCTCGAAGGCGCCGGTTCGTTTGAAGCCGACAGCTTGTTACACTATGACGCGAGATGTCTGCAATCGCCGCGCCCGTTGTGCCCGTGGTCACGAAACGCGTCCGCATCGAATCGATCGATGTGGTTCGCGGCGTCATCATGATTCTGATGGCGCTTGATCACACGCGGGACTTTTTCGGCAAGCCGGGACTGAATCCCACTGACCTGGCCACCACGACGATCCCCCTATTTTTCACGCGTTGGATCACGCATTTCTGCGCGCCCGTCTTCTTCCTGCTGACTGGCACCGGCGCATACCTCTCACTGCGCAAGAAATCGAAACGCGAATTGTCGTGGTTCCTGTTTACTCGCGGCTTGTGGCTGATCTTTCTGGAATTCGTGGTAGTGCGCTGCCTGGGCTGGCAATTTAACTTCGATTACCACCTCGTGATCCTCAATGTTTTATGGGTACTGGGTTGGTCAATGATCACGCTCTCGATTCTGGTTTACCTGCCGGCTCCCATCGTGGCGACGTTCGGCATAGTGATGATCGCAACCCACAATCTGTTGGATTCCGTCGAATTCTCCAACCCACTTTGGTCCATCCTGCACGAGCCCGGTCTCATCGTCAGCCGTCCGGGGCACTCCATCTTCGTCGCCTACGCACTCATCCCCTGGGTTGGAGTTACGGCGGCGGGTTACGGACTGGGACAGATTTACAGTTGGCCATCGAAACGGCGCAAGGCGTTTCTATTGCCTCTTGGCCTCGGCTTGACTGCGGTATTTTTGGTGTTGCGTGGGATCAATGTTTACGGCGATCCGTTGCCTTGGAGCACGCAAAGATCCACAGCCTTCACCGTGCTTTCGTTTCTCAACACAAACAAGTATCCTCCGTCGCTGCTCTATCTCCTGATGACGCTGGGCCCCGCGCTGCTTTTCCTGTGGGCAGTCGACGCCGGAACGCCGCGGTGGTTTCGGCCCGCGCTCACCATCGGCAAGGTGCCGATGTTCTATTACCTATTACACATACCGCTACTACATTTGCTCGCCGTGGCGGTGTGCTATGCGAAATACGGGCAAGTGTATTGGATGTTCGAATCCCCGACGCCACGCCAGTTTCCGATTACTCCGCCACCGGGATGGGGATATTCTTTGCCGATCATTTATCTGATCTGGGCTTGCGTCGTGCTTACGCTCTATCCGCTGTGCCGCTGGTTTGCAGGCTTGAAGCAGCGCCGCAACGATGACTGGCTCAGCTATTTCTAAACTGGCGAGTAACCCCAAAAGCCGATGGCCCGTCGAAGCCTGGGCCATTGCAATTGGTGGCGTAAAGGTGCTCTCTCTGTCTTTATTAGCATTGGCAGCGGATGGGACGATGTCAAGTTAAGGGAGAGATTATCTCTGCTTTGTCCCTCCTTGGAAAAATTTCCCTTTGGCCTAGGAACCTGGGGAAACGGACTCGGCGGGAGTCGAACCCGCATCTGCGGCCTGGACTGGCAGAGTGCCGTGTTCCTTTCACACTACGAGCCTTGATGCAATGGGAACATTGGATCCACCAGCGTGCAAGGCTCCAAGGCATCAAGTTGTCAGATAGTTCCCAAAGCGGGACAGAGGCTCCGACCGCTGGTTATGCCCCGCCGGCCGCCAGGACCCGTCTTCTGACTTCGGCGGGCAGAGTCTCGCAGGCCGTTCGCAAGATCAGGCGCGGCGCGCGCCCGCGAATCTTCATCAGATATGGAACGGTTCGTTTGGCGTCAGATTTCGCGGTCTCACGCAGCAGCCAGCCCAATCCTTTCTGCACCATGTCGTCTTCGTCGGCGAGAAGTGAGTCGGAAAGCTTCCTGATCTCCGAGAAGAACATTTTCGCGCGCACGCCACGAATCAGAGCTACGCAGGCAGCACGCCGGCCCCAGCGGTTCGGCGACTTTGCCCAGCGGAAGACTGCTTTTGTGCGTGCGGGCTTGGCTGCGACCATCGGAGCGATCAGGTCGTGCACGAGCGCATCGTGATCGGCCCAACTGCTGATGCGGTCGAGCCAGGACTCGAATAACTTGAACTCGCTGTCGCCGAATTCGGCATCGAGCTTCTCGAGCAAGAACACGGCGGCAACCTTTTCTTCCAGCGCCGAGCCGGCAAAGAGATGATCGGCGATCGCAACCAGGAAATCGAGGCCGTGTTCTTTTCTCACGTCCCGGCGGAAGCGGACGCAAGCGCGCCGGAGGTCTGCCGTATACCATCCGTGCGATTTGATTTCATCTTTGAAGAACCACTGCACGCCCGCGGCATGCTCGGAGGAGCCGCCCACCTTCAGCGTGCGGCGAATCTGAGCGGCGACGGCGGCGGGTGTGGTCTCGAGTTGTGGCATGGATCAATCGTTATGAGTTATTAGCTAACGTTCCGGTCTGAAGTTCCGCATGCAAATAAGGCGGCCTGTCGAGGCCGCCTTTGTTCTTTTTGCTGCTATCTAGTTTATGCGGCGCGAGTTGTGATTGTTGCCGGCCGGTAGCCGCATTCCCCGGCTAACTTGAAAGCTTGCAGAGCTTCTGCCGGGGACATGAGCGGCGTGGTTTGCACAGCCTTGCAGGCACCACCCCCGGCAAACGCCATGGAAATCGCCGCAGCGCTCACGTTGTCGGGCAGTTCGGCAATTACGATTACGTCGTACTCTCCAAAGGCGAACCATGCGGTTTCGATCTTGCCCCCCAACTTCTCGATCGCGGGTCTTACCGCCTCGATGCGGTTCTGGGGATGCGCCAACAGCGCCTCCCATCCTTCGCGGGAATACGCGACTTGGTGAAGATAATGTGGCATAGAACCTCCTTCGATTCACTTGCGGAGCGAATAATCCCAGAGGTTAGGGCTCAAGTCAAGCGCAGGCGGCTTCATTTCACACGTATCATCCGGTCATAAATCCACAGCAACGCTGTTGTGGCCAAGCCAACGGCCACCACCGACCACCAGACGAGTTGCGGGCGGTGCATCTCCTCGCCAAAATGATGCATCAGCCATCCGCTGAACTTGCCGGCAACGAAGGATCCGATGCCTAGGGGAAGAAACGCGAATCCCATATAGGTGCCCTGCTGCCCCTTCGGAGCGAGCCGCGAGATGTAGTCGTAGTAGCGCGGTTGTTGCACGATCTCTCCGATCGCCACCACAACCAGCGTGGCTACCGCCATCCAGACCGACGGATGAACGATCAGAAGGATCCAGGCCAGGCTTGAGATCAGCGTCCCTAGAATGACGGCGTGAAAAGCTTGCATGCGCTTGGTGAGAAACCCGATTACCATTGTGAACAGAATGACTACGACTGCATCGGTTGCCAGGATTCGCGCCGTGTCCGCCTTTGGATCGATGTATTCGGAAATGTAGAGTGGCAGCGCGATGAATTCCTGCCAGAAGACAACCCAATATCCCGTAAAGATCAGGAGAAACAGCATGAACCGCGGGTTCGAAAGCACGGTAAGGAAGTTCTTGCCCACTTGGCCAAGAGTTGCGGCCTCCCCTTCCTCGGCGCGGCGCGGCTCTTTAAAGAACAGCAGCACCACGAAGAGCATCAGGAACACGCTCAGCGCTGCGATGCGAAATACATTTTCTACATTGCTGTGCGCTTGCGCCCAGGAGGCGAGCAACGGCCCCGCTGTGCTGCCCACATTCACCAGCGTGTAGTAGATGGAATATCCCACCGAACGGACGTTTTCCTTGGAAGCGCGGGCCGTAGTCCCGACCACACATGGCTTCACCAGAGCAACGCCCAAAGCCGGCAAGATGAGTACGAAGGCCACCAGCGTCACCAGCGGCACACTGTTGCGCAATGGAGCGAGCCATGGCGAGCCGATCGATCCCAGCAGAAAATAGGCAACGCTCAAGATCAGATAGGCGATCGAAAGCGCCCGCCGGAAGCCGAGGCGGTCGGCGAGTGCTCCGCCACCGATGGCGAGAAACCAGACCCAGCCACCGAACATCCCGGTGAGGCTGCTCGAACGCTCGACATCGAAGTGCAGGCCCTCGTGCAGGTAGCGCGCCAGCACGGCAAACACGGCGTAGTAGGAAAGGCGCTCGAAAAGCTCGCTGATGTTGGCGACCCAGAAGGGACGTTCGAACCCGGTACGAATCTCCTGCAAGCGTTCGGAGAAGCTCAAGAGTGGCTCCCTGACGACTCGATTTCACATCTAAAGCCGTGCGGCAATCGCCTTGGACGGAGGCGTTACAATCCAATCCTCTTGCGTACTTCTTCGGCGCAGAGTCCCGAGATACGGATGACTTTGTTGCGGCGGGTCCGGCCGGAAGCAATGGTAACGGAAGATCGCGGCAGCTTCAAAAGATTTGCGAAGAATTCGATGCAGGCCTGGTTGGCGCGGCCATCCACAGGAGCCGAGGTTAGAGAAAGCTTGAGTGCGTCGCCGAGTTCGCCGGTGATGGCGTTTTTCTTGGCGCGGGGATGGACTTTGACTGCGAAAGTTACGCCCGCCCGTGAGTCATGAACGAGAAACATGATTCGAGCTCACCACGGACACACGGAGTCACGGAGGAAATCAAGAGATAAATCGATTCTCTCTGTGTCTCCGTGCCTCCGTGGTTAAGGGTTGGTTCTTTGTCCGAAGATCGCCGTGCCCACCCGCACGCAAGTCGATCCCTCTTCAATGGCCACTTCGAAGTCGTGGGACATACCCATCGAAAGCTCGTTCATGGCCATGGCTGGCAGCTTGCGGACGGCAATCTCATCGCGCAACTCGCGCAGCTTGCGGAAGTATGGACGCGCGCATGCGGGATCGTCAGTGAACGGGGGCACGGTCATCAGTCCACGGAACGCGAGCGCATCCAGCCGAGGCGCGGCGATCAACAATTCTTCGAGCTCGGGCGAGTGCAGGGCCACTCCGCTCTTGGCGGATTCGCCACCGACATTGATTTCGATAAGCACGTCCAGCTTTTTGCAGATTGCACGGGCTGCCGCGTTTAATCTCTCTGCCAGCTTCAGGGAATCAAGCGAGTCCACGGCGCAAAACAACTCCGCGGTTTTTGCGGATTTATTGGTCTGCAGGTGGCCGATCATGTGCCATTCGGCAGCGTGCAGAGCGTGAAGCACGCCGGCCTTCGCTGCAAATTCCTGAATGCGGTTTTCTCCGAACAGCCTAAGTCCGGCAGCGTAGGCTTCATGAATCCGCTCCGGCGGCTGGGTCTTGGTGACGGCCATCAGCGCAACTTCGTTGGGGTTGCGTCCGGCGCGATGCGCCGCTGCCGCTATGCGCTCCTGGATCGATGAAATGTTCGCGGCGATGGACATGAGAAGAGTAAATCACGAACGGCCCTTCGCTGTGCGAAGGACGCGGGCGAGAGCCTGTCCTGAGTCTCGTCGAAGGGGCGCCCGCGCCTCACAGTCCTTACATAATGGCCGTGGGCGGAGCCGGTTCGTTCGGATCGCCCGCACTCGAGAGCGGCAGCAGAATCAGCAGGCCGGCCAGCAGAGCCATCACTGCTAATCCCGCAAGGTAGAGCGGATGGGTAAAGATTTGGGCTGACGTGACCCGCGTGGCCCATGACGAGACGGCTTGCAGCCATGACTGGCGGGCGAACGACAACGCAATTAAGCCCGCCCAAAGAAGTCCAAAAACCGATTCGCCGGCGATGAGGCCCGAGGCGGTGAGAACGCCGGCATTCTCCACCCGCGCCCGCTGTGCTTCGTTGAATCCGCGGCGCTTGGCCAGTCCATCTCCGAGCGCCCGGAAAACTCCGCCGAGGAAAATAGCGAACGTAGTCTCAAAGGGCAGATACATGCCGACCGCCACCAGCATGGGGCTGCGCACCTGCATCATGATCATCGCGATGCCAAAGAAAATTCCTACCACCACCAGCGGCCAGGGCATGTCGCCGCCCACGATGCCGATGGCCAGGGTCGCCATCAGGCCGGCTTGCGGCGCCGAAAGCTGACGGCTGCCGAAACCGAACGCCGTATCCAGCAGGTAGAGGGGCCAGTACATGGCGAGGCTTGCCACGACCACGGCAATCAGTTCGGCCATCTGAATCTTGCGCGGGGTGCCACCGAGGATGTAGCCGACTTTGAAATCCTGCAGCAGTTCACCGGCTACCGAGGATGAAACACAAACTACTGCAGCCACTCCCAATACAACCGCTACGCCCTTAATTCCCGAGGCTCCAAGCGAGACCATCAGAAGCGCCGCAATCAGCAGCGTCGAGAGAGTCAGACCAGAAACTGGATTATTGGAGGAACCGATAAACCCGACCAGACTGCCCGACACCGTTGCCATGAAGAAGCCAACCACCAGCATGACGACGGCTGCCAACACCGCCGGCCAAACCAGACCTGAGATACGGATATAGAGGAAGCACATGAGCACGAACATCAAGGCAATCAAACCAAAGACTACTTTTGAACTCATGTACTGTTCGGTACGAGAGAGCTTGGCGCGCTGGTCCGCGGTCTGGCGCAGATCCGACAAGGCCCTGCCGATGCCCGCTGTGAGGCTCTTACCCATCTTGAACAGCGTGTATGCCGCGCCCACCAGCATTCCACCGACAGCGATGGGACGTACGATAAACCTCCATACCGCGATCGCTATCGCTGCCCAATTATCGGGCGTGTCCGCGGGAAGATAGTGTTTGATCTGCGGGCCCAGGAAAAATATTAGGAGGGGAACCATTAATCCCCAGGCCAGCACGCCGCCGGCAAACTGAATCGAGGCCAGCCGCAGCCCGATGATGTAGCCCACTCCGAGATATGCAGGACTCACGCTAGGCGCGGCGAAAGTGCTGGTTCCACCCGCCGCCACGATGTTTGCGCTGCCCGTGGTACCGAGACGCACTTGACTGCGGCCTAGACTGCCGACGGCAAAATGAATGTCCTTATCCGCGGCGAAAAGTCCGAAACGGCCCAGAATATAGACCACGCCCCCGACACCAATATTCCAGAAAAGATATTTGGCTGCGTCCGCGCCCCGCCGTCCCGCTTTGTGAATTTCTGCCGCCGCGACCGATTCAGGGAAGGGCAATTCCGGATCTTCCACCATCACGCGGCGGACTAATGAAATGAAGAGCACTCCCAGAATGCTGCCCACCATCATGAGTGCTGTCGATTTCCAATATGCGTCGGCTGGCCGGAAGGAAGGCCAAGCCTTGGCGATCACAAACGCAGGGATGGTGAAAATTGCGCCCGCAGCCAGGCCCTCTCCGATCGTGCCCGCGGTGCGGGCAATATTCTCTTCGAGCAGAGACCCCTTCCAGGCGCGCATGGCCGCCATAGCAATCACTGCGGCGGGGTAGGTTGCTGCAATCGTAATACCGGCACGCAGCCCGAGGTAGGCGTTGGCTGCGCCCAGCACAACCGTCAGGACAAGCCCCAGCAACACCGCGCGCAGAGTGAACTCCTTCATCTCCATTTGCTCGGGAACGAAGGGGACATGCTTTTTGACGCCAGTTCCTGGCTCGGGGACTGGGCTGCTCATAGGTGGAATCCTCTTGAGGCCTGAGATGAAAGCAATTCGTGCCCTAACTTATTCAAAACACTAAACGGCGGCACGTTAGCATGCGGACGGTCTTTATTACAAGTGCGGCGCGAGCATAGGCACTAATGGACCTTCCTGATTGGCTTGACCCTCGGTTAGGGGTAGAATGAGACTAATCAGTTGGTTCGCCCCTTCGCAGTCTTGACTCAGAGGTGCGTGCATGGCAAGAATCTCCCCCGACCAGTTCTGGTTCGATAAGTACCTTGAATTTCATTGCGACGATTGCGGTAGCGACACAGGATTTCGCTCGCGGCGCCGGACGTTTTCCGAAAAGTACCTGCTACCGATATTTCTCTTACAGCCGGTGCGTTGCGCGGAATGCTTCCGGCGGGACTACCGTTTGCTGTTCGTGCCAGTGCAGGAGCGGCTGCCGGAAGTGATCAAGAAGGTGCCCACTCCGGCGTCCCGACCCGACCGTAACGTTGCCTAGCGGTCGTGGCCGCCGTTATACTGTCAGCAAGCAGGCAATTGCAGGTCGCCCCGCCGTAGGAAAATTTTCCTGCGGGGAACACGGAGGCCGTCTTCAGCAGTAGTGAGGACAGAATTCGGGCTAGCCAAGCCAAAGCGGCAGTGGCGAGGCCTTCTATTGCCTCCGAGAGCGGCTGTGCCGAGGCCGACCCAATGCGGTTTGGCCGAAGTTGGACCGGCCAGATTGCCGAAAGTCTCTTCGCTGTCTTGTTTCCCTCCGATTGCCGGATCTGCAGCACGCCTCTAGTCAGGATCTCGCGCCTCCCGGTTTGCCAGGAATGCCTCGACGCTATGCGCCCCACTGCAGGCGGGGTCTGCTCGATTTGCGGAGAGCGGCTGTTCTCGCCATACGCGTTTATTGGCTCCGAGAGCGAATCCCGATGCGGACTGTGCCGCCGAATCGAGCCGGCCTTTGCGCGCGCTGCGGCGTATGGGAGTTATGAAAGCGGGCTGCGCGAACTGATTCATCTATTGAAGTACGGCGGCGTTCGTCCAGCGGCGAACGTTTTGGGGCGCATGCTGGTGGAGGCGATCGCGGCGCTGGAAGCGGGTTTTCCGGCCGACTCAATGGCTCTGATCCCGGTGCCGCTGCATCGCACCAAGCTTCGGCAGCGCGGCTTCAACCAGGCTGAACTGATTGCCCGCGCTGCGATGAAAGTCTGGCAACCGGGCGGTCGCTTGCGGTTGTGCGCAGGAGTTCTCGAGAGAAAGCGCGAAACCGCTTCACAAATTGGCCTTACCAGCCATCAACGACGCGAGAACCTGCGCGGAGCTTTCGGAGTGGCGCAGCCCGAGCTGGTGAAGGGCCATGAAGTGCTGGTCGTGGATGATGTTTACACCACCGGCGCGACCGTTTCGGAGTGCGCGCGAGTTTTGCGCCGCGCCGGCGCCACCAAGGTTTGGGTTGCAACCGTGGCGCGTACCCTGAAGATCTCGGCCCAACATGTCGAGATTAGGCCGGGCGGCAACGCTGAGACAGATGAAAACGGAGCGGAAGACGTTCCGCTGGCCAAGGCCGTGGGAATCTAGATTATGTCAGGCAGAATCGAAACCGAGGCAGGACCACCGGGCCGGCATGCCGCCGGCTTGTTTGCGGCGGCGGCCATGCATCGCGACAGCAACGGCAACGCGCTGCATGCGCCCGTGCTGGTGCTGAATGCATCCTACGAGCCCATCAACGTTTGCGCGGCGCGGCGTGCGCTGGTGCTGGTGCTCAAGGGCGTAGCCATGACGGAAGAAGAGAATGGACACTTCCTGCATGCGGCGCGCATTGCCATGCGCGTGCCCTCGGTGATTCGTCTGCTCGAGTATCGCCGCATCCCGCACCAGAGCCGCGCTCTGTCGCGGAAGAACATACTGCTGCGCGACCGCAACACCTGCCAGTATTGTGCCACGGTTCTGCCTTCCGGCGAGTTGACGCTCGACCACGTGATTCCTCGCTCGCGTGGAGGTTCATCCACGTGGGAAAATCTTGTCGCCTGCTGCCACACCTGCAATCGCCGCAAAGGGAACCAGTTTCCGCTCGAAGCCGGCATGAAGCTGATGCGCGAGCCTCGCGCCTTCAATCTCCACACCAGCCGGCATATCATGCGCCTTATGGGCCGCAGCGACGATAAGTGGAGGAAGTATTTGTTCTACTAAGGTTTCAGGGTTTCAGAGTTTCAAGGTTTTAAGGACAAGCGGACTTTGCGGGAGCAGACGTGGCGCGTTCGTATCGTGAACTGCTCGTTTGGCAGAAAGCCAAGGCTCTTGCCGTCCAGATTTACAAAGCAACGGAGCCGTTCCCGAAGAACGAGACGTACGGTCTGACTTCCCAGATTAGACGAGCTGCCGTTTCCGTGGCCTCAAACATTGCGGAGGGACAGGGTAGACTGACGGCGGGCGAATTCCTGCACTTCCTAGGGCAAGCCCGAGGCTCGTTGCTGGAACTCGATACCCAGCTGGCGATCGCGCTAGATCTGACTTATCTCAAACTGGATCAATACGAAATCTTGGATCGGGACATCTATCAGGTTCTCGGCCTCTTAAACCGCCTGATCGAGTCCTTGCGCAAAGGCCGGAGCCAGCCGGGTTTGAAACCTTGAAACTCTGAAACCTTGAAACTTTACTTCTGCGGATTCGGCGTCGCGTCCGGCTTCTTCTGATCAGGAGTCTGAGCCGGAGGGTTCTGATCCTTCGGCCCTGCCTTCTCGACCTCTTTGCCTTGATATAGGACCTTCACGCTGGAACCGAACCGCTTGTAGTCTTCGTACTTCACGATCTCGCGGATGTGAATATCGCCGGTGTTGAAGCTCAGCGTGTCGTCGGCGCGGGTGTAGGTGGGGAACCAGTATTGGTTGTCGATCTGCTCGCGCCAGGTGGTGAACTTCGGATAAAGATGTTCTTCCTTGCCTCTTTTCTTCGTGTCGCGGGTTTCCGGGACGGCCTGGCCGTAAGTCTTCACGATCTGGAAATCGTGATCGTCCACCCAGATGCGGCCCTGGAAGTAGCGTTTCTTGCCCACAATCTTTTTCGGAGCAATATCGAAAACGTAGCAGTGCAACGTATCTTCCTGCTGCTGGCCCACGTAGAGAATGTTGTATTCCGGGACCTCTTCGGTGGTAAGCACGAAAGGCAGACGGTTGCGGAAGTCCTGGACATCGCCTTCATCGAGCGAAAGGCCACCTTGCTCCAGAGACGACTGGGGCGCAAACACGACGTTTTCTATGTGCCGGCCCTTGTCGTCGTAAAGCACGTCGAAGACTTCGTGATACTCCCCGGTCACGGTGTCGCCGTCCCGCGTCTGCACCTTGATGTCCTGACGGTAGGTGTAGTGCTCGCGGGCCTCCTTGAACAATTTCTCTTTGGCGGCAAAGCGGGTGATGATTTCATCGGACGTGACGCCTGTGGGTGGAGCGGGCTGGAGCGGACCTTCCTGCGCCGCGGCGGGCAGGACAGTTAGCACGCCCGCTGCGAGGAAGAGGGCGAGGGAAGACAGAGCCCTGCGGGAAACCAGTGTCATGCCTGTATTTTACCGAAATATCCGAGGAGATGTTGCCTGGCAACGCCCAGTCGGTTCCCACTGCGGCGGCCCTCCCCGACCCCTCTCCGCTCAGCGAGGCCGGGGCAGGCCGCTGCAGTTCTGCCAATCAGTTGGATGCTGGGTGACGAAAAGGGTTTGCCGGGGAAGCTTGAGAGTTAGATTCGTATCAGGGCACGCCTTCAAGTGTGCCGTAAGAGCCCTCTCCCTGAACATCGCCTTCAGGCGCTGCGGTTTACACTTTTGACTTACGCGTTTTACTGACTTCACATATCGCGGCGGCTAAAGCCAGCTTCGATTCGCGGAACAATAGGGCATGCCCGAAGGCACGCCCTGGTACGAACCCCTCGACATCCAGCCCCGCATGCCTGCTACACTTTGTCGTTTGCCGAGGAGCACTCTCATGCGCCGTGTCTTCCTTGTATCTCTTGCCCTCATCGCATTTACCTTCCCCGCACTCGCGCAAGCCAAGCATCCATTTACGTTCGAAGACATGATGAAGCTGAAGCGCGTGGGCGAGCCTGAGGTTTCGCCGGATGGCAAGTGGGTGATCTTCAGCGTGGTCGATGTGGATCTCGAGGCCAACACCAAGACACCGCACATCTGGATTGTGCCCACGGCAGGTGGACGGGAGCGCGAGATTATCACCGATCAGGATGCGGATCGTGCGCGCTGGGCGCCGGATGGGAAGCGGTTTGCGTTTATATCGACGAAAGAAAGAGGCTCGCAGGTTTGGATTGCAGATTTCGATGGTGCGGCGGGAAAAGTTTCGTCTGTTTACAGGTTGACTTCGATCGCTACAGAAGCGAGCGGAGAACTTTGGTCGCCAGACGGAAAGAACATCCTGTTTACCTCGGATGTTTATCCCGAGTGCGACGTAAGACGGTTTGACAAAACTGAAGAGTGCAATGCGAAAAAGATCGAGGAAGCCGAGAAGTCGAAGGTCAAGGCGCTGATATTTGATCATCTGCTCTACCGACATTGGAATGCCTATCGAGAGGGCAAGCGCACCCACATCTTTGTGAGGCGGATTATCACGCCTGACGAAACAAACGTAAGGATCCCCGGTTCGGGCGTTATTGACCTCACGCCTGGAGACTACGACGCACCCGTCTTCTCTCTCGGCGGACAGGACAACTACGCCTTTTCTCCCGATGGCAAAGAGATTTGCTACACCTCGAATCACGATAAGAATGAGGCCGCTTCCACCAACAACGATCTCTGGATCGTTCCGGTCAGCGGAGGCCCGGCCAAGAACATTACCGCCGACAATCCTGCCAGCGACTCGACGCCGCTCTATTCGCCCGATGGCCGCTACATCGCCTACCGCGCCCAGCAGAGGCCGGGATACGAGAGCGACCGTTTCCGGTTGATGCTGTATGACCGCAAGACGGGGGAGAAGACGAGCCTCACGGAGAATTTCGACAGATGGGTGGGTGCTTTCGTATGGGAGCCGACTCGCTCGCAAACGATCTTCTTCTCTTCAGAGGACAAGGGACAGGCTCCTATTTACTTGGCGGGTCTGGACGGTAGTCCGATCGAGGAGGTTACACGTGGCTTTAATGACGACCTCGCGACTACGCGAGATGGACGGTCCATATTCTTCACCAGAATGTCGCTGCGAGGCCCAACGGAGATCTACTCTTTTGATCCTCTGAAAGTGCTAGCGCTTTATAAACCGTCTCATTACGTTCATAACGCCCCGGATGCTCTGAGGGCGACAGAGAATGCGACGGATGAAAAGTTCCCACATCACGATGACGCACTTCAGTTAACTCACTTCAACGATGGCGTCCTTTCTCAAATCGCAATGTCACCGCTCGAACCCTTCTGGTTCACAGGCGCTCACGGCGACAAGGTCGAGGGCTTCCTGGTCAAGCCGCCGAACTTTGATGCCTCGAAGAAATATCCCGTGAAGTTCCTCATCCACGGGGGGCCGGAGGGCGCCTGGGGAGACGACTGGAGCTATCGCTGGAATCCCGAACTCTTCGCGGCACCAACTTCTTCGACGAGCAGCGGATACGTGGTCATCATGATCAACTTCCACGGCTCGACTGGCTACGGACAGAAATTCATCGACGCCATCAACGGCGACTGGGGCGGCGCGCCGTTTGAAGATCTGATGAAAGGCCTCGACTATGCGGAGAAGACTTACCCGTTCATCGATAAAGACAGGGAATGCGCGCTGGGCGCCAGCTACGGCGGATACATGGCCAACTGGATTCTCGGCCACACCGACCGCTTCAAGTGCATCGTGTCGCACGACGGCATGTTCAACGCGGAATCCGCCTGGGGCGACACCGAAGAACTTTGGTTCAACGACTGGGAGTTCAAAGGCACTCCCTACGACAATCGCGCGATGTATGAGAAATGGTCGCCGCACCAGTATGCCAAGAATTTCAAGACGCCGACGCTAGTCGTCCACGGGCAGAAAGATTACCGCCTCGATGTGTCGCAGGGATTCGATCTCTTCACCACGCTGCAGATGGAAGGCGTTCCGTCAAAGATGCTCTATTTCCCCGACGAAGGCCACTGGGTGATGAAGCCGCAGAATTCGCAGCTCTGGTACAAGACCGTGAACGACTGGGTGGATCAATGGACGAAGGATCAGGGGACGAAAGATCAGGGGACGAAGAAGTGAACAGGGGTTCAGCTGGCCTGATTTCCACGACGATCGACGAGACCTCTTTCACTGGTCGTCCGGACCCAGGCGCCGCGGCGTGGGCGCGGGAACACTTCCGCGCCACTGGCTAATGGTGGGGGAAGTGTTCCCGCTGCTGGCGGCCGGAAACGTTTCCAGTTCGTTCTGCAGAACGGCTGTCGCTCCGGCCGAGACCTGTATCTCGATTTCCAACACTCCGGTGAGCGATCCGACAGACGGGACCAGAGTTGCCAGGCCGTTGACATCGCTCTGCACCGTGCTCTGGGTGGCACTCAAAATGACGGGCATTCCTGCCTGGGTGTTGGCGGGGTCGCCGGGCGTCAACGTCAGATTGTTTCCCACCGGATAAAGCACAGTGGATTGAAACAGCACGCTCGCCCCGAGGACAGGATTGGGCGGCGTCGAGGAGTCGGTCACGCGGACCGTCATGGGCTGAAACGAGGGCCCCGTAACAACTTGACCCGCACCAGCCACGGCTTGCAGATTCAGCATCGTTGCTGCGACCGCGTTTCCGGAGACAATTTGGCAAGGATTGTTTCCGGGTTCGGCGCAGACGCTGAGTTGCAAGCTGCCGGCAAAGTTCGTCACCGTGAGCGTGACTGAAGCGTAGCCGCTGCTATTCGTCACCGCGCTCGGGGAACTGAGCGATCCTGATCCTTGCGTGACGGTGAAGTTCACAGTGATGCCGCTTTGCGGAGCGCCTTGGCTTACCACGACCGCTGTCACCGGCACGCTGACCGACGCTCCCTGGGAGATCCAGAGGTAGGGCGCGACGATTGCGAGGGCCAAGGACGAAGTTGTGCCTGTGATCGTAGTGCTGACGGCTTGGGCCGGGCTGTAAACACCAGGAGCGAGAGTCGCGCTGATGAGCGCACTTCCTGCGGCGGTGGGCGTAACCCAGGTAGAGGCCATTCCAGTTTCATCGCTGATCGTCGAGCAGGCCGCAACGCCGCCGCAGGCTGAGAGGGTAGCGCCGTTGGTGGTGGACCATCCTACGGTTGCGCCGCTCACCGGCGTGATGCCATCGGAAGCGAGCACCCGCACAGTCACGGGACTCACGACTTGGGTGCCGACTGGCGTAGGCGGATAGGTTCGCGGCAAAAGGACGATCTGGTCGGTTGGCGCGGCTCCGAAGGTGAGCACATCCGTCATGATGGAGAAAGAGCCGCTGGCCGGATCGCTGATAGTAATGGTTTGCGGTCCGTCGCTTTGCGCGGGCGCGGGAATCAGCATTTGATTGGCGTTGGTGGCGAGCAGGGGGACCATGGTATTGCCGACGCTAACTGTGAGTCCGGGCGCGAAACCGGTACCTTGAAGGGTGATCGCGCCGCCGTTGACCGGGATGCGCGCCGGTATGGCCGAGTCTCCGTAGAGTATGTGTGCGTGATAGTGGTAGTCGGGGCGGCCGTCGCCGCGCAGATCGGCGATACCGATGATGAAGCTGTTCGAAGCCAGGATCTGAGCGTCGAGGCGGCTCATGCCGAAGGTCTCCTCGTTAAACGGAGCCGCAGTAAAAGCTGGTGGCGCCGTGCCCTGCGGATCGCCGAGGGTCCAGATCCCGACAACGGGTTCGGCCTTCGACTCGCTCGGAGCGCCGGTTTCATCCAGTGCAGTGACGGCTATCGACAAGGTGCGGTTGGCCTGGGCGGTGATCAGGAAATATCCGACATCGCCGTAGCCGCTCAACGAGCCGACCCAATCGCCTGGAGAAGCAACCTGCGCGGGAGCGCTCCAGGTCTCCGTCGCAGCCCACGGCGGGACGGGCTGCGAGCTGCCAGCCATGAGAACGTCCTGCTCGAACTCGCCGCCTGCATTCACGGTTACTACAATGGGCTGAAAAGTGCCCGAAGGCGCGACTTGCGCCGGGTCGTAAGGGCAAACGCCGGCCGACCAAAACGGGTCCAGGGCCTCTACGGATAACTCATATTGTGCGGAGCTCGCGCCGTTTGGAATCGGCAGTCCGCCGAGGTCGAAGAATCCTTCGAGCGTTTGGTCGGTTGATCCGAACTCGCTGTAGGCAATTCCCAAGGCATCGGTCAGGCCCGTGATGGGATTGCCGGCATTGCCGGTAAACAGGAATCCGGAAACCGCAGTGGCGCCGTACGCGTCCGAGGGCAGGTTGGTGGAAGGGTCAATCCAGCGCGCGACCACGTTCACGCCCTGCATGGGTTCCGCGATGCCGCCCACGTTGTTCACAAAGTAGACTGAGCCATAAATGCGGGCGGTGGCGGCCGACGAGCTGGCCGGATAAAGGCGCGATAGCACGGCCATATCATCGGGTGCAAGCTGATAAGGATTGGCATAGCAGACGGTGATGGGTACACAACTAAACAAGTCGATGTAGTGCATAACGGGAAAGCCAGCGTAATCATTGGGTGTGGGCGGTGGATCGCCGGTAATTACGTTCAGATTCATCTGCGACCATCCCATGCCGAGTACGGTGCCGAGCACTCGCACCAGCCGGTATTCCACATCGGTAAGTTGCGACGATTGCAAGGCGCATTGGCCGTTGATGACCACCAGCGCGTGCAGGAAATTTGCGGTCGCAGCGAAATTGTCCACGCCGCCGTAGACTGCATTCCAGAAGCATTGCGAAGCATCGCCGGCGCCCGCGCCGAGCAAGGCGTCGGTTACCGAGCCGTCGTAGTCGTAGACGATGCCTACCGGGGTTTGCGTGGCGGAGGGAGTGATATCGGCGGGGGCGGTGACGACTCCGTTGGAGTTGACGGCGATGTTGCTGCCGTTCACGTCTTCGGCGAGTTGGCCAGCGGCGTTTGCGGTCAGGGCTGAAGTGGAAACGGAAGTCCATTGGAGGAAGGAATTGGCGACCAGCGCATTGGCCGACGCGTTCGGCAGGATCGGGCTAAGATCTCCCTGGTCGGTGTAGTAATTCACCTGCCCTAACGACCAGACCAGGGGTTGGCCCATCGTCCCGGAGTTGAAGTAGCTGGATCCCGCCACATACATGGGGCCACCAGCACGCGCGATAGCGGCGAATAGGAAGACAATGGCCACGGCGGTGGCCAGCCGGAAGAAGAATGAGCGTGCGCCGATGTTTTTCGGGACGGACATGTCTACTCACTCCTCCCCGCTGGAACGTCGAACGGCCCGCGCGAAGTCGGCGTAAGGGACGACGGTTTTTCCGCCCAGGATGGGGTCTGCCGCTAAGGTCACAACATGTTGGGGGCTCATTACGATGTAGCCTCGGGAATCCAGAGCGAATCTGCCCAGGGCTCCAGCCACGGGGCTCGTGAGGCCCAACTTTCCCGGGGCATACAAGAAGAGCAACACGCGCTCGCCCACGTAATAGCTTTCGCCCCTGGCCCAGAGGCCAGCCCACTCGTGGATCGTCAGCTTCTGGCCTGGCGAGACACCGCGCATAGCTTGTTGAACCTGGAACGTGACCGTGGTCGAGGCATGATCCTGCGCGGAGAATCCTGAGTGCCCGACGAATGTGACCCGGCCGGAGAAAATGATCCCAGCGGCGCTGACGAGCTGCGGGAAAACGAGTTGCGGGAGAACGACGCTGCCGCGAGAATGATCTGCGGCAGCAACCTGTGCGCGCAGAAACGCTGGCGCTACGAACGTCAGCGAGAAAGCGGCGAGCAGACGCCACCAAGTCCCGGCCATAACCACCACCTGGGAACGAAATGTCTGCTCGGAGAACTCTGGGAAACCAAGACTATCTTAGCCATCGACCGAATGCATTGCTGTGACGGATGTCACAAGGAGCCTGTGGATTACGTAGCTGTGGGATTTATCGAGAGTGAGAACCTGCGTTTCGGCTAGAGTACGTGCCGCTGGTGCTCTTCCGCGCTGAGGTTGGCGCCAGCCAACATCAGCAGTCCGGTCAGGAAGGCCCAGAACATCATGCTTACCGAGAGAGCAAAGGGTCCATAGACTTCGGCGAAATCGAGCCAGGGCAGGGCCAGGATGTAGCCGTACTTCAGCGCTTCCGAGAGCAGTCCCATAATGATGGCGGCGGGCAGCACGGCGCGCGCCGGGACTTTGCCGTTGGGCAGCACCCAGTAAATGAGGAAGAAGATGGCGATGCTGGCGACGAGGGCAAAGGCCTTCATCACGAAAAACTCCACCAGACGAACAAACACGACACCGTGGCCGTGCAGCACAAACTCGAATGGCTTTACGATTCCCGCTGTCGAGGCGATCGAGAGCAAGGCCAGAACACCGCAACTGAAGGCCAATCCGAGAGAGACCAACAGATTCCCCAGGTAGGAACGGTTGTTAGCAAAGTGCCAGATGCGGTTGAGCGCGACCTCCAGCGGCATAAATACGCCGGAGGAAGTTACCAGCAGAATGATCAGCGAGAATACTTGCACGCGCTGGCGTGCGTTCACCATGGCGGTCAGGTTGCGGATGACGAAGTCCTGGCCGGCAGGGAGGTAATCGCGGAGTAATTCCACCACCACGTCATACATCACCCGGGAGTGAAAAACGCGCCGGATGAGCGTCATCAAGAGCACAACAAAAGGGAAGAACGAAAGGATCGAGTTGGCTGCGACCGAGAAGGCGAAGGTGTGCACGTCGGTGCGCAGAAGGTACCTGGCTGTGGAAATCGCCATCCCGGAGAAGCGCGGGCGCGGTTGCGGGACCGGGAGGGCCGGAGCGGTTTCCGTGGGGCGGGCAACGACAGTTGTGGTTAGATCGGGCACAGGCGTTTGTCTAATCCTATCAAAGGGTTGCGGCTGGTGCGGCCCTCCCGGAGAACGAAGGTCTCGTGTCCGATGCCCCCCATTTCTTATACTGTGTTAAAGATTTACATGTGACCGCCGGTTATTTTTGCCTTCGAAACGTTAATTTTTGTTGCGAAACGATTTAATACTGCTTATTATCGGTTGCTCATAACCCGATGAATGTCGGGGAATGAGTTCGTAAGGCAGGTTGATGTCTTGAGCAGGGCGGTAGAAATCAGCGCCGAGGGTCCAGGGCTCCAGAAGTTCGCGCCGCACTTTCTTTACGCGTCGCCGAACCGAGGAGTCTTTTGCTTTGGGGCAATTTCTCCGGCATAGAGAGACGCAACCGGGTTTCACTGGCTTTCCCGAGGGGGCGCTCTTTTGCTTGGGGCAACGCACGGGAAATCCAGGGAACTAATTCTTAATGACCAGGGGAAAGGAGTTTTTCTGTGAGAGAGAAGGGAACAGTAAAGTGGTTCAACGGGGCGAAGGGATATGGATTTATCCAGCGCTCCACGGGGGAAGATGTTTTCGTACATTTCTCCGCGATTCAGGAAAACGGCTACCGTTCGCTAAACGAAGGTGAGACCGTGGAGTTCGATCTGCTCAAGGGCCCCAAAGGCTTTCAGGCAGGCAACGTCGTCCGCGCATAGCCTGCTGTTACCACGATTACTGACCCTCCCCGTCCCAGTGGGAGGGTTTTTCCTTGGAATGTCCACCACCAGTCAGGTATTCAACCTCGGGGTTAACCTGGAACCTGGGGTCATTGACCGAGGCCCGAGGCCGCAGCCCGCTTCACCGCACTTCCACCGATACCAAATCTCCATCGGATATGCCGCCGGGCCGGTAGTTCACGGACACGGATCGGTTGTTCCACTCGCACGAGAAGGTATCGGCTCCGATGAGCAAGAGCGACTTGTAATCGGCAGTCCGCAGCTTCAGAACAACTCCGCCGGAGGTCACGGTAAGAACGGCGGCGGGGGACTGCGAGCAGTCCACGTCCACCAGCCGGCCCTGCAAAAACTTCGCGGGACGCGTGTCCTCTTTGCCCCCGGCTTGTGCCGCCTGTTCGGCTGCGGCGCGCTTGGCCGCGTCCTGCTCAAGCACGTCGAATGGCGAAGGCTGGGGAGCGAGTTGCGGGGTCGAAGCGGAAGAAGCAGAAGAAACCCCGTATTTTTGCTCGTTCGGAAGCTGCTCCAGCCGCGCACGAGCTTCGGCACCAACCTGCGGATTGCTGCTGGTTTTCAACTGTCCGAGCAAGGTGCGCGCGGCATCCCACTTTTTGCCTGAAATGTAGATTTCCGCCAGATGATACACATATTGCTGGTTGCGCGGACTGAGCTGTATGGCCGCGCGCTCGGCCTGCATGGCAGCCACTGAGCTCCCACCTTCCGTTCGAGCGATTGCCATCATGTCATAAGCCTCGGCAAATTCCGGATACCACTCGAGCACTGCGCGCAGATCCTGCATCATATTCGGCAGGCCCTGAATATCGGTGTGCTTGGTTTGCGATATGCGGTATCTCAGCAGCGAAAGGTAGTAGCGGATCCACATATCGCTCGGGTTGAGGGTAGCGGCGTTGGTAAGTTCCTCGGTGGTGGCATCGAACTCGCCGCGCTGCAGGTGATCCCAGGCAAGAGCGCGGTGGGCAATCTCGTTGCCGTCGACCGTCACAAGAGGTTCCTTTTGGTCAATTCGACCGATCGTTATCTTGGCAGGCAGGTTGGGCGTTGTGGCCAGCGCCTCCAATTCCTGCACGGCGGCATCGCGGCGATCAGGGATCCTGATCTTTACCTCAGCCGTTAAGGCGCGGGCATCCGCTTCCGTGATTGCCTTGGACGTAGTCGCGCTATCGTCTGGTCCCACAATCTCAGGGAACTCATACACCTGTGGCGTATTGATCTGCGTATCTGGTTGCAGCGACCCCGGCTGCCTCGAAGCGTCGAGCGCCACGAACAGCGGCGCGAGCGAGCGGAAGTACTGTTTCACCGCCTGGTCGAACTGGCTCGCGGTCATGCCGTAGGCTTTTTGGATCGCCTCTTCCACTGGCAAGTGCTGGTTCTCGACCAGGTCGAAATAGGTTCCGGTTTCGGGCAGCTTCTTTTCGTGGAGCAGGTAATGCATTGTCATCCACGACTGCGCGTAAAACAGGGTGTGGTGCGTTCCTTCAGTGTAGGTGGAGGTGTCATGCTTCATGGTGAGCAGGTCGGGCAATGCCAGCCAAACCTGGCCACCGAGAAGCTCGGTGAGCGATTTCGGAGGATTGTGGGCTTCGCGCTGGTTCTCCAGCAGGTCCTGGGTGAAGATGGGCGTCAATTCGGGATCGCCTCCGATCTCGTATTTCTTGTCTTCGGGACGAATAGAACTGAAGTATTCAGCCAGGCCTTCATCGAACCATCCCGGGGACGATCCATCCGCCTTGGCGGGATAGTTGTAATTCAGCAGCAAATGGGCAAACTCATGGGCAACGGCACGCCAGGATTCCTCTTCAAACAAGTTCAGGACGATGAAGTTCTGGTCTTCACCGGGGAGGAAGAAGCCGGGAGCGTCGATGGGCTGACCCTGACGCAGCGGCGCACTCTGGTAGTAGGTCTTGTCATTCCGGAAGGCGAGAATGGTCAGCGGCACCGGCTCGTTAAGGCGTTCCTTCATCAGCAGGGTGGCGAAGACGGCGCGCATCTGCTCAAAGCGAAGCGCGACTTCTTTGCCTTTCTTTTCGCCGGCATCGGTGATCACTCTGTAGTGCGCGGAGTGAATTTCGAGCCACGGTGAGGGCTCGGCAGCAGGTGCCGAGGTGGATAGAAGAACGCCGAGAAGCATCGCCGGAAGCAATGAAATCGGGATGGGACCAATGCGGGCCATGCTGGTGCAGCCGGAGAAGGACAACTACCAAAATGCTAACACGAGGGTGTCTCGCCTGCGATGGACCAGCCCGAATGATCCAGGCTATCAATCCGCGAAGCGCAGAATCATCACTTCCGTAGCCTTGATCAAGGCGATGGCCGTCTGGCCGGGTTTCAGGTGCATCTCGCGAGCCGAAGTTGCAGTGATGATGGAAGTGATTTGCTGTTCTCCGATGGAAATCTTCACTTCCGCCATCAACCCGCTGATGCGGACCCGATCGATGCGGCCCACCAATTGATTGCGTCCGCTGACCCGGCGTACTGCCTGCTCTCGTTCCGCAGCAGTTTTCCCTCTGGTTCGGAAAAGCAGCCGGTCCAGTTCGCTTTGCGGGATTCGATGATGTCCCCCGGCAGTCTGGACGCTCCGAATCTTCTTCTTGTAAATCCACTGCTTGATGGTTGGGAAGCTGACCCCGAGTTGTAGAGCGGCGTCGCGCAGCTTCAGCAACTCCTGATTCTTCTGCGCTGATTTGCCGTTTCCCTGCATCGGAACGAAATCCTACAGTCAGCGCAGGGCGCGGTCAACAATCTCAATTGCCGTGACCGGGCTCTCGACTGAACCCGCTACGGAATCGATCAGAAGCTGAAACGGCCACCGACTGTCGGAGCACAGTTGTTGTTGTAGTTATAGGGGACGCCGGGGCCATGAGGAATGGCGATGGCCAGACCGCCGCTCACCCAGGAATATGCGATTCCGACAAAACCGTCGAATCGCTTCGTAAAGTGATGATCCATATAGAGCGACCCCTCGTTGAGGGTGCCCGCGCAGGAACTGCGGAAACCGGCTGTGGGCGAGCAGGTCTGCGGATAACGGAAGTCGTTCTGCCGCTGTTGATACCAGGAGAAAGTGGCGTCGGTCTTGCTGTCGATTGCATATTTCACGCCCATCCACCAGATATTCACTAACTTCTCAGAATCAAGATTGTTGTCTTCCACCCCGCTCATGATGTACCCGCCCTGATCCGAGGCGCCAACACCTAGCGGGTCCGCCGGGTTGTTCTGCCAGATGTATTCGTACCCGGCAAAAAACTTGAACGGATCCCGCACGTACTTGGCGGCAAACATAACTGCGTTGTTGTCGGTCACGATGCCGTAGACGGTGTTGTCTGTCGAGATCAGATTAGGGCCGAGGCCGTCGCCGCCGTTGATGGGGGTTGTATCGAGGCTGTCCGTGAGCGACTGCGTAAACCCCAGATGCGGCGTCGCCGGACTCTGCGGCCCGAGCAAGGGGTTCAATACGCTGATCGCCTGGTTGTAATGTTGGAAGACGACGTCGGCGGAGAACTTACCTTTGTCTGGGCCTATGGTTCCGCCGAGGTCGAATCCGTAGGCGTTGTTATGTGCCGATTGCGGCGTGCAGGAGGTCGCGGTCCAGGTGGCCCCCGTGGCTGCCGCGGGGTCGTAGCAGCCGCCCGAACCATCGGCGAACTTATACATCGCGCCGAAATGGACCGGGCCATAGGCGATGCGATACTTCACGGCATCGTCCCAACGGCTGTCCTCGGTGTCGCCGCCGCCGGCCATCGTGCCGTTATAGCCGATGTAGGAAAAGGCATAGGCGCCGCCGGCAGGATCGTAAAGCAGCATCGCATCGGTGCCCAGAGCGCGCTGACGGCCGAAGGTAAGCGTGCCGAAATGCGTGGACGACACACCGGCATAGTACTCGTCATTGAAGGGTTGGCCCGCGCGCGCGCCATCGATGGCTATCGAATAACCGCTCCGGGGAAGGCCGTTGTTGATGGTGTCGGTGGCCGAGGCGTTGGCGAGCAGCCCGGACTGCGGATTGATGCCAGTGGAAGCGTTGAACACCACCGACCAGCCAGGCAAAAACTCTGCCTTGCCTCTGATGCCCAGACCCGTCTGCTGCAGGTTGTTCGGCGCGACCAGGAACCGATGTTCGTAGCCGTTTCGGTTCACCAGAGATTCGCCTTCATAGTTATAACCGTTTTCCGGCAACCCGTGGCTGACCCAGCCGAGGCCGACGTCATACGCACCGTACAGCGTGATGCCGTGCCAGGTGAGCGCGCAATCAGTAGTGGCGAACTCGTGGCCGCTAGCGCAGGGGTCGGGGGTGGCCGCCGGCACCTGCGCGCTGGCTGTCGGCAGGTGCCCTGCCGAGAGCAGAACCGCCAGGCTAGAAACAACTAGAATCTTATAAAGACGCACTTTGCTGATCCGCAAATGCATAAGGACGTTCCCCCCTGAAACGTGTACCCGATTAGCAGAGCGACCATCCATATAATATGAATTAGTGCTATGTGTCAATTCGACTTTATACGATTTTGAGGGTGGAAGCAGCGCTCGGCCGCCGGAGCGCGTGTTATGGGAAGAATCGATCTGGAAAGGGCACGGTTCGAGGTCGCGCCCCACCTTAATTCCTTGGCACCGTCCAACAATAATCTCGATGAGGCCCCTACACTTCGATGTTCCTATGCTCCGGATACGTTTTTTCGATTGGACTTCCGGAGCGAACTTTGTCAGATTGGTGGGGCAGTGGAATAGTTTTTCGCGCGGCCCTGATGCCCGCGTCTCGCCCCGTCTGAAACCGAGTCGCTATTCCTGATCGATTGTTTCCGAGAACGCGAATGATGGCGAAAAGCCTAATCCGCGTTAGCTCTACGAAGGGTCTGAAGCGGATCAGAGTCCAGGATCGACATCTAGGAATGAGGCGACCAGAAATGACGAAGCGTACAACGCACATCCCGAAGAATCCCAAAGCAGTCACACTGAAGGCTGTTGCCGAATATGTTGGGCTGGCAGCAGGAACGGTCTCTATAGTGCTCAATCATGCGCCGGACTACATTCCGCAGCAAACTCAGGAGCGGGTTTTTGCGGCGGCCCGGAAACTGAATTATCGTCCCAACCCCTTCGCGCGCGCCCTGCGCACGAAACAGATCCCGGGCGTGAGCGGCATGCCTACGCTGGCTACGGGCTCCCGCGCCTTAGTGTTTGAGGGCGCAGAACAGTTCCTGCTGGCCGTGAACGCGATTCGGCAGGCTGGCCTGCGCGTGCCGGGAGATGTTTCGGTGGTCGGTGGCTCTGACCTCTGAACTCCTGGCTTAAAGCCCGGCAGACGCGAACGCGCCTTGCCACGAACTCGACGTTGGAGTAGTGGGCTATTTTCGTTTTGAAATAGCCCACTACCGAATCCTCGGGAATGAACTGGCGCTAGAGAAAAGGAGGTCGGCATTCTTCTGCCGACGCTGGCGCTCTCTCACTGAAAATATTCAAGACGGCTGGACGGCTTCTAGTCGCCGCTGGCGTGGTGCTGCGTGGGAACAAGTACCAGACGTGGACGAGCTTCCGCAGTCCGAAGCTGTGGTTGCGCGGCCCGGCCAAAGGCATGCAGGATGCCGATGACTACGGCGTAAGCGGCGATGACGCCAATACCGACAGACACTACCACGGTGACGCAGAGAATGAGAGGCATGAAGAACGAAATCAAGGTCAAACCACCCTGTCAATCTTGAAATTTCAGACTGCCGCAACCGGGGACGCATCTCAATCTCGTAAACGCGGCTCCTTCAATCTACCTGCGTTGACGCCCGCCGCTATTAACGACTAAGATACGAAGTAAAGCTGTGCTTTTCTAATGTCGAACATATCTGTAGACCTGTCGACGTTACGGAAGGGCAATCCACCCCAAACTAGATGGCTATTAGTAAATAGTGCTTGTAAGTCATTGATTCTGCTTGACTGTCAGTCTTATTAGTCTATAATAGGACTCAGAATGGGAGGCTAGTAATCAATGAAACTCACCGCGACACAACAGCATTTAGCCAACATAATGAGCGCAACGACGGGCGAGCTTGCGGACATCGTTACGCTCACGACAAAAAGCCATGAACGATTCCGCACACAGACAGGCCAGTATGTCTGGCGCAGCACGGGCTGGCACGCACGCTACTACGTTGACAATCCGAATCCGTACATTCGTGGCCGGGTAAAAATCTGCATCCCGCTCGAAGTTCCTTCCACTGCTGATGAAAGTCAGGTCAAGCTCGCACTCAAAAAACACATGAAGAAGGTTAATGCCGAGCAGCGCGGCGCATGGGCCGTGCCGACCTCGGACCAGATTCTGGTCAGTGTTTACTGGGAGGCGATGTACTTGCCGATGATTGAAGCGAATAGAAGTTGGAGCACGGCTCGGACGTACAAGAAACTCTGGGACCTGTACTGCAAGGATTATTTCAAGAACAAGATCCTGACGCGCTATGCCACGGTTGACGGCAACCGATTCCTGACTGAGCTTGCACAGCGCAAGCTGAGGCAGCGCGGGAAAAAGAGCGACGAGCAGGCCAACGGGTTGAACCGCAGTTCACTCAGCCTTGTGCGGACAATCTGCACTGGCCTATTCAGCTACGCACAGAATGAGGGGTTGATTGACCGCAATCCATTCTCGGACGTGCGGATCAGTGTCAAGGTTCGCAAGCCACAGAAAAAGGTGATGTACTCGCTGGCTGAGGTCGCGGCTGTGCTCAGTGAGATTCCCAGGACAGACGCCAAGCTCCTGTTCGCGTTCTGTAGCCTGCTCGGTTTGCGGCCAAGCGAAGCGGCAGCCATACAGTGGTCAGACGTGAACGGCAACCTGCTCTCGATCCTGCGTGCCGCGCCTGCTGGTCATCTTGGTGAGACGAAAACCGAGAACAGTGTCGGCAGCGTGCTGATAATCAAGCCTGTAGCGCGGCTCATCGAGCAATGGCGCAAGGAGTGCGGTCGCGCTGATGGGTTCATGTTCAAACGGCGCAACGGGCACGTGATAAACGCTTCCGACTTCACTGCGATGCATATTGTTGAGCATGCCCGCAAAGCGATCGGTAGCAGATGGCACGGGTTGTATGCTGGTCGTCGCGCTGTGGGCAAGGCGCTTTACAATCTGACGGGCGACATTCGGGCGACAGCACAGAACCTGCGTAACGATCAGGCCACTAGCCTAGCGCATTACAGCGAGCCGTCAGTAGAATCGGGTCGCGCTGGCAGCGTATTGCTAGAGCAGGCATTCGAGATCGAAGAAGCAAAGCTACTCAAGGCGTAAAGCCTTAAAGCTCGCTCAGTGGAACAAGAGCGAGCTTTTCTTAGGTCCCCGAAAGTACGTCGGTTGGCCTGGCATGCCTGTAGGCCAAGCACTCCGGCACCGCCTCAGCCAATAATCTGTGTGCTTCGATGTGATCTTCAAGTGTCAGCCAGCACCAGTTATCCTCGTCGTGCTCAAGCTCGGGAAACACAGCTCTTGGCGCTACGTGGTGTTTGTGCCAGCCCGTCACCCGGGTTTCGCTGCAATGCTCTTCGACAAAATCGAAGTAAGCTGACAAGTCCGCCTCGTCGTGTTCATTGCACATATACGGTTCGATATATTCCAAGTTCATATAAGTCCCGGCCAGAGGGTGCTACCGTCGCACCTGTGGCTGATTCCTATCTACCCAATTACCCTCAACATCGAAGTTCTTCGATGACGGCTGCCCGCACGCGTTCCATACGAGGTCGAACAGCGGTTTCAGAATTCTACCTGCCGGCATCGAGAAATCCTGAACAATGGTTTCCGGGAGTAAGAGCATATTCTCCTGTATGGGGTAACTCGCTTCAAAATCAAAATGATCTACAGCCATTTCAAGACCGCGCGTTCCAATCAGGCTGAGCGCCACAACGACAGGAACATTTGCTCCTATTTGCTGCAACACTTGAAAACAGTGAGGTAGGTACTGGAAGATGTACTGCTCGTAAGCCACGCTAGGGATCATGCGTCTGCCACGATGCTCAGCGGCAAGCACGCTTCCTTGAACCGCCTCGATGATACCAGTGCGATAGAGCTGGGTGAACGTATGCGCTGGATTTCCTCCTCCGAAAACGACTACGCCGTCGAGGTTCAGTCGCCGATCCCAGCTTGATGACGCCATCGGTCTCAGTCGTCGAGGATCTTCGTAGAGCGGCAGAATGTCATACGTAGGCTGCCCAGCAAACGACTCAATCGGAATGCAGTGCAGGACAATTTTTGGCTCGTCGATAAATGGAATTGGGGTTTCGTTGTTCGACAACGCTATTATTCGATCCGTCCGAAATGCGCGGATTCGTTCGGTCACTGTGCTAGAGAGTGTAAACGCAGACCGCAGTTCGCTGACATCCAAAGGATATTTCCCGGCAGAGTTCCGGCCATAGAACTTGTCGTGGCCGCTGAAGATCACGCGATGCGGACCAGCCCAGCTACGTTCGACTCGAATGACCAGTACCTTCAGTCCTGCGTTACAAGGAATTAACCTTGCTGCGTATCGAATCCGAGGGCTAAGTCCCGAAGCCAATATGCTATCCAGTCTTTGGATTTCTGCGTCGGTGTTTGTGGATTGAAAGCCAGTAAGCTGAGTCGGAAGTCCATGGTCCTCGTCCATACCAAGAACCAAATCGCCCCCGCTGGTATTTGCGAACGACGAGACATCTGCTAGGAATTCCTTCTTGTCGCCATCGCTATTCCCTGGCAGCTCCCGCTTGTAGTCGATGCTTCGCCCCTCACGAACTTCATTCGTTATAAGAGCCAAAAGATCGTCCTCGATAATTTCGGCTAAAGGTTTCGGGACCATTTTTTGCCCCTCTTCGATCATCAATATACGCGGGAATCGCAATCGCGGAACTAGTTCTCGATTTCACATGGAAAGGGAATCATTTCGCGTCGATTCGGCAGTGTTCAAGTATCTAAGTCATTGATTCTGCGCTACTTAACAGATTGGATCTAATAGCATTGTAGACTGGACCGTGTTAAGTACTGTATTTTCAACGCAGTACGCGCTAATACTGCATTAGTCAGACTCGTATCCTGGGTGACGTGCTCAGAGTCGATCTGCTGATGGTTCGCTCCTATAACTCGACCCAAACGCAAATACCGAGTGGATCTGTAATACGGGCCGAACTGTAAAGGCAACTCGGTACGTACGGCGAACAAGAATCAAGGCTTTTACCTACGAACATCTTCGTACGTTTGCACTAGAGTGCGCGGGCGCTCCACAGAATATCTCAAGTGTAGTACACGTCAGTGTGTGACCTTGTCCGCAATCTGCGCGCACACACACCGAGTACTACGGCAAAGATTTTCTATCCGACTGATTTGATTAGACTTGAAATCTTTCATCCGTAGTAGCGACTTTACTACAGGCAAATTGTCGAGCTGATACGCAGTCATTTTCGTACTACGGCAGCAAGATTTCCCCCCCGACTAGTTACTAAAAGACGCTGTCTCTTCGATTGACTCTGTCACTAGTATTATCTTGCACGGTATTAACTAGTACGATAACATTGTACAAGTTCAAGCGCAATAAGTCACCGAGAACTACGATTTCAAGAACCTAGTCTGCGACAAGTCAGTGCCAACCTAATCAGCGCTTAACGCCTAGCCCAACGCGGCGAAGCTACACAGCGTGAAAAAGCCTAAGCCGACTCGCGACCAGTAATTCCTACGTTTGAGGTCCGGCATGGTGCTACTCACAGATCGAAATGTCGAGCACATTAACGACCTGATCCAACTGGCGGGCTGCCCAATGTGCCTGCCCGCGCTAGGCGACCACTGGCATCGCGCAAGGGCGGTAATAGGGGAGCCACTGAAAGACGGACAGTGCGGCGTCGGGAAAGTCATCTATCCGAACACAATTCAATGTACCGCAAACAAGTACCACGTTTGCAGCGTGAGGGTGGAAAACGCCCACGAGGTCTGCATAGTGACAGTCTTCGACGTACTCGAAATGCCGGTGGAAATACCAACATGCGAAAACCCAACAAGTACGACCGTCTCCTAGACGCATACGGTTTCGGTCAGGAAGTGATGGACCTGATTGTCGGCGTCATCACTGATAAGTTTGACCCCGGCTGGATACTGACCATTGGGGAGGGCGACGCGGAGTTGGTAAAGAACGTCCGTAGAGTCATACCGGAGTCAGACGACAAGAACTGGCTCGCTGCAAAACCACCGCTCGAAAGGAACGGAGTAGTTGTCCCTTTCAGTCTCGCGAGTGAGGAGTATACGGATCACCTCATTCATTTGGTCAACATCAAGAACGCGAAATTCACGGTGGCGGATGAAAGGATCGTCGGCAAAATCAAAATGGTTCTCCTCTTTCATCAAGAGGGGAAGGAACAAGGTTTGTTACGTCTGCTTGCCGAGTGCCGCAGCCTGGTGGTAATGCGCGTAATCGGCAACAGAGCCAACGGCCGTCTTGAGGTCTCGAAGTTTCCAGGTTGGGAATCTGTCCCTGACACCGTCGATTTGTCCATCAAGGAGGACGAGCAAAGGGACGAATTGACCGAGATTCCCGATGCTGCGATGTACGGGCGGCTAAAGGAAATCATCGACATGGCGCTTGCTCCTCGCGGTTATTCGTACCCCGCCGCCATCATCGCATCCAGCGTTTTCTTGCAAAGTAATGATTGCAATATACGGGCAACGATGTACGGCGGCCCTGTGGGAGATATTGGTTCCGGTAAGACCGTAGCCACCGACAGAATAAGGATGCTGCTCGGCCTGAACGATCAGCATCCGTTGATCGCCCGAATGCCGTACTCCGATCGTGGATTGAGCAAGGTCTGTCCGCCCGGACGGGAGAACAAGAAGCGGCTGGTTGTGGCTGATGAAGGTCGCATGATGATGGCCAAGGGCAATATTGAAAACTCCTCACTCATCCCCCTGCTGTGCAGTCTTTGGTCCAGGAACGTGGACGGCGGCGCGGACAAGCATGGAGTTGATGAGCTGGATGTCGAGCTTTCGATCCTGATGAACATTAAAGCCAGTGGGCCCGCAGAATTTCCGGAGGTGTTCTCGCATAGTACGGCGCACGGTTTCTGGCGTCGCTGCATATTCGGCGTGAGGGCTAATGAGCAGTGGGAGTTCAGGGAATGGTTATTCGATCCGGCTGAATCCACGATCAAGTTGCAGTTGACCCAGCCGAACGTGAGCGGGGCAGTGTACGACTGGGCGCGGGAGTGGCAGGCAGGTAATGAAGATCGGAAATTATTGCGGGAGATTGCGCTGCGGACCGCGTACATCGCGTCAGCCGTGAATCAGGACATGACGCTTACTCGGGAATCGCTCGATGCCGCGCTGCGATTCTGCGAATGGCAAGAGGCGATCAGAAAGATTTACCAACCAGCGCAAGGAGCCGACGATTATCAGGTTTGCTACAACGCCATCGAGGCGGCTTTCAAGAAGCACGGCGGTCACGCGAATTGGCGGAAGCTGAGCCAATATGGGAACTGGAGCAAGTATTACGGTCGAGTTCTCGGCACTGTCAAGAAGAATTTGGAGCGGGAGGGTGTCATCGTGGAAATCAAGCAGGCACATGAGCATTACTGGAACGGCGGGAAAGCGTGAAACATTCGAGTCCGGTTATCGGATGAGTTCAGTCTTGCCGGAATCTGTGGTGATTGGTTGAGGAGAAAGCAGAAGGGAAATAACTCTTATGGAGGACACAATGAGCGACACAGTAGTGCAAGACCTAGCAGCCGAAGAACCAAAGGTGAAAGTCTTTGGCTTGTTCCACACAGGTTGGACTGAGAAAAAGAAAGCGCGTTTGTTAGAGCGCCTTGTAACGACACTTTGGCGGCGGGGACCAATGACAACTGGCCAGCTCGCTTCCTGTGTCCAGCTACAGGTACAAAATCCGCTGTTTGAGAAAGCCGTAGCAGCGCTGGTCGACTGGAAAATCATCGAAGTGAAAAAGCGCAATTGGGGAATCGCCTATACGGCAGAACTTATCGCAGCGGTGACGGTGCTGGGGAAACAGGTGTCGATTGACGTGGTTTGTGAACGCCAGAAGAAGGGCCTGTCAGCCGAGGGAGAGTAGCGGGTGGAAATTTCCGAGAGGTGCGCATGACCGACCATTCGCGTGGCGACCGACAATCCGACATGGCTACTGAGGAACTCACTGAGGAGATTCTCGACTTAGCTGAGAGCCTTCCCGGCGGCTACGTTCCCGGCAGTTACCGCAAGCGCGGCAACCGGAAGAAAATTGCCGCCGAGCTTGGCGTCCACCCTATTACTGTCTGGCGTCACTTGAGACCATTTGTTGAGGAAAAACGAGAGATGAATTCAGAGGCGTTCAACGAGTACCGCAACAACCAGTTCTCCCGAATCACTGAGAAATGGGAGGAGATTGAAAACGACGCTTCGATGAGCGGTGCGGAGAAGCACGCCGCTTGGGCGCGTTGGATGAAGTTGGAAATGGATCTGCTAGGAACTGCGGCTCCGTCAAAGTCCATCACGGCGCATGTTGGCTCTGAGTCCTCGCCCCTGTTCCTGAAGTTCAAAAAGGCGACCGCTGGTCTATCTGAAGAGCAGCTGGAGGAAACGTTCGCACAACTTGCCAGCGTTCCTCGCGAGGCCGTCGCAACTGTTCGCGATGCGAGTTGGTTCCCTGCACCTGAGCCAAAACAACTGGAGAGCGGCGAATGAGATTACTTGAGCATTACGAAAAGAGTCGCCCACGCAGCTATGAAACAAACTGGCACCACAAGTGGACTTGTGAGGTGCTCGAACGGGCCTACCTTGAGCGGAAGAACGTCATCATCGAACAGCCGCCGCGACATGGCAAGTCGGAGATTGCGAACGTGTACGCCCCGTCGTGGAGGTTGGAGACTCACTTTGACTTGATGGTTGGTCTAGTCACGAACTCGGACAACCTCGGTACAAAATTCTCAACCGCTGCACGCAACTTTTGCAAGCTGCCGTTTGAGGTTGATCGTGACGCGCAGTGGAAGGTGAAGGGGCTTGACTCGCTGAATTTTACTTACATGGCATCTGGCATTCGTGGGCAGATTACTGGGCACGGCTTCGATACGCTCATCCTTGATGACCTTCTGAAATCTGGCCTCGAAGCGAAGTCAGACACGGTAAGGGACTCGGTTTGGGAAAACGTAGCAAGCGCCGCTATCAACCGTCTAACACCGGACGGAATCATCGTTGCGCTGCAGGCGAGATTGCATCAGCAGGACACAATCGGGAAATTATTGGAACTTGAGCACCTCAAGTTCTTGCATCTGCATCTCCCTGCCACGAACGATTCAGGCGCCGAAGCATGGTTCCGGGATGGGTACTCCGGCGAAGAGGTCGTATTCCCGCCTTACGCTGCTCTGTGGCCGACACGCTATTCGCGGCAGAAACTGGACGAGATTAGAGCCACTGTATCGCCCTACTTTTGGAATGCACAGTATCAAGCTGTGCCGAGTATGGGTGACCTGGCCTTCTTTGATCCGACGAAGATGCAGCGGTACGTACACCAAAACTGTGAACAGGTGTGGATTGCGCTTGACGCTAACCAAAAAGAAACGGCGCATGGCAGCTACGCCGCGTTGGTCTGTCTCGGGTCGTGCCTCGGGCTGTTGAAAGTGTTAGGCGTCCGGCGCGGCCGCTGGTCGCAGCCCGACCTTCACAATAACGTCAGAGACTTCTACCGCAGCATGGCGCAGCTTACGGGAATACTGCCCGAGGCCGTCGTCGTTGAGGACGCCGCGGCGGGTCGGGGAGTAATTGACTTCCTGGGCGACCAACTCCCCATCGTAATTGTGCAGCCTCGCGGCACTAAGGAAGATCGAGCGGGTGCGGTCTGCTACCTCAACAATCGGATTGCATTGCCTGAGCATGCGACGTGGCTCTCGGCATTTGAAAACGAGCTACAGAATTTCCCACTATGCGCGGACAAGGATCAGGTGGACGCACTGGTCCACGGAATTGCATATGCAAGCAGGCCGGCGGAATTCAAACCGCGCCTTATGGAAAATGTGTTGGAGTACGACTGCATCTCGGAATACGAATCATCGTTTGCTGAGGAAAACGAATTCGACGCAAGGATTTCACAGGGGGAGTTATGACGATTATCGAAGGCAGCATAGAGGATTTCGAGAGTTTGTAGGCGACCAGAAAAGGAAGGTTAAAACATGAAGGTCACACAGAAGATGATTGCAGAAGGTTGGTCGAAAAACGAAGACGGTGTTTGGGTCGCACCGTCCGAGGCCACGAAGCAGGCTTTGAAAGAACGGGTGCTTCTTTCAGAAGACCGTAAGAACGAGTCCTTGGGGCCAGGATGGGTTCGAGTGCCAGTTCCTTCGGCGCAAGCTGACGTGCAAGTAGCGAGCTTCAAGCGCCTCGGTCTGTCTGAAGAGGAAGCAAAGGTCGCGGCTGGGGTTAGCCGGCCACCGTTGCAAAACGACACGGCCACCAGACAGTGGAGTGAGTCGGTAAAGAATTTCGATGCTCGACGCGGAAACAGAGGATAAGCAACAGCTTAACCACACACAGATACTGGAGGAATAACACAATGACTACTAGGACCGAAACATTAGAAACAGTTCCAAAGGATTACCGCGATCCTGTGGCAATCAAACACGAACTCAAAAACCGCGAGGCTCAGATCCAACTGGACGAAGATACACTCGCGAAAACCTCAAGGAGCGTTGTCGTGGCAACTGGCAAGTTGGCGGCGCTGCGAAAATTGAGGAAGGAACACGCCAAGAACGCGGAAACGCAACCCACTTGCGAAAGCTACCTCCGGGACATTGATGTCAAGATCGAACGGCAAGAGGAAGCTGTGGCTGACTTGACGGCACATGAGGCGAGATTGGGCCGTATTGTCGATGCGAAGAAAAAACTTCTCTCGGATTTCCTTCGTCAGACTCCACATAAAAAACTGAAAACGAACAAGGAACTCCTCGCGGATCATGGGGTGATCCGAAAGCTCCGTGACGAGCTGGCACGATTTTAGGTTTGGGTATAGGCCTGTCAGGTCTTCAAAGTAGTGTGGATGTCCGCTGCTGAATGGAGGGCCAACCTGACAGACCTGCACCCAATTCACATTCCGCAGATTGCTTCGCGTCAGTCTACGGAAACGCCTGGCCGGGGTCAGTCGGGAACTACAGAGCAGAGGGGTGTTGCGCCCTCCTGCGCTGCCTCCGCCCGACGCCCCGGTGACAGGCCGAACTTACGAACGTTAGGGTGAACTAGGAATGAGGATTTCACTAGTAAAACTGTGGGAGCACAATTTTCACTGGTGCTGAACAACTCAGCGCACGAGTACATCCAGTACTGGAGAGGCCTAGCGGAGAGCAGAGCGGAACACTTTGAACTGGCCGACATTCAGCCCCTGAATGCGTGGATCATCCATTGACAACTGTTAGTGTTTGATTTCCGTCGAAAAATCAAAGATAATCAAAACAATCAAACACCCAGGAGGGGTGTGCCAGGAGAGGCGGGAACAGGCAGGATGTTCGCTTTGGCTTCGCTTTAAGGGCTTGTATGTGCCTCAGGCTATTGAAGTTGCTCGAATGACTTTCGTGCTCCTTTTTGGTGTTGTTTAGCATCTAAGTGCTGTAGACTTGAGTTTGATTTCGATGAGAAATCAAGGTTTTTTCAAAGGAATCAAAGGAACAGGAGCGTAGTCCAATGGCACGGCCAATCGAGCCAACACCAGTTCTTGAAGGTAGAGACGCGGAACAGTTTTTGGAGTCCGTAAGGGTCAATGAGCCCGTCTCTAACGACCGTCAACGCTGGATGGATACTCTCGTCCAGCAAAGCAGAACCGCTGAGCAGAATCGCTAGACGCTTCCCAAGTGGGGACGAAGATTCTACTCAGCGATCTTTCAATCCTACCTTTCGACCCGGAAATCCACGGCGTTTCAACCTTTGATTGCGGCGATGCCGACCTAAATGAGTTCTTGCAGAAGGATGCTTCCGTCTATCAGAGCGAGCATCTCAGTTTCACTCGTGTAGTCTTCCACGAAGACGAGCTTGTGGCGTACATCACGCTTCTAACGGACAGCATCGTCCTCAAAACCCCAGAAAAGAAGAAACTCGTTGATTTCCACAGCTCGGTCATGCAGTGGCCTGCCTTAAAAATAGGACGGCTGGCCGTTGCAACCGCCCGACAAAAACAGTGTGGCATCGGGAAAGCACTTTTGCAGTACGCAGTGGGTCTAGCTATTCGTATTGGTTCTGAATCCGGCGTCGGTTGTAGGTTCGTAACGGTCGATGCGTACCCGGCCTCGATCGGTTTCTATGAGCGTCACGGCTTCGTGTTCAACAAGAACTACGCCGAGAAAGAACAAACACACCCCAGCATGCGTTATGACATCCTGAAGAGTGATCCTATCGAGTGACCGGGCTGGTGCGACATTTTCGCTTTAGGTTAAGGCTCAAGTTCAGCTTTGAGCTTGTCAACGACTGCTCTCAGCTTCTTCGGCATAGTCTGCTTTGACCGTCCATTGAAAAACGATTCGACCTCACACACCATACGCAACGCTAGTTTAGGTAGCTTCCCGTCGTTGGTTGGTTCGTTGGGCTCTTCTCCAAAACCCCATTTGCGAGCAGGGGCAACCGCCTTGAACGCCTTGACCGCTTCGTCTGCGTTGACGCCTGTCTTATAGGCTTCTATCGCCGCATAACCAGCGGCAGCAATTGACTCCGCTCGCGTCGGTTTCGGCACCACAGACAGTTGCGACATCATTTTCTCAAACCGCTCACGGTGACGGTAAAACCATGACCGCACCGTGTTGTAATTTAGGCTGACGCTCCGAAAGTAAGCCTCGACTGTGGGCTGCTCGTTCGGCCGATCCTTCGCAGCTACGCCCTGCATTTTGTAGCGTCGAATGATTTCCTCGCACGCAGGAATCAGTACCGAAAAAGGCTGGGCAAGGAGTTCGGTTTCATGCTGGTACGCTTCGATGCACCGTCGTTGGAGACTGGCGCTGGCTTCGAGCACGCTATGGTGTAACTCCGCGTTCGTCAGAGAGCTGTAATCTACGTGCCCCGTAAAGGGAAGGCTTGACTTCTGTTGCAGTGCAACAGAAGTGTTCGGTTTGCGCGTTCTGAGATGTATCTCCCGCCGTGGCTCTGTCGCCATAACCCTTTGAGTATAGGACGCAAAAGGCTGGTGGGCTATGGACAAGATTTGTCAACTGCCAACGGGAAGGCACAAGGAGCGGGAGGGAAGGCTTGGTCCTTCTTCTGAGTTTTCCTAAGCAGCCTTAGTTCCGGCAGCCTTTCGCCAGCGGTTGTCCCACTCGTTCAAGAACCGCCTAGCCTCACCACCAGCCAAACCGATTTCGTCGTTCGGACCGAAGTGCAAGGTGATGGGGCCTTCGACGCTCGAACTGCGGTCGATCCATCGAACCAAGTCCAGGTTGATGTCGCGGAAGGCACCGTTCACGTTCACTGTGTAAAACTCTGCCATGACAACACCTCTTATTCAAACTAAGGATGCTACCGCGTGCTGGCGGAAGTCAAGAACCAGCAGTGCAGGCTGGATCATCTGTTCCTCCACTCCCCGCGAATAAGTCGATAGAGGGCCAGTACGAGGAAAGTCAAAAGAGAGGCCCGTAGGATGAGGTGTTCGGCCAGGTCGAAGTAGCGATCTAGGTTGGGAAGGTCCGGGAGCATAGTTTGCCTTTCAAACTTATTTCCCGGTTTCAAAAACGGTACCACGGTTTGAAAGTTTGTCAAGCAGGTGTTGCGTTTCCAAAACGTGCTAGCACCGCCTGATTTGCGTGGTACTAAACAAAGGAGTCATAACAGTCGTTTGTTAACAAACTCCCGGCACTGTTGCCTCTCTTGGTGACCCTCCATCATTTTTCCTAGCCGCTGGCGCGGTACCACATGACAGAACCTATCGGTATGGTTTGTTCGACTGTCTTTGTCGGTGTGCCCTCACATGAGATTTCGCATTGGAATGTGCTGGCATTGAAGACCCATTGGGTGTGGCTACTAGGTTCAACGTAAACGTTCCCTTGTACCTGCGGGCGGGGATCATTACCGGTATCCTGGCCGTGTTGTATAAGCTTCGTAATCCCTAGGATCTCTCCCGGATAGATCACCTCATCCACCCCACCCCGGAACGCGGTCCATTCGTTCTCCGATGGACGTTGTGGGAGTCCGAAGCCCATACTGCCGTTAATTCCGAAGTGGTTGACGACTAGGCCAGATGAACGTCTGAAGCGAATGCTTGGGAACTTGGCAATTCCAGCCCCGAGATTCGTGAGGCCTAGGACGAACGAACGAACCGGTTCAAGCGGCGCGAAATGATATCGCTCGAATCCGTCTGGTTCCAGATATAGCTCCAGTTGCGGAGGCGGCCTCTTCCCAAACCGCTCTTCAATTTGAAAATACTCCATCGGAAAGGTTCCAGACCCAATCCGCAGGTAGAACTTCCAGTCTTTCTTTGAACGTCGGGGCGAGCCTTCTGATGCAGGGATGTAGACAGTGACAAAGCCCGACTTGGACCCCGGCGGGTCATTCACCTCGGCTGTCTGGACGCCCTCAATGCCAGGCTCCACAAGCTGCCCAACCAAGTCGAGAATTCTCGACTTCACGGCGCTGGTATCAGCTACAGGTTTGGCCGAGTCCACCAAGTCGGGTTCGTCCTTTGAGACCGCCCGAGCCTTCATGCCAACAATCAGCACGCCGCCTTCCGCGTTCGTCAATCCGCACGTCGCCTTTGCAAACACCTTCTGCGCGCCCTCGTCCTTCACGGGCCACTCCTTGCAGTCGAAATGAACATCTTCGGACTGACCTATCAACCCCTTGATGAGTTCGGCGCTCCGGAGACGGTCGAAGAGTTCTTTTCCACGTTCAGACATGATTGGTTTCTAGTCCCCTCCAGCGCGGTGCGACGCAGACGTTCGCTGACTAACACTCTCCTCGTAGCGGCGTCGAGTCTCGGCGCAGCGAGCCCTGAAGTCGTAGACCGCTTCTTGGATCTCCTCAAGAAAGCGAAGGAAGTACCGGACAGCCATATTCACGGCACCGAGAAACCCAAAGAAGAGGAAGAGCAAGGCCCACGGCCACAAGTGATACTTATCCGTGAACTCGGAGAGGAAAGAGTCTGGAGGAAGCATACGCAAAAATCCCCTTCTCCACCGCTGGCGTCGATGGACAAAGTGAGATTCCGCGTTGCTCGGGGCGAAAGTGCCCGTCAGCGTCAACTGCGTTGCTCAATACCCGTAGCGCCATGCCTACGGGGTATCACGGCCATTACGTTTCTTGCTTGAGACTCCCTAATTGGAAGACTAAGGCAACTCTCATCTCTTCGATTTAGCGGCGCTAAAGGCCGGGGGTCGAATCGGTCTGGGTTGCCAGTAATTGCTTCCATCTTTATGTTACACCCGTTTGTCAAAAAAACAATGCACCTCTGCTGCGCGGGGTAACCCCCGGTCGGCCACCGTATCGTACAACCATGTTTCAAGGCACGGAGATATTAGAACTGCGGATTGTGAAAGCAGGTCTTAACTGAGGAAGCACACCTAAAGAATGCCCACGACCATGGGCGGCGGAAAAGATCAAACTCGGCGGCCCTAGTGGGTCGCCCCGATTCCTACCCAATGCAAGAGTACGACGTGATGTTCCCACGCGGCAGCAGCGGCAAGTGCAATGATGAAATGAATAATCCAGTACGACCACCCATGCGCAGCCATCTTTTGCTGGTACCACGCGGACTGATACCAGTGGCTACTTGCCCGTTGGTTCTGGATGATCGTGTTACCCGAGCCGGACACAATGATCGATCCGGGATCGAAATGCCCTGGCTGTCCGGGTTGGGTTGACCCCGTTGTGCTCATACTTGTCCCGCGTTAATGTCCAGCACGTTTAGGTTATGAAGCATCGTGTAACCACAATTCTTGCAAATGATAATCAGGCTCGGTAGATATCCGGGGAGACCTGACAACCCCGGGAGAGCACGCGGTGCGGGAATGGGCAACGGGTTTGCTGGGATTGAAACCATATCTACATTCCAGTCGGAAGTCCTGCATCGTGGACAGTTGTCATTTATTGCGCCACGGCGGCGCAATTCTGCCAATGCGCTTTCCACTAAGGCCAGCGCTTTGGGGGCAAGCGGCTTCGTTATTATCGCCATCGCGTCGATTTTACTCCGTACAAGCTCGGTGGGCAGCACAAAATTGTCGGCGTTACGGTGCATTCTAGGGAGCTTACGGTCGAGTGTTCACAACGATTCACGCGCGTATTGACACGAAATGCGCCAGGAATTGGAAACGTCTAAGCAGCTTTCTTCTTCGCTTTAATCTTTGCCCATCGCGCACGTTGCGCCGCAGCGATTCTCTTCCGGCCCGCTGCTGACATCGTTCGTTTCTTGCGTGCTGGTTTCGCTCCGTAGTAAGTGCCAACGAACGCGGCGAGTGCGGCGTTCAATCCTGACAACTGACGTTCTACCTTGTCACGCTCTTTCTTCAGTTGCTTAACAATGTTCGATGGTCCCATGTTAATCCCACCCCCTTGGCTCGGAGTGGGAATCATAGCAGGCGCAAAGCTGTTGATGGAGCAGCTTACAGAAGAAACTCCTCCAAGTGACCGATGCCTCTTATCAGGCCACTGAAGCCGTCATGTATGATTTGATACTTGTGACCGGATGCCGGATTCACAAGGCCTAGATTAGCGTTGATTTCCTTTGCCCCTTGAAGGGTGCCTGACACGACCATCAGGTCAACATCTCCTTGCAGGCCCGTCAGTGGCTTCTTCAACATTGTCAGGAAGTTCTGCTCCGTTGCACGCCATCCGATGGTGATGATCTTAGTAACATTTGGCAGAACGTCAGCGAGAGCGCGGAGGTGTTCCGGTGGACACACGAACTCGCTTTTCTTCTCGACCGGAATGGCGAGAGCCGGATAGCCCCATGTCCCATTCTCAAAATGCATATCGAGCTTCACCTTTCCGTAGCTGTCAGAGATTGCGAGGCCCTTGACAGCGCTCTCGATGACCTCGAATGGCTGTCCCGGTCCCGAGAGTATGTTTAACCCCCAATCGACAGAACCGTGCAGCTTGATTAATTTGTACTCAGGCCGTGACGTGTACGCATTGAGGTTGGGAAACTCCCAGTGCCAGAGTTGGGTCATGGAGGATTCGAGCATCGTGTCGTAGTTGAAGGTCACAAAGCACACTTGCTCTTTATTCTCGTATCGCCACCGCTCGATGGCATCCAAGAAAGTTAGGTAGTTGGTTATACCTTGGTGTTCACCTTCCCAGTGACTCTGGCAACGCCAGAGCATCTGGTGCAGATAGTATCTAATCGCGGTGAGTTGAGCGCGCCTTGTGGGGAACGTCTTGGCTTCGTCCTCGAACTTCGCCAGCCGCTGCTCGACCCGGACATCGCCCCTGAGTAGGTTTACTAGCGGTTTGAAGGCCTGATACTCCTGCATGTTCTTTACGAACAACGGGCGGTCATCAAACAACTGATTAGCAAGTGGGGGGCGGAATTCTTCGTGTAGTCCGAACCGTTGGACACGGGCGAGGTTGGTGGCGAACTGCGCCTCTGGCGGCGGATGGTGGTAAACAGAGTCGTAGGAAGCACCGGCACCGAAGACGACAAGCAGCATGAACACAATCTTAGACCTTCTTTTCCTGAAGTGTTCAAACCTTGACCGCGAAACACTCTCCGCACTTAGGACACTTCGTCGTGTCGAAGTCCACGCGGCGAATCTCAGCGGGCGGGATTGAATAACCGCACTTTGGGCAGAGAGTAGTTAGCCCAGCCTGGACCTTCTCGCGGTGATCTTTTGTTTGCGCGGCATCGTACACAGTACTTCTTTTTCGGGTAGTTGAAGTCCAGTTTAGCCCCGCGTACTTCGCAGAAATTCCCGCGTCTCGCTGACGCAAAGGGAAAGCGGAGAAACGGGGAGCGCCGATCTCTGCTATAAAAGAAAAGGTGCATGTGACGCTGCGTCTCGCTGTGCAAAAAGCCGCCCAGTTTCGAGCAGTCTGCGACGGGTCTACAAACCAGTCTGTTAACTGCGAAAAAGCACATAAGAATCACTGTAAGTTATTGACAACAAACAGATTTATACTGTAAATGGCTATTACCAAGATTTCGGTGCGCGGGGCGCGCCAGCACAACCTGAAAAACATCGACGTTGAGATTCCGCGCAACACCCTCACGGTGGTGACCGGGCTGAGCGGGTCGGGTAAGTCCTCGCTGGCTTTCGATACCATTTATGCCGAGGGCCAGCGCCGCTACGTGGAGACTTTATCGACCTACGCGCGGCAGTTTCTGGACCAGATGGAACGCCCGGATGTTGATGCAATTGATGGACTTAGCCCCTCCATCTCGATCGAGCAAAAGACCACCAGCCGCAGTCCACGATCGACCGTCGGTACCATCACCGAGATCTACGATTATCTTCGCCTGCTATTCGCTTCGATCGGGGTACCGCATTGCCCCAAATGTGGTCGCCCCATCAGCCGCCAGTCGGCCGAGCAGATCGTACAGCGGGTGATGGCGCTCACCCCTGAGGACCGTGTAATGGTTCTCGCGCCCATCGTCCGCGGGCGCAAAGGCGAATTCAAGAAAGAGATGGAGACGCTGCTCAAGCACGGCTACCAGCGGGCCCGGGTCGACGGCGAAATTGTGAATCTGGATGACGACCTCAATCTCGACAAGCGCAAGAACCACACCATCGAAGTAGTAATCGACCGGCTCCTGGTGAAACCGGGCATCGAGCATCGCCTGGAAATGTCGGTAGGTCTGGCGATGAAGCTGGCCGGTGGGCTGGTGCAGGTGGCTGTGGTCGGCGGCGAGGAGCAGCTTTATTCGGAGAAGCTGGCGTGTCCGGATTGCGGCATCAGCGTACCGCAGCTGGAGCCGCGGTCTTTTTCCTTCAATAGCATGTACGGGGCTTGCCCCGAATGCCACGGGCTCGGCAGCCGCTACGATTTCGATCCCGCGAAAGTAGTCACCGACTGGTCAAAGCCGCTGCTCGATGGCGGACTGGGCCCCGGTTCGGCCTCGCAGGGCCTGATTCATAGTTTGCAGGTTGTGGCCGCGGCGCACGGCATCGACCTGAGCAAGCCGTTTGAGAAGTTTCCCGAGCAAATTCAGGATCTGCTGCTCAACGGCGAGTCAGGTCGCGGCAAGACAGGCTTCCGTGGAATCTTCGGGTACTTGAAACAGAATCTCGAGGAATCGACATCGGAAGGCTATCGCGACTGGCTGATGGATCACATGTCGGCGACGGAGTGTCCCACATGCAAGGGCAAGCGCCTGCGGCCCGAGAGTCTGGCCGTGAAAGTGAACCGCATGTCGATTGCAGAATTCACTGCGCTGCCGATTTCGCGGGCGCTCGAGGTTGCGCAAAGTATCAAACTTGCAGGCCGCGAGGAGAAGATCGCCGGCCGCGTCATGCATGAAGTAGTCGAGCGTCTGCAATTTCTGAATGCCGTAGGACTGAACTACATTTCTCTCGACCGCTCGGCCGCCACGCTCTCAGGCGGCGAAGGCCAGCGCATCCGCCTCGCCACGCAGATTGGCTCGAAGCTGCGCGGCGTGCTCTATGTGCTGGACGAGCCCTCAATCGGCCTGCATCATCGTGACAATGGCCGCCTTCTGACCGCGCTCGAAAATCTGCGCGACCTGGGCAACACCGTGCTGGTGGTTGAACACGACGAAGAAACCATCCGCCGCGCCGATTACGTGATCGACCTCGGCCCCGGCGCCGGACGCCACGGCGGAGGCCTCGTAGCCCACGGCACCCCCGAAGAAATCATGCGCGAGCCCAACTCGCTCACCGGAGCATACATCTCCGGCAGAGTGCAGATCGAGATGCGTCCCGAGCGCCGGCAGAAGAACGGCGCGGCGCTGACGATTCTCGGCGCGAAGGAAAATAATCTCAAGAATCTCGACGTAACGTTCCCGCTGGGCGTGATGACAGTCGTCACCGGAGTTTCCGGCTCGGGCAAGTCCACGCTGGTCAACGATATTCTCTATCGGGCCCTAGCTCGCCAGCTCTACCGTTCGCGCGAAAAATCCGGCGAGCACAAAGCGATTGTCGGCGCAGAGAACATCGACAAAGTCATTCGCATTGATCAATCGCCGATCGGCCGCACGCCGCGCTCGAATCCCGCAACCTACACCGGCGTGTTCACGGCAATTCGTGATCTCTACGCCATGCTTCCCGAAGCCCGCGAGCGTGGCTACAAGCCCGGACGCTTTTCCTTTAACGTTTCCGGTGGACGCTGCGAGGCCTGCCAGGGCGAAGGCCAGCGCCGCATCGAGATGAATTTTCTGCCCGATGTGTACGTGCTCTGCGAGGTCTGCGGCGGACGCCGCTACAATCACGAAACCCTGGCCGTGAAGTATAACGGCAACTCTATCGCCGACCTGCTGGAGATGCCGGTCTCCGACGCGCTGCCCATTCTCGAAAACATTCCGCAGGTGAAACAGAAACTGCAAACCCTGGTCGACGTCGGCCTCGGCTACATTCACCTCGGTCAATCTGCGGTCACGCTCTCCGGTGGCGAAGCCCAGCGCATCAAGCTGGCACGCGAGTTGAGCAAGCGCCAGACTGGCAAGACTCTTTACCTTTTGGATGAGCCCACCACCGGCCTGCACTTCGACGACGTAAAGAAACTGCTCGACGTGCTCCACCGGCTGACCGACCTGGGCAATTCCATCATCATCATCGAACACAATCTGGACGTGATCCGCAACGCCGACTGGATCATCGACCTCGGCCCCGAAGGCGGCGA
>Ga0070761_10000046_pt1 | contig 86593 bp, 75 predicted proteins | sample HubBroMetageREF1_FD_66724 | JGI IMG/M metagenome (GOLD analysis project Ga0070761, IMG submission 66724) | Reference soil microbial communities from the Hubbard Brook experimental Forest, New Hampshire, USA - Hubbard Brook CCASE Soil... | ecosystem: Environmental > Terrestrial > Soil >... | reverse complement strand
CAGCGGCCGGAGTGCCGAATATTCGGCCTCGCCGAGCACGGCCGTATAGTAGAAGATCCGGACCAGCCGGCCTTGGACCCGGAAGAAGTCGATCAATTTCTGGTAGTCGATATCGAACCCGAGCGCCCGAGTGGCCGCATAGAGGTTGGGGCCGTCGATGAACACGCCGAGGCGTTCGGAGGACGGGGCCGCAGGGAAGTTCCTGTTGCCGGCGGCGGTAGGGTGATCCATGGAGGAGGACCTTGGAAAGGTGGAGGGTTTCGGGAGCGAGAGCAGAAATGGCGCTGCCGTCCGGACCGGGTCCGGACCGGGGAGGCAACGGGAAGAGATTAAGTGGAATGCTCGCTGGGCGGTCTTTAGATATCCGGTATTCGCCGGTAACCAGGCCAAACCCGAGAAACTCGCCGAACTGGCCGGCCTGTACTGCGCAAGCGGCGCCGGCGCTCGAATCCGCGTCCCGCGACGGCACGAGCAACGGGTTTCAGCCGCCAGGATCGACGCGCCGAGAATCGGCGAGCGCGCTATTGCAACCGCGCGGAAGCAGCGCTAGAGTTGGCTCGGGATCGGCGAATATGTTGTTTGCGGCGAGGGGCCGGATGACCGGGGATGGCGGGAACAATGCGAACAAGCCGACCGGCTATCGCTTCGGTGCGTTTCGGCTCTACCCGGCGCAAAGGCTCCTGCTCCGCGGCGAGGACAAGGTTCCGATCGGGTCGACCGATTTCAGATTGCTGCAATATCTGGTTGAAAATTCGGGCCGTGAGATCGGCAAGGGGGAATTGCGCCAGGGCGTCTGGCACCATGACGCCCTGGAGGACAGCACGATGGCGTCGCATATGACGGTCGTGCGCGACTGGATCGGAGCGGCGTACATCGATACGGTCATCGGGGTAGGTTATCAGTTCGTCGGGACCTGCGAGCCGCTGTTCACGGCGCCGCCGGCCCCTGTCGTGCCGCCGGCGCCGCTGACCCTGCCGCAGCGGCCGGCTTCGGCGGAGAGCCGTGCCGGCGAGCTGGCCGAGGCGGCCGCGCTCGGCGCCGGGAGCCGGCTCCTGACCATCGTCGGCCCGGCCGGCATCGGCAAGTCGTGGCTGGCGGGCGAGCTCGCCTGGCGGATGCTCGGAAATTTCCCGGACGGTGCCCATTGGATCGATCTGGCGCCGGTCAAGGAGGCGTCGGCGGTGGCGAGTGCCACGGCCAAGGCGCTGGGCGTAGCACTGCGCGGCGGCGTTTCGCCGATCGACGCCATCGCCGTCTGGCTCGACAAGGGGCCGAACAAATTGCTGATCTTCGACGGCTGCGAATATGTCGCCGGCCCTGCCGCAAATCTGATCGAGGCGCTGTTGGCGCGGGCCCCGCTGGTCTCGATCCTGGCGACGAGCCAGGAGATCTTGCCCATCGGGGCCGAGACGGTCTTCCGCCTGGAGCCGATGACGCCGCAGGCCGCCGCCACGCTCTTCGTCGAGCGCATCCGCGCCGCCCTTCCGGCTTTCGCGCTCGAAGACGAGGATGCCGCCGCCGTCGCCGAAATCTGCCGGCGCCTCGATTTCATGCCGCTGGCCCTCGTCCTGGCGGCCTCGCTGGTGCCGGCGCTGGGCTTGGCCGCCGTGCAGGCCGGGCTCGACGAGCGATTCCGGATGCTGACGACCGGCTTGCGCACCGCCCCCGGGCGCCAGCAGACTCTGCTGGCCGCGGTCGAGTGGAGCCACGGCTTACTGCAGCCGGCCGATCAGCTCCTGTTCCGCCGCCTCGCCCGGTTTTCCGGCAGCTTTTCGGCCGAGGCGGCACTCGCCGTGGCCGGAGAGGACGGGACCGCCAAATTGGAGGCCAGCCTGGCACTGCGCCGGCTGGTCGACAAATCGCTGCTGCTCTCCGACGGCGGCAAGCCGCCGCGCTATCGGATGCTGGAAACGCTGCAGGTCTATGCGCTGGAACGGCTGCAGGAGAGCGGTGAATTCGACACCATCGCCAAATGCCACGCCCGCTAATTCCAGGCGCTGTTCGACCCGGCCGACGAAGTCTGGGAGACCATGCCCGACGCCCAATGGCTGAAGCCGCGTGCGCCCGACATCGACAATATCCGCGCGGCCCTGGATTGGGCGCTGGAGCAGGTCGCCCGCGCGCTGCTCGGCATCGCGCTATTCGGCGCCAGCGCGCGCCTGTGGTACATGCTCGATCTCGTGCCGGAAGGGCAACGCTATGCCGACAAATTCGTAGCATTGATCGACGACGAGACGCCGCCGGCCATAGCAGCACGGGCATTGAGGTACGCCGGCAGCCTATGGCGCGAGGCCGACCGCTTGCGCGCCGTGGCACTGTTGGAACGGTCGGCCGCGCTCTATCGGCAGATCGGCGACCGGCCGAATCTAGGCACGGTTCAAGGTTTGCTCGGCGGGAACTATTACTTTCTCGGGCGGTATGACGAGGCGAAGGCGGCCCTAGACGAGGCGCGGTCGATCCTGTCGGGGGGTAACCGCCTGAAATCTCAGATAAATGCCATGGCCGATCTCGGCAATCTCGCGAAGGACATGAACGAGACCGACGAAGCCCGGCAGTATCTGGTGACCGCGCTCGATCTGGCGCGCAAGATGAAGGATGTCCTTCGGGAAAACAATGCCCTGCTCAATCTGGGCGATGTGGAATTCCGCCGGGGTGCGACCGATCAGGCGATCGAGTGTGCACGCGATGCGACGAAAGGTTTCCGCGCTGCGGGTCTGAATACCTTTCTCGCGCGCGCCTTGACCAATCTCGGCGAATACCAGGTGCTGACCGACGATCGAGTTGGAGCACGGAACTCCGCTGCCGAGGCCTTGTCGCTGCTCGCCGGCATCGGCGGGCATTGGCTGCGCCTCGATCTGCAAACCTGCGCTCTGATCGCCGCGCAGGAGACGCGATACTCCGAGGCGGCCCAGCTTCAGGGCTTCGTCGAAGCCGGCTACGTCCGCACCGGCGAAAGCCGAGAGCCGACCGAGCAGAAAGTTTATGAAGCGGTGATGGCGATCTTGGCCCTTCACCTCACGCCCGAGGCTATTCAAGCCTTGGCCGCCCAAGGAGCCACCTGGACCGATGCTGGCGCCGTCGATTTTACCTTACGCCAGATCATCGCGCCGGAAAATCCGGCGGCCTGACCGCCGCAACCGGTGGATTTGCCGAACCCTTTAAATCTATGCTGGGAAGACGCTCCGGCCAACCGCAAACATGCTGCCGGAGCCGATTGCACCGAACCTGGGAGGCATGAACGCTATGCCTGTTGTCATTCCGCCTGCTTTCCTCGAAGTCCCGGCGATCGTTAGAGTCGCGTCCCACGCACCCCGTGCTCCAACCGCCGTGCCGCGCCCGGCTAGTGGGAGCGAAAGCCCCGCAATCGTCGGCCCCGCACCGCCCTTGCCGCCTCCCGTTCGAGAGCAAGCGCGGTAATTCCGTTGCCGGCACGGTCGGATCCGGACCGGCCAGCGATGGCAAGAGTTTAGGGAAAACGCTCGCCGGGCGGTCTTTAAAGATCTTGAAAGCGATTCTGGGTCGCTCGAATTTCCGGCCGCCCGCCGGACCTGCCCGCCCGCGCGCCGCCGGCACCGCCGGGGCTCGAGCCCGACTCCGCTGAGCAGAATTTCGATGAGGAGGCCACGCATGCCCATCTGTCATTGCGAGCCGCAGGCGAAGCAATCCAGTTGCCTGCCCCGATGAAACAGCCCGCCGTTTACATCATGGCCAGCCGACGCAACGTCACGCTCCATACAGGCCCGACCTCGAACCTCGTCCAACGCGCCCATCGGCACAGGGAGGGATCAATTCCCGGCTTCACCGCCCGATATGGCTGCAAGCTGCTGATCTGGCATGAACTGCAAGAGACGATGGAAAGTGCCATTCCGTGCTGGAAGCAGATCAAGGGCGGCTCGCGAGGGACAAAACTCGACTTGATCGAAGCACTCGATCCGAACTGGCATGATCTCTTCGAGGAGATAGTGTGATGGCGGCACGATCTCTGGATTGCTTCGCTGTGCTCGCAATGACGGCTGAGCAATTGTGGCCCCCTGTAATGGAATCTGCTTAGTAGCCTGCATCGCTTCGATGATCGACTCGGCGCCAATACAGCGTTTTCGAACTTCCGGACTGATCGAGCGCGCGGCTACAGGCGGGCCGCCGAGCAGGTGGTTGGAATTTTGGAACCAATCTCCCAAGCGAGAGTTGCGCAACCTCAACGAAGGTTTGCGTCTGGAGATCTCGTCAGATAGAGTCTCCGGCGGATGATCGAGGCAGAATCCGGCTTCGTGGAGCAGCAGCGAGAAGCGGGCAGCGCAGAAGTACGGGACATTGCCGCCGGCTCGGCTGGCCAAGAGTTTCGGCGCTTCGGTGTTCTATCCACCGGGCCGGATCCAGGCCGGGATCACCGCGCCGGGATCGGATCCGCGCCGCAGGGATCCAGCCCGCGCCGCCTTCACCGCCGAACCCGACCATGCGCGCTCGGCCGCCGGCCGGCCCGATGCGATGCGCCATGCCGAGGCGCGCGAGCGATTCCCCAGGTGGAAACCATCGGGGTTTAGCAGCTGGAACCCGCTGACCATCGAGTCGCCCGGCGACTGATCCCGACCTCGCGGGACTCCGGCCTGCGCGGCATTCCTGATCGATCCAGGCAGCGATGGCGAACACCGGCGCTTCCATGTTAACAAGAAACCAAGTGGGGCGGTTTCAGTGAGGGCGGGTCGGGCCGCGCCGGGCGACTGATCCGGCAGGAATTGAGTCGGCGGCAGCCTGGAGGAGGCATATGACGCGTTCGGCTCCCGATCATGACTGAGCGGCGCGATTTGCACATCGCGATCGTCGCGTCCGAATCCGACGCGGCGCAGGCGGCGTTGGCCGAGCTCGTCAGGCTCTATCCGACCGTGCCGCTCGACCAAGCCGATGTCATCGTGGCGCTGGGCGGCGACGGCTTCATGCTGGAGACGCTGCACCGCCATATCGACCGCCATTTGCCGATCTATGGCATGCACCGCGGCAGCGTCGGCTTTCTGATGAATGCCTATGCTCCGGACGGGCTGATGGAACGGCTGGCGGCGAGCGATGCCGTGCGCCTCCACCCGCTCGCCATGCGCGCGCTCTGTGCCGACGGTGAAACCCGGACGGCGCTGGCGATCAACGACGTGGCGCTGCTCCGCCAGACCAGGCAGATGGCGAAGATCCGGATCACCATCGACGGGGTGTGCCGGCTGGAAGAACTGATGTGCGACGGCGTGCTGGTCTCGACCCCGGCCGGCAGCACCGCCTACAATCTTTCCGCCCATGGCCCGATCATCCCGCTCGCCGCCGACGTGCTGGCACTGACTCCGATCAGCGCCTTTCGGCCGCGGCGCTGGCGCGGTGCCGTCCTGCCGCGCACGGCCACCGTCGTCTTCGACATCCTCGAGGCGGGCAAGCGCCCGGTCGGCGCCGGGGCCGATTCGACCGAGGTCCGCGATGTCGTCTCGGTCGAAATCCGCCAGACCAGGGACGTGGCCTTGAGCCTGCTCTTCGATCACGACCACAATCTCGAAGAGCGGGTGCTCAAGGAACAATTCCTCGCCTGAATGCGGCGCTTTCACGCTCGCTCCGGGCCGGCGGCTTGCTTATTGTCGGGGGCGAACCCCGCGCCGGAGGAGCCGCCTTGTCCCGGGTACCGGAGGAAACCTATCCCGTCGAGCTCGAAGCGCCGGATATCGCCGCCTGGGCCGCGGGCAATACCGGGATTCCCTACCTGACCACGCTCGACAGCGGCCGGCCCGGACCTCACGCCTTGGTGCTGGCCCTCACCCATGGCAACGAGATCTGCGGCGCGATTGCGCTCGCCCATCTGTTCCGGACCGGCTTTCGCCCCGCGCGCGGCAGGGTCACGCTGGGCTTCGCCAATATTGCCGCCTATCATCGGTTCGATCCGCTCGAGCCGCAGAATTCCCGTTACATCGACGAGGATTTCAACCGGGTCTGGGACCGGGTCACGCTCGACGGCCCGCGCCACTCGATCGAACTCGACCGCGCCCGCGCGGTCCGGCCGCTGATCGACACGGTCGATTTCCTGCTCGACATCCACTCCATGCAGCACCCGACCGATCCGCTGATGTTGGCCGGTGTGCCGGACAAGGGCACGGAACTCGCCCGGCGCGTCGGCGTGCCCCGCTACATCGTGCGCGACGGCGGCCACGCCGCAGGCCGCCGCCTGCGCGACTATGCCGGCTTCGGCGAGGCGAGTGCCGGACCCTGCGCCCTGCTGGTCGAATGCGGCCAGCACTGGGAAAAGGCTGCGGCCGACATCGCCAAGGAAACCACCTTGCGCTTCCTCGACGCGCTCGATCTGCTGGAGCCCGACTACAAAGCCCGGGAGTTGGCCTATCCGCCACCGCCCGCTCAACGCGTCATCGAGGTGACCGAAGCGGTGACGATCATGACCGACCAGTTCCGCTTCCAGCGCAGCTTCCGCGGGCAAGAGGTGATCGCCCAGGCCGGAACCCTGCTCGGGCATGACGGCAGCCGCGAGATCCGCACCTCCTATCCCGACTGCGTGCTGATCATGCCCTCGCGCCGGCTGGTGCGCGGCCAGACGGCAGTGCGTCTCGGCCGCTTCACCGATTGACCCTCCGGACGATCGCGCACCTCTCCTAGGTTGCCTCGGCGACCATCCGATAGGCGGGCAGCGTCAGGAATTCCTCGAAATCGTCGCTTTCGACCAGGTCGAGGAACAGGTTGGCGGCATCCTCGTAGCGCGATCGCGCCCAGGCCTCGTCGTCGAGGCCACGGCGGAGCTTGGCCATTTCGTCGTCGAGCACAGTCCGGATCAGCACCGATTCGACCTTCCTGCCGTCATCGAGCCGGGCGCCGTGGCGGCGCCACTGCCAGATCTGGGCCCGGCTGATTTCCGCAGTGGCCGCATCCTCCATCAGATTGAACAGCGGCACGCAGCCGATCCCGCGCAACCACGCTTCGATATAGCCGATGCCGACGGCGATGTTCTGGCGCAAGCCCGCTTCGGTCTTGGTGCCCTCTGGAATCCGCAGGAGATCCGAGGCCGAGACCACGACATCGTCGCGCTTGCGCTCGATCTGGTTCGGCCCCGGCATGATCCGGTCGAAGACGGCCTTGGCGATCGGCACCAATCCCGGGTGCGCGACCCAGGTGCCGTCGTGGCCGTCGCCGGCTTCGCGCTCCTTGTCGGCCTGGACCTTGGCCATGGCCGCGTCATTGGCGACCGGATCGTGCTTGATCGGAATCTGCGCCGCCATCCCGCCCATGGCATGGACGTTGCGGCGATGGCAGGTGCGGATGACCAGCTGGCTGTACGCCCTGAGAAAGGACGAGGTCATGGTGACCTGGGCCCGATCCGGCAGGACGGCCCAGCTCTGATTGCGGAACTTCTTGATGAAACTGAAGATATAGTCCCAGCGCCCGCAATTGAGCCCGGCCGAATGCTGCTTCAGCTCCCACAGGATCTCGTCGAGCTCGAAACTCGCGAGAATCGTCTCGATCAGCACGGTCGCCTTGATCGTGCCCGCGGGCAGGCCCAGAGCGGACTGCGCATGCAGGAACACCTCGTTCCACAGACGCGCCTCCAGCGCCGACTCGATCTTGGGCAGATAGAAATACGGCCCCGATCCCTTGGCCAGCAGCGCCGCCGCGTTATGAAAGAAATAGAGGCCGAAATCGAAGAGCGCGCCGCTCATCGGCATCCCGTCGACGACGAGATGCGCTTCGGGCAGATGCCAGCCGCGCGGGCGGACGAACAACACCGCGATCTTCTCATTGAGCCGATAGCTCTTGCCCGATGCGGGATCGGTGTAGTCGATCGTGCCGGCGATGGCATCCTTGAGATTGATCTGGCCCTCGATCAGATTCTTCCACGACGGCGTGGTCGAATCCTCGAAATCGGCCATGAACACGGCAGCACCGGAATTGAGCGCGTTGATGATCATCTTGCGATCGACCGGCCCGGTGATTTCAGTGCGGCGATCCAGGATATCCGCCGGCAACGGGGCGACGCTCCACTCCTCCCGGCGCATGGCACCGCTGGCCCGGGGAAAGTCGGGACGCTCGCCGGCGTCGATTCGAGCCTGCACTTCTTTGCGCCGCTCCAGCAGGCGCAGCCTCTCGGGATTGAATTTTCGGTGCAGATCAACGACGAAACCGAGCGCCTGCGGGGTCAGGATCGCTTCGTAGCCGGGCAGGACGGCGCCACGCAGCCCAACACCGGGCAAACTCAGGGACTCGGTCACGGCAACTCTCTCCTTCCTCAAAATTCGGCGTCTTCGAGGATCATTGGCTCATGTCCGGCGGCCTCCTGCCACTCCTTATAGGATGGCATCGCCCATACCGCGTCGGCATAGCTCTGACACAATTCATCCAGCTCGATCCGGTAGGTGCGAAACCGGCTGACGACCGGCGCGAACATGGCGTCGGCGACGGTGAAGTGCCCGAACAGGAACGGCCCGTCTTCCGCTGTCGCTCTGCGCCGCTGCTCGCGCCAGAGCGCGGTGATCCGGTTGATGTCGGACTGGACCTCCGGGGTGACGCCGCGATGCGGGAAGGAGGACCGGATATTCATCGGCAGATGACCGCGCATCGCGTTGAACCCGCTATGCATTTCGGCTGAGATCGAGCGCGCCGGGGCGCGCCGCGCCGGATCTGCCGGCCAGAGCTGCCGGTCCGGGCAGAGTTCCGCCAGGTACTCCCCGATGGCGAGGCTGTCCCAGACGGTGAGCGCACCATGCTGCAGCGCCGGCACCCGGCCCGACGGTGAAACCCGCAACAATTCGGTACGCGTGCCGGGCTCGTACAGCCTGATCAGCACCTCTTCGAACGGGAGTCCGGTTGCTTTCAGCACCAGCCAGGCGCGCAGCGACCAGGAGGAGTAGTTCTTGTTGCCGAGATAGAGGGTGAGGTCGGCCATGCCTGCGCTTCCCGTGCCGGCGGTTGGAGTGGAGTCCGATCCGGTCGAACCGCCGGGCCGGGGGAAGATACTCGTCCGATTTCGGACTTGCGCGACGCGCAACGGCCCCGCTGGCTGCAACCGACGACACCTATAAACGCAACTCCCCGCCAGCGAACGGCGAGGGGGGCTTTGCAAGCGCGGCGGGGGCGTGCATGCTACCCGGAAAGAAGACCCGAGGAGGAGAGACGATCCATGCCAGCAACGCTAACGGATGACCGCTCGGGCGCGATCCCGATCACCGCCATCCTAACTCGGGACTTCGCCGCCTGGAAGCGTCGCCAGCCCCCGGCCACCAGCGCCTGGCTCGGTGCGATCGGCTTCAGCGGAGAAGCCGGCAGAACCGCGCTGATCCCGGACGCGGAGGGGCGACTGGCCGGAGTCGTCCAGGCGGTCGGCCCGGACGACTCGATCTGGGCCCTCGCCGGCCTCCCGGATTCCTTGCCCGAAGGCAGCTATCGCCTGGATTTCGATGCCGAGGCTCTGTTCGGTGCCGGCGGCGGCACGAAAGTAGCGCTGGGCTGGGCCTTGGGCTCTTACGCCTTCACGCGTTACAAGCCGGCCAGACGCGGCTTCGCCCGCTTGGTCTGGCCGCAATCGGCCGATCGCGGCGAGGTCGAGAGGCTGGCCGCCGGCGTGATCCTGGCCCGAGACTTGGTCAATACGCCGGCCGAGGATATGGGCCCGGCCGAATTGGCGGCCGCGATCGAAACCGTCGCCGCTGCCCATGGTGCCGCGGTCCGGCAGATCGTCGGCGAGGATCTGCTGGCGGAGAACTATCCGACGATCCACGCCGTCGGCCGCGGCAGCGCCCGGGCGCCGCGCCTGATCGATCTCACCTGGGGCAATCCGGGCGATCCGAAGGTGACCCTGATCGGCAAAGGCGTCTGCTTCGATACCGGCGGCTATGATCTCAAGCCCGCCGCCTCCATGAAAATGATGAAGAAGGACATGGGCGGCGCCGCGACGGTTCTGGGATTGGCCCAGGCGATCATGGCCGCCGGACTGCCGATCCGGCTGCGCCTGCTCGTTCCCGCCGTCGAGAACTTCGTCTCGGCCAACGCGTTCCGACCGATGGACGTCTTCACGACCCGCAAAGGCGTCACGGTCGAGATCGGCAACACCGATGCCGAGGGCCGGCTGATATTGTGCGACGCGCTGGCCGAAGCCGGGACCGAGCAGCCGGAGCTGCTCATCGACATCGCCACCCTGACCGGGGCGGCCCGGGTGGCCCTGGGGCCGGAACTGCCGGCCCTCTTCTGCAACGACGAGGCGGTCGCCGCTTCCCTGCTCGCCGTCGGCACGGCGGAGAGCGACCCGCTCTGGCGGCTGCCGCTGTGGAAGCCGTATCGCCGCCTGCTCGACAGCAAGATCGCCGATCTCAACAACGCGCCCGAAGGCGGGCTCGCCGGAGCCGTGACCGCCGCCCTCTATCTTCAGGAATTCGTCGAGCCCGGCATCCCGTGGATCCATATCGATACCTTCGCCTGGAATCAGGCGACGCGGCCGGGCCGGCCCGAGGGCGGCGAGGCACTGTGCCTGCGCTCCCTCTACCGGTTCATCCAACACCGTTTCAGTTGAGCAAGACCGGTTCAGAGCGCGCCATAATTTAACCGTTGTTCAATAACTGCCGGCGACAATTCGGTACGGGGACGGAATGAGCCTGGGCTTGGCGCGGCGGGTCGGGATGTCGATCGAATTCAGGGGACCGGAGGGGTTGGATCTCTGGCGCCGCGTCGTGTGCGAAAGCGTCCGCCGTGACGGACCCGATCTGTCGGCCCGCCAGATGGCGCTGCTGCTCACCGTTTATCTTACCCCGCCGCCGCATACCGTTCGCGGCCTGGCCGGAATCCTCAATGTCTCGAAGCCGGCGGTGACGCGCGCGCTCGATCGTCTGGGCCTGCTCGGCCTCGCCCGGCGCAAGCGCGATGAAGCCGACCGGCGCAGCGTCCTGGTCCAGCGCACGGTCAAGGGCTCGGTGTTTCTCTCGGAATTCTCGGACATCATGGTCCGGGCGGCGCAAGAGCAGCGCCAGAGCTGAGTCGCGTCCGCCGGCATCGATCAGATCGCCGATGCCGGCAGCGTCACGACCAGTGCGCCGGCAAGTCAGCGCATGTCGCCGGGTCCGGAAACGATCGGCACGTTGAGGTGGTTTCTGACTTCAACGTCGACGGCGAGCCGCTCGGCTCCGGCGACGACCGGCTGGCGCTCGCGGGCGAAGGCGACGAGCCGGGAATCGCGGCCCGAAACCGCTTCGCGCTCGAGCGTCGCCAGTTCGGACCGCTGGTGCCAGAGCGCGCCGTCCATGAATTGGCGGTGGAAATCGTCGCCGCCGATATGGCTGAGCTGGTAGTAGCTCTCCATCTGTTCGGCGTCGGGCGATCGCGGGATCTCGCTCTGCCGGGCCTGGGCGATCAGCCGCAGCGTTTCAAGCGCAGAAGCGTGGTCGGCCGCCATCTGGCGGCCATAGCTCGCCACATCCGGAATCTGCGCATAGCGCTGAGCCAGTTCACCCAGACGGATAGAGAGCAGGTCTTCCCGTACGGCGTCCTGCAGAAACGCAGTATCGGGATCGGCCGCCGGAGCGCCCGGCGGCGACACACAACCGCAAAGCCCGCAAACGGCCAGAGCGGCTGCGGCAATTCCTACGATCGGCGAGGCGTGCATGTCCAGCTCCCCGGCCCGGTGATTCGAGATCGGTCTATAGACGCCTCGCCGATGATCGATATTCGCTGGAATTTCCGCCGGATTTTCGATCCATCCGGAGTGGCGTTTCAATCCACGCCCCCCCGCGGAGAGCGACGCGTCCGGCGCATTGATAATGGTATCGACACTGAGTTTCAATCCACGCCCCCCCGCGGAGAGCGACGACCGAATTGCGCGTCGCCCGGCTGCTGGTTGAGTTTCAATCCACGCCCCCCCGCGGAGAGCGACCCGCCCGAGCTCAAAGAGGCCTACGCCGGAGCCGTTTCAATCCACGCCCCCCCGCGGAGAGCGACTCAAAAGTGCCGCTGCTCCAATCCTCGTAAAACGTTTCAATCCACGCCCCCCCGCGGAGAGCGACACGCCGAGCAGATCCTCGGGCGCACCGACGAGACGGTTTCAATCCACGCCCCCCCGCGGAGAGCGACGCGACCGAATGCGGGCCGTCTACAGAAGGGGCGCGTTTCAATCCACGCCCCCCCGCGGAGAGCGACTCGCCGCCTTCAGCAGCTCGTCGAGGGCGTCATGGTTTCAATCCACGCCCCCCCGCGGAGAGCGACGCCTGGTGACGGACGAGGGCCGGTCGGCTGTCCAAGTTTCAATCCACGCCCCCCCGCGGAGAGCGACGCCGGTCCGCCGGCTGAGCGCCGCGCGCGACGAGGTTTCAATCCACGCCCCCCCGCGGAGAGCGACACTACGCTTCTTCGCCGGCCCCACGCCCGGCACGGGTTTCAATCCACGCCCCCCCGCGGAGAGCGACCTTCCGACGCCAGCGTCGTATCCGAAGATGTCCGAGTTTCAATCCACGCCCCCCCGCGGAGAGCGACAAGCGACCACCCAGACCAGCGAAACACTTACCAAGTTTCAATCCACGCCCCCCCGCGGAGAGCGACTATTTACACAGCGCTCATGTATGACGATGCTCTTGTTTCAATCCACGCCCCCCCGCGGAGAGCGACGTCGGCCTTTATGACCGCGGTGACGAGCTACACCCAGTTTCAATCCACGCCCCCCCGCGGAGAGCGACGGAGGAAGGTGGCGGCGATCCCGAGGGCGATCAGGTTTCAATCCACGCCCCCCCGCGGAGAGCGACTCGCCCGTCACCACGGCGCGGCTCTCCGGCAAGTTTCAATCCACGCCCCCCCGCGGAGAGCGACCAATGACCACGTGATCCCGCGGCCCGAGCGGCCAGTTTCAATCCACGCCCCCCCGCGGAGAGCGACTTGCCATCGGCGCCCGGCTGGATACCGATGCGGGTTTCAATCCACGCCCCCCCGCGGAGAGCGACGAGCACGCCGCCAGCGCTGATCGTGCCCGTCGCCTGGTTTCAATCCACGCCCCCCCGCGGAGAGCGACGGGCGGGGCATCGGACGGCTGGTCGAGTTTGACCAGTTTCAATCCACGCCCCCCCGCGGAGAGCGACGCCGACGCGGGTGCGCCGGTCTCGCTCGATCTGGTTTCAATCCACGCCCCCCCGCGGAGAGCGACCGGGTCTGCCCCAGCGACCAGCCGGCTGCCGGCGCGTTTCAATCCACGCCCCCCCGCGGAGAGCGACGTGCAACATGCCAGGGTGGTTATCAGGGCATCGTGTTTCAATCCACGCCCCCCCGCGGAGAGCGACATAAGCACTTTCATCGTGGTCTCCCTGGTTCAGTGAGTTTCAATCCACGCCCCCCCGCGGAGAGCGACCGCGACACGCTAACACACCGGAATGACGCCGCATTTGACTTAATTCTCGCGAACCTCGACGGCTTTGCCGAGCCATCGTCCGCGATCTTTTCCAATTTCGCTCTATGGTATTGGTATCGAAGGCGCGCGAACCTCGCGGAAGGCCCATGCTCGCTACCGGTTCGCGCAGTCCCGGCCGTCAAACGATCAGCGTTCCATCCGGGTCGAGGGGCGACTTGGCGCCGTGATGCTCGATGCGATGTGCGCCGCTGCCGAGATAATACACGCGCAGAGAGTCGGTCGCGGGGTCGATCAAACCGACCAGGCTCGCTCGTAAGATGGCCCATTGCGCCGGATCGACCTCGCATTCGAAGACGGAGAGCTGCACCCGGATGCCGTAATTCTGGCACGCCTTCGCGACCTTGCGCAGGCGACGGCGTCCTGCGGCTGTCGTGGTCTCGACATCGTATGCCACCAGCATGAGCATCCCGGTTCACCGCACGAGAAACGGCGGATAGGCGTCGAGGTCGCCGCGCAGCCGGGCCGCCAGCAACCGGGCCTGTTCATGCCAGAGCAAGCCCGTAACGATTCTTTCCTGGTTGAACGGGTGCGTCAGGGGCTCGCGCTTTCGTTCCTGATACGCGACGAGCACGGCCTTGCGCAAATCGGCGCCCATGATCATGGCGCCGCCGGGCTGGGTCTCGAACCCCGCGAGGTCGATCTGGCGGCGATTGATCAGCGACAGAACCAGGCGATCGGCGAACCACGCGCGGAACTCTTCGACGAGGTCGAGAGCGAGGCTCGGGCGCCCCGGCCGGTCGCGATGGAGGAACCCGACCGCGGGGTCGATCCCGACGCCTTCGAGGGCAGAGCGCGCGTCATGGGTGAGGAGCGTGTAGACAAAGGAGAGAAGCGCGTTCACCGGATCGGTCGGCGGCCGGCGCACCCGGCCGCCGAAGCGGAATCCGTCGTGGCGGATGAGATCGGGAAAGACCGAAAAATAAACTTGCGCCGCCTCGCCTTCGAGGCCACGGACGGTGTCGAGGGCCGAGTCGCGGTCGAGCTGGGTCAGCACGCGTCTCAGTCGATCGATCGCGGCCGACAGCCGGCCCTCCGCATCGCCATGGTCGCGGGCGGCACGCTGGAGCACGGCCCGTTGGTTGTAGACCTTGCCGATGACGACGGATCGGGCGAGTGCGGCCGATGCGACAGGATCGTCGGCAGCGCGATATTGGGCGCGGCGGAGCAGCACATTACCGCTGACCGGGCCCTCGGCGCGGGCAAGGAAACGGCCGTTCTCCGTAAACCAGCTGACGGTGACGCCGCGCTCGGCACAAAATCCCAGCAGGGGCGGCGTGATCGTGACCAGACCGAAGGCGATCACCCCGTCGATCCCATGGATCGGGATTCGCGTCGGCGCCATGCCGTCGCGCACGACTTTGATCGTCTCTCCGTCTTTCGCGAGAAGCGTACGCTCGGTCGTGACATAGAGCGTGTTGCCGAGCCGGCGCATGGCTCAGCCCTCCGCCCGGGCGCGTTCCAGCCAGGCCGCCGCCGACTTCCGCTCGGCGAGAAACGGGCGACAGATCTCCTCGAGCGAGCAGGACCGGCATTTCGGGCCGGGCTCGGGCGGCGGCACGATTTCCTGTTCGATCAGGCGATGGAGTTCCGTGGCCAACGCCTCGGTCTCGGCACGGAGCGCCGGGGTGAAGACAACCGGCTCGCGCCGCCGCGGCTGGCCGTAGAACAGCGCACCGGCCGGAATCGGCGTCCCCAGCATTTCCTCGAGGCAGAGCGCTTGGGCACAAAGCTGCACCCGATCGGCGTCGTGCTCCTTGACCACGCCGCGCTTGTACTCGACCGGGAAGGGCTGCTCGCCGCCATCTTCGGCCCGGTGGATCTCGACGATGTCGGATTTGCCGACGAGACCGAGCCGGCGGCTGACCAGAGGCATCGCCCGGTAGACGCGGAGCGCCCCGCGCGTCGTGGTCGCGCCCGACTCGACCCGCTCGTGCAACAGATTGCCCTCCGCCGTCAGCCGATTGTCGGACCAGGCGCCTTCCAGATGGATCAGCGCGCATTGGCGCCGGCAGAACACGAGGTGCTGGAGCGCCGAGATCGGGAGCAGGCTGTCGTCATCCATGGGGATTGCCGTCAGACGCCATGGAGCTCGAGCGTCACGCCCGGGGGCACGGCCGCGCGGTCGAGCGTCACGCAATAATCGCCGAAGCTCCGCGGCGGCTGCTCCTTGGCGATCGTCTTGTCGACCCGGACGAGTTCGAACAGCTTGTGCGCCGGTGCATTGCCGAGCGGCAGATCGTGCCGGAAGACATAGAGGCCACGGGCTGCCATCTCGCCGCGTGCGGCTGAACGATCGAGATCGAGCATCTCGCCGAAACCGGCCCAAAGCACCGCCAGATCGTCCTCGGAGAACCCGGTCTTCGCCGCCAGATGTGCGGAGACGAAGCCGTGCGCACGGTAGAGGCCATAAGGAACGATCCACTTCTCGCCCATGGTGCGGTTGTCGCCGCTCTGCGCCTCGGCCTCGCGCTTGGTCGTCACCGCCATCCGCGTGATGGCGACGCTCAACGGCTGGATCGGGTCTCTCGACTGGGCGAACGCGAGCTGAACCGGGCCGCGCACCTGGCCGGCATTGGTGTCCGTGGACATGACCGCTCCGAATGTCCGGATATCGAAGAAGGTCTTGCACATCCAGGCGGTCACCCGCCTCGCGTCATCCTCGCTCTTGGGCAGGCGCTTCGACTCCGGAGTCAGCTTCTCGGCATCATAGGCCCGCTTGTGCTGTTCGTTCAGGATCGCCTTTTCCCGGACATAGATTTCATATCCCGGCGTGCCGGATCGGGTCGCTTCGACATAATTCCGGAGCTTGCGCTTCAGGCAGACATCGGTGACGAGGCCGCGGCGCGTTTCTGGATCGACCCGCGGCATGTTGCCCATATCGGGGTCGCCATTCGGGTTACCGTTGGTGACATCGAACAGAAAGACGAATTCGATACGGTGGGCGAGCGCGGTCATGGATTGGTTCCCTCTTGGGCTTCGTCGTCGGCAGTATCGCCTTCCGGGTCGGCTGCCTTGTTGCGATGCCATTTCTGCTGGTAGTAGCCGATGTAGAAGAGACCCTGCTGCTGCGGGTCGAGCTGGGACGGAAAGCCGGAAGCAGAGTCGACCCGGCCGAGGATCTCGGCGATCTGGCGCTGGAGCCAGAAGGCGAGCTTCGGATTGACCCGCTTGGCCTTCTTCGTGTGGGCCGGCTCCAGTCCGAGCAGATGCGGGAAGATGCCGCGCGGCGTAGCGGCGGCGGCCCCGGCGAAGCGGTCCCGGATGGTCGGCTGGTCCCGCCCCTCCGCCCCGCGCGACACTTCCTGCATGCGCTCCAGCGTGGCGAAGAGCCGGCCGAGCAGATAACCGGGCTCGCTGTTGGTTTCGTCCAGGCCCATGGGGATCTCCGGTTCGGCGGGGTCGCGGGCAAAGCGGCGGCGGCGGTTGATGCAGGCCTTCAGCAGGCCGATGCGATTGGAATTCAAAACCCGGTCGCTCCGCAGCCGGGCAAGCAGCACCGGCACCAGGGTTTGCGGATAGTCCTGGCCTTGGAGGACCGCCTGGAACAGCTCGGCGTGGAGCCGGTCTAGCGCCTTCTTGGTGCCGTCATCGATCCGTGCCCTGCCGTCCTCGTCCTTGGGGAAGGTCTCGAGCGCCAGCTGCCGCAAGGTCGGGATGTGGCCGAGTGCTCGGGGATCGTCGAACAGCAGATCGCGGCAATGGTTCTGGAGGTTGATCAGCAGATGCTCCAGCGTGTTGACGAAATAGAAGCGGATCTGCAGCCGCGCGGCATTGGGCGCCAGGCCCAGAACATTGATCTCGATGCCGTCCGCTACCGCTTCGCGGAAGATTTCGTCCTCCGCCCAGCGGCCGCGGGCGATCCGTTCGAGCAATCCACGCACCCGCTCGGCCTTTTCGTCCTGCTGCGGCGCGCCAAACAGCGTGGACAACTCGCTCTCGACTGGCGTCTTGCGATCGGACCACACGATCACGACGGTGTCGCCCAGCTGGAATTTCTGCGGGCTGTCCGGCCGCAGCAGGTGATTGAGCGCCGTGGTATAGGCGAAGGCGGCCCGGCTGCCGATCGGCGCATTGAGATTCTGGGTCCGGCCATAAGACGTGAAGGCCTCGAGGTTGAACGACACCAGCGCCGCCCCGCTCGATTGCGCACCGGGTACGCCCTTGATCGCCGGATGCACGGCTGCGATCGCGACATCCTCGGCGCCGGTGACCAGGCATTGCCCGCGCGGGCCTTCCTCGGCCGCCGCATGGGCCTCCCAGGCGCGGCGGATCGCCGGCTGGTCATGAGCATAATCGCCCGAGCGTGCGCTGCGGAACACCAGCCAGCCGGTCGCGGCCTCGTCGGATTCGGGTTCGAGGAATTTCGCAGCGCCTGCCGGATCCCAGCGCCTGAAGAAGGCTAGGATAGCGCGCGCCATGGGCTCGTCGATGCCGTGCAGAAGGCGCTCATGGAGCGCCTTGGCCGCCGCAAATTGCTGGGCGGCGCGGGTCGGGTTGCCCTTGCCGTCGAATCCCAGCAGATAGCCGGCATTGTCGCAGAGGAAACCGGCGACGACGGCCACCGTCCGTTTCGGCGGCTGGGGTACCACCATCCGGCGCGGCACGAGCTTGGCCGCCTTGCCGCGAGTGACCTCCACGCGCAGATCGAGAAGCCCAACAAGGCTGCCATCCTCCGCGAGAGTCAGGGCCGCGACCACCGGCACGGCAGCATAGGCGAGCGCAGGCGGACCATCCTCGGTACCGACCGTGCGCTCGTAATAGGCGGCGAGGGCCGACAGACTCATCGCCGATCTCCGAACGCCCGCGGCGGCACGACCAGGATCCCATCGACCAACTCGGCGTCGAAGAAGCGCGGCGTGGCGCCGGCGGCGTAGTCGATGTCGTGCAGCATCCAGCCGAGCTTCCGCACCCCGGCCAGCTCCACCGGCAGGGGAAATCGCGCGCTGGGCAGGACTGGCTCGAAGGCGGCAGGAAATTCGCGGCAGCCGAAAAAGGGCTGCTGCAAGCACTGGCCGCGCTCGATGCGCCGCCTCGCCATGTCGGCGTGCTTGCCCGGATTGTCCTCGGCGCCGGCCCGCGCGGTCATCTCGAAATGCGCCTCGATGACATAGGTCACGTCGCGCAGCAGCAGGCTCGCCCGCTGCTGGCGCTCCTCGTCGGCGAAGAGAGCGAGTTCGCTCTCGCCACCTTGCGCCACCTGCCGCGCCGAGCCCCAGGGCAGCTTGCCGCCGACCTCGTTGCGCCGGACACTGTCGTGGCGGATCTTGTTCAGCACTAGAATCCGGTCGACGACCCAGCGGATCGCCGGCTTCCAATGGATCGCCTCGAGAATTCCGCGCGCCGCCGTCGGTGTCATCACGTCGTAGGAGACGCGCTCGACCTTGAATTCCGGCCGCGAAAACAGCGCGTAGTCGCCCCAGACCTTTACTCTGACGCCCTGACCCATTGCCGCTTCCTTCCCGCGAGCTCGCCGGCAACAATACTACTAATGCATGCCCACGCAATGCAATCTTGGGACGATTTCATAGCCGGCATGTGATTTCTCATCGAAATCTGGGAACTAACTGAGGTAGAAACCGGCCGAGCTTCAGAGAATGTTGCTCGCCGGATCGCGCGGCGCGGCCGGGTCGGGCGAGAGCCCGATTTCCGGGTCGTAAAGGGCGAGATTGGTCAGGACATGGAAGCGGCCGTCGGGGTCCAGCGCCCGGGCGTTGCCCGCACCGATCATTCGCTCCAGCCCGTAGCAGCCGACGGTGTAAGCCTGGATCCGGCGCAGGAGATCGAGTGGCAACCGAGCGATCCCGGCCTGCTTGCGGTCGAGCGCCTTCTCCAGCGCCTCGACCAGGGCGGCGGCCATCGGATCGATCGCGATGATCAGCGGCCGGGTGTCGTCCGGAACCATCCGGAACAATTCTGCGACCGTTCGGAACGGGAACATCGCGGGAGCCGAGCGATGGAGGCGCCACCAGCATTGGTCCCGATCCTGGCCGCCATCCTCGCCGCTCGCCTCGTCCTTTATCATCCGATCGAAGAAGGCCTGGATCGCCTGTGGATCCAGCGGGTCGGGGTGGTCGTGCAAGACGTCCCGCGCGGTTTGCGCTCTGCGCTTCAGATCAACCAGGTTTGTGGGAATGGCATCGGGCCGGGCGGATTCGAACACCACGAACCGCCCGCGTTCCGGCAGCTCGCCGTGGCGGTTGCATCTTCCGGCAGCCTGGGCCAGCGAATCGATCCCGGCCAGGGCGCGCCGGACCTCGGGAAAGGAAATATCGACGCCGGCCTCGATGACGCGGGTGGCGATCAGCCGGCACGGCAGCCGATTGTCGAGCCGCGTTTTGACCGTGGCCAGGATCCGGCGCCGGTCGGCCGGGCAGAGCGCGGCGCTGAGATGGAACCGGCTGCCATCGTCCGGCAGCAGCCGGAACAGCTCGGCCGCATGGCGCCGAGCATCGACGATGCACAGGACCTGGCGCGCCGCGGCCAGTTCGGCGGCCAAGGTGGCGTCGTCAACCGGAGCGCAGCGAATTTCGCCGTGCACGCGCCGGAACGCCTCGTCCGGTGCCGGCGGAACGATCGCACGGGACGGCGGCAGTTTGACGCGCAGGGCGTGATGCGAGTCGAAGGCCGGGATCGTGGCGCTGCACAACACCACGGAGGCGCCGTAGCGCAGCACCAGCTCGCGCAGGGCGGCGAGGCAGGGAGCCAGCCGGTCGAGTGGCAGCGCCTGGACTTCGTCGAGCACGATCACCGAGCGGGCCAGATTGTGCAGTTTGCGGCAGCGGCTCGGTCGGTTGGCGTAGAGCGAGTCGAAGAGCTGAACCGTCGTGGTGACCACCAGCGGCGCGTCCCAGTTCTCGGTCGCCAGATGCAGGCGGCCCGGACCGGTCGGCTCGTCTCGGGTGCGGGCCGGCACTTCGGCCGCGGAGTGGTGCTCGACGACGACATCAGGCCCGAGTTCGGCCAGCGCCTCTCTGAAGACGTCGGCCGTCTGCTCGATGATCGAGGTGTAGGGGATGGCGTAGACGACGCGATCGAGGCCGTGCCGAGCCGCGTGCTCGAGCGCGAAGGCGAGCGAAGCCAGCGTCTTGCCGCCGCCCGTCGGCACGCACAGCGTGAAGACGCCCGGATCGGCACCGGCGGCATCGCGGCAGGCGGCCAGAATCTCGGCGCGGCGCCGGTCGATCGGACGGGACGGATCGGGCGGAAAACGCCGAACGAGGTATGCGGCGAGAACCGGTGCCAGAGCGGCGGCACCGGGGAGGCGCGGGCGCGCCCGGGCCCGTCCGCGATCGACAATCCGTTCGGTAGCGAGGAAGTCGGCATCGACCAGACAGGAGAAGATCATCCGGGCGAGAAAAGCAGCCGTGAAGGGGCCGTCACTGCTGCCCGCACGGCTCCAGGCGGTGACCTCCTCGATCAGAGCCTGCTTCTTCGGCAGCACGATCCGACCTTCCCAAGGCCGGATTCCGTCCGGTAGCTGCCCCGGACGGCGGAGCCGCTCCAGGAGTCCGCCGTCCCCTTCCCCACCATCCGGCAAACCGCCATGGTGCCCGGCGATGCCGTAGGTGAGCAGGTGCCCCACGCGTTGCTCATAAAGCCGCAGCGCCTCGCGGGCACCGGCCGTCGCGTGATCGACTTTGCCACCGCCGCGGAGCCGCGCCTGGAAAGCCGGGGCGTATTTTCCGACATCGTGTAGAAGCCCGCTCGCGGCCGCGGTCGCACCGAGACCGAACCGCCGCGCGAACCGCCGCGCGAGAGCAGCAGTGCGACGCAGATGCGGCTCCAACCGCTCCCAGTCCGCCTCGGCGCAATCGGGGCGGCTATGAGCGTAGTAGGTTTCGGGCGCCGGGTGGTCCGGAAGTCTGTGCGCCATCGGATCCGTACCTTGAATTCGAGCGTCGAACTCGGGGCTGCCCGCTCCCCTCAATAGCCGACATCCGGATCGACCAGGTCCGGGAATTCCTCGCCGGCCACCAGCCGGCGCAGATTTCCGGCCATCGCCTCGGCGGCCGTGAACGGGTTGGTGCGGGCGGCGACATGGGGGGTCACGACGATCTGCGGATGGTCCCAGAACGGGTGATCGGCCGGCAGCGGTTCGGTCTCGAAAACGTCCAATACCGCTTCGGAAATCTGGCCGCTCGCGAGGGCGGCGAGCAGATCGGCTTCGACCAGGTGTCCCCCCCGCCCGGCATTGATCACCCCGGCACCGCGCGGCAGGCGATCGAACGTGGCACGCCCCAGAATCCCGCGCGTCGCCGCCGTCAGCGGCACCAGGCACACCAGGATCTCGCTCCGGGCCAGAAACGAGTCCAGTGCTTCGGCGCCGCTGAAGCTCGCGACTCCCGGCAAATTCTTCGGCGAGCGGCTCCAGCCGGCCATATCGAATCCCAGTGCTGCGAGCGCCACGGCCGCGGCCGCCCCGAGTTCGCCCAGTCCCAGGATCCCGACCCGGCGATGTTCGGCATTGGGCGGCGTCAGCTCGCGCCAAATATGCCGGCTCTGCTGGCGCCGGAATTCCGGTTCTTTCAGATGCAGCCGCAGCACTTGAAAGATCACATATTCGACCATCGAGCGGGTCATGTAGGGATCGACCAGCCGGATGATCGGGACGTGCCGAGGCAGCAGCGGATCGGCCAGGATGTGATCGACGCCGGCACCCTGCGACAGGATCAGCCGCAAATTCGGCAGCGAAGCGAGCCAGCCCGGCGGCGGCCACCAGACGACCGCCACCTCGATCTCGGCCGGATCACCGATCGCGGGAGCCGCCCTGAATTCGACGCCGGGCATGGCCCGCCGGAGCGCCGGCGCCCAGTTCGGGAAACTGTCCCAGGTCGACGTGAAGGCAGCGATCATCTCAGGCGAGCTGCGCCAAGAGCTGCCGATGCAGCCGGACATCGCCGCAGGCCAGAATCCGACCATCCGTGACCAGACCCGGCCGGCCGCCGCGCCAGTCGGTGACGAGCCCGCCCGCTCCTTCGATGATCGGGATCAGCGCGCAGAAATCATGAGGCTTCAGCGCTGCTTCGACCACCGCATCGACGAAGCCTGCGGCGCAGAGCCCGTAGGCGTAACAGTCGGCGCCATAGCGGACGAGCTTGGCGCCGCTGCGGACGCGGCCGAACCCCTCTACCTCCGCGCCCGAAAACATGTCGGGCGAGGTCGCGAAGATCGTCGCCAGAGCGAGTTCGGCGCAGGCGCGGGTGTGGATTTCCCGGCCGTTCAGTGTGGAGCCCCGTCCTTCGGCGCCCAGCCAGCGCTCGCCCGAGATCGGCTGGTCGAGCAGCCCCAGCACCGGCCGCCCGCCATGCAGGAGAGCGATGAGAGTGCCGAACAGCGGTACACCGGAGATGAAGGATTTGGTGCCGTCGATCGGGTCGAGCACCCAGACGAACTCGGCATCGGGCCGATCGGCGCCATATTCTTCGCCGACGACACCATGCTCGGGGAAGTGCCGCTCGATGAGACGTCGCATCGCCGCCTCGGCTTCACGATCGGCGATGGTCACCGGCGAGGCATCGGGTTTGTCGATCACCGCCACCTTCTGACGAAAATACCGGCGGATGACGGCGCGCGCGGCATCGGCCAGCGCCGCGGCCAGTTCGATCTCGCGGTCGAGCGGGGCCGCCTCGCTCATGGTGCCGCCGCGAGATCCACCGGCTCGTCGCGCTTGGTATTGAGGAAGGCCAGAACGTCGGCCCGATCCTCTGGTTTGGGCAGGCCGGGGAAGGTCATCTTGGTGCCGGGGGCATAGGCCTTGGGATCGGCGATGAAGGCGGCGATATCCTGCGGCGTCCAGGTGCCGCCGAGCTGCTTCAGCGCATCGGAATAGCTGAAGCCCGCGGCGCTGGCGCGCGGGCGGCCGATGACACCCCAGAGATTGGGCCCGACCCGGGCCGGCTCGCCCTTGTTGAAGGTGTGGCAGGCCGCACATTTCTTGGCGATCGCCTCACCGACCGAGGCATCGGCCTTGGCCAACAAAGCTGCCGGCAGCGGTGCCGGCTTTCCCGCCGGGGCCGCGGGCGCCGTTTCCTTGGCCGGCACCGTGGCCGGTGCTGCGGCGAGGATCGGGAAGGCGTTCTGCGTCAGCTTCGCGGGCCGAACCAGTTCCTCGGAGACCAGATTCGCGATCATGCCGACGATCAGCGCAACGAGGATGGCCGCTGCGATCTTGGTGGCCTCGATAGATGACATCATGCGGCCCCTGGGTATGACGAGTCTGCTGGACGCAATCGGCGGGATCGGACAGGGTGGCCGAAGCCGGGGCCGCCGATGAGGTTCCTCTCGGGCTCCTCGGCGGACGGAAAATGGTTTCATCATGCCGGACGGAAAATGTCGATAGGTCTCGCGCGCGCAGATAGCGTCGATGCACGCGGGCCATAGCCCAGGTTAGGCTCGCAAGCCCGGCCGCATTCGCCCCCGACGACGCACGTAAACCGGAAGAACCCGGTGTTCCAGGAACGGTTCGATGAATCCGCTGATCGTCATTCCCGCCCGGCTCGCATCGCTCCGCCTGCCGGGCAAGCCGCTGGCCGAGATTCACGGCGTCCCGATGATCGTCCATGTCTGGCGCCGGGCGGTCGAATCCGGAATCGGCCCGGTCGTCGTCGCTTGCGCCGACGCGCCGATCGCGGCGGTGATCGAAGCCGCGGGCGGAAGGGCCGTGCTGACCGATCCGGACCATCCCTCCGGGTCCGATCGGGTGTGGGAAGCCGTCCTGCGCGTCGATCCGGGGGCCGGCCACGATGTCGTCGTCAATGTCCAGGGCGATTTGCCGACGCTCGAGGCCGCCGCGATCCGGCGCTCGCTGGAACCGCTGCATCTGGCGCCCGAGGCCGATATCGCGACTTTGGTCTGCGCGATCGCCCCATCGTCCGAGGATTGCGGTCCGAGCGTGGTCAAAGCAGTCGTCGCCTGGCGGCCCGAAGGCGGGATCGGCCGTTGCCTCTATTTCAGCCGCGTCGCGATCCCCGGCGGGCCGGGACCGCTCTTCCACCATATCGGCCTCTATGCCTATCGCCGGGCGGCGCTCGAACGCTTCGTGGCCTTGCCGCCGAGCCCGCTCGAGCAGCGCGAGAAGCTGGAACAGCTGCGGGCACTCGAAGCCGGCCTGCGCATCGACGCGGCTCTTGTCGAAACCGAGCCGCTGGGCGTGGACACCCCGGCGGATCTCGACGAGGCGCGCCGCAGGCTCGCCACCCGCAGCTGAACCGACTTCGATGGACCTCGCCATGACTCGACCCGACGCCGACCTCCCGATCGCCTTCCAGGGCGCTCCCGGGGCCTATTCCGATCTGGCCTGCCGGGCGCTGTTTCCCGCCCGCCCGACCCTCCCCTGCCGGGCGTTCGAGGACGCCCTGACCGCAGTGACCGATGGTTCGGCCGAGTACGCCGTGATCCCGATCGAGAATTCGGTCGCGGGCCGGGTCGCCGACGTCCATCACCTCCTGCCGCATTCGGGTCTCCATATCATCGACGAATATTTCGCCCCGGTGCATCATCATCTCCTCGCCCTGCCCGGCGTGGCACTCGGCGAGATCGGCACGGTGCGCAGCCACGTCCACGCGCTCGGCCAATGCCGCAATCTCATCCGGGAACTGGGACTGACGGCAGTGGTTGCGGCCGACACCGCCGGTGCTGCAGCCGAGCTGGCACGAACCGGCGAGCGCGGGACCGCAGTGATCGCCTCGGAACTCGCCGGGGGAATCTATGGGCTGGTCACCTTGCGCTCGAACGTCGAGGATGCGGCACACAACACCACCCGCTTCGTCGTGTTGTCGCGCACGCCGCTGAGCCCGCCCTCGGGCAGCGGTCTCGTCGTCACCTCCTTCACCTTCCGGGTCCGAAACGTGCCGGCCGCGCTCTACAAGGCGCTCGGCGGGTTCGCCACCAACAACATCAACATGACCAAGCTGGAGAGCTACATGGTCGGCGGGCGGTTCACGGCCACGGAGTTCTACGCCGATGTCGAGGCGCATCCGGACGAGCGCCGTCTGGTGCTGGCCATGGAGGAACTGCGCTTCTTCTCGGAGTCCGTAACGATCCTCGGGACCTACCCCGCCCATCCGTTTCGGGCCCGAGCCGAGTCCGGTACCTGATCGCCTTCTCGTCGTCCGCCGTGCCGAGAGGTGTTCCCGGCCAGGTGCCCCTCGCGTCTACCCGGAAATGCCGGGAGCGTCCCCGCTCCGGCTGCGATTCGCGGCCAACCGATATTCCGAGTCGACGAGATGGAGTCGCCCAGTACATTGATTTCCTTCGAGCCCTGTTGCCCTTTTGCATCACTCGGCACATGCTCCGGCCTGCCGTCGCGGCGCGGACAGGGGTCGGCCGACTCGAATACCCCGCTGTACGCTCGGCGAAGTCCGAATTGCGCGGTATCTCGATAAGGGCCCGTCTCTCTCGCATCGTCATTCCGGTATCAGGGCGCTAGCTCTCCGCCCCGACCCCGCGTGGGAATGTAGCTTTCGTAAAAATTAATGATGATCCACTGGACAATGTACGGTTTAGGTCTAGTTTGTGCGCTGGCGGTAGCGTCAAGGGGACGCAATTATGGCGACCCCGATGCTTTCAAGACCGCTCCGGCTGCCGTCTCACCCTTGACAGCCGGACCGTAGGGGCGTTGCCCGCCGCGCCTGCGGCTCGGACCCGAGCGATTTACTCGCTCGGGTCCGTCTTCCCTCAACTTCTACGCGATGATGACGAGTAACTCGAGAAAAGCCGGCTGAGTACTCAGCTTTGGCGCAACCAATCGTCCAGCAGGCGCCGGGCGATCGAATCCTTGCGCGGCCGGCGGAGGTCCGGACCGTCTTCGTGGTTCTGCAGCCAGCGCCGGCCGAACCAGCGGGCATCCTGCAATTCGGCCCCGTCGATTCGGATTTCGCGGCTGCGCGCCGTCGCCCGGAAGCCGAGCATGATCGAAGCCGGGAACGGCCAGGGCTGCGAGGACTGATAGGTCACGGTATCGACCTCGATGCCCGCTTCCTCGAAGACCTCGCGCGCCACGGCCTGCTCCAGGCTCTCGCCCGGTTCGACGAAGCCGGCCAAAGTCGAGTACATCCCCGCGGGCCACGCGGCCTGGCGGCCGAGCAGACAATTCTCGCCGTCGGTCACGAGCATGATCACGGCCGGGTCGGTGCGCGGGAAATGGCTGGCGTTGCAGTCGGGATTGCGGCAGCGGCGGACATGGCCGGCCTCGGCCGCCTCGGTGATCGACCCGCACACGCCGCAGAAGCGATGGCGCGAATGCCAGTACATCATGCCCTTGGCATAGGCCAGGAGCGAGCCCTCGCGCCGGCCGAGCAAGGGGCCGAAAGCGCGCAGATCGCGGAACCGATGCCGGGCCGGATCGAGAGCGGCCAGATCGAGAGGCGCTTCGACATCGGACAGATCGACCGCGAAGAAGGCTCGCTCGCCTTCGAGGCCGAGGAGCACGGTCTGGGCACCGTCGGCCAGCGAGGCGGCGAGTTGCTCGGGCCCGAGAAAGTGCGGGAGCGGCCCGTCGCCGGCCTCCTCGACCAGATTGAGGGCGCGCCAGACCGGCACGAAGAGTGTCGTCGGATCCGCCAGCCGGGAAGCGAGCCACGCCGGATCCTTGCGCAGCGGACCTACTCGATCGATTCCGACCGAGGCATAGAAATTGGGTTGCGTCATCCTGCCGGATCCTCGCTCGGGGCATGGCCTGGACCCCGAAGCTACGCTCTAATCGATGCCGGATACAGCCGCGGAATGGCAGTCCGGGCTCGATGCCGGCCATGCCGGTTCGGTGTTCTCGGACGGCATGGGGGCCCGGCCCCCGAGAGACGCGCCGGCAAGCGAGAATTGCGCTATTGCAACCAAGCCGAAGCAGCGCTAGGGTTGGTTCAGGACGAGCCAATACATTTTTTGCGGCGAGGGGGTGGATGGCCGGGGATGACGGGGAGAGTGCGAACAAGCCGACCGGCTATCGCTTCGGCGAGTTTCGGCTCTACCCGGCACAGCGGCGCCTGCTCCGCGGCGAGGACAAGGTTGCGATCGGGTCGACCGATTTCAAGTTGCTGCGATATCTGGTCGAGAATTCGGGCCGTGAGATCGGCAAAGGGGAATTGCGCCAGGGCGTCTGGCATCATGACGCCCTGGAGGACAGCACCCTGGCCTCGCATATGACGGCCGTGCGCGACTCGATCGGAGCCGCGTACATCGATACCATCTTCGGGGTGGGCTATCAATTCATCGGCAAGGTCGAGCCGCTTTATTCGCTGCCGCCGCCCGTCGCGGTCCCGGCGCCGGCGATTACTCTGCCGCCGCGGTCGGCGACGCCCAGCGGCCGGGCGAGCGAACTGGCCCAGTTGGCGGATCTCGCCGCCGAGAGCCGGATGGTGACCGTCACCGGCCCGGGCGGGATCGGCAAGTCCTGGCTCGCCGGCCAGATGGCCTGGCGGGAGATCGACGATTACCCTGGCGGGGCGCATTGGATCGATCTGGCGCCGGTCAAGGATTCGGCCGGAGTCGCGAGCGCCACCGCCAAGGTCCTGGGTGTGGCCCTGCGCGGCAGCGTGCCGGCGATCAACGCGATCAGCGCCTGGCTCGGCATGCGGCCGCGGACGCTTCTGATCTTCGATGGCTGCGAATATGTCGCCGGCCCCGCCGCCGGTTTCATGGAGACGCTCTTGACGCGCGTGCCGCTGCTCTCGATCCTGGCGACGAGCCAGGAGGTCTTGCGGGTACCGGGCGAGAAAAACTTCCGGCTCGAACCGCTGACTCCGGCGGATGCCGAGGCACTGCTCGACGCGCTCCTTCTCGCCCGCGATCACAATTTCCGGCGCACTGCCAAGAATGCCGCGAGCCTGACCGAGATCTGCCGGCGCGTCGGCGGCATTCCGCATGCGCTCGTGCTGGTCGCCGCCCGCATTCCGGTGCTCGGGATGGAGGCGGTGCGCACCCGGCTCGCGGGCGATGCGCGGTTCCGGCTCCTGACGACGGGCTTCAGCACCGCCGCCGCCCGCCAGCAGACGCTGCTGGCGGCGATGGAATGGAGCCACGGGCTGCTGGATCCGGCCGACCAGACCGTGTTCCGCCGCCTCAGCCGATTCTCCGGCAGCTTTACCGGCGAGGCTGCTGCCGCCGTCGCCGGGGTGGACGGGATCGAGCCCGGGGCCGTCGAGGACGCCCTCGCCCGCCTGGTCGACAAATCCCTGCTCAACTTCGAAGACGGCGAGCCGGCGCGCTACCGCCTGCTGGAAACCGTGCAGTATTTCGGCCTGAGAAAGCTCGGCGAGGCCGGCGAAGCCGAGCGGATCGCCGACCTCCATATGGGTTATTTCCAGACGCTGTTCGAGCCGGCCGACGAGCTGTGGGAGACGGTACCGGACGCGGACTGGCTGGAGCCGCGCGCGCCGGACATCGACAATATCCGCGTGGACCTGGATCGCTCGCTGGCGCTGCCGGACCTCAATCCGGCCGGCATCGCCCTCTTCGGCACCAGCGGGCGCCTGTGGTACATGCTCGATCTGGTACCGGAGGGGCGCGAATATGGCGACAAATTCGTCGCACTGATCGACGACAGGACGCCCCCCGCGGTCGCCGCGCGGGCGCTGAGATATAATGGCAGCCTGTGGCGCGAGGCTGATCGTCGGCGTGCCGTGGCACTGATGGAACGCTCGGCCGCGCTCTATCGGCAAATCGGCGACCGGCTGAATTTGGGTTCCATTCTGAGCTTGCTCGGCGGCAACTACGCCTATCTCGGCCGGCATGCCGAAGCGAAGGCTGCGCTCGACGAGGCGCGTGAACTCCTCGCGGGCAGCACTCGCCTCAAGTCTCTGTGGAACGTCATGAACGAACTCGGCAATCTCGCCCGGCTCGTGAAAGATACCGACGAGGCCGTGCGTTGTTTCGGCCTTGCCCGCGATCTCGCTCGGACGCTGAAGGATGTCGTTCGGGAAAGCTTCGTTCTTTTCAATTTGGGCGAAGTCGAATTCCGTCTGGGTGCGATCGACAGGGCGATCGTCCGCGTGCGGGAATCGGCGGAGATCCGGCGAGCCTCCGGTCAGCCTTCCTATCTTGCACGGTCCCTGATCAATCTCGCCTCGTACCTGACCCTCCGCGGCGATCATGCCGAAGCCCGCACCCATGCCGAAGCGGCCTTGCCGCGGCTGATCCAGGATGGCGGGCATTGGCAGAGGCTCGGTCTGCAAGTTCTGGCCCTGCACGCCGCCCTCGCCGGCCAGCACGCCTTTGCGGCCCAGCTCATCGGCTGGGTCGATGCCGATTATGTCCGCACCGACGAAATCCGGGAACCGACCGAGCAGGCGCTTCGCGAGCGCCTCGCCGGCATCCTGGCGGCAAGTCTCACACCCGACGATATTCGGGTCTGGGCCGCCGAGGGCGCCCGATGGAGCCCGGAATACGCCGTCGAATTTACCTTGAACCGCATCCTCCCGCCGGCAGACCCGGCGTTGTGACTCGTAGACCAACTCGCAGAGGGAGGCCAAAGGTTGCTCAGTGGGGCGGGCGTCCCTGCCCCACTGATTACGGCCTGCCTGCCCCACCTCGCCAAATGCGTTAGGTTCACCTAAAGTTTGCTCAGATATTTCTATTCCGCCCACTTCGTTTGCGAAAAAAAACCGGCCAACGGCAAAAATGCCGCCGGAATCATTCATTTAGAGCACGGGAGGCACGAACTTTATGCCCGTCGTCATTCCCCCCGGATCCTTCGATGTCCCCGCCATCGTCCAGACCGCGGCACACGCGCCCGGAAATCCCGCTGCCGCCCGCTCGCCGGCGAGCCCCGCTCGGGGGGCGCCTGCGCCTCGGCCCGGTCCTCAGCCGCTTGGCGGTGATCAAGGACCCGATATCATCGGGCCGCCGCCATCCCCGCCGCCCCCGCCGCCGCCTCCCACGACACCGGATGCTGCCGCCCGTGGCGCGGGTTGATCGGAGCCGGCCGGATCCATCGTCCAGTACAGCGTTTTCGGAAAAGATCTACCAGGAATTGACACGCATCAACTGATGCAAGAGCCCCTCTCCCGCACCGCGGGAGAGGGAGGGACCCGCGATAGCGGGAGGGTGAGGGCAGAGCCGCGCGAAAGCCCTAAAATGGCTTGGTTATTGCGCCTCCGCGCTACCCGCGTCGGGCTCGCTCCGCTCGCCGCCTTCTCCCGCAAGGCGGGACAAGGGCTGTGGCGGTCATCTCGTATAGGGCCAGTTGCTTCGTGTCGAAACCTCCGCCGCCGGCGCGGCGCGGCTGCAGTCCCTTTGTTCGCCGAATCTGCCCCTCGTCGCCGCCGCATCGGGAGTGCCGTAAAATCCTATTGACAAGCAGGTAAACACCGTTTATAACCTGACCATCATCCTCCCCAACGCCCGGGACCAGCCCGCCCCGCGGACCAGTGACCGACTTTTTACCCAGGAGTGCGCAAATTCCCATCGACGGCCCCGACCCTATCGCCTCCGAGGCGCCCGCGAACGAGTCCGTTCGCGATTGGCCCGGCGACGGCGCGTCGGATTTGGCCGACCTCGAGCGGGAGGTCACTCGGCGGCAGTTGCAGATTCTCGAGGGCCTGGCCGAGATGGCGATGGTTCTGGTGCGCGGGGCCTTCGCCCAGGCGCTTCAGGAACAGGCCGAGCGCGAACGGGCCGCGGCCGAACCGAAGGCCGCGGAACCGGCGGCGCCGGAACCGGCCGCTGCGGAACCGATTGCGCCCGCCCGCCCGAAACCCATCCGCACCGAGCCCGCCGAGCCTCGGCCGCCGCAGCTGCGCGGCCCCTCGGCGCCGCGCGATGCGCGCGTGCTTTTCCTGTGGCTGTCGCGCGAAGTGCGCCAGATCCTGGCGCTCGAAGCGCGGATCGCAGCACGTGCCGAGCCGGCGCGTCCGGCCGAGGCCTGGACCCCGCCGGCGCAGAATCCCGCCGACAGCGAGCGCAAGAAGCTGGTCCTGCGGGTGCTCGACGAGGCGATGATGTTCTTCGGCGACGCACTCGCCGACCATCCGGACTTCGACCCCGAGGGCTTCCGGTCCCATTGCGAAGAGCGGATGGAACGAGAGGATATCGTCGACGATCTTCCCTGGGTCCCGGTCAGCTCGCTGGTCCGGCGGATTGCCGGCGAAGTCGATCTGCCGCCGGATTGGCGGCTCTGGGAGGATGAAGACTGGGCCAAGGAAGAAATCCGGACCAAGCCGCCGGGATCGCCCTACTGCTTCTTCCCCTTCACCCTCGAACAGGAAGAAGCCTTCGACCGGGTCTATGTCGAGCAAACCCGCGGACGCGGAAAGGGCGAGCCGCCCAACCCGCGAGGATATTTCGCCCGAAGGCGACCGCCTTAACGGTTTCCGGAGGGCCAGGTAGGCCGAGGTGCCGTTCTCCGGGTAGCGCGAGACAAAACCCCATAGGCGCTGAGTTGAGGGGCGGCCCGCCACCCCATCGTCATGGCCGGACTCGTTCCGGCCACCCACGTCGGGCCGACTCCACGTTTGCTCGAGGCGAAATCGCCGCTGCTCGACGTGGGTGACCGGGACGAGCCCGGTCATGACGGCTGAGATCGTCCTCAACTCAGCGCCCATGGGACAAAACCCCGGGGCATGCCGACAACCTCTCCCATCGGGGCGTGGGGAGGCCGGCATCACCGTGCCCGGAGCCCTGCCCCCTCATGCCGATTCCATCGCCCTCGCATGATCCTTGCACCCCCCACCCTTCGCCCTGATATAGTGATCCCGGGAGGTCGGCTATGGGCAGGTCCCTCGCCAACCCGGTCAGGTCCGGAAGGAAGCAGCCGCAACGAGTTTCGGCCTGGGCCGCAGCCGGTCTCCCACTCCTGCCCCAGCCTCGGCTGCTGCGAGACCGCCCCCGCCCGTGACCGATCGCCCCGCCTGCTTCGATCCGCTCCGCCCGGCTCGGACCCGATGACCGGCCCCGCCGAATATCGGGTGCTCGCCCGAAAATATCGGCCGACGAATTTCGCCGATCTGATCGGCCAGGATACGCTGGTCCGCACGCTGACCAATGCCTTCAGCGCCGGCCGGATCGCGCACGCCTTCATGCTGACCGGCGTGCGCGGCGTCGGCAAGACGACGACGGCTCGGCTGATCGCCCGCGCCCTCAACTGCATCGGGGCGGACGGCACAGGCGGCCCGACCATGAACCCGTGCGGCCAATGCGATCCGTGCCGGGCGATCGCCGAGGACCGCCACCCCGATGTCATCGAAATGGACGCCGCCAGCCGCACCGGCATCGACGATATCCGGGAATTGATCGAAGGCGTGCGCTACCGCCCGGTTTCGGCCCGCTACAAGATCTACATCATCGACGAAGTCCACATGTTGTCCAAGCCCGCCTTCAACGCCCTGCTGAAGACGCTGGAAGAGCCGCCGCCGGACATCAAATTCGTGTTCGCCACGACCGAGATCAACAAGGTCCCGGTGACGGTACTGTCGCGATGCCAGCGCTATACTCTGCCCCGGATCCCGGAAGCCCTGCTGGCCGCGTACTACGGTACTCTGGCGGTGCGCGAAGGCGTCGCGATCGAACCTGCCGCCCTGGCATTGATCGCACGCGCGGCCGACGGTTCGGTCCGCGACGGCCTCTCGATCCTCGACCAGGCGATCGCGCTCGGATTCGGCCAGACCATCGGCGAGGCTGCGGTCCGCGACATGCTCGGCGTCGCCGACCGCAGCCAGACCTTCGACCTGTTCGAAGCGCTGATGGCCGGCGATGCGCCGGCGGCCCTGGCCCGGCTGGAGGCGCTCTATAATGGCGGCACCGACCCGGCCATGGTCGTGGCCGATCTGCTCGACATCACCCATTTCCTCACCCGCCTGAAGCTCGAACGGCCGAACGACCCCGCCGCCGCCGCGGTGCCGATGGCCGACGGGCAGGATCGGCGGCGCGGGTTGATCCTCGCCGGCAAGCTCGGCATCGCCGCGCTGACCCGGAGCTGGCAGATGCTGTTGAAAGGGCTGGCCGAGGTCCAGAGCGCGCCGCAGCCGCTGAAGGCGGCGGAGATGGCCTTGATCCGCCTGGTCTTCGTCGCCGACCTGCCGCCGCCGGCGGAAATTCTGAAGGCGCTGCAGAGAGAAAGCGGGCGCCCGGGTGCGGCCGGCGGCCCCGGGCCGGCGAGCGGCGGCGGCACGCCCCGCCCCCAGGCCGAATCGAACCCGCGGCCGGTCGCGGTGATTGCCGGCGGCGGAGCAGCCTTGCGCGAGACGGATGCCCCCGAACCTCGTGCCCGAAGCGGGCCGGAGAGCTTCGGCGCCGTGCTGGCGCTGCTGGAGCAGAGTCCGGAACGGATACTCTACAACCACGTCGCCGCTTGCCTGCATCTGGTCCGCTTCGAGCCGGGCCGGATCGAGTTTCGGCCGAGCGCCGACGCCCCCCGCGACCTGTCGACCCGGCTCGGCCGGTTCCTGTCCGAGGCGACCGGACGGCGCTGGCTGATCGCGCTCTCGCACGAGGAGGGCCAGCCGACCTTGCGCCAGCAGGAAGCGGCCCGGGCAGCCGCCCGGATCGCCCGGCTCGCGGACCATCCCCTGGTCGCGGCGGCACTCTCCCTGTTCCCCGGTGCCAAGATCGTCCAGCCGGGCGGCGTCGACGCCGAATCGCCGGGTCTGGCGCCGGAGCCGCTCGACCAGGACACGGTGCCGGCCTTGTACGAGAGCGACGATCCGGGCCCGTTCGACCTCGGCGAGGCCGGAGAGTTCGACGAAGAGAGGGATGACGAATCATGAAAAACCTCGGCAACATGATGAAGCAGGCGCAGCAGATGCAGCAGCGCATGCAGGAGATGCAGGCCCAGCTGGATCTGGTCGAAATGCAGGGTGCTTCGGGCGGCGGCATGGTCAAGGTGACGGTCAACGGCAAGGGCGAGCTGAAACGCATCAGCCTCGACCCGCAGCTGATGGATCCGGCCGACACGGAAGTCGTCGAAGATCTGATCATCGCCGCCTTCGCCGACGCCAAGGCCAAGGTCGAGACCCATGTCGCCGCGGAAATGGCCAAGCTCACCGGCGGGCTCAAGCTGCCGCCGGGCCTGAAGCTGCCGTTCTGACCTTCCTGCCATGTCCGGCGGCGAGATCGAACGGCTGATCCAGCTCCTGGCCAAGCTGCCCGGCCTGGGTCCGCGCTCGGCCCGCCGGGCCGTGCTCCACATGCTCAAGCGCCGGGAGGCGCTGATGGGCCCGATCGCCGAGGCGATCCGGGCGGTGGCCGACGCGATCCTGCCCTGCGGCGTCTGCGGCAATCTCGACACGACCGATCCGTGTGCCATCTGCGCCGATCCGCGCCGCGATGCCGCACTGGTCTGCGTCGTCGAAAACGTCGCCGATCTCTGGGCGATCGAGCGCACCGCCTCGTTCCGCGGGCGGTACCATGTGCTGGGCGGGATTCTCTCGGCGCTGGACGGTGTGCGGCCGGAAGATCTGAACATCGCGTCCCTCGTCGCCCGCTGCGCCGCGGGCGAGGTGCACGAGGCGATCCTGGCGATGAACGCCACCGTCGACGGCCAATCGACGGCGCATTATCTGACCGATCGGCTGGCGGGAACCCCGGTCGAGATCTCGCGCCTGGCCCATGGCGTGCCGATCGGCGGCGAACTCGATTACCTCGACGAGGGCACGCTCGCGGCGGCACTGCGGGCACGGCGGCGATTTTGACGGGCCGGCGACGTGGAGAAGCGCCGGCCCTCAGGCATCCATCAATCGCGTATTCTTCAACTTGGCCCCCTTCATCACGGCATTCACGTAAGCCGTCCCGCGGAAATCGGCGCGGGACAGATCGGCGCCGGTGAAGTCGGCACCGTCGATTCGCGCCTCGCGCAGATCCGAGTCGCTGAGATCGGCCGCGACCAAGCTGGCGCCGCGCAGATCGCAGGGCCAAGCCCGGCCGGAATTGCCGCCGGTGGCGCAACGGATCGGCATCGGACCGAGCCGTGCGCCGCAGAGGCGGGCATGGGCGAGATCGGCCCGGGCCAGATTGGCGCCGGAGAGATCGGCTCCTTCCAGCCGGCAGTCGCGCAGTCGCGCCCGATCGAGCTGGGCCAGACAGAGCTTCGCGCCGCGCAGATCCGCGCCGCTGAAATCGCAGCCGGTGAGCTTGGCGCCGGAGAGATCGGTTTCCGACAGATCGACCCCGGCGAACGCGGCACCGGACAGATCCAGTCGCTTGCCCTCGTGCCCGTTGCTGGCGATCCAGGCTCGATGCGCGCCGACTCGGCGGGTCATCTCGTCGGGCGCCGGTTTCGCCGCGAGATCCGCGAGCACCGCCTCTCGGCACGAGGCTCGGCCCAGATCGACGTTCAGGAGAAGTGTCCGGCGCAGATCGGCCCGATCGAAGTTCGCATCGTCGACCCGGGCATCGCTCAGCACCGCCCCGCTGAGATCGGCGGAGACGAAGCGCGCGGCACGCAGATCGCAGCCGCTGAGATCGGCTGCCGCGAACATGCCCCGCGTGCAGTCGGCGTGACCGAGATCGGCGCCGGAGAGATTGGCCCGGCTCAAATCGGCCTCGATCAGGCGGGCGCGGCGGAGCACGGCACCGGACAGGTCGGACGGGCATTCCCGCACCCGCCGCTCGCCCCCGACCCAATAGACCTGTTGTCCCGGCCGCAGATCGGCCCGCTCGAGATTGGCGCCGTCGAGCCGAGCCCGGCTCAGGTTGCAGCCGCGCAGATCGGCCCCGACGAAAGACGCGCCGGTCAGATCGGCGCCCTCGAGATTGGCGCTGCTGAGATCGGAGCCGTCGCACAGGCTGCGCGCCAAGCGTCCGCGGCCGAGATCCATCCCCGACATGCGGGCAAATTGCAGGCCCAGCGAGGACAGATCGACCCCGCTCAGCCGGGCGCCCTCGAGGTTGAGGATTCTTCCGCCGGGCCTGCCGTCCAGATATTGGCGATGGGCCGTGACGGCATGCAGCAATTCCAACTGATCCATCGATCTCTCGCGACCCGCCGAGCTACGCCGATCTCGGCGGCGTCGCGCGATCGGCGATGGTGATCCGGAATCCCGGAGGTCGCGCCATCGTAGCGCACGCGGCTCGAGAAGGCGCCTTCCATTCACTCGGTATGGGTAGGTTTCATAGCTGATTCAACTATAATTTATCTCTATTTCGAAGGATCCGCCCGACTCTGTCGCCTGCATACGCGGATCACCGGATGTTCTCCCGCAAGGGTTGGCATCAACGGTCGACCGGCGCCGGCAGAGCCGCCTCCTCGGCAGCATCCGAGATTTCGCCCTCGATCGTCTCGGCGCCGAGATCGAGGACCTGGAAGCTCGCGAGATTTGCCGGCACAGTCTTTGCCGGGCGCAGACCGAGCCGGGTCAGATCCCGGGCGCGCGGCAGGACCCGGCCGTTCAGGCTGGATGTCAGCTTGGCAAAGGCATCGGCCGCCCCTCTGAGCCCCTTGCCGACACCGGCAGCGAAACCGAGCGCCGTGGCCAGGCTTTCCAGCAGGCGCTCGGCGCCGGCGGCGATCCGCTCCTGATTTTCGATCTGGCGCATCAGGCTGATCTCGACCGAGGCGAAACCGATGATCGAGGCGAGCCCGGCTGGTCCGGCGAGCAGGATCTGCGCCTGCGCCGCCTTCTGCATGAACGCCGGATCGGCCTGGCCGATCTTTTCGAGGGCGGCTTCGTTCGGCAGATACATGACGGTGAGCAGCCGCGCGATCTCGCCCGGCTTGCCGGCTCGGCGATAGCCGGCGGCGACGGCGCTGCGGTAATCGCGATCGGCCAGATCCTTCAGATGCTGGTTCATGGTCCGGGCGAGGCTGCGCCAGGCCTCGGCCTCGCGCTCGGTGCCGAGGTCCCGAGCCAGATCCAACAGATGCTTGGACGCCTTGGCATCGATCACCAGCACGCTCTCGCCGGGCAGGAAGACGAGCGCGTCCGGCCGCTTGCGCTGCCCCTCGGCATCGCTCAGCGTCGCCTGCAGGACGAAGTCGCGCTCGCTCGCCAGACCGAAGGATTTGAGCGTATTGGCGAGGCCGATTTCGGCGAAGTAGCCGGCCCCGCCGGGGCTCGAGAGCGCCCGCCAGACCGTATCGAGCACGGCCCCCTTCTCGCCCAGCTGGCCCTTGAGCTGGGAGACGCCATCGGCCAGGCTCTTCACCTCGGCCTGGAGCACGGCGGCGACGGCTCGGGTCTCTTCGACCGACCGCTGCTTCGCTTCCTGGGTTTCGCGCTTGTGGTCGGCCAACAGTTTGGAAGAGATCTGCTGGGCGGTTTCGAGCACGCCGGCCTGCGTCGATTTCAGGAATTCGGCCTTGGTCGCTTCCCAATCGGCGATCCGCTCACGCATGGAGCGGGCTTCCTGACGGGCCGATGCGGCCGCCGTCTCGGCTGCGTTCGCGGCTCCTCGCGCGGTCTCCAATTCCGTCTGCAGGGAGCCGAGCCGAGCCAGAGCCTCGCCCAGCCGCGCCTCGGCCGCAGCCCGGGCCTCGCCGGCCCCGCGCGCCCGGAGCCCGGCGACCAGCAGGCCCAGCAGCACGCCGGCCAGCACTGCGACAGCCAAACCCGCCAGATCCATCCTCGCCCCCTCCGGCTCGCCCGGACCGACCATAGCAGTCGCTCCGGCTTGACCGAAATGCCGCGAACCCATACCTGTCGTGGGCATCGCTCCCGCTTTTTGGAAAGTGCGCCCATACCGATGGCCCGTCTGCCGATCGTCATCGCTCCGAACCCGGTCTTGAAGACCAAGGCCAAGCCCGTCCAGACCATCGATGACGGTACCCGCCGGCTGCTCGACGACATGCTCGAGACCATGTACGAGGCGCCGGGAATCGGGCTCTCGGCCAACCAGGTCGGCGTCCTGCAGCGGGTGGTCGTGCTCGATGTCGCCCGCGCCGACGAAAAGCCGCGGCCGCTGAAGCTGATCAATCCCGAGATCCTGTGGCGCTCGGAGGAACTCTCGACCTACAACGAGGGCTGCCTGTCGCTGCCCGACCAGTATGCCGACGTGACCCGGCCGGCCGAGATCGAATTCCGCTATCAGGACGAGCGGGGGGAAATCCAGAAACAGCGGGCCACGGGTCTGCTCTCGACCTGCGTCCAGCACGAGATCGACCATCTCGAAGGGGTGCTGTTCGTCGATCATCTCTCGGCGCTGAAGCGCAACATGATCCTGCGCAAGCTGATCAAGGCGCAAAAGGCCAAAGCCGAATCGGCGATGTGATGGCGCGGCTGCGCCTGGCCTTCATGGGTACCCCCGAATTCGCCGTGCCGGTGCTGGCCGCCCTGGTCGCGGCCGGCCACACCCTCGCCGCCGTCTATTGCCAGCCGCCGCGCCCGACGGGACGCGGTCATCGAACCCGGCCCTCGCCGGTCCAGGTCCGGGCCGAAGCGCTGGGTCTGGCCGTACGCCACCCGGCGAGCCTGAAACCGGACGAGACCCGGGCCGAATTCGCAGCTCTCGACCTCGACGCCGCGGTCGTCGCCGCCTACGGGCTGATCCTGCCGCGCCCGATCCTGGCGGCGCCCCGGCTGGGCTGCCTCAATGTCCATGCCTCGCTGCTGCCGCGCTGGCGCGGGGCGGCGCCGATCCAGCGGGCGCTGCTCGCCGGCGACGCGGTGACCGGGATCACCATCATGCAGATGGAGGCGGGTCTCGACACTGGACCGATCCTGCTCGCGGCCCCGTGGCCGATCGGCCCCGACGCGACCGCCGCCTCTCTGCAGTCCGACCTCTCGGCGTTGGGCGCGCGGCTGATCCGCGAAGCGCTCGACCGGGTCGCCGCCGGCGGGGTCGAGCCCGAGCCGCAGCCGGAAGTCGGGATCACCTATGCCGCAAAGCTCAGCCGGGCCGATTCGGTGCTGGATTGGCGCGACCCCGCGGATCTGCTCGAGCGCAAGATCCGGGCGCTGTCGCCCTGGCCGGGCGTCTCGATCGAGCTCGGCGGCGAGCGGGTCAAGCTGCTCGCCGCCGCGGCCGAGGCCGGGCCGGCCGCTTCCGCACCCGGGACGGTGATCGACGCCGATTTCGGCATCGCCTGCGGCCAGGGGGTCTTTCGCCCGACTCTGCTACAGCGCCCCGGCCGAGCACCAGTCGACCGCCGCGCCTTTCTCAACGGCATGAAACTCGCCGAGGGTACGGTATTGGCAACGGGCTGACGGGTGGGAACCAGCTTCGGGGCGGGCGAGACGGTGAGTTCGCTCACTCGAGGCCCTCATTGAACAGGGCAGCGTCAATCTGCCGAGCCCCGTGGAGGACGCGAACGATCTGTACACCCGCCGGGATCAGCCGGTACAAAGTGAGGTAAGGCCGCTCGACCAGAGCCCTGGCGTCGCCGGCGATGTCCGGACTGGCAGCCCCCAACTTCGGGACGCGAGCCCGAAACTGGAAACGTTCCTCCAGGCGGTCATAGACGCGATCGGCGGCGGCGGGATTGTCCAGCGCGATATCGACCCATATCTTGACCAGGTCGCCGCGGGCGCGCTCGGTGTGGCGAACCTGCGACACCCTACACTTTCCGAGAAGCGGAGAATTCCCGCCGGGTAGAATCACGTGGTTCGGCAAAATCGAGCGGGCCGGCATCGCCACTCTCGACACCCCCCTGCCAGGCACGCCGAAGGCCGTCGACGCGCTCGGCCGCCAGTTGGACGGATCGTTCCAGCAACCGCAGCGCCTCGCGCACCACTTCGCTGGTCGAGGTGTAGCGGCCGGAGTCGACCTTGGCCTTGATGAGGCCGACCAGTTCCGGCGTCAGCGAGATCGAGATGTTCATCGGTGTCGGAGCTCTCGGAGCTATGAGGAATTAATAGGTCCTCATATCAGGCGGAGGGAGACCGTCCAGTGCAGGAGTGGTCTGCGCGGGTCATAAACGCTCGATTGGGTGACAGGATCAAAAGCGCTGCTCTTGCTACGCCAAACCTGTCAAGAAACGCGTCACGCTGGCTATGCTCTGCGAGCGGCGCGTGTGGTAGGCTCGAGTGAACTTCCTGCTCCATCTCGTCGGTTCAGCGCCGGTCGGCCTCGGCGAGGTCGAACCAGGCCTCCAGCGATTGGACGACGAACTCCCGCAGCCGCCCCTCGCGGAAGAAGCCCCATTGGTTGAAGGCACCCTGCCACTGCGCCTCGACCAGCCGGGCGGCGAGCTCCGGCGACACGGCCAGGGGCGGCAGCCGCAGGGCGACCGCCTCGCGCAGCATCTGCCAGCGCGCGCGGGCCAGGGCGTTGAGATCCGGATCGCGAAAATCCTCGCGCAGCCACAGGAGGCCGGTGGCGAGAACGTCCGGATCCTGGATGTCGGGGGTCAGGAGCAGGAACAGGGCGATCACGGCGGCGCGCCCGCGCGTCTGCGGCGCCCGGGCTACGGCGGCGGCGAATTCCCTGTTATCCTGGGCGAGGGCGCTCAGGATCAATCCCCGCTTGTCGCCGAAGCGCTGCAGAAGCGTCGGCGGTGCGATCCCGACCTTCGCGGCAACAGCCGCCAAGGTGAACTCGGCCGGCCCGGTGCGAAACATCACCTCGAGCGCTCCGGTGAGCACAGCTTCGTCGCTGATCCGTCGAGGACGCGGCATCTTGACCTAGTTCATGAATGAAGGTTCACTCATAAACAATAGGGCGGTGCATCCCAACCGCCAAGGCCAAAGCTGGAGGGGCCCATGACGAACCGACTCTTGGATGGCAAAGTGGCGCTGGTCGCCGGTGCCACGCGCGGCGCCGGCCGCGGCATCGCCTGCATGCTCGGGGCGGCGGGTGCCGTGGTCTATTGCACCGGGCGAACCAGTGCCGGCCGAGCCTCGCCGATGGCCCGGCCCGAGACCATCGAGGAGACTGCTTCTCTGGTCGACGGCCACGGCGGCGAGGGTGTGGCCGTTCGCACGGACCACACGCGCGAGGAAGAGGTCGCCGCCCTGATCGCCCGGATCGAGGCGGAGCGGGGGCGGCTGGACATCCTCGTCAACGACATCTGGGGCGGCGACCCGATGATCGACTGGAGCCACAAGTTCTGGCAGCTCGATATCGGGACGGTCCGGGCGCTGGTGGATCAGGCAATCCTCAGCCACCTGATCACGGCCCGCCATGCTGCACCCCTGATGCTGCGGCGGGGCAGCGGCCTGATCGTCGAGGTCTCGGACGGTCACCAGGAAGGTTACCGCGGTCAGCTGCTCTACGACCTGGTCAAGAACAATGTGAACCGCCTCGGTTACGCCATGGCCTGGGACCTCGCCGGAACCGGGGTCACGGCGCTCGCCCTCTGCCCGGGTTTCCTGCGCTCCGAGGCCGTCCTCGGCCATTTCGGCGTAGCTGAGGCCAATTGGCGCGACGCTGTCGCCAAGGACCCGTTCTTCGCCGAATCGGAATCGCCCTTCTTCGTCGGCCGGGCCGTTGCCGCCCTCGCTGCCGATCCGGCGGTCCATGGCAAAGCCGGCCGGGTGCTGTTCGCCGCCGACCTGGCCGAGGAGTACGGTTTCAACGATATCGATGGCCGCCGGCCCGCCTTCCACCCGATGTTCGAGCGCGTCACCGCCGAACTGGCGGAGCGCCCCGGCGATCTCGATCCGCACGAGCGCTTTCTCGTGCTCGCCCGCTATATGCAGATCCATCGCGAGCCGGCCCAGGCCGGCCCGGCGCGCCGGCTCGCCGCCAAACTCCAGCTGGGAAACCCGAGCTCTGGCCTCGGCATAGACCCGGCCGGGCTCGTCGCCGGATGAGCGAACTCTTCCTTCTCGCCGGCACGCTCGGACGGGACCCGGCGATCGACGCTTGGCTCCGCGAGCCGGACGACCTGCTTCGGCAGATCGCCCGGACCTGGTTCGAAAATTTGCGTCGCGCCGGCCCCGACATCCGCGAACTGCTGCACGATGGCTGCCCGGTCGCCTGCGTGGCGGACGCGCCGTTCGGATATGTCAACGTCTTCGCGGCTCATGTGAATGTCGGCTTCTTCTACGGCGCCACGCTCGACGATCCCGGTCACCTTCTGGAAGGTGCAGGCAGACGCATGCGCCATGTGAAGCTGCGCTGGGGTCGCCCGGTGAACGAAGCGGCACTGGCCGAACTCGTCGCCGCGGCGTATCGGGACATTCGGCGGCGCCTCGGAACCGAAGGCGCGTGAACGGCGCCTCTCCCGGCTTCGAACGGCGATGGTCACGGGAGATCGGGAGCACCGGCACGGATGGCCCGGTTGCGGCCATCTTCGAACAGTTCCCTTTTCCGGAGCGGGAGCAGTAGCATGGTCCGATTCGGCGGGCGCGGTTCCGGCCGACCGGGAGACGAACGCCATGGGAAGATTCGGGTTTTTCGCAGTGATCGCGGTCATCGCGACTCTCGGGCCCGCGAGCCCGATCGCTCGGGCAGCGGTCGAACGGGTCGAGGTGCTGGAGCGCGTCGCCTTCGCGCCGGGCATGCAGTTCGGTGAGTTCGGCGCCTACGAGAAGATCCGTGGGCTGGCCCATTTCGCCCTCGATCCGACGGCCGCGGCCAACGCCTCGATCGTCGATCTGAAGCTCGCCCCGCGCGATGCGCGCGGGTTCGTGACCTTCGCCGGCGAATTCGTCTTGGTGCGGCCGGTCCAGGCGCCGCCCGGGACCTTGCTCTACGATGTCAACAACCGCGGCAGCATCGTCATCCTCGGCCAGGTCGATGGCCGCAGGCCGGCCAACAACGATCCGACGACGGTAGCCGACGCCGGCGACGGTTTCCTGATGCGCCACGGCTTTTCCCTGCTGTTTTCGGCCTGGACCTGGGATGTCGCACCGGGAGCACCGGGGGAGAAGCCGCTGGTCCTGAACCCGCCGATCGCCAAGGGGCCGGGTGGTGCGGCAATCACCGGCCCCGTCGAAAACGAGATCATCGTCAACGCGGCGACGGACGTCGTCGCTTACGCCGGGATGCGCGGCCTGACCTACGAGCCGGCGACGCCGAACGATCCCGCGGCCGTGCTGACCTCACGCGCGCGTCCCGACGATCCCCGCCGCCCGATCGCGCGCAAGGATTGGCACTTCGTCGCGCCCGAACGGGAAGGCGGCCCCGGCCGGGTGGCCCTGGCGGGCGGGTTCCAGCCGGGCACGATCTACGAGTTGAGCTATACGGCCAAGGACCCGCGCGTGGCCGGTGCCGGGCTCGCCGGCATCCGCGATCTCCTCGCCTGGTTCAAGGCGCATGAGTTCGAGGGTGCCGCCCCGCCGCGCCAGGTGCTGATCTATGGCCAGAGCCAATCCGGCCGGGTGATCGGGCGGATGCTCCATGACGGGCTGGATGTCGGCGAGGACGGCGGATTGGTGTTCGACGGCGCCTATATGCAAGTACCGGGAGCGGGCGGCTCGGGCGGCTTCAACAGCCGCTTCGCCCAGCCGACCCGCCATCCCTCGATGCTGGAAGAGCATGATTATCCGGCCGACCTCTTTCCCTTCACCTCGGCCCCGACGCGCGATCCGGTCGGCGGCCGGACCGCCTCGACCCTGGATCGGGCGGGAGACGCGAGCGGCCATCTACCCAAGCTGTTCGTCGCCAATACATCGACCGAGTTCTGGAACCGCGACGCCTCGCTCATCGCCACCACCCCGGACGGCAAGGCCGACGTGGCGCCGGCCCCGGATGTCCGGATCTACGGGCTGATGGGCGCCCAGCATTATGTCGGCCGGTCGAAGACGCGGGCGCCGTTCGTGAATTGCGTCTCGACGACCGATCATTATCTGGTGATCCGGGCGCTGCTGCTCGATCTCGAGCGCTGGACCCGCGACGGCGTAGCCCCGCCGCCCAGCGCCTATCCCGGGATCGGCGACGGTACGCTGGTCACGGTCGACGCCTACCGGACGGTGTTCCCCAAGGGCCTGAGCCTGGTCCCGCCCGAGCAGAATCTGCACGAGGCCCGACTCGAATTCGGGCCCCGATTCGCGGCGGACGGTATCGCCAGCCGGATCCCGCCGGTCCACGGGCCCGCTTTCGAGACCCGCGTACCCACGCCCGACACCGACGGCAACGACCGCGGCGGTGTCAGGCTCATCGAGTTGGAAGTCCCGCTGGGGACGCATACCGGCTGGAACCAGCGTGCACCGGAGACAGGCTTCGCCTGGGCCACCGCCCGCTTCGACGGCAGTTTCCTCCCCTTTGCCCGGACCGAGCCGGAACGGCGGGCGGCAGGCGATCCGCGTCCGAGCCTGGCGGCGCGCTATCCGAGCCGGGACGATTATCTCGCCAAACTCCGGGCGGCAGCGGCGAAGCAGGTGGCCGCCGGGTTCCTCTTGGCCGAGGATGTCGAGCGGGCGATCGCCGAGAACGCAGCACTCTACGACGGGATCATGGGGCATGATCCGGCGGATCGGAGCTGCTCGTATATGTTCGGAGAGTGAGAGAGGCGTCGAACCCCCTGACCGCCGGACCGGCGATGAGGCAAGATCGCGCTCCATCGCCCGTTACTGGAACCGCATCGACGTGCCGCGCTACAAACTCCACCTCGAATATGACGGCACCGGCTTGGTCGGCTGGCAGCGGCAGGAGAACGGCCTCTCGGTTCAGGAGATCCTGGAGACGGCCTGCGCGCGCATGGCCGGAGTGGCCGTCTTCGTCCAGGGCGCCGGCCGCACCGATGCCGGCGTCCACGCCACCGGCCAGGCTGCCCATATCGATCTCCCCGCCCCCTACCCGCCCGACAAGATTCGCGGCGCCTTGAATTTTCATGTCCGCCCGCATGCCGTCTCGGTGCTTTCGGTCGAGGCGGCACCGACTGGCTTCCACGCCCGGCTCTCGGCGACGCGGCGGCGCTATCTCTATCGGATTCTCAATCGCCGCGCACCGCCGGCCCTGGATCGCAATCATGTCTGGTTCGTGGCACCTCTGCTCGATGCCGAGGCCATGGCGGCGGGCGCACTCCACCTGCTCGGCCATCATGACTTCACCAGTTTCCGCGCGGTCGAATGCCAGGCCGCCTCGCCGGTGAAGACGCTCGACCGGCTGGAGGTGCGGCGGCGGGACGAGGAGATCCAGATCGTCACCGAGGCGCGCTCCTTTCTCCATCATCAGGTGCGCAACATGGTCGGCACGCTGAAGCTGGTCGGGACCGGCCAGTGGCGGCCCGATGACGTGGCCGGAGCCCTCGCCGCCCGCGACCGCAGCGCCGCCGGCCCGACCGCACCCCCCGAGGGGCTGTACCTGACCGAGGTCCGCTACGAGTAGCAGCGCCGGGCGATCCGACCTCGTCGCGGCGTCCATGTGCCCGGGTCCTTCCGGCGCGCTTCTCAGAGCGGCGCGGCTCCGCTAGTCTGCGGCGGCCACACGCACCGGGACGAACAGGAGAACCAGCCGCAATGCCCCGCCGGAGACTGAAGTGACCGTCGCCTTCGCTCACACCTTGGCGGGGCCGCCTTGCCCGGTCTGCGCCGCGGCCCCGGGATCTCCGGTCTGGACCGCGCCTGTCGGCCACGGTGCCGCCTATGATTGCGGCGATTGCGGCCTGACCTATGTCTGGCCCCGGCGCGAGCAGGATTTCACCGATGTGCCGGAGTCGTTTTATTACAATAATTTCGAGATGCTGGATCTCGACGGGCCCGGGTTCCTGTTCGGCGACATATCCGCAGCGCTCGGGCGGCGCACGGCCCTCGGCCTCGACGAGCCGGGGCGGCTCCCGTCAATTCTCGATGCCGGCTGCGGCGCGGGCCATGCCCTGCTGAGCTTCCGTGCCCATGGCTGGACCGTAGAAGGTGTCGATCCCTGGCGTGCCGTCGCCGAAATCGGCCGAAAATATTATCGCCTGCCGATCCGGACTGCCCGGCTGGAACAGGCTCCGATCGCGCCCGGTTCCAAGGATGTCGTCCTGGCCCAGGACGTCCTGCAATTCACAGCCCAGCCCAAGGCGTTCGTCGCCGCCTGCCGGTCGGCGTTGCGGCCCGGCGGCCTGCTCTATCTGACCTTGCCGAATTTCGGTTCGACCGCGCGAAAGGGGCAGGGTTGGCACCATGGCGGGTTCGTACCGGGCGTCTATCTCAGCTATTTCACCGCGGAGAGCATCCGGCGCCTGCTCGAAGAGTCGGGCTTCTACCGGATCGAGACGAGTTGCTTCGGCGGCGCCGAGGAGGATGATCACTTGCGCGTGCTCGCCCGGCGCGCGATCCCGACCGATCTCGGCTGGGCCGATCTCAGCGAACCAGTCGACGATGCCGAGCTGCCGCCGCTCGACCGGCAGGTCGTCGACAGTTCGAGCATGACGCCGGAGCAGGCATTCTGGCGCGAGAACGGCTATCTGATCCTGCCCGGTCTCATTCCCGACGATCTGAACGACCGCTACTGCGCCGTCCGGCGGCAAGTGCCCCATGATTCCGGTTGGACCTCGACCATTCCCTATCTCGACGTGCCGGAGATTCGCGATCTGTGCCTCTACCCGCTGCTCGCCGACAAGCTCGAACACCTCATCGGCGAACCGGTCGGGCTCCATCTCAACCTCACCGGCTGGGTCAGCACCGAGCGGGACTGGCATCAGGACGATTACCTGAACCCGCCCGCAGTGAACGGACATTACATCGCAGCCTGGACGGCGCTCGACGACATCAGACCCGATGCCGGCCCGTTCGAATTCGTGCCCGGCTCGCATCGCTGGCCGATCATCCGTCAGGCCAAGGTACTGGCCCTGCTCGGCCGGGACGATCCCTACGACCCGGAATGGCCGTGGGAGTCCGAGCGGCTGCTGACTCCGTTCTTCGAAGCGCAGATCAAGGCTCGGGGTAGTCGAGTCGAACGGTTTCTGGGACGGCGCGGCGATGTGCTGCTGTGGCATGCGCGGCTCGTCCATCGCGGCTCGCTGCCGGCCCGGCCGGGTGCCGAACGGCGCTCGATGATCGCCCATTACAGCGCGCTCACCCACCGCCCGGACATGCCCTCGACCCGCCGCGATGCCGGCGGCGGCTGGTATTTCCTGCCGGGAATACTGCCGACGGAGGCCTGAGCAACCATGGCCAGATCCTTATCCACGCTCCGCCGGTCGCTCGCGCGCCGCCTCGATCCGCAGCCTCCGGCACCCGAGGCGGGGGCGGTCGACCTGCGGACCGAGATCGTCCGGCGCTATCTCACCGGTCTGGGCGTCTTGCGGACCGAGCTCGCGCGGCGCTACATACGCGGCGCCGGGATCGAGTTCGGAGCCCTCGACTTCCCTCTGGCCGTACCTCCGGGGACCGCCGTCCAGGACGCCGATTTCCAGCCGGCGGAGAGCGTCAAGCAGCTCTTCTCCGTTCCCGGCAACGTTCAGTCGCCGCATCTGGTGACCGACCTCGAATCGATGCATGGCGTCCTGTCGGCGAGCCAGGATTTCGTCATCGCGAACCATGTGCTCGAACATGTCGAGGACCCGCTCAAGGCCTTGCACTCGGTATCGCGCGTGCTGCGTACCGGCGGCATCGCCTATCTGGCCTTGCCCGACAAGCGCTTCACCTTCGACAAGGAGCGGGAGGTGACCTCCCTCGCCCATTTGCTGCGCGACCACGCCGAAGGGCCGGACTGGTCGCTCGCAGGGCATTACGAGGAATGGATCCGCGTCGTCGACGGGCTCACCGGCGAGGCCCATGCCCAGAAGCTGGAAGTCATGCTGAAGGAACGGTCGAACATCCATTTCCATGTCTGGGATTTCGCCGCGATGATGGAACTCTTCGCCCATGTCGAGCGCGACCGGAGCTTCGCCCTCGACGTCGAGAACGCGACCCTGAACAGTGTCGAAGTCGTCTGGATCTTGCGCAAGCGGTAACACCGGCCCTATTCCGCGGCCAACACCCGGTCGGCGACATAGGGGTTGGTCTGCCGCTCCCGGCCGAAACTCGAGATGGCGCCGTGGCCGGGCACGAAGGTGATGTCGTCGCCGAACGGCCAGAGCTTGTCCACGATCGAGCGGATCAGCGCCTCGTGATTGCCCAGCGGGAAGTCGGTACGGCCGATCGAGCCCTGGAACAGAACATCGCCGACGAAGGCGAGCCGCGCCCCTTCATGGACGAAGACGACATGGCCGGGCGTGTGGCCCGGGCAATGCCGGACGGCGAAAAGCTGGGCCCCGACGGTAACGGCGTCCCCGTCTTCGAGCCAGCGATCCGGCGTGAAACTCCGGCAATCGCCGATACCGTATTTGACCCCCTCCTGGGCGATCCGGTCGATCCAGAACTTGTCCTTTGCGTGCGGCCCCTCGATCGGCACGCGGTAATGCTCGGCCAGCGCCGCCGCCCCGCCGGCATGGTCGAGATGGCCGTGGGTGATGAGGATCTTCTCGATCGTGATCCCCTGCTCGGCCGCAACTTTGATCAGCCGACCGGTCTGGCCGCCCGGATCGACGAACGCACCGCGCCGCGTCTCCGTGCACCAGAGGATCGAGCAATTCTGCTGAAGCGGCGTCACCGGGACGATGACGGCCTGGAGCGACGAGGGATGGGGCAAGGGACGATCTCCGCCAGAGGGTCGGCACGACGAGGAGCCCGACCGAACCCCGACCGTGTCGCAGGAGAAGAAGAGCGAGCCGCCGCCAGGATAGCGCCGTCGGGCCCAGTCCGGGAGTCTCCGTCGAAGCGGCGGCGAAAAAAACCCTCGTTCGCCGTCCCCCGTCGCTTCCTCAAGCCCGCTGGACGACCCGGAGCATTGGCCGCCCGGCGCCGGTGCGTTCCCGCGCCGTCCCGACGCGATCCTCGGCCCCCAGCCCCTGCTCGACCAGCCGGCGGACCGAAACCAGCGCTTCGAGGCAGCGTGCCGTCGCCTTGCTGCCGCCCTGCCAATGCCCATCCGGGTTCTGGGCGCCGAGGAGATAGGCAAACCCGCGGATCAGTACCGGGGCGCCCTCCGGATCGAAATCCTGCAGCAAGGCGCAGGCGGCCAAAGCCGAAGCGCTCGCGGCCGGCTCGGCACCCACGGCGCCCCAACCACCCTCTGGACGCTGTGCGGCGCGCAAGCCCCGCGCCGTACGGGCCAGGATCGGCAGCGTCGGGGCGAGTCGCGACAAGGTTCGGACGGCGAGATGGGTCGCGCGGAAATCATCGCTGGCCCGGCCGGCGCCCCAGAGGCCGTTGCCGTACTGGCGCCCGCTGAGATGGGCGGCGATCGCTCTCGCCGCCCCGAGCGAACGCGGACCGCCGGACAGAGCCAGCGCGAGAGCCAGCTCCGCCATCGCCGCCGGCTCCGCTCCCTCGGCGCACCAATCGCCGATCCGCCGGCGAATGCCGTCCTCGTCGGCCTCGGCCGGGTCCCGCGGCGAGAGGCGCTCATCGACCGAATCGAACAGCAATGCCAGAATATCTCGGCACAGTGCCGGGGCCTCCGGTGCCTTGGCCAACAAGGCCAGGTGCATCACCGGCGCCAAGGCGGCGGCGGCATCGCCGGGACGCGCGGCCAGGGCGTCGAGCGAAACCGCAATCCGGTCGTGATCGATCGCGAAACCGCTGCCTGCCGCCAGGAGGAGAGCGATGGCCGCTTCGACGGCATGGGCGCCGAGCCGTCCCGGCTGCTGTTCGAGCGCTACGATCGCCTTGCGGACCGCGCCATCCAGTGCTGCGAGGAGTGGCGGTTTGCGCCGCGGCCGCCGCTTCGGCACCAAATGTTCCGAGCGGGTCACGAGCGGCCGCAAATGAAGGGTGAGCGCCGGGGTCTCGGCGAAATCGAGGCTGCAATATTGGTGCAGGCGCTGCACCTCGGCGAGCGGCGTATCCGGCGCCAGGATGCGCAAGGCCTCGGCATGGCCGGGCAATGGAATCTCGAGCCGGGACGCGAGGGCGCCGACTGCGGCTCCGGCGGCGAAATCATCGGCGTGATGATCCGGCAGAAAACCGTCGAGCCTCAATACCGGGGAATGCGCGCCCGACCGATCGCCGAGCCCGAGGCCGAGCATCATCCCGCGAGCGGCCTCGCCCCCGTCGAGGCCGCCCAGGGCATGACGATGGAACGCCTCGAGTTCGGCGCCCGAGGCGTCGGCGCCGCAAGCCGCCAAGAGGCGCCGCAATCGCGGCAGCTTGTAGCGGGCCCCGGGGAGGTAGAGACGAACACTGTGCTCCTCGCCGCCCGGTGCGAAATCGATGCCGACGAGCCGACACGGCGGCATCTCGCCGCGCTCGTCGACCAGAAGCTGCAGCGCCGACCGGCGCCGGCCGAGATGCAGCCGGTCGAGGACGAGCCCCAGTCGCTCGGCCGCATTTTGCCGGCCCCCGGCGAACAGGTCGAAGTAGCAGGTCACCACTGGTGCCCGGCCGCTCCGCCACTCCATCGCCGCACCGAAGCGCAGATCGGGCGGCCGGAAGCGCGGCAGATGGCTGCCATAGGTGGCATGGACCAGTTCGCCGAACAGATCCGAATCCCAACGCAGGCGGTGCTGCCGCTGCAGCGTCTCGAACAGGTGCCGGCCGATCTCCTCGATGCCGTGGGCATCGGTCGGCAGAACCGGGCAGGCGGTCAGAACCTCGGCCAGGGCGCGAACCCGGGGCGGGCCGTGGCGATCGAACGCCAGCGAGAACTGGCTGACGCCGAACTGCCAGCGCGGCGCGCCCCGCCCCTGCAGCGCCGAGAGCACGGCATCGAGCGCCTCGCGCGGCACGGCGCAGCCATAGAGATCGAGCAGGCCCCGCAGGATCCACTGGGTCGAGTTGGTCACGCTCATGATTTCGCGCCTGCAACCCAGCCGGTACTGCGACCCACGGCCATGATACCCTCCCCTGCAAGCGATCGGCCCCGGCGCCGACGACAGCGAACTAGACCGGCAGGCAGCGATTTCAACGGCCGCAGCGACAGCCACACGACGATTTTCGATCGGCGAGCCGCCCGCTCCGGTTGAGGCGTCGACTCTCGCTCCCGGCGGTAGTTGACAGCGCCCGGCGAAACCAACAGCATCCTCGGCCTGGAACGACGGCGCCCCCACCGGCGGGAAGCGCCGCAGGGTCGCGGCCCGGGTGAGGAGAACAAGAGCCGGGATGGGTGGATGGCAAGTGGATCAGGCCGCGATGTCTCCCGATCGGACCGATGCCTCGCGGGGCCGTGGGCGCAGAATCGCCCGCTTCGGGGCCCTGGCCGCGATCGGACTCCTGGCCGTGCTCCGGGCTCGAGCCGACGAACCGCCCGCTCCCGAAATCGAGCAAGTCACGGTGACGGCACGGCGCCTCGCCGAGAATCTCGAAACCGTCCCGATCGCCATCACCTCGCTCGGGCGGGAGTCGCTGGAGCAGGATACGATCCAGACCGTCTATGATCTGCAATCCCATGTCCCGTCGCTACAGATCGATGCCGATGCCTTGAACGGCTCGGCCGTGCCGAATTTCACTATTCGCGGCTTGAGCCGGGTGCTCGGCACCGATCCCAGCACCGTCACCTATTTCGACGAAGTCCCGCAATCCGGACGCGGGATCGCCGAGTCGATCTACGACATGGCCGATATCCAGGTGCTGCGGGGCCCGCAGGGCGTGGCATTCGGCAAGAACTCGACTGGTGGCGACGTGCTGTTCACGCCCGAGCGCCCGACCGACCAATATCAAGGCCTGATCCAGGGCCAATGGGGCAATTATGGCGACGAGGACTATACCGGGATGCTCAACATCCCGATCGACGATCGCCTGGCCGTCCGGTTCGCCGGCGATGTCGAGCGGCGCGACGGCACGACCCGCAACATCGCCGGCCCGGCCCTCGACGATCGCGACCACGGCTCGGCGCGCCTGTCGCTCGACTGGAAGCCTCTGCCCAATGTCGAGAATTACACCGTCGCCGACGGCTTCACCGCCCACGAGCACAATGTCGCGCTAAAGTTGGTCGGCGTCGGCACGTGCGAGAGCAATATCATCGCCTGTTTCTTCACGCCGGGCTCGGGCACGATCCCGATTCCGCCGTTCCTGCCCTTCTTCGCGTCTGGAGCGGCCAATCTCCCGGCCGTCTTGGCCGAGGCCCAGGCGCTGGGGCCGCGCGCCGCCGACATCCCGTTCCCACAGCTGTCGGAGAGCAATATTTACGGTGTGGCCGATACGACCACCGTCAAACTGTTCGACACGGGGCTGGGCGATATCACCTTCAAGAACATCGCAGGCTATCGTCACGAGAGCGACTCGACCGCGATCGATCTCTCGGGCAGCCCGGTCGCTCTCCTCGACATCCAGAACAGCGATTCGATCTCTCAGTTGAGCGAGGAACTGCAGGCCGTCGGCGTCTCGCCCCGCGGCGATTACGACTGGCTGTTCGGGGTGTTCTTCGCCGGCATCACCGATGCCCAGCCGAGCCAGAACGCACAGAATTTCGCCCTCGGTGCCTTTCCCAATCCGCAGGCGACGCTGCTCTTCACCTTGAGCGGCGACGCGGGCGATCCGATCGGGCCGCAGGCGACATCGGGGCCGAACGTGCTCGACAGCCAATCGACGGCACTCTACGGCCGGGTCAGCTATCATTTGTCCGGAGCCTTCCCCGATCTGCCACGCTGGGCGTCGCAGGCGAGCCTGGATCTGGGATATCGGATGACCTGGGACGATTATCAGGTGAAGAGCCAACTCATCACCGATGTCGCGACTGCACCGCCGATCCATCAATGCGTCTTTCTCGATCCGGCCACCGGACTGCCGCTGCCCGGCTCGCCGCCGGGCAGCGTCGACGCCGCGACCTGCACACGCACCGGCACGGCCAGCTTCGCCGCCCCCAACTGGTCGATCGGCGCCCATGACCAGATCACCGATTTGTTGCTCGCCTATGTCGTGGCTTCGCACGGCTACAAGGCCGGGGGCCTGAATTTCTATGCGGTGAGCCCCGCCGACGATTCCTTCCAGCCCGAGCGGGCGACCAATTTCGAGATCGGCACCAAGGCCGATTTCCATCTCGGCGCTCTGCCGGTGCGGACCAATCTCGCCCTCTATCACGAGGACTACACCAATATCCAGACACAGGTCGTCGTGGTCGAAGGCGGCACGCCGCAATCGCTGATCACCAACGCCAATCACGCGACGATCGACGGCGGCGAACTCGAGGTCTTCACCAAGCCTTTGCCCGATCTCGAACTCAACGGCTCCTACTCGCTGACGCAAGCAGTCTATACCGACTTCGCGACCGAGGTGAACGGAGTGCCGGCCGAACTGGGCGGCGTCGATCTGCCCGATGTCTCGCGCTCGACCTATGTGGCGGCCATGACTTGGCATCTGCCGGTTGCCGAAGCCTGGGGCGATCCGGCCTTGACCGCCGATTACTATTACCGGACGAAGCAGATCGGCAATGCCCAGGAGCCGCTCGGTCCCTTCAACACCGTCCCCGGCTACGGCATCACCAATCTCCGGCTGGAGTGGCGCGGGATCGCCGGCAGCAGCATCGATGCCGGACTGTTCGTCAACAATCTCGCCGACAGGCTCTATCCGATCGCGGTCTCCGACGAGCGCGGCAGCCTGCTCTACGCCACGGTCCAATATGGCGAGCCCCGGCTTTTCGGCGGGATGCTGCGCTATCGCTTCTGAGCCGCCGCCGATCATCCGGATCGACAATCCCGCCGATCCGCGCATTGCCGCCTACCGCGCCGTGCGCGAACGCGATCTGGTCGGGCGCGACGGCTTGTTCATCGCCGAGGGCGAGGTCGTGCTCCGTGCCCTGCTGCGCAGCCGGCTGCACCGGCCGGTGTCGCTGTTGCTGGCATCGCAGCGGGTGGCCGGGTTGTCGCCGCTGTTGGCGGGCCTGCCGGCAGGCGTGCCGGTCTTTGCCGCGAGCCAGGCGGCGCTGGACGGGATCGTGGGTTTCCCTATCCATCGCGGCATCCTCGCCCTCGGCCGGCGCGGGCCGATGCCGAGCGCCGCCGAGCTGCTCGGCCGGGTGCGAGAGCAGGCCCTGGTGGTGGTGCTGTTCGGTACGGCCAATCACGACAATCTGGGCGGTGTGTTCCGCAACGCCGCCGGGTTCGGCGCAGATGCCGTGCTGCTCGACCCTCGGTGCTGCGACCCGCTCTACCGGAAGGCGATCCGGGTGTCGGTCGGAGCGACGCTGCTGGTCCCCTGGGCGCGCCTCGGAGCAGATGAGGATCCTGTCGAGCTCCTGGCCGCTCACCAGTTCGATGCCCTGGCCCTCAGTCCGGCCGGGCGGCTGCCGCTCGCCGATTACCGGCGTCCGGACCGCGTGGCCGCCATTTTCGGTGCCGAGGGACCCGGGTTGCCGCCGGCCCTGATGGCGCGGCTCGCTACCCTCTCGATCCCGATGGCGGCAGGGTTCGATTCGCTCAACCTCGCCACCGCGAGCGGCATCGTCCTCTATCATCTCGCCTCGACCGGGATCCGGCGCTAAGATCGCGAGGAACGAGCGCGAGGATCCCCGTGTCGCAGAGCCCAGCCGACCCGACGGTGCCCGGCCGCAGCTGCGGCGCCTGTACGCTCTGCTGCAAGGTGATGGGCATCGTCGCCCTCGGCAAGCCGATGGGCGTCTGGTGCCGACATTGCAGCGAGAGCGGCTGCACCATCTACGGCGAGCGGCCGCGCGATTGCCGAGTGTTCTACTGCGCTTGGCTCGCCACGGCGGCGCTCGGCGAGGAATGGCGGCCGGACCGGAGCAAGCTCGTCCTGGCCTACGAGCTGGGCGGCGCGCGCATCGCCGCCTATGTCGATCCGGACCATCCCGATGCCTGGCGGCGCGAGCCGTTCTATTCGGCGCTGAAGCAGTGGGCGCGGGCCCCCGCCCCGGTGCGCCAGGTGGTCGCCTGCCTCGGCCGGCACACGGTCGCGATCCTGCCCGATCGTGATGTCGATCTCGGCATCGTCGGACCGGAGGAGCTGATCGTGACTCTGGAACGACGCTCCGCCGATGGCGTGACGATCGAGGCGGTCAAGATGCACAAGGACGATCCGCGCCTGAAGCGGTGAATCCCGGATCAGCCGTTTCCGACGGCTTCGATCCGCTCGACGGCGCGGGCGAGCCCGTCTTCGGCTCGGATCCGGGCGCCGAGATCGGCGGCGCGGGTGCGCAGCGCCGGATCGCCGAGCGCGCGGTTGAGCGCCGCCCCCAGCGCCGCGGCACCCAGCCGGCTATGCGGAATCGCCGCCGGGGCCACGCCGCGCTCGCGCAGGCGCCGGGCCCAGAAGAACTGATCGACCATGAAGGGCACCAGCACCGAGGGCACGCCTGCGCGCAACGCCGCGGCCGTGGTCCCGGCACCGCCGTGATGGATGATCGCCGCCATCTGCGGAAACAGCCAGTCGTGAGGTACCGCTTCGGCAGCGAAGATCTCGGGCGGGAGATCGGCGGCGCGCAGCCCGCCCCAGCCGGCGCTGACCACGGCACGGCAGCCGGCCCGGCGCAGCGCCGAGAGGATCACCTCGATCGTGGCCCCGGCGTCGCCCAATCCCATGCTGCCGAACCCGACATAGACTGGCGGCGGCCCGGCGCCGATGAAGGCGGCCAGCGCCGGGGGCGGTACCCAATCCTCCGGCCGGTCGAGAAACCAATAGCCGGTGACGGTGATCCCGGGATCCCAATCGGCCGGGCGCGGCACCACGAGCGGGCTGAACGCCATCAGCACCGGACGCTGCTCGCGCCGGAATCGGTTGAACGGCCCGAACAGCGGCCAGGGCCCGAGATCGGCCACTTCGCGCCGGCTCTGATTGACCAGCGCGCGAAACGGTTGCCACATCAGCTGGGTGACCAGATCGTGATGCAGCCGATTGAGCACGCCCGGCAGCCGGAACGGCAGCGGCGGCGCCATCGGGCTGGGAAACGCCCGGGTCCGCCAGATCGGCTGCAGACAGACTTGGACCCAGGGAATGCCCCAGCTCTCGGCCAAAGTGGCGCCGGGATAGGCCGCCGTCATCTCCGGTACCAGCAGATCGACCCCCTGGGCCAGATCGCGGATCTGCAGGCCCCAGTCGCGCGCCTGGCGCCGGGTCATCTCGACCATGGCGCGGATCGCCGTCACCGGATTGCGCCCGCTCGCCGCCATCCGCCTTCCGGCCGGGCTGCTGGCGAAATCCGCCCGAATATCGCCGCTGAGCGCCCGGTAATCGACGCCGCCTCCGGCGACGAGGTCGGCGAATTCGCCATGGCTGATCAGCCGGACGTCATGGCCGCGCCCTGCCAGCGCCGCCGCCAGCGCCGCTTGCGGCTGAACATCGCCGCGAGACCCGAGGGAGAGAACGGCAATGCGCATACGGAGGGGGACACGCGAGGAGCAGGTGAGCTAGTTCAGGCGATGGGATAGCGGGGCGAGCGGTGAGGCGCAATCGGAAAGGCGATTGTCGCCGGCGCCGAGGCGATCCGGCCTCTACGCCTGCCCGTCACCGAAGATCGAGGAGCGCCGTTGCAGGGCCGGTCCGTTCCCAACAGGAAAGCCCCCGGGCGGCCGATCGCTCGCTCGACCGATCCGACTAGGCGGGCATAGGGGCTCTCCAACCGTGCCGACCAGTGCCGCGACCGGTCATCGGCAAAGTGCAGCCCCAGCGCCGTATAGCGTCGCCGCGCCTGCGCCAGCAGCAGCGCCAGCCGCTCGGGCTGGGCCAAGGCCGAGGCGACGGCCGGTTCGTCGGCCGCCGGAACCTCGAGAACGGGAATGGCGGTCAGAGTTTCGATCGGCGCGCGCCCGCGAGGCGTTCGGGCATCCAAGTCGATCTCCAGCCCCTCACATCCGGTCGCGGCCCAATCGCGGAGACGATCGGCCGGCGGTCACGCCAGATAGCCGAAATAGGTCAAGACCGAGCCGACGACGAGGGCGGTCGCGGCCGAGGCGAGGATGCCGCGGTGCGCGACGAAGACCGACCGGCCCAGAGTCACGAAGGCTTGCGGTGAGAAGAGGATGACGGCGCCCTTGAGCACGCCCGCCCAGGCGCACAGCGTGATGACCAGCCGCCAGTCGAGCACCCAGAGATTATGGACGAGCACCACCGCCAGGCTGCCGAGGAGCGCCAGAAACCCGGCCAGGAACAGCGTCGCCGGGCTGGAAAGGAACGACTCCAGCACCGGCCGAAACCCATGCGGCCGGAGCAGAATGGCGAGGGCGACCAGAATGAAGACCGGGCCGAACAGCCGGGCGATGTAGAACGAGCTCGTCATGGCGCCACTCCTATGCACTCGATCGGGCGCGCACCACCGCGCCCGCAAGGCCGCTCCTCATTGCGCGGCGAGATAAGCCGCCACTTCCGCCGCCTCGGCTGGCGTCAGATTCTTCGAATTGTCGTGCATAGTCTCGTTTGCCCGCGCATTCGAGGCGAAGGCGGCGAGTTGACGTTCGAGATAGCCGCGGCGCTGCCCGGCTAGGCGCGGGACGGCGCCGGCGCCCAGCGCCTGGTCGCCATGGCAGGCGGAACAGGCGGGGACCTCGCGCTCGGCGATGCCTTCGGCGAAGATCTTGGCACCGGCGGCGATTTCGGCCGGCTCGCCCGGCGTGCCCGGCGCCGGCGGCATCGCTGCATAGGAGGCGGCGAGCCCGTCGATGGTCGGGTCGTCGAGCGTGGCCGCCATGCCCCACATATAGGTGTGGGCGTGCGGATCGGCGCGGCTCTTGTCGCGAAACGCCTTCAGCTGGACAATCAGGTAATCGGCTTGCTGCCCGGCCAGGCGCGGAAAGGTCGGCGAGACGCTCTGGCCGTCGGCACCGTGGCAGGAGGCGCAGACATGCTGGGTCCCGGCGACGGTCTCGGGCACGGTGGCCTTGCCGGAGCCGGTGCAGCCGCCGACCAGCCCGAGTGCGATCGCCAGGATCGTCGCCGTCCGCAGCGGTGCCGCCATCGGCTTGGTCATGGGGGTCATGTCGGTCTCCAGCGAGCGGTCAGAGGGCGAACCAGGCGAAGGCGAACAGGGTGTTGTTGTCATGGGCATTGCGCCCGGCGCCGTCGAAATCCGCGGTACCGCCGTTGAACTCGTCATAGAGGATATATTGCAGGCCGAGTTTCATGTTGAGCCAGGGCCAGAAGCTCGGGCCGCCATGATTGAACGGGATATAATCGAACTCGGCGATCCAGCCATTGCTGTTCGGGCTGTTGTTCGCCGAGTCGGCACCATAGAGCAACGGATCGCCGCTGCCCTTGATATTGAAATAGCCGACGGTGCCGCCATAGGTCTGATCCAGAAAATACGTCGTCTTGATGTGAAAGCTCTGCAGATGATCGCGGCCGTTGCTGCTGTTGCCGATGGCCTGACTCGCGGTCAGGCTCTGATTCTCGGCGATGAAGCTGGCTTGGAGCGAAACGGAATCGCGGTCGGCCAGATACTGGTATTGGCTGTCGACGCCGAAATCGACGGTATGATCGGTCCCGAAACCGGTGACCCCGCCCGGGCTGAGGGTCGCGGCCAGGCCGAACGTGCCGAATTCGAGCGAACTCGCCCCCCATTTCGGCTCGATCGCCAGACGCCAGTAAGGGGCTAGATCCTTGATCGTCGTGGCCGGCAGTACGCCCAGCGCACTGTCCATCCCCTTGGTCAGGGTCGAATAGGCGCCGAATTCGGCATAGACCAAGTTGTCCCAATAGCCGTAGACGGTACTCCCGGCCACTTGCGCGGCCAGACCGCCTTCGATCAGCGTCGCCGCCTGCGGCGTCGGCGCCAGTTCCGAGCCGATGAAGGGGAAGCCCCAGGCCGGAGTCGAGTTCCACGGATCGGTGACGGTCGGGTTGTTGTTGAGGGTGATCCCGAAGACGGCGTCCCGGTCGAGCAGCCGCGTCGTCCCGGCGTAGCGGATATCGGTATTGTCCCAGGTGAAACTCCGTCCGACATTATCGTAGGTACCCTGGATGAAGGCGCCGATATCGGGCGTGATCGCGCCGGCGAAATAGAGGCTGGCCGAATCGAAGCCGACATTGTTGTTCGGCCCGTAATGCGGGGCGGCCCCGCCGGGCTGGCCGGTCTGAGTATGAGTGTCCGAAAAGATCACGATCGCCGCCAGCGGCGGCAGATCGGACTGCCCGCCGCCGAAGGTATAGCCGTTCAACTTGAACAGCCGCCCATAGGGGGTGAGCTCGGGAAAGCCGTTGTGGCAGGCGGCACATTGCTGGCCGGTTTGGCGCGCGTAGCTGGGCAGCGCCAGCGCCGGAACGCTCCCCGCCGGCAGCAGCGCGAGGGCTATGAGCAACATCCGGACAGAAGGCATGGTGAGATCCCTTCGACAGCGCCTCATCCGCCGTTTCCGGATCCGAAGAACGGGGTATCTCGGACGGCACGGACAGAATAAGGCGGGGATCGTCCTGGACATTGATCCAGGTCAACGCCATGGGTTCATGCCCCGCGCGCCTTCGGCGGATCCACAACGCACAGCATCGAAGGGGGTTCCCGGGCGCGGCCGGGGCCGCATCCAGGCTGTTCGAGAGGCGGGTCTCGTCCGCCAAACTTGCATCCGGAATCGAGCGGTTCCGGGCTAGAGCGCGATCCAATCCGCCAGGCGATCGACGCCCAACCCGAACCCCCAATCGAGCATGACGACGATCGCCGCCCGCCAGGCACCGATGTCGAGCACCGCATCGGCGAGGAAGGCCTCCAGCACGATGACGTAGATCTGCGCCGCCCGGATCACCGCGAAGCGAAAATCGGCGCCCGGAAGATCCGAGACGACACAGATCAGGGTGGCGAGGGTGATGGTCTGGGCCATCGAATACCAATTATATGCGGTGACGAACCAGGCCCAGCGCTGGCCGCGCCCGAACCAGCCCAAGAGCGGCAGCAGCAACAGGGGAAACCCCGCAGCCTGGATGACGTCGCTGACCAGCCGCGCGGCCGCGAGGAGTTCCGGCTGGTCGGGCTTGGTCGCCAACACATCGAGCGAGAGCAGCAGCAGCGTCGCCGGCAAGGCGATGGCATAGGCCCAGAAGGACCGGGCGCAGGATCTGGGGTCGCGGCCGAAACTGCTCGCGCCGGCCCGATCGAAGAGCGCGATCCGGAGCACGCCCTGGAGCGCCCGCGCCGCCTCCTCCACCGTCACCATCACCTCACCGCGTCCCGGCGAAATAGCGGGCGAGCAACCCGGCATAGATCCGGGTCAAGTCCCGGAGCTGCTCCAGCGGCACCGCCTCGTCGGCCTTGTGCATCGTTTGGCCGACCAGACCGAACTCGGCGACCGGGCAGATTCGGTGAATGTATCGCGCGTCCGACGTGCCGCCGCTGGTGCTGAATTCGGGGCGGCGGCCGGTGACAGCCTCGGCCGACCGGGCGATGAGCTCGGCGAGATCACCCGGCGGTGTCAGGAACGGCTCGCCCGAGATGCGCACTGCCAGATCCCAGCGCCCGCCGTGACCCGCCAGCTGGTCGCGCAGCCAAGCCTGGAGCGATGCTCCGCTCCAGCGATCGTTGAAGCGGATGTTGAAGGCGGCCCGCGCCCGGCCGGGAATGACGTTGGCCGCCGGGTTGCCGACATCGATGGTCGAGATCTGCAGAGTCGAAGGCTGGAAATGCCGGGTCCCCTCGTCGAGCGGCAACGAGGTGAGATCGGCCAGCATCGCCACCAGGTGATGGGCCGGATTGTCGGCCAGATGGGGATAGGCGGTGTGGCCGGACACGCCCTCGACGGTCAGCACCGCATTCAGGCTGCCGCGCCGGCCGATCTTGATCATGTCGCCGAGTTCGGCGGCATTGGTCGGCTCGCCGACGACGCAGGCATCGAGCCGCTCGCCGCGGGCTTCGAGCCAGTCCAGCATCTTGGCCGTGCCGTTGATCGACACGCCCTCTTCGTCGCCGGTGATCAGCAGACTGATCGAGCCGTCGAATTCCTCGCCTTGCCCTGCCAGAAACTCGGTCGCTGCGGCGGCGAAGGCGGCGATGCCGCCCTTCATGTCGGCGGCACCCCGCCCGATCAGCCAGCCGTCGCGGATGGTGCCGGCGAAGGGATCGGTGCTCCAGGCGGCGACATCGCCCGGCGGCACCACGTCGGTGTGGCCGGCAAAGCAGAAATTGCGCCCGCCGCTGCCCCAGCGCGCATAGAGATTGTCGACATCCGCGGTGCCGGCTTCCGAAAAGCGCAGAGCCTCGCAGCGGAACCCGTGCGGCTCCAGTGCCGCGGCCAGGGTGCCGAGAGCCCCGGCATCGGCGGGGGTGACGCTCGGGCAGCGGATGAGTGCTGCCGCCAGTGCCACCGGATCGATCGGAGCGGCGTTCCTCATGCCCGCAGCAGCTCGTTGATCGAAGTCTTGCCGCGAGTCTGGGCGTCGACGCGTTTGACGATCACGGCACAGGCGAGATTTGGGCCGGGGCTGCCGTCGGGGAACGGCTTGCCCGGCAGCGAGCCGGGGACGACCACAGAATAAGGCGGGACCCGCCCATAGAAGATTTCGCCGGTGGTCCGGTCGACGATCCGGGTCGTAGCCGACAGGAACACGCCCATGGCCAGCACCGATCCTTGCTCGACCCGGACACCTTCCACGACTTCGGAGCGGGCGCCGATGAAGCAATCATCTTCGATCACGACCGGATCGGCCTGGAGCGGTTCGAGGACGCCGCCGATGCCGACACCACCTGAGAGATGGCAGTTGCGCCCGATTTGCGCGCAAGATCCCACCGTGGCCCAGGCATCGACCATGGTCCCGGCCCCGACATGGGCGCCGACATTGACGAAGCACGGCATCAGGATCACGTCGGGCGCGATGAAGGCAGAGTAGCGGACGACGGCGCCGGTCACCGCGCGGAACCCCGCACGCTTGAAGCTTTCGTCGTCCCAGCCCGCGAATTTCGGCCGGACCTTGTCGTACCAGACCGAGGCGCCGTGGATCGGATCGACCGGCCCGCCTTCGAGGAGCGTATTGGGCGACAGGCGGAACCAGAGCAGGACGGCCTTCTTGATCCAGTGATGGACGTGCCAGCGGCCGTCCGCCCCCCGGCTCGCGACCCGCAAGGCGCCTTCGTCGAGCAGCCGCAGTGTCTCCAGGATCGCGATCGCGATCTCGCCGCCGGTGTCCGGGGTCACCCGGTCGCGGCTCTCCCAGGCTTGGTCGATGATCGGTTCGAGCGGATGGGCGTTCATATCGGCGGAGCTCGCGAGGCGGGAGACGGTCGGGCCGGCACGATGGCGCGCCCGCCCGGCGCCGTCAACCGCGGCATGGGCGGGGCTCGTGCGCCGGCCGGTTCGCAGGCTGCTACCGGCATCCGCTGAGCGAAGAGAGCCAGACGGCGAGGTCGCCGGTCCGATGCTCGACCCAATCGGCCGCACCGCCGGCACCGGCCCAGTCGTTGCCGGTCTCGACCAGTACCGTGACCATGCCGAGGGCGGCGGCCGGCGCCAGATTGACGGCCATATCCTCGACCATGGCGGCACGGGCGGGTTCGATCCCGAAACGCGCGATCAGTGCCCGGTAGCCTTCCGGGTCTGGTTTGGGCACGAAACCGGCATCGGCGATGTCGAAAATGCCGGCGAAATGCCGGGCCAAGCCCAGATGATCGAGAATCCGCCGGGCATGGCGGCGCGAGCCGTTGGTGTAGACCAGCTTCCGCCCGGGCAAATCCGCCAGTGCCGCCGACAGGGCCTCGGCAGGCGCCAGGGCGGCGAGATCGATGTCGTGGACAAACTCCATGAATTCGTGCGGATCGACTCCGTGCTCGACCATCAGCCCGCGCAGAGTCGTGCCATGGGTCCGGAACAGCTGCTTCTGCAGCATCCGCGCCGCCTCGCCATCGAGGGCGAAGCGCTGGGCGATGAAGCTTCCCATCCGCGCCGAAATCTGCGGAAAGAGGTCGGAATCGGCGGGGTAGAGGGTATTGTCGAGATCGAAGATCCAGGTCTCGATCTCGTTCAGAATCAATGCCATCGCGATAAAGTTTCCACGGCTGTCACGGGGTGCTCGAACTGCTCTGATAAACTGTAATCCCGTCTCGTTCGAGAGTGATTCGAGGTGCTCGTCCCACCGACCGTCGCGAGACCCTCGTTGCCGGATCGGCCGGCTGAACCGGTCGGCCGGAGCGGTCCGTCGCTACCGGAAAGTCTTCACCCCCACTATCTACGAGAGCGAGCACCCGCTCGTCCATCTCGGCCGCCGCCCGAACCGGAGAGCGGGCGGCGTCGGGCTCCACCTTCATCGGTCGAGCCCGACGCCGACCCCGAGTGCCCCAGCCGCCGGTCGATCGGTAGTGACGGACGCCCAGCCCCCAGAGCAGCAACGAGGCGGCCAGGAAAAACCAGCCGATCAGCGGGCAGGCCGCCGCGACCCAGGCCGGCGCTCCGAGCGCATTGGGGTGGCCGAGGATCACGGTCAGCGGCAAATAGCCGACGCAGCCGATCGGGACGACGAACAAGAGCGCGTCGCGGAACCAACGCGCATAAATGTCCAGAGGATATTGCCCGGCCTCGACGCCGCCATGGGTCACGATATTGGCGACCTCCAGGCTCTCGACCGTCCAAAACGCCAATGTCGCTCGGGCGATCAACAGACTGCAGAAGATCGCGACGCCGCCGGTGACGGTCCAGACCAGCAATACGGCGTCGCCCGGGGTCCAGGCGATCGGTGCCAGTCGGAAGGCGATGGCGAGCACCAGGGCACCCTGGATCAGCTTGCCGATCGCGGTCGGTCGCAATTCGTGGCCGGCGACCTGTAGGCAAGTCGGCCTCGGCCGCAGCAGGAGCCGGTCGAAATTGCCGGTCTTGACGAATTCCGGGCCGAACTGCTCGAACCCGCGGCCCAGCGCATCGGCGATCGTAAAGGAGAGAGTGATCGTCCCGTAGAACAGAGCAATGTCGCCCAGCTGCCAGCCGCGGATCGCGCCGAACCGGGCGAACAGCGCCCAAATGCCGATGAAACCGACAAAGGCGTTGGCGAACTGGGCGAGGACCTGCAGCACGAAAGCGACCGGATATTGCATCTGGCTCAGGATCGAAACCGCGGCATAGCGGCCATAGAGGCGAATTCCATTCATTTCAGCCGCCCTGCACCAGTAGCTGAGCCAGAATTCGGTTCAAGTAGGCCCGGCCCGCCACCGCCAGTACGGCAGTCCAGCCGAACTGGAGCCCGATTCCGGCGATGGCGTCCGCACCAGCCAGATCACCCAGATAGATACGGTAGGGGATATCGACCAGCCCGGCGAAGGGCTGTAGAAACAGTGCAGTGTGCAGGCCGGAAGAAAACAGGGTCAGCGCCACGATGGCGCCTGAGAGGAGGTTGGAGACTGCGGGTGCCAGGGCATTGGCACCGCCGGCCGACAGGGTCGCGACGACGGTGCAGGTCACCAGTTGGACCATGGCAGTCGACAGGAGCGCTGCAGCCGAGATCGAGACCACGAACAGCATCGCTGCCACGAATCCCGCCGGCGGGCGCAGGCTCCAGGCCTCGAGCCCGACCAGCGGCAAGACCACCGCCGACAGTACGATCATCGGCACTGCCCTCGGCAGCACCCGCGCCGCCATCCAGGCGAACGAACGGACATACCAGTAACCATAGGTCTCGACCGGCCGCAGCCGCTCATAGGCGACGGCACCGGAGCGGACCATCTCGACCACGTCCGGGTCGGCGTACCAAGGCAGCATCACCAGAAAGGCCTGGCCCAGCCAAGTGTAGCCGATCGCCTGATCGAGGCTGATCGGCTGGCGGCCGGCGCCGTCATAGAAGGCGGCCAGGACCAGGATCTTCACGGCCCCCCACCAGTACTGAGTGACGAAGCCGGCCAAGGGGGTCAGCCCGTCGACCTCACACAGACCCGAACTCGGGCGCAGGATCCCCGACAGAATCTTGATGGTGGTGGACTTGCCGGCGCCGTTGGGGCCGATGAAGCCCAGGAGTTCGGCAGCTTCTGCACGATAGCCTGGGCGCCGGCCGGGTGTTCGTCTTCGACCACGATGGGCGCAATGCCGGGCGGCCGGGCTTGGCCCCGCGCTCGCGGCAGGTGCATAACGACCACACGCTCAACTCGGCGCCGCGGCGCGTGCGCGACCATCTCGGCGCCGAGGCGGAAGAGCTGCTGCAGCACCGGTTCGGTATCGTCAATGTCTGGCGACCGGTCGGCGGCACCGGTCTGGATTCCCGTTTGGCGCTGTGCGACGCGCGAAGCTTCACCGATGCCGACCCGATCGCCGGTGATCTCGTCTACGCTCGTGTCCGCGTCGAGACATCGCGGGTCGAATACAACCCGGCGCATCGCTGGTACTACTTCTCTGAGATGCAAACCGACGAAGCGGTGTTGATCCGCGTCCATGACAGTGCCACTGACGGCCGCGCCCGGCTGTCGTTTCACACCTCCTTCGACAACCCGCTGACGCCGGGCGCTCCGCCGCGCGAGAGCATCGAGGTGCGTGCGCTGGTTTTCTTCCCGCCCGCCGCCTGACAGGCCTCCAGCTGCTTCGCCTCGACTGGCGTCGGGGGGAAGCAACTGACTCGAGGCGGCGCTCCCGTTGGGTTTTCCGCCGGCTCAGCGCGTGTCATCAATTGCCCGATGACGATATCGGCCGCGGTCGCCAGGTCGCTACCGCTGGTCATCCCCAGGCGGGTGTAGCCGCCGCAACCGAGGCCGACCGCGCTGACCCGTGCGCCCCAACTCGACATACTCCATGACCATTTCCTCAGCCGAGCAGGCCGAACAACTCGCCTTCCAAGCGGCGCGAGCGGAAGCCGTCGGGGCCGGACGGGAATTCGCCCGCGACGGTGATCCGGCGGACGGCGTGCTGCAGGTCCGGAGACCATGGACCGCTACGCCACCCGAACCTCAGCCGCACAGCAACGGCAGCAGCTGATCGCCCTGTCGCTCGATCTCGGTCAGATACGGCGTGTCGGAGAGCACGAAGTGGGCGATGCCGAGATCCCGGTATTTGCGCAGTGAGCGGGCGACATCCGCGGCCGAGCCGACCAGCCAGGTGGTGCCGGCCCCCCCGCCGCCGAATTTGCCGGGCGTGGTATAGAGGTTGTCGTCGAGCACCTCGCCGCGCGCGTGCAGGTCGAGCAGCCGCCGCTGTCCGACGGCGACGGCCCGCCCGTGGTCGTTCCAGCCGGAACCCTGGTTCCGGGCCATCTCGGCGACTTTCGCTTCGGCATCGGCCCAGGCTTGCTCGGTGGTGTCGCGGACCAGGGTCGTGATCCGCAACCCGAACTCCAGCGGTGCCAGGTCACGGCCCAGTTCCCGGCTCAGCGCCTCGAGCCGCTCGATCCGCTCGCGGACGTCGTCGAGCGGCTCGCCCCAGAAGAGCTGGACGTCGGCATCGGTCGCCGATACGCGCTCGGCCGCCGCCGAGGCGCCGCCGAAATAGAGCTTGGGGTGTCGACGGTCGCCGCTGACCGGGAGGCGCGGCACCACGGTGGACTCGGTGACCCGGAAATGCTCGCCGGCATGAGTGACGTTTTCCTCGGTCCAGAGTCGGCGAACCAGGCGCATGAACTCCTGGGTGCGGCCATAGCGTTGGGCCTGATCGCCTTCGCTGTCGCCATAGGCAGCCAGGTTGTCCTGGCCCGAGACGATATTTATTCGGACGCGGCCGCCGGTCAGATGATCGAGCGTCGCCGCGGCGGAGGCTAAATGTGCCGGCCGCCAGTAGCCAGGACGGATCGCGATGAGCGGCTCGAACGTAGTCGTCCGTGCCGCGAGCGCCGCGGCCACGGTGAAGGTATCGGGGCGGCCCCAACCGGTGCCGAGGAGCGCGCCCTTCCAGCCATGCTGCTCGAGTGCCTTTGCCTGGCTGGTCAGCGTCTCCAGGCTGTTGTGGTCGGCGACGCTGGGCTCGCCCCGGTGGCCGGGTTTGACTTGGTTGGGGATGTACCAGAGAAATACGGAATTGCTGCTCATGCGATCGACCTGCGATGCTCGGAGGATGGGATTTGGACGTCCTTGGTCGCTACGGGCATCGAGCAATCCCGCCTGCCGTTCCGCGGAAACGAGGGCCATCGCTCCAGGATTTTGACGCGCCTCACCGCCGATGGACCCGATATAATCTATAAAACGATAGAGAATTCATGAAATTCATGTCGGGTGGACATTGCCGGGCGACGGGCCGCGTCCCTCGCCCCGACACCCGTCAGCTCGACGGGATCCGGGTCCACCGGGCCAGCACGTCGACGATCGATTGCGGCGTCATGCTGCGGGCATCGCTCAGCACATTTGCGTCGGTGGTGTTGAGCACGACCCCACCGGGGCTGACGACGGCGACAGCCGGGACGCCGCTCCGTTTCAAGTCGAGTCCGAAGCTGGAAGCGAGATCGATATTCTTCACGAATCTCCCGACATCCACCTCGACGACGATGTAATGCCGGTCGAGCCAGCCCCGGACGTCGGGCATCCCCAGCACGCCCGCCAGGGCCCGACAATCCCCGCACCAATTGCCGCCGAATACGACCAGCACTCTCTTGTCTTCCGCCTGGGCCCGTTGCTGAGCGGATGCGACGATTGCGTCGGAATCCGCACTCTCATCGTAAGGGTGCGGAGCGGCGACGATCGTGGTCTCGGCGACGACCGGCGCCTGATCGAGGTTCGCCGACAGCGCCGGTTCTGCAAGCAACAGGGCGACGCCCGCCAGCGTGGCCAGAACCAGTCTAGATCCCATATTCCTCTCCAGCATCAGAAGATTAACAGAAATCGCCGTCGCACATCTTGGAGCTGCGCCACATGTTCCGCCACCGTGACCGGTTCAGGCAAGACCTTTCGGGCGGTCAGCCAATCCGCCGCCTGCTGCAGAAGGCCGAGGAATTCCGCGTCGTCGACTGGATGCAGTCGGTATTGCCGCTTCTGCGCGACCAAGTGGTCGCGCACCTGGTCGCAGTATCCGCGGTTCTTCCGGGCGATGCCGACGTCGGCCCTCCCCATCGACCAGCCATCGACCTTGCCGGCCGCCAGCGCCGGGGCGGCGTCCGGGCGGATTCAGATAGATGAAATTCAGCACGGAACAGTCGATTATGTGCTGTTCGAGTGCCGCGACGAGCAGGGAAGGGTCGACGCGTGGCTGGGGAACCTCGCGCGCTCGGAGTCGCCTGGCCCAGCAACGCCAGAACCCACCGGCTCGGCTCATCGCTTGCGAATAACATGCAATCGCAATTTACGCCTTGCACACTCGGCCGTCCTCCGATAGGAGTGCAGCCGCAATTGCGAATCATATGCAGTTGCAGCATTGGTCCTGTCGAGAAGATCCCCCGATGGCCCCGGAAAAGCAGAATCTTGAACCGCTCGCTTGCGTCGCCCGGGGTGCGTGGGAGCACCCGAGCACGGGCTGCCTGCGGGAGACCTCCGGGTTCGCGGTCTGCATCTTCGGGCTCTGGGTGGCAATGATGGTCCCCGGTCGCGCCGCCGAAACTCCGCCGGCCGAAGGATCGGCGACGGAGACCACCGTTCCTGCGAGTTCACCGGCCGATGGCAGCGTGGAAACAATCGAGGTGACGGCGCGCCGTCTCTCGCTCGCGGAAAAGAACAAGTCGCTGGACGAGTCGCGCGACGAAAATCTGCTGCCCAAACTCGGCGCCACCACATACAATATCGATGAAGAAGCTGTCGAGGCGCTACCCCAAGGCAAGAACACGCCGATAGATAAAGTTCTGCTTCAGGCCCCGGGCGTATCGTACGATTCGGCAATCAGCAATCCCGACTTTCATATCCGCAACGAGTACTCGAACGTGCAGTACCGGATCAACGGCATCGAACTCCCGGATGGAGTCTCGGCGCTGGGTCCGGTCCTGGAAACGGGCTTCGTCGGCAATCTGAACCTGCTCGACGGGGCGCTCCCTGCTCAATATGGCTTGCGAACCGCCGGTGTCGTCGACATCACCACCAAGATCGAGGCCGCTCCCGGCGGGAATTTGGATCTCTATGGCGGCACTTGGGGAACTTTCAGCCCCAGCGTCGAGTACGGCGGTGAAACCGGCGCGGCCCAATATTTTCTGACCGGCCGATACCTCCAGAGCGAACAGGGTCTGGAGAGTGCGACACCGACGCCGAACCCGATCCACGACGACACGACGCAAGAGAAATTCTTCGGATACGGATCGACCCTCCTCGAGGGTACCAGCCGCCTCACCTACATGGCCGGAAGCTTCGTCGGCCACTTCCAGATTCCCGATGTCACCGGCCAGGCGCCGCTGGGAGATTTCGGCCCGAGCACCTTGTCTTCCACTCGCCTCGATGAAAACGAAACCGATCGCTTTTTCTTCGGGGTCCTAGCGCTGCAGACACACAACGAGGATCTCGACACGCAACTCTCGGCCTTCACGCGCTATGCGTCAGTGAATTTCGTACCCGACGTGTTCGACGACCTGGTTTTCAATGATGTCGCCTCGAACGTTACCCGCAACAGCCTGGTCAACGGCGCCCAGTTCGACGCCGCCCTGCGGCTCGGCGATGTACAGACGGTGCGTGGCGGACTCGATGTCAGCATCGAGCACACGCAGGACGACAATCTGTCCACCGTCCTCCCTCTGGATGGCAATGGCAACCCGGTCCCGGCTCCCGAGACCTTGAACGACTCCACCGAGAAATTGGGCTTCAACGCGGGCGCCTATGTCCAGGACGAATGGAAGATCCGGCCGGATCTGACCCTGAACACGGGTCTGCGCTTCGACCAGCTGAAGCAATATGTCTCGGCCAACCAGCTCAGCCCGCGTTTCGCCCTCCTCTACCAGCCGTTCGAGGACACGAGCATCCATGCCGGCGCATCGCGGTATTTCACCCCGCCGATGCAGGCGCAAGCCGCGTCGAGCAACGTCGCGCTGTTCCAGAACACCACACAACAGCAGGCGATCCCGCTCGACAACCCGGTTCGCCCGGAGCGGGCCACGTATTTCGACATCGGTTTGGACCAGAAGCTGTTGCCGGGCCTGACCATCGGGGTCGACAGCTTCTACAAGCGCTCGACCGACACTCTCGACGACGGGCAGTTCGGCCAGGCGGTGGTGCTGACCCAGTTCAACTACGCCCAGGGCTACAGCCAAGGTGAGGAATTCAAGATCAACTATTACGACGGCGGGTTTCGCGCCTATGCCAACGCCTCGTATGAAATAACCAAGGTCAAGGATGTCGTCTCGAACCAATACCTCATTGGCGACCCGGTCGAACTCGCCTTTCTCGCGAATAATTGGACCTATGCTTCGGATGCCCAGACGATCACCGCCTCGCTCGGTTCCTCCTACCGTTGGAACGATCTGCTCGCCAGCGTGGACGGCATCTATGGTAGCGGTCTGCGTGCCGGTTTCGCCAACGAGCAGCACTCACCAGGATATACTCAGTGGAACGTCGCCGCCGCCTGGGACTTCCATCCTTGGCAGGACCAGAAACCGCTGACCCTGCGCTTGAGTGTAATCAACATCTTCGACGAAACCTACCTGCTGCGCAGCGGCACCGGCGTCGGCGAATTCGCCCCGCAATACGGCCCGCGCCGCGGACTCTTCCTCGAACTGACCCAGGCGTTCTGACCGCTGGGAAACGGTCGCGACACCGGTCCGAGGCTCGGCGATGCTGCCGCTGTTCTCGTGAGCAGCCCCTCACGGATCGAGCAATGTTCCGGTCCGGGTCGGCAGATCGACCGTGCCGACGATCTTGCCGATCGCCTGCCCCGGACGAACGAGGAGGCGGGTACGCCGCGACAGGAGCAGCCCGTCGGTGATCGTCCGCACCGGCGTGCGCGAGGCGCCGGAATCGTCGGCCAGCGGATCGACGATCTCGGCGATCAAATCGCCCTTGGTGACGTGGGCCCCGAGCTGCTGCTGGTAGACCAGGACGCCGGCCACGGGTGCTCTCAGCCAATCGACTGCGGCCAGGCGAGTGCCCGCGCATTTGGCTGCCGGCAGCGGCCCCGGGTCGCCGGCGACGGCACCCCGCCGCATCAAAAACCGCAGGAGCGCGGCGGCATCGGCTGCGGCCAGCGCGTCACTGACATCGGCGGCACCACGCAGTTCGACCGTGGCCCCGAGCGTCGCATCCGGGATCGGCTGTTCGTTGCCCAGGATCGCCCGCAGCTTCGCCCAGAAATGGCCGAAGATCTCGTCGAAGGAGGCACCGCCCGAATCGGCGGCGAGCATCGTCGCCATCGATCCCAACTCGGCCGAAAGGTCGCTGCCGTCCGGCCAGCGTGCCTCGCCGAGATAGAGATGCATCAGCGAATCATCGTCGCAATGCAGATCGAGCACGATATCGGCGTCCACCGCCTGCAGCATCAGCAGGCGGCGCAACGCCGGCAGCTCGCCCTGCGGCGCCATCTCGGAGAGAAGCGCGCGGCAGGCGGCGCGGATCTGCGCGACGTTTCTCGCCGGGTCGGGGCCGAGTTTGCCTTTCAGCCGCTCGGCCGCCGCCGGCGCCAGATCCGGAAAGCCGCGATTGAAGTTCTCACCGGTATTGAACTCGTAGCGACCGAGATGGGTGCCGTCGAGCACCTGGCCCAAGCCGATCGGGTTGGCCGCCGGCACCAGGACGATCTCGCCGGTGACGACACCCTCTCGGTCGGCCGCGTCGAGCAGGGCGGTCAGGTGCTGCGCCACCAGCATCGGCGGAATCTCGCCGGCATGCAGCGCCGCCTGAAGGTAGATCTTCGGCGCCGCCCCGGGGACGCCCCAGCGGTGCAGCTTCAGATGCCGGGTCGTTCCCGGGCTTTGCTGGGGCAGCGGCAGCGTGATGATGGTTTTCATCGGCATCGCCCAAGGAAAATCGGCGGCCCGGCGCGGGGAGACGAGAGTCGTCCACCCTTACCATGACGGCTGGGTGGCCGGTAACCCCGTTGCGACGGATCGCCGGCGCTAGACGCTGAGCTTCGCCAGATATTCCGCCACCGCCTTCTCATCCGCCTGGCGGTCCGCCTCGGCTTTGGTGCGCTGTGCCTGCAGCCCTTCCATCGTGGTTTCCTGTTCGGCGAGCTTGGCCATGTAGCGCTTGTGCAGGTCGCTGTCGCGATCGGCGCTGCCGAGATTCTGGCGGACGCGCGCCTGATCGGAATCGAGCGATTTGATCTGCTGGTCGAGCCGGTCGACGGCCGATTTCCCGGCCGCCGCGATCCGGCGCAGCCGGCCGAGTTCGGCGAAGGCGGCCCGGATCTTGGGATCGAGTTCCTGGCTCGTCGCTTGGGCGCCGATCCGGTCGTCGTTGAGATCGACGATCCGCAGGGTCTCCTCGTTGGGCTGCTCGAAAGCGACGGTGAGGTCGACGCTCTTGCCCGGTTCCAGATCGATCGGGAAGCGATAGGCCTCCGGCGTTTCCTCCGCTGGTTTGCCGGCGGGCTCGATCAGACGCCAGCCCGACGGCTTGGCGTGCTCGATCAGGATATGGCGCGGCTCGGCGGGCGGCGCCTTCAAATGATAGGTCACGCTCTGGCGCGACAGGCGGGTCAGGTGCAGCACCCCCTCGGCGATCGAAGCCTTGGCTATGCTGGTGCGATAGTCGGTGGTCGTCGAGATTCGGGTCTTCTCATCGACCGCGAACGAGATCAGCCGCGACTCCCCCGCCGGCAATGTCGCGAGCTGAGCGTCGCCGAGGTAGGTCCCGCCCCCCGCACCGCGCTCGTAGAGCGTCGCCGCCCCCGGCGGCAGGCCGTTGGCCGAATCGTTCTTCAGCCGGAGCGAGGCCAACGGATGGAATGCTTGCACCGAAGACTGGTAGAGGCCCAGCCGTTCGACCGGGATGTCGCGGTCGATGATCGGGATCATCGCAGAATGGCCGCTGGCGACACTCACCGGCACGGGCACGCGGAAGGCCACGGATGTGGCCGATTCGCTGGCCTCGGCCGTGTCGGCGCTCTGGGCCAGGCTCGGCGGCGGGGGTGGCGGCGCGGGCGCAGCGGCAGCGGCCCCGGCCGGCAGGGAGGCCCGCATCCGCAGCATCTCGGCCGGCTTATCCCCCTGCATTTTCCCGTCCAGGCTGCCGACCTCGTCGGCGCCGCTGGTGTCGCGACGCGGCAGGATGTGGCCGACGACATCGACCGGGACTTCCGGCCGGGTCACATAATACGCATCGTATATCGCTTGGCGAAAACTGACCGGATTGCCCGAGAGCAGGGTCAGCTCGATCCCCGACCAATCTTGGCCGCTCATGTTTTCCAGGACCGCCCAGCCTTGCAGATGCGCCTTCGCTGCCTTGGGGTCGTCGGGCAGCACGATCCGGAAGCTCGCTTTCCACAAGGGTGATCCTACGACATAGCCCACCCGGAGCAGGCGCTTGCCGGCACCGCGCGCACCCAGCACGAGGCGCCGGCGATCCTTGGCCCGATTGGCGGTGATTTCGCCGAGCGCCTTGCCGATCTCGGCCTGGAGCTTTGCGTCGGCGAAGCTGATGCTGTCGGCTTCTTCCAGCACGAATTGCTGCAGGCCCGCTTCCGTCAGCAGCGTCACCCGGTTGCGCGCGACCGGTTGTTCACCGCCGGCCATGACCGTCTCGGGTACGACCCGGAGCAGCTTGCCCGCGAGCGGCCGATTGCCGCCGACCCGGATCTCGGCCCCCTGCAGCGCATTCAGCAGGGATGCGGGGGATTCCAGGGCCTGCTGATCGAACGGCAGATCGTGGAAGCTCTGGGCCAGCGGCGCGCGCCCGGGCAGGCTGGCGCTGCCGACGGCACCCTTGCTGTCGAACACGACGATCGATTTCAGGACATCGTCGACCTGGTCGAGCGGCAGGTCCAGCGACAACTCGGCGTCACCCTCGATCTCGGCCTCGTATTCGACATAGGCGACGCCGCCCGACGACAACATCACCCGCTTCAGCGCCAAATCCCCGGCAGAAGCCCCGCCCGCCGCGAGCATCAGCACCAACGCAGCACCCACCCAGACGATCTTCATGACGACCTCCGTCGCGTGTCCGTCCCTCGGGAATTCTACCGATAATGTCCGGGAAATTTGACCGTTTGAGGGCAGCCGACTGGAGTCGGAAGTGGCGATGCGCCCGCCGAGGGCGTCCTTCTTCGAGAAACTCCTGCTGGCCTTCGCGGTTCCTGACGGGAGCCCGCGGCCGGCGCGCAAGATGGGCTGCTGGGATACACATTTCTCCCTAGAAAACCCGAGCAGGCCTCAGTCCTCGGCATGGCCGGGCTCCCGGCCCACGTCGGGACACTCGCGCGAGCGGCCCTTCACATTTTGGCCCGCGGGGTCGGATAGTCTGTCCCGATAGTGCTCATCGGGCGATGATGGCCGAGCGCCGAGCGCCGAGCGCGCGTCGCGTCGATATGCCCGACTTCGGAGGATGATGTGATTCCGTCTCGCGCCCGTCCCTTCCCTCGCCCGGGTCTCGCTGGGCTCGCCGCCGTTCTGCTCGCCGGCCTGCTCGCCTTCGGGTCGTGCGCCGCCGCCGCCGTCGAGCACCTGGAGATCGCCCGGCTCCAAGTCGCCGTCTGGCTGCCGAAACCCGGGACGGCGGGGCCCTGGCCGGTTCTGGTCTTCTCGCACGGCTTTCACGGCTGCGGCACGCAATCGAGCTTTCTCACTTCGAGTCTCGCCGATGCCGGCTATGCCGTCTTCGCTCCCGATCATCGCGATGCGGCATGCGCCGACCTGCGGCGCTGGGCCGACCGGCCGGAAGTAGCGTTCGGCAAGCCCGCGCGCTGGACCGATTCGAGCTATGCCGACCGGGCCCAGGATATAGAGCATCTTCTCGACGCCCTGGCCGCCGAGCCCAGATTCCGGGCTTATCCTCTCGATCTCAACCATGTCGGCCTCGTCGGCCACTCGCTGGGCGGCTACACCGTGCTCGGGCTCGCAGGGGCTTGGGAGCGCTGGAAGGATCCGCGCGTCAAGGCGGTGCTGGCGCTCTCGCCTTATGCGCAGCCCTTCACCGTGCAGCGAAGCCTCGGCGGCCTCGCTGGTATCCCCGTGATGTATCAGGGCGGCACCCGCGATATCGGCATCACCCCGTTCGTCGAGGGTCCGGACGGCGCCTATGCCCAGAGCCCGGCGCCCAAATATTTCGTCGAGTTCGACGGCGCCGGGCATTTCGCCTGGACCGATCTCAACCCGGCCCATCAGGCGGCGATCATCGAATATAGCCGCGCATTCCTCGACCATGCGCTCGGCGGCAAGCCGTTTCCGCCTGCTCTCGCCCGGACCGGCGAGGGTGTCTTCGACTTCCGCGCGGGGCCCGAGCCGCACTAGCGCCGCGTCCGGGGGTCGAACCCTTCAGCGGCCTTCCCCGATCTCAGGGAGGATCTTTCTTCGATTTTCGGGAAGGGGGCGAGTCGTCCGATTCGGCGATGGGTTTGGGCGCCTTCTTGGGACCGGCCCCCATGTCGAAGGCCCAGGCGAAATCCTCCAGATCTTCGGGCGCCTCCTCGACGATCCGCTCGGCACGGTCTTTTTCGGTCGGGCTGGTCCGTTTCGCCGGCATGGGTGATCCATCATGGTCGGGGCGCCCGTTCGCGCCTGATTGCCCAAGGTCGTCGCGACTTGGTTCCATTGCAAGAGCCACCACTCGAATCACCTCTGAAAGTCCGGCGACCCGAGCAGGCCGACCGCTTCCGGCGGGCGGTTCAGTCGGAGTCGCCGTGATTTTCAGGCGCTGAAACTCGTTCCGGACGAATTGTCGCGACCGACTCCGCGGCGGGTCCGGCATCGCCGGGCGCGACCGCAAAGGTTGCAGCAGTGATGATAAAATACCTATCTTTACGCACGAGCGGGGGAAGACGGGCGCGACGCCGAGTTCCGGTGCAGCGCATCGGCTGCTTGCGTACCCGGTCTGCTTCTCCGTAGGGTCCGCTCGAGGCGATCGAGTAAGGTAGAGCCGTACCCGCACCGTTCTTTGACGAGGAACTGATGACGCCCAATGAAATTGCCCGAGTCCAGGATTATCTCCGCCGGACCTTTGCCAATGACCGCATCGCGATCGATGTTCCGACCAAGCGGGGGGCCCCGGTCGAGGTCCGCATCGGCGACGAATTCATCGGCGTGCTCCATCGCGACGACGACGAAGGCGAGGTCTCCTGGTCGCTGGTGATCACGATTCTCGACGAGGATCTCCCCCCGGCCAGTCCGGTTCCGCCGAAGCGGCGGTGATAGCCCGGCGATGGCCGCGATCTTCGTGGCGCGCAGCGCCGAGCTCAGCCGTTGGGCGTCCGATGTCGGGCTGTCCAAGCATGTCTACAAGCTCGGCGTCACCGAGGCGCCGATGAAGGAGATCCTGGCCGCCGGCTGGGCCGGATTCGCCGGCTGGACCCTGGTCAAGAAACAGGATTGCGCCCCGGGCATCGACAATGACGGGGCGATCGCGCGGCTCGCCGCGCGGGTCAAGCGGATCGATCCGGCGCTCTATCCGCGCCTGCGGGGCGAGACCGGCGTCTTCAAGGTCACGCCGGCCCAGGTCGAAAACCATATCGTCCTCACCCGAGCCCTGGCCGGCACCGAAGAAAGCGGCGAACTCAAGGTGAAGCACCCCGATTTCGGCGATTTCCTGATCCACAACGCGCTGCGCTGACCCGCGCTCGGCCGGCCGAGGCGCCCCGGGGCTCCCGCTGGGTCAGCCTCGCCGGATGCCCGGTTCGATACCCTCGTTTGGTTGCACCCTAGCGCCGGGTATGCTATCCCACGGTAAATTATGCGTGTTCGCTCGGGCGTTTCGCCGGACGACCGCGCGAGCGAGCGTGTCGGCTCCCGGAGGTCGCATTCGTGAAGTATCCGCCGCCGCCGACGCGCTATGGTCCCGGAGGCACCGGCGGGGCCCGGGCAGTCGCGACCATCCAGCCCGCAGCGAAACCAGGACACGCGCCGCCGCCGACCCGCTTCGGTCCTCGCCCCGCGCCGCAGGCCAAAGCAAAGACGGGCGCGCCCCTACGGATCCAACCGCCACCCCTCGAGCGCGGACCCCACTCTCCAGAATCGCACCAGTCGGCGACCGGAACCATCCAGCGCTCCAAGGTGACAAAATATTACAGCAATATAGTTAAAGAGAAAACTGGCAAGGGACGAAATTATGCCGGAAAAATGCTAGGCCCGATCGGTATCCGCAAACCCCGCAGCTTCAAGACGCAAAAGGACGCCAAGTTCCTCAGAAATCTATCGACCTATTTCTATTTCCTCGGAAAAGAAGTTGTCGAAAAGGACGATGCAGAAGTCGAGGCCATGTTTGTCAACAACAGGTTATTGATCGCTTCGAACAACCCGAAGACCATGAATGAAATTTATGATTACGTCTTGAAAAATCACAATGTGTGCGATCTGATCCGGACCGACATCAGCTCCGGTCGAGATCAAAGAGGCCAGAAAACGCTCGAGAGTTTCTCCAATCAGTTGATGGCGCCGAATTTCGAGGTCGAGAGCCGTCTGATCCTGCAGGCATCCCTGTGGGAACAAACCAAAGATTATGTCGCGCTCTGCAGCATTCGTAAGAACAAATTGAGCAAGGATCTGATCACCTCGAAGGAGTTCGACGGCAAACTGATCATGATTACCGGGCTGGACGCTCATGCCGAACAGAAGCTGCTCCTGGCGCTGATCCATTCCGGATTGGGCAAAGACGTCAAGGCGACGATTCGAGGCAAGAAGCGGCCCTGCCTCGGATGCTGGCTATGCCTCAGCTTCGTCAAGGACATCCTCGGTTACAAGAACCTCGACTTCAATCCCAATCCCGGGCTCGCCTGGACAGGGTCGATCGATAGCCTCAAGAACTTCGTGAAAATTGCCGAGATTCAGAAAGTCGACTCGAAAGAATTGGAAAAATGGGCAGAAAAGATGATCGAATTGCACACCAAAGTCAAATTGACAACCTACGTTACATTGGGTTTCGGCGGCACGGGCACAGATCAAGGCTATGATACCCAGTCGGAGGATGAAGAATAGGTCGAGAACCTGGACGCCGGGAGTGAGCGGTGGTGGGGACACCCGGCCCCGGCATGGTTCGAACCAGCAACGCCGCGGTTGCATGGTCCGGTTGCCTGGTTGCAGCGCATCGCCGACTCCGTTAGGCTCCGATCGAGCCGAGCGCGTTCGCTCCGGTGCGTCGCCGACAGGTTGCGCTCGCCGGCTCCCGGAGGTCGGAATCGTGAAATATCCACCGCCCCCGACCCGCTACGGCCCTGCACGGTCGGGCCAGCCCAGGCGCTTCGGCCCTACCCGGCTAGGTACCGGAACCGGGCAGCCCCCGCCGCCGACGCGTTTCGCCACCGCCCTGCAGGCGAAGTCGGCACCGGGGCCGGTCGCCCGGACCCAACCGCCGCCGCCGGTGCGGTATGGCCCCTCTGCGTGCCCACCACCGAGCCGGCCCGTCCGCGGCACCATCCAGCGGATGGAGGCCGTGACCTATTTCGGCAAGGCAGTCGACGATTCGACCGGATCTGGAATCAACTATCGCGGCCAGGAGATGGGCGATATCGTCATTCGCGAAGAGCGCAGCTTCCTGGGCGAAGAAGAGGCGAAATTCCTCAGGAATCTATCGGCTTTCTTCTTCTTTCTCGGGAACGAAGTCGCGAGCAAAGAAGATGCCGAAGTCGAAGCCATGTTCGTCAACGGCCGGATCTTGCTCGCTTCGAACAATCCGAAGACGATGCAGAGCATCTATGAATATGCCTTGCAGAACAAAACCTTTTCGGATTTCGTGCTGAGCAGTATCGAGACCGGCAAGGACGAGAGGGGCAGCAAGACGGTCGAGAGCTTCACCAATCAGCTGATGAGTACGAATTTCGAGGTGGAAAGCCGATACCTCCTCCAAGCGATCATGCTCGAGAGGACCAAGGAATATGTCAAGCTCGCAACCATTCGCAACACCGGTTTGACCGATTCCAGTATTCTCAGTTCGAGCGACTGCGAGGGCAAGCTGATCCTGATCCAGGGGCTGAGCGATCATGCCGAACAGAAGCTCCTTCTGGCGCTGGTCAAATCGAACCTGCCGAAAAACGTCGGGGCCACGATCCGGGGCAAGAAGCGGCCCTGCTTCGGGTGCTGGCTGTGCCTGACCTTTGCCCGCGACGTGCTCGGGTACAGCAATCTCAATTTCAACCCGAATCCCGGCCTCGCCTGGAAGGGTGCCATCAAAACTCTGAAAAAATTGGTCGATGTCGCCAAAAGGAATAATATAAGTAAAAAGATCGTAGCCAAATGGGAAAATGAAACCATAAAACAATATACCGACGGCGACATATATACTTACGTTTCTTCTGGATATGGCGGGACGGGCAAAGATCAAGGCTGGGACACGGGGTCCGAAGACGAAAATATCGATGTCGATATCGACGTGTAACATCGGCAACTCGATATCCGGTAATACCGTCGGGTGATCCCGGCCGAAATCATCCCGCCAGCCGCCGCCGGCCGCCGCGCCAGATCTCGGCCAAGCATTCGGGCCGGGTCAGCACGGCCAGATCGCGGGTCGGATCGCCTTCGACGATCAGGAAATCGGCATGGGCACCGGGCACCAGCTCGCCCAGCCGGCCCTCCCGGCGCAGAATTCGAGCATTGACCAGCGTGGCGGCGCGCAGCACCTCGATCGGCCGCTCGGCTTCGCCGCGGATGAGGAATTCCCGGCTCTGATCGTCCTCCAGCTGGCCGATGAGGTCGGTGCCGAAGCCGATGGCGACTCCGGCCGCCTTGGCCAGCTCCAGCGAACGCAGGCCGGCGTCCAGCACGATTTCGTTCTTGGCCAGGCTGACGGCGCTCAAGCCGTAGTCGCGGCCGCGGCGCTTCAGCGCGTCATAGGCGACCAGGGTCGGGACCAGAAAGGCGCCGCGCTCGGCCATCAGCCGGGCGGTCTGTTCGTCGATCAGATTGCCGTGCTCGATCGTGCGCACGCCTTGGCCGACGGCGCGCCGGATCGCCTCGGCCGTATAGGCGTGGGCCGCGACATAGGAGCCCCAATGCCCGGCCACCTCGCAGGCGGCCGCGATCTCGTCGAGCCGGTATTGGGTACTCTCCAGCGGATCGGATTGCGAGCTGACGCCGCCCGACACCATGATCTTGATCAGGTCGGCGCCTTTGCGCAGCTCGTCGCGCACGGCGTGGATGACGGCATCGACGCCGTCGGCGATCCTCGAGGTGTGGGTCAGGCCGGAACAGCAGGCGCAGCCCGGCCCGTCTTCGGTGCGCCGGCGGAAATCGGCATGGCCGCCGGTCTGGCTGATCGCCTTGCCGGCAACGAAGAGGCGCGGGGCCTCGATCAGCCCGGTTTCGCTCGCGTGCTTGATCCCCCAATCGCCGCCGGCCACGTCGCGCACCGTGGTGAAGCCGCGGGCGAGCATGGCGCGCAACCGCTCGGCCGCCTGCAGCGCCAGGAGCGTCACGGGAATATCGGCCATCCGGTGAAAATCGACTTCGCACAGATAGACATGGACATGGGCGTCGATCAGTCCCGGCATCAGGGTCCGACCACCCAGATCGATCCGCGCCGCCGCTGCCGAGGCGATCGGGCGGTCGGAAATTTCCTTGATCCGGTCGCCCTCGACCAGCATCCAGACGCCGTCGAGCAGCATTTCCTGCCGCGGATCAAGGAATTTACCGCCATGGAAGAGATAGGAGCCCATCGGAGCCTCGTGTCACAATTGCCAAACCCGATAGAATTTGAAAAAACACCAGGGAGTCAATGCAGCAGGAGGGGCCATGGGCGGCGCGAAATCGAGTTGGGCCGGCGTGTTTCCGGCGGTGACGACGCAATTCCGCCCGGACCTCTCGGTCGATCTGGCAGCGACCCGGCACATGGTCCGCCAGCTGGTCGACGAAGGCATCGACGGGATCATCGCCTGCGGGTCGGTCGGCGAGAACACGGCGCTGGCACCCGACGAAAAGCGCGAGACGGTGGCGGCGATCGTCGACGCCGTGGCCGGTCGTGTCCCGGTCCTGGCCGGCTTGGGCGAGATCACCACCGAGGCTGCCTGCCGCTATGCCGCCGACATCGCCCGGCTGGGGGCCGACGGGCTGATGGTCATGCCGCCGATGATCTACGCGGCCGGGCCCGGCGAGATCCTCGCCTGGTTCCGCACGATCGCCGCCGCCTCGGCGCTGCCGATCATGCTCTACAACAACCCGCCCGCCTACGGGAACGACGTGACCCCGGCGTTGGCCGCGGCACTCGCCGACGTCGAAACGATCGTGGCCGTGAAGGAGTCCTCTGGCGACACGCGGCGCTTCGTCGATCTGGCCAATCTCATCGGCGACCGGTTCCGGCTGTTCTGCGGCGTCGACGACATCATCCTGGAGACGGCCAGCCTCGGCGCGGTCGGCTGGGTCTCGGGCCTGTCCAATGTCTTCCCCCGCGAATGCGCCCGGCTCTTCGCGCTCGCTGTCGCCGGCCGGCCGCACGAGGCCCTGGCGCTCTACCGCTGGATCATGCCTCTGCTCCATCTCGACGCCAGACCGGATCTGGTCCAATGCATCAAGCTGTGCGAGGCGTTGGTCGGGCGCGGTTCCGAACTGACTCGACCGCCGCGCCTGCCGCTCGATCCCGCGGCGCGCCGCGAAGTCGCCCGGCTAATGGCGACGGCGCTCGAAACCCGTCCCGCCCTCGAGGCCTGAGCAGTGGCCGCCTTTCCTGATCCACCGCCCGGCAATTACAGTTTTACGTGTTTCGACGGCCATACCTGCGGCAACCCGGTCCGCCTGGTCACCGGCGGCGCTCCGATCCTGCACGGGGCGACGATGAGCGAACGCCGACAGGATTTCATCAATCGGTTCGACTGGATCCGCCGGACTCTGATGTTCGAGCCGCGTGGCCATGACGGCATGTCCGGGGCGCTGCTCTATCCGCCGACCAGGGAAGATTGCGACATCGGCATCCTCTTCATCGAGGTCACCGGCTGCCTGCCGATGTGCGGCCACGGCACCATCGGCGCCGTCACCATGGCACTGGAAAACGGTCTCGCCAGCCCGGGAGAGCCGGGCCTGCTCCGCCTCGACGCACCCGCCGGCCCGGTCGAGGCCGAGTACAGTCGCAACGGCCCGTGGATCGAGTCGGTCCGGATCCGCAACGTCGCCTCATATCTGGCTGAAGCCGGTGTCGTTCTCGACGTCCCCGGGCTCGGCGAACTGGTCGTCGACATCGCCTATGGCGGCAATTTCTACGCGATCGTCGAGCCGCAGCGTCATTATCCCGGGATCGAGGCACTCGGAGTCGACGGCATTCAGCGCCTGTCGCCCGGCGTGCGCGATGCCGTCAACCGGGCCGTCGAAACCATCCACCCGCTCGATCCGACGATCCGCGGCATCCGCCACATTCTCTGGGCCGACGCCCCGCACCATCCGCGCGCGCATGGCCGCAACGCCGTGTTCTACGGCGACAAGGCGATCGACCGGTCGCCCTGCGGCACCGGCACTTCGGCGCGCATGGCCCAACTCGCGGCCAAAGGGATTCTCGCGGTCGGCCGGGAATTCGTCCATGAGAGCATCATCGGCACTCTGTTCGAGGGCCGGGTCGAGGCGGCCGCCATGATCGGCGATCGGGCCGGGATCATCCCCTCGATTGCCGGCTGGGCCCGCCAGCACGCGATCGCCACCATCTTCGTGCCCGAGCGCGATCCCTTGCGCGCCGGTTTCCAGCTCGGCTGATTCGAGCAATCATGGCCGGCATCGGCGTCGTCGGCGCCGGCATCATCGGCATGGCGGCAGCCCGCGCGCTCCAGCGCGACGGCCACGATGTCACACTCTTCGATCCGGCCGAGCCGGGTTCGGGCGCCTCGTTCGGCAATGCCGGCCATATCGCCCTCGACCATATCCGGCCGCTCGCCCGGCCGGAGGTTTTCCGGGCCCTGCCCCGGCTCCTCGCCGATCCGCTGGGACCCTTGTGCCTGAAGCCGGCTGGTTTGCCTGGGCTTCTGCCCTGGATGCTCCGGTTCGCGGTTGCTTCCCGGCCGAGCCGGGTCGCCGCCGGGACGATGGCGCTGGCGTCGCTGCTGGCCTCGGCTCAACCCGCCTGGGCCGCCGAGATCGCCGCTTCGGGACTGGCGCCGCTGTTTCGCCGGGAAGGCTCGCTGCTCCTCTATGAGCGCGACCTCGCCGCCGGCGTCGCGGAAACCACGATCCTCCATGCCCATGGCGTCCAGGCCGAGATGCTGTCGCCGGCTGAGGCGGCCCGGCGCGTGCCCGGCCTCGCCGTCGAGATCGCCGGCGGCCGCTGGCTGCCCGAGGCGTCGCACTCGGTCGATCCTCATGGCGTGGTCCTGGCCCTGGCCGCGCGCCTCGCGACCGATGGCGGCAGGATCGAACGGAAACCCGTCACCGGCTTCGACATCGCCGAGGGCCGGGTCCGCGCCCTGCATGCCGGAGGCGAGCGCCGCGCCTTCGACCACATCGTGCTCGCAGCCGGGGCCGGTGCCGGGGATCTCGCCCGCCGGCTCGGCGTCACAGCACCGCTCACCCGCGAGCGCGGCTATCACGCCATGCTGGCGCCGGGGGCGCTCGATCTCGACATTTCGGTGACCTTCGCCGAGTGCGGTTTCGTCGTAACCCCGATGCGCGCCGGCATCCGCCTCGCCGGCACGGTCGAACTCGGCGCCGGCCCCGCTCCGGATTGGCGCCGGGCCGAGATCCTGGCGACCCACGCCCGCCGCCTCTTCGGCCGCCCCGATCTCGTGCCCCAGTCCCGCTGGTACGGCGACCGCCCGACCCTGCCCGACTACCTGCCGATGATCGGTCACGCCCCATGGGCGCGCAATGCGGTGCTGGCGCTCGGCCACCAGCATCTGGGGTTGACGCTCGCCGCCGTCACCGGCGCGCTGGTGGCGGATCTGGTCGCCGGCCGACCGGCCTCGGTCCCGCTCGAGCCGTTTCGAGCGGATCGGTTCGGTGCGGTCCGGCCCTTCCGATCACGCTAGAAAGCTGGTAAGCCTTCGCCTGCGGAATTATATCTCCGGTTGCGCCGGCGAAGGGACCGACTTCATGCCCGAACGGGTGCTCAGGCTGTTCGTTTCCTCGCCCGGCGATGTCGAGGCCGAACGCCGGCTCGTCGGCTTCGTGGTCGAGCGGCTGAACGGCGAATTCGCCGGCCGCGTGCGGATCGAGGCGATCCGCTGGGAGACCGAGTATTACTCGGCCCACGCGACGTTCCAGAAGCAGATCCCGGAAGCCGCCGATTGCGACATCGTGGTCGCCATTTTCCGGGCCCGGCTCGGGACCCGCCTGCCGGAGGATTTCCCGCGCCCCCGAACGGGCGAGCCTTATCCGAGCGGCACGGCCTACGAGGTGCTGTCGGCGATCGAAGCGCGCCAATCCGGCCGGGACCTGCCGGACATCTATGTCTTCCGCTATCCCGAGACGCCCTCCGTCTCGCTCGACGCACAGAATCGGGCCGAGATCGAGGCGCAATGGGCGCAGCTCAAGGGGTTTTTCGACCGCTGGTTCCGCAGCGAGGCCGGTGACTTCCTGGCGGCGTTTCAGGAATATCGCTCGACCGAGGAATTCGCCCGCCAGGTCGAGGCGTGCCTGCGGCAATTTCTGGCCAAGCGCGGGTTTCTGGCAAAGGGACCAGTCTGGGACCGGCTGCGGCGCGGCTCCCCTTTCCCCGGCCTTGCCGCCTTCGGCGCCGACCGCGAATCGATCTTCTTCGGCCGGGATCTCGCCATCGCCCAATCAGTCGAGCGCTTGCGCCGAGCCGGCAGAGCGCCGGAGCGCCTGCCTTTCCTGCTGATAATCGGCGCCAGCGGCGTCGGCAAATCCTCGCTGCTGCAGGCCGGGCTGCTGCCGCGCCTGACTCTGCCCGGCGCCGTCCCGGAGATCGATCTCTGGCGCACTTCCCTGGTCGTGCCGGGAGCCGACCCGTTCCGGGCGCTGGCCGAGAGCCTGCTCACCGAAACGGCTTTGGGGCCGGAGCTCGGCCGCGGCGCCTTTCCCACCGCGGCGCTGCTGGCGAGGCAATTGGCCGGTGCCGCGGACCTGGCGCTGGCCCCGATTCGCGCGGCGCTGAGCGAGGCGGCCGAAACGCGGCGCCGGGACGCCGGTTTCGCCTCGCCGCGCCCGGCCCGGCTGGCGTTGGCCATCGATCAGGCCGAACGGTTGTTCATGGAGGCGGATCCGGCGACGGCGGACGCCTTCGCCGATCTCCTCGGAGCCCTCGCCCGCAGCGGCCTCGCCTATGTCGTCATGGTCTTGCGCAGCGACGCCTATGCCCGGTTTCAGAGCTTCGCCACGCTGGTGGCGCTGCGCGAATCCGGCGCCACTTTCGATTTGGTACCACCCAATGCCGGCGAACTCGAAGCCATTGTGACCGGCCCGGTCGAGGCCTGCGATCCGAAGCTGGAATTCGAGACCGAAGCGGGCGTCTCGCTCGCCGGCCGGCTGGTCGCCGACGCCAAGGGCGGCGACGCCCTGGCGCTGCTCCAGATCACGCTGACGCGGCTTTATACCGGAGCGGCTGCACGCGGCGACGGCGTGCTCCGATTCGCCGAGTATCACGGCATGGGCGAAGCCGTGACGGCCACGGCCGAAGAAGCGCTCGCGGGCGTGCCGCCCGAATCCCGCGCCGAATTGCCGGCGCTGGTCGCGGCGCTGGTCGCCGATGTCGCGATCGATCCGGTGAGCCGGGCGCCGATGCCGGTGATCGCCTCGCTCGATCCGCACGAATTCGCGGCGCAGAACCCGGCGCGCGCGGCACTGGTCGAGGCCTTCGTCGCCCGGCATCTGCTGACCTCGGAAGGTGATGGCGGCTCGGTCCGGATCCGCCCGACGCACGAGGCCCTGCTCCGGATCTGGCCCGAAGCCGTGGCGCTGGTGAGCGAACTCGGGCCCCTCATCCGCATCCGCCACACGCTCGATCCGATCGTGCGCGAATGGGAAGGAGCCGCCGAGGCCGACAAACCCCGCCATCTCGACATCTCGCCGGCCCTGCTCGCCGGCGCCCAACAGCTCGAGTCCCGCCTGGACCTTCCCCACGCAATGGGCACCTTCATCACCCAATCCACTGCCGCGGCTACGGCCCGCGCCGAGCGCGAGCGCGAAGCCCAGGAACGCCGCGTCCGCGACGCCGAAGCCCTCGCCGCCGCCAACCGCCGCACGGCACGCTTCGCCGGCGCCGGCTTGGCCGCTGCCTTGCTGCTGGCCGGCCTCGCCGTCTGGCAATGGCGAACCGCCCAGACCGAGACGAGCGAAGCCCAGGCGCAACGCGACCGCGCCGAGCACACGGTGACGCTGGCGACCGATGCCGCCAACTCTCTTATCTTCGATCTGGCAGAGAAATTCCACAACAGGCCCGACGTCCCGGCCGCAACCGTCATCACGTACATCCTCGACCGCGCCATCAAGCTGCTGGAAGCGCTCGTCAGTAGCGGCGAAACACGCCCCGCATTGCGCCGAAGCCAGGCGGAGGGGCTGCTGGGAATGGCCGATTCCCAATTGACCGTCGGCCAATTGGGGAGCGCTGTCGCCGCCGCCAAACACGCTCGCGAGATCTTGCAGACGCTCGCCACCGAACAGCCGGAGAGTACCGATTTCCGACGGGAATTGTTCGTGGCCTATACCAAGATCGGCGAGGTTTTGGAGGTCCAGGGCGATTTGGCCGAGGCCCTCGAATCCTACCGCGACAGCCTGACGATCCGTGCCCGGTTGGCCGAGGCGGACCAAGGCAATGCCGGCTGGCAGCGCGATCTCTCGGTGTCGTACGAGAAGGTCGGCGACGTGCTGGTGGCGC